>Ga0302046_10004495_pt1 | contig 12408 bp, 10 predicted proteins | sample RVTome_11_FD_200261 | JGI IMG/M metagenome (GOLD analysis project Ga0302046, IMG submission 200261) | Soil microbial communities from uranium-contaminated site in the Upper Colorado River Basin, Wyoming, United States - RVT147D111 (version 2) ...
GTGATCGGCGGGGCGCGCCTCACCGATGAGTCGGCGTACGTGCTCGCGAAGCTCGCGCGCGTCGCGCTGAGGACGAACGACGTGGACCACCGGCTCGGGGTGGGCAGCGGCACCTGGGAGGCCGAGCGCGCCGCGGCGCTGCCCGGCACCCCGGTCACCTACGCCGACGTCGAGCGCGCCCGGGTGATCCTCGTCGTGGGCCTCGACACGCGCGAGGAGCTCCCGATCCTGCACCTGCGGATCCGCAAGGCGGCCCGTGCGGGCGCGCGGGTCGTGGTCGTCGGCCCGCGGCGGACGCCGCTCGACCTCGCCGAGCACGTGCTCTGCGCGCCGGGGTCCGAGGCGGCGACGATCGACGAGCTGCGCGCCGGCGATCTGATGGAGAAGCTGCGCGCCGCGGGCGGCGAGGCGGTGGTGCTCGCCGGGCCGCGCCTGGCGGGCAGCGAGGGCGCGGTGGCCGCCGCCGCGGGGCTGGCCGCCGAGGCCGGCGCCCGCTTCTCCTACCTGCCGCGGCGCGCGAACGATCGAGGGGCGCTGCGGGCGGGGCTGCACCCGATGCTCCTGCCCGGCGGCCGGCGGGTCGACGACGACGGCGAGCGGGCAGAGGTGGAGGCGGCCTGGGGCGCCGTGCCGGCGGAGCCGGGGCGCAGCACGAGCGAGATCCTCGCGGCCTGCGCCGCGCGCGAGATCGACGTGCTCTTCCTCGTCGGCGCCGACCCGCTCGTCGACTTCCCCGACGCCGAGCTCGCCCGGCGCGCGCTAGAGAACGTGCCGTTCAAGGTCGTCCAGGACATCGCGCTCCGCGAGTACGAGCGCTACGCCGACGCCGTGCTTCCCGCCGCGGCCTTCCTCGAGCAGGAGGGGCACTTCACCGACTGGGAGGGACGAGGCCAGCGGCTCACCGCGGTGCGGGAGCCCGTCGGCCTGTCGCGCCCCGACTGGCGGATCTTCCAGGAGCTCTCCGAGGCGATGGGCGCCGGCATGGGCCTCGACTCGCTCGAGGCGATCCACGAGGAGATGGGTCGGCTGCTCGCCCCGCGTGAGGGCGTGCGCGTATCGCCCGGGGGGGCGGGGGAGCGCCCCGCGCCCGCCGAGGGCCTGGTCCTGTTCACCTACCCGCTGCTCGTGGACGACGGCCGCCAGAGCGTGGACGCCGGCGAGCTCAAGGCCGCGCTCCAGCGCGAGCCGTTCGTCGAGGTGCACCCCGCCGACGCCGAGCGGCTCGGCCTCGGCGATCGGGCGCGCGTGCGTACCGAGCGCGGCGAGGTGGAGCTCCCGGTCGTGGTGACCGACGGCGTGTCCGAGGGCGCCGTCTTCGTGCCCTACAACCAGGAGGGCTTGCGGGCGAACACGCTGCTCGCGGGCGGCCTGCGGGCGCCGGTCGAGCTCGAGGCCGTCGCCGAGAGCGAGGAGGCGGTGGCCGGATGACGGGCTTCGACGCCGGCAACTTCGTCGACTGGCTGATCCTGGTGATCCGGGTCGCGATCGTCTTCTTCGCGCTGCTCCTGTCGGTGCTGCTCATGATCTGGGCGGAGCGCAAGGTCGTCGCCGACATGCAGACGCGGATCGGCCCGAAGCGAGCCGGCCCCTGGGGGATCCTCGTCACCCTCGCCGACGGCATCAAGCTGTTCTTCAAGGAGGGGATCACGCCGACGAACGCCGACCGGCCCGTGTACCTGCTGGCGCCCCTCGTCGCGCTGGTGCCCGCCTTCCTCGCGTTCGCGATCATCCCGTTCGGCACCTCGATCGAGCTCTTCGGCCGCGAGATCCCGCTCCAGCTCGTGGACCTCAACATAGGGGTGCTCTACGTGCTCGCGATCGCCTCGCTCGGCGTGTACGGAGTGGTGCTGGCGGGCTGGTCGTCGGGGTCCAACTACCCGCTGCTCGGCGCCGTGCGCTCGAGCGCGCAGATGGTCTCCTACGAGATCTCCCTGGGGCTCGGGCTGGTGGCGGTGCTGATGTACTCGGGGACGATGCAGATGTCGGAGATCGTGGCGCGCCAGGGCTCGATCTGGAACATCATCCCGCAGTTCCCCGCCTTCCTGATCTACGCGATCTCGGCGTTGGCCGAGACGAACCGGCCCCCGTTCGACCTGCCCGAGGCCGAGTCGGAGCTCGTGGCCGGCTTCCACACCGAGTACTCGGGCATCAAGTTCGCGATGTTCTTCCTGGCCGAGTACCTGCACGCGATCACGGTCGCGGCCGTGGCGGTCACGGTGTTCCTCGGCGGTTGGCGGGGGCCCGCTCCCGAGGTGCTGCCGTGGCTGTGGCCGCCGCTGTGGTTCCTCTTCAAGCTCGTGCTCGTGCTCTTCGTGATGATCTGGATCCGCGCGACGCTCCCTCGGTTCCGCTACGACCGCCTGATGCACTTCGGTTGGAAGGTCCTGATCCCGTGGGGGCTCGTGTGGGTGCTGGCCACGGGCGCGATCGTGGTGCTCCCGGATCTGTACGGGCGCGATCGGTTCTTCCGGTGGGCCGCGATCGCCGCGGGCGTGGCGCTCCTGATCTCGCTCGTCTTCCCCGCGCTCCAACCGAAGAAGAAGGATGCCGACGAGGAGGTGGCCTCGTGATCCTCGGGCTGCTCAAGGGCATGGGCGTCACGTTCCGCAACATGTTCCGCACGCCGGTGACGGTCTCCTATCCGAAGGAGATCAGGCCGCTCCCGCCGCGCTCGCACATCGGGCGGCATCTGCTGAACCGGTACGAGGACGGGCTCGAGAAGTGCATCGGCTGCGAGCTATGCGCCTGGGCCTGCCCGGCCGACGCGATCTACGTGCAGGGCGAGGACAACGACCCTGTGAAGCCGATCTCGGCGGGGGAGCGGCACGCGAGCGACTACCAGATCAACTACCTGCGCTGCATCATGTGCGGGCTCTGCGTCGAGGCGTGTCCGACCCGCGCCCTGACGCTCACGAGCAGCTTCGAGATGTCGTGGTCGACGCGCGAGGACGCCATCCTCACGAAAGAGCAGCTCCTCGAGCCGCCGCCGCCCCTCGGGACGGCGCCGGGGACGGAGCAGGGGTAGGGAGATGGGCGAGCTCATCACGTTCTGGATCACCGCGCCGGTCTCGGTCGCCGCTGCCGCGCTGATGCTCTTCCAGCGGAACGCCGTCCACGCCGCGCTCCTGCTGATCCTGAACCAGTTCACGCTCGCCGTGTTCTTCGTGCTGCTCGACGCGCAGTTCCTCGCGGCCGTGCAGGTGATCGTGTACGCGGGCGCGATCATGGTGCTCTTCCTGTTCGTGATCATGTTCCTCGGCGTGGACCGCCGGGAGGTGCTGCGCGAGCGCATCCGGGGTCAGCGCGGGCTCGCGATCGCGTTCGGCGCGGTCCTGGCCACCGGGCTGATCCTGGTGATACAGGCCGGGGTGGGGCTCTCGCGCGCGCAGCTCCCCGACATCGCACAGCCGGCGGGGAACGTCCAGGCCGTCGCCGAGGTGCTCTTCACCGATTTCGTCTTCCCGTTCGAGGTCACCTCGGTGCTGCTGATCATCGCCGCGATAGCGGCGATGGTCCTCGCCCGGCGCAGCGGCGAGGCCGCCGGACCGGAGGAAGAGGAGGAGGCCGCATGAGAACCCCGATCGGCTGGTACCTGGCGCTCTCGGCGATCCTCTTCTCGATCGGCACGGTCGGCGTGCTCGTGCGCCGGAACGCGCTCGTGATCTTCATGTCGATCGAGCTCCAGCTCAACGCGGTGAACCTCTCGCTGGTCGCGTTCGCGCGCCGGCTGGGCGAGGTCGACGGCCAGGTGCTCGCCTTCTTCTCGATGGTGGTCGCCGCTGCCGAGGTGGTGGTGGGCCTCGCGATCATCGTGGCCATCTTCCGCCGGCGCCGCAGCGCCAGCGTCGACGACGTGAGCGTGATGCGATGGTGAGGGGAGTCTCGTGGTAGAGCGGATCTGGCTCGTGCCGCTCCTGCCGCTCGTCGGCGCCGCGCTGCTCTTGCTCGGCGGCAGGCGGCTGCGGCAGGTCGCGGGGGGCCTGGCGTCGCTGCTCGTCGGCGCCTCGTTCGTCGTGGCCCTCCTGGCGCTGATGGAGGTGCTGGGCGTCGCCGGGGAGCGCACGCGCGTGGTGCACCTGTTCGACTGGATCTCGATCGGCTCGTTCCAGGCGCCGTTCGAGCTGCGGGTGGACCCCCTCTCGCTCGTCATGACGCTCACGGTGACCGGCGTCTCGTTCCTGATCCACGTCTACTCGATGGACTACATGCACGACGACCCGAGGTACACGAGGTACTTCGCCTACCTCAACCTGTTCGTCTTCTCGATGGTGACCCTCGTGCTCGCGAACAACTTCGTCGTGCTCTACCTCGGCTGGGAGCTGGTCGGGCTCTGCTCGTACCTGCTGATCGCGTTCTGGTACGAGCGGAAGGCGGCCGCCGACGCCGGCAAGAAGGCCTTCATCGTTAACCGCGTCGGCGACGTGGGGTTCGCGCTCGGCATCTTCCTCATCTACCAGGTCACCGGCTCGGTGCGCTTCGACGAGGTGTTCGCGGCCGCGGGCGGGCTGCCCGAGGCGACGGCCACCGCGATCTCGCTCCTGCTGTTCATGGGCGCGGTGGGGAAGTCGGCGCAGCTGCCTCTGCACGTATGGCTGCCCGACGCGATGGAGGGCCCGACCCCGGTCTCGGCCCTGATCCATGCGGCCACGATGGTGACGGCCGGCGTCTACATGGTGGTGCGCACGCACGTGCTGTTCGAGGCGAGCGAGATCGCGCTCTTCGTGGTGGCGATCGTGGGCACGGTGACCGCGATCTACGCGGCGACCTCCGCGATCGGGCAGGACGACCTGAAACGCGTGCTCGCCTATTCCACGATCAGCCAGCTCGGGTTCATGTTCCTCGCGGTCGGCGTGGGGGCGTACGCCGTGGCCATCTTCCATCTCGTCGCGCACGCGTTCTTCAAGGCGGTGATGTTCCTCGCCGCGGGGAGCGTGATGCACGGCACCGATGGCGTGATCGACATGAAGCGCCTCGGCGGGCTGCGAAGGACGATGCCGTGGACCGCACTCTTCTTCGGCCTTGGCGCGCTCGCGCTGGCCGGCCTGCCACCGCTCGCCGGGTTCTTCTCCAAGGACCAGATCCTGACGTCGGCGTATGAGGCCGGCCACCTCTGGCTGTGGATCGTGGCGCTGGTGGGCGCCGCGCTCACCGCGGTCTACGCGGTCCGCGCCTTCGCCCTCACCTTCCTCGGCGAGTCGCGGTTCGACGGGCATCCGCACGAGTCGCCGCCGCTCATGACGATCCCGATGGGGCTGCTGTCGGTGGGGGCGGTCGCCGGCGGCCTCCTCGGCCTCTCGGCGACCACCGGGAGGATCCACGGGTTCCTCGACCTCGGCGGGCACGGGCCGGCGATCCACGGCCTCTCCGAAGGCGCGCTGGTAGCGATCGCGACCGGCGTCGCGCTGGTGGGCCTCGCGATCGCGTGGTTCATCTGGGCCTCGGGGCGGATCGACTGGGTGGCGCTGCGCGTGCGGTACGCGCCCCTGCACCAGACACTCGCTCGCGGCTGGTGGATCGACGACGCGTACGCCCACGCGATCGTGCTCCCGGGGAAGGCCGTCGCCGCCTTCTCCGCCTACGTGCTCGACAAGCGCGTGATCGACGGCGCGGTCAACGGCCTCGGCGCCGCGGTGGCGCGTCTCGCCGAGGTCGGGCGACGGCTCCAGACGGGGTTCGTCCGCTCCTACGCGCTCGTGTTCCTGCTCGGCGTGGTCGCCGTCCTCGCCCTGGTGCTGGTCCGGACATGACCGGCATGCCCTGGCTCTCGCTGACGATCTGGGCCCCGGTGGTGGGGCTCGCGGTCCTGCTGGCGCTGACGCCCTTCACCGGCCGGCGCCCCGACCTGTGGCGGTGGGGCGCGCTCGGCGCGGCGCTCGCGACCTTCGCGGTCTCGGTCGGGATGGCGGGCGCGTTCGATGCCTCGCGGGCCGGGCTCCAGCTCGTGGAGCGCGCCACGTGGGTGGAGAGCCTGAACTTCCAGTACCTGCTGGGGGTCGACGGCATCAGCCTGTTCATGGTCCTGCTCACCACGTTCCTGATGCCGCTCGCGATCCTCGCATCGTGGAAGGTGACCGACCGCGTGCCCTCCTTCATGGCCTCGCTCCTGCTCCTGGAGACGGCGATGGTGGGCGCGTTCCTCGCCACCGACCTGCTCCTGTTCTTCGTCTTCTTCGAGGCGATGCTCTTCCCGATGTACCTGCTGATCGGGGTCTGGGGATACGAGAACCGCGTCTACGCCGCGGTGAAGTTCTTCCTGTACACGCTGGCGGGCTCCGCGCTGCTGCTGGCGGCGATCCTGTTCCTGTACTTCCGCTCGGGCTCGGAGCTCGGCCAGGCCACGTTCGACCTTCAGGCGCTCGCGCAGCTCGACCTGCCAACCGTGACCGCACGCTGGCTCTTCCTGGCGTTCTTCCTCGCGTTCGCCGTGAAGGTGCCGCTGTTCCCGCTCCACACCTGGCTCCCCGACGCGCACACCGAGGCGCCCACGGCCGGCTCGGTGATCCTCGCCGGCGTGCTGCTGAAGATCGGCGCCTACGGGCTGATCCGATTCAACCTGGGGCTGTTCCCCGAGGCCTCGGCGTACTTCCGGACGATGGTCCTCGTCCTCGCGGTGATCGGCATCCTCTACGGCGCGATCGTCGCGATGATCCAGCGCGACGTGAAACGGCTCGTGGCGTACTCGTCGGTGGCGCATCTCGGGTTCGTGGTGCTCGGCATCTTCGCGGGCACCGCCCAGGCCATGTCGGGCGGTGTGATCCAGATGGTGAACCACGGGCTCTCCACCGGGGCGCTCTTCCTGCTCGTCGGGATGCTCTACGAGCGCACCCACACCCGCGACCTCGATCGCCTGGGGGGGCTCGCGAACCGCATGCCGCTGTTCGCCGGATTCTTCCTGGTGACCGCGCTCTCCTCGCTCGCGCTCCCGGGGCTGAACGGGTTCGTGGGCGAGTTCCTGATCCTGGCCGGCGCCTTCTTCTCCCACCGGCCGTTCGCGATCCTGGGGGCGGCCGGCATCGTCCTCGCCGCGATCTACCTGCTCTGGGCCTACCAGCGCGCGATGCACGGCGAGGTCCGCGAGGAGCACGCGGGGATCCGCGATCTCTCTGTGCGCGAGGTGCTGGTGCTCGTGCCGCTCGCGGCCGCGATCGTGGGGATCGGTGTGTACCCGAAGCCGCTGCTCGAGCGCATCGAGCCCGCCGCCGATCGGGTGGCGAAGTTGATCCGGACCGTGGAGCAGCCCGAGCCCGCGCAGCTCGTGGCGGGAGGGGAGGAGTAGATGCCGCAGGTCCTTCAGGCGCCGCAGATCCATCTGCTCCCGATCCTTCCCGAGATCGTGCTCGTGGGGACCGGCATACTCGTGCTGATCGCCGACGCGATCCGCCCCTCGCGCGACATCCGGTCGATCTCGCTCGTGACCCTTGCGGGGATCCTCGCCGCGGCGGCCGCCGCCGCGGCGCTGTGGAGCTGGGACGGCCCTCGCACCGTGCTCGCGGGCACGGTCTCGGCCGACCGCTACACGGTTTTCTTCCGCCTCGTGCTGCTCGCGACCGCGGCGCTGGCGGTGCTCCTGTCTCAGCACTACCTCGGCCGCACCGAGGAGCACCGCGGCGAGTACTACGCGCTCCTGCTCTTCGCGACCTCCGGGATGACGCTGCTCTCGGCCTCCGCCGACCTAATCCTCGTGTTCCTGTCGCTCGAGGTGCTCTCGCTCTCGCTCTACGTGCTCGCGGGGTTCTCGCTGCGGCGCCTCGCCTCGCAGGAGGCGGGGATGAAGTACTTCCTGCTGGGCGCCTTCTCCTCTGCCTTCTTCCTCTACGGCATCGCGATGGCCTACGGCGCCACGGGCTCCACGAAGCTCTCGGCGATCGCGGCCGCCCTGACGGGCCGGACGGGCGACCTGGAGCTGGCGCTGGCGGGCGCCGCGCTGCTCGCGGTGGGGTTCGGGTTCAAGGTCGCGGCGGTCCCGTTCCACATGTGGACCCCCGACGTCTATCAGGGGGCGCCGACCCCGGTGACGGCGTTCATGTCGGCCGGGACGAAGGTGGCGGGGTTCTCGGCGCTGCTGCGGGTGGCGATGACGGCGCTCGGCCCCCTCGGCTGGGACATCACGCCGGCCCTGTGGACGCTCGCGGCGCTCTCGATGGTGGTGGGCTCGGTGCTCGCGATCGCGCAGCGCGACTTCAAGCGGATGCTCGCGTACTCGTCGATCGCGCATGCGGGGTTCGTGCTCGTCGGGGTGGTGGCCGCGAACCAGCAGGGGATCAACGGATCGATGTTCTACCTCGCGGTATACGCGGCGATGATCGTCGGCAGCTTCGGGATCGGGATGCTCGCAGCCGGGCCTGGGGGCGAGGACATCTCGCTCTCGTCGTTCGCCGGCCTCGGCCGCCGGAGCCCGCTGCTAGCCGGCCTCCTCGCGCTCCTGCTGCTCTCGCTCGCCGGGGTGCCGCCCACCGCGGGGTTCGTGGCGAAGGTGTTCGTCTTCCAGGCGGCGATCGACGCCGGGCACTGGCCGCTCGTCGTGATCGGTGTGCTGGCCTCGGTGGCCGCGGCGTTCTTCTACCTGCGGGTGATCGTGCTCACCTACATGCAGGATCCCGAGGAGCCGGGACCGCTCCGGATCCCGGCGGTACCCGGCTTCGCCGTGGTGGTCACCGCCGTGCTCACGCTCGTCTTCGGGGTGCTCCCGTGGCTGCTGATGAACGCGATCGAGAGCGCCGGCATCCTGCGGTTCTGACCATGGGCCCGCCTCGGGATACCATCGAGGCCTGATGACGCGCGATGCCCTCTCCGAGCTCCGGGCGCCCGACGCCGCGTTCGACCGCGGGGTGGGCGAGCGCCTCGAGGAGATCGAACGGGCGCTCGAGGCCGCCGTGTCCTCCGATATCCGGCTCGTGTCCGAGGCCGCCCGGCACCTGATCTCGGCCGGCGGCAAGCGGTTCCGCCCTCGTCTCGTGGTGCTGGGGAGCTACTTCGGCGAGCCCGAGGTCCCCGCAGTGGTCGACGGGGCGGTGGCGATCGAGCTGACCCATCTCGCGAGCCTCTACCACGACGACGTGATCGACGAGGCGGACCACCGCCGCGGGACACCCTCGGTGAATGCCACGTGGGGGAACACGATCGCCGTGCTGACGGGTGACTACCTCTTCGCCAAGGCCTCCGAGATCTCGGCCGACCTCGGCATCTCGATCTCGCGCCTGTTCGCCGAAACGATCGCGCGGGTGTGCGAGGGCCAGATCCTCGAGGCCGAGGTCACCGGGCGCCTCGACGCGACGGAGGAGGCCTACACCGAGGTGATCCGGCGCAAGACCGCTGCGCTGATCGCCACCTCCTGCCGGCTGGGCGGGCTGCTCTCGGGAGCCGCCCCCGCCGACGTGGAGCGGCTCGATCGGTGCGGCGAGGCGCTCGGGATGGCCTTCCAGCTCTCCGACGACATCATGGATCTGACCGCCGACGAGGCGACGCTCGGGAAGGAGCCGGGGGTCGACCTGAAGGAGGGCATCTTCACGCTCCCGGTGCTGTACGCGCTCGACGCGGCCGGCGGCGAGCTCCGCGGGCTCCTCGCCGCCGGCCCGCTCGACGGCGATCGTCTGCGTCGCGCGCTGGACCTCGTCCGCTCCGACGGCGCGCTCGACCGGGCCCGCGAGGCCGTGACCGGCCAGGTGGGGCTCGCGGTTGCCGAGGCCGAGCAGCTCGCCGGCGGGCCGGCCCGCGACGCGCTGCTGGCTCTCGCCCGGTTCCTCGCGACCCGTTGCGGGGCCGCGGCGTGAGACGCGCGGCCCTCGCCATCGCTCTGCTTCTTGCGGTGGCGTCAGCCTCGGCCGCAGCCGAGGCGGTCACCGACGGCGGCTTCGAGGCCGGGACCAGCGACAACCCGCACTGGGCAGCCGCCTCCACCGCCTTCGGGACGCCGATCTGCAGCCCGTCCGCCTGCCGGGACGACACGGGCGAAGCCGCCCCGCACACGGGCTCGAACTGGGTCGTCTTCGGCTCGACGTACGAGGCGCCGGAGCAGGCCTCCGTGTCCCAGGTCGTCTCTCTCCCAATGGGCAGCGCGGTGCTCAGCTTCTGGGCGTGGATCGGAGCCCGGAGCGGGAACCAGACCGACGCGATGCGGGTTCGGGTCGACGGCCAGAACCTGTGGGAGCTTCGTGAGGACGCGGCCGGCTACGGTTCCTACCGTGAGGTCGTGCTAGGCATCCACGGGTTCGCCGACGGGAGCTCGCACACCCTCACGTTCGAGTACACGGCCCTGGCGGACCCGACGCCGGAGGTCCCGAACTACACGGTGATCAACCTCGACGACGTCTCGATCGATGCGATCGCAGCCCCCACGCCGAAGCAGGCGGGTGTGCCGTTCTGCAAGGGGAAGCCCGCGACGATCGTCGGCACCGACGGCGACGACACGATGGTCGGCACGGCGGGCGACGACGTGCTCATCCTCGGTGATGGGAACGACCGGGCGAAGACGAAGGGCGGGAACGATCGCGTCTGCGCCGGCGCGGGGAAGGACGTCGTGGCGGCCGGCGGCGGGAAGGACGTGGTGCTCGGCGAGGGCGGCAACGATCTGCTCAAGGGCGGCGGCGGGAACGACAAGCTGATCGGCGGTGGTGGGAAGGACAAGCTGATCGGCGGTGGTGGGAAGGACACGTGCAAGGGCGGCCCCGGCAAGGACCGCGTAAGGACCTGCGAGAAGGGGAAGGCCTAGGACGTGTCTCTCAAGTCAGTGAGCCAGAGCCCAGGAGCAGCGCTGAGCCGCCCGGAGGAGGTGCTTCGCGATGGCTGAGAGGAAACCCGCAAAGAGGGGCACGCAGAAGCCCAAGGGATTCACGGACGAGGAACGATCTGCGATGAAGGAGCGCGCCCAAGAGTTGAAGGCGGAAGCGCGCCGCGGCCGGGGCGCGGACAAGGCGGACGGCGAAAGCGCCGTGCTCGCGAAGATCGCCGAGATGCCGGAACCGGATCGCGCCATGGCCGAGCGGCTCCATGCCATCATCAAGGCCAGCGCGCCGATGCTCTCGTCGAGAACGTGGTACGGGATGCCCGCGTATGCGAAAGACGGAAAGGTCGTCTGCTTCTTCCAGAGCGCGCAGAAGTTCAAGTCGAGGTACGCGACGCTCGGCTTCAGTGACGCGGCGAACCTCGACGAAGGCGCCATGTGGCCGACCTCCTTCGCCCTGAAGGAGTTGACCCCCGCCGAAGAGGCGAAGATCCGCGCGCTGGTGAAGAAAGCGGTGAGCTGAGCCCAGCTTCTGAGCCAAGCTCCCCTCCCGGTCACCTACCCTAGGCTTCGAGGATCCGGAAGCGCCAGCGGGCCGGCGTCGGCTCCACGTTGCCGGCCGCGTCGGTCGCCCGCGCGAGGAAGCGGTGGCGCCCCTGCTTCAGGCGCTTGCGGAAGGGGGAATCGCATGGCTTCCACGGCCTTCCATCGATCTTGCAGAGGAAGCTCACCTCGTCCTCGCTGGCCTCGAAGGCGAACCGCACGCGCTTGCGCTTGCCCGCGGTGAACGTCTTCTTCTTCGGCTTCTTCGTGATCTTCGTGTTGGGGGCGGCCGTGTCGACCGTGAACGAGCGTGCCGCCGGGGTCGCGTCGATGTTCCCGGCGGCGTCTGTCGCCCGAACCTCAAGGGTGTGCGGCCCGTCGGCGAGGGGCGCCGTCGTGTGGCTCGCACCGGGACCGGAGCAGGGGGTGAAGGATGCGCCGTCCACCCGGCACCCGAACGCGGTGCCCTGCTCGTTGCTGGAGAAGGTGAACGCCGGCGTGTCGTCACCCGTCGGGCCATCCGGTCCCGATGTGACCGTCGTCTCCGGCGCGGTGTCGTCGACCGTGAACGTGGCCGACGCCGTGCCTTCCATGTAGCCGGCCTCGTCGGTGGCGCGCGACCGCAGCGTGTAGCCGTCCTCGCCGAGCGGGATCCCGTAGTCCCAGGCATAGGTCCCGCTCGCGGCGAACCAGGAGATAGGTGTCTCCCACGAGTCGCCGTCCCAGTACCGCCCGTCGCTGGTGCGCCGGAGCTGAAGATCTACCGTCGTGAGAGGGACGGGGATGTCGGGGTTCTCCATGCCGGTGCCGCACACGTCGGGCGTCGCGTCGGCGCATCCCGCCGCGAAGGCGGGCGTCTGGTAGGCCCCGCCGTTCGCCGGGAACCCGATCGTCGACGACGGCGGGGTGGTCTCGAACGCGCCGATGTCGCAGGCGGCGCCCTGGGGACGGGGGACGCCCCGCTGGTCGGTCGACGCGCAGCCTCCTCCGGCGGCGTCGATCGCGAGGCTGTCGGGCATGAGCTCGTGGGTGAAGGTCGGGTCGCCGTTATCGGCGAGGGGACCGAGGCTCGGGTCTTCCCCGGTGAGGTCCGTCCCGACCGGCGGGAAGCACGTGTCGGGCGTCTCCACGAGGTTGTAGCCGCC
>Ga0302046_10004496_pt1 | contig 12407 bp, 11 predicted proteins | sample RVTome_11_FD_200261 | JGI IMG/M metagenome (GOLD analysis project Ga0302046, IMG submission 200261) | Soil microbial communities from uranium-contaminated site in the Upper Colorado River Basin, Wyoming, United States - RVT147D111 (version 2) ...
GCGCAGGGGTGAGGGTGTCCGCAATCAGGCCGACCACAAAGCCGGCCAACGCCGCCACCCCAGGGCTGCTCCGCATGGCGTACAGCATGAGCGCGATCAGGAGAAAGTCCGGGCTGATTCTGGCATCCCAGAGACGGGGCCGGAGGTAGAACTGGAGAACCAGCAGCAGGATCATCACCAGCAGCAGTTGAGCCCGGCTGACGCGATTGGGGCTCATGGGATCGAATCCGTGGCCGGGGGTGGCGTGACTGTGGGTGTGCCGCCCAGGATCGGAGATGAACGGGCCAGTGAATCGCGCCGCGCCGCTCTGGCTGCCCGCGCGGCTTGAGCTACGGAGTCGGCGCGGCGCACCCGGGCAATGGAATCCAGTCGCATCGCTTCGAGGAGCGAATCGCTCGGGAACGCCCGGGCTAAGTCGCCGGTCCGCCCACCGGCCAGGACGAGCACGTGAGCCGCAGATCCCGGATTGGCGGCCGGACGCAGCCGATACACCCGCTCCCACCCCGCCTCCTCACGCACGGTGCCGATCACGGTCCCCACCGGAATCCCCTTGGGAAAGACCCCGCCCAGGCCTGACGACAGCACCAGCGTGCCGAGCGGAACCGAGTCGCGATAGGGCACCCCGCGGAATTCCAGGGCTCCTTCGCCATAACGGCCTTCCGTGGCGGGTGCCACTACCCCGAAGGCATTGCCGCTCACCGTGAACGCGCTTACCCGGAATTCGGGGTGGGCCCACGACATCGCGATGCTGCTTCGGCTGGAGACACTGAGAATCACTCCGATGAGCCCCTCGGGCGCCACGACCGGGTTGAAGGCGGATACCCCATCCCGGGATCCCGCGCTCAGCAGCAAGGTGCGCCCGTCAGTAGCCTGGGGCTGGTGCAGAACCTCGGCGGCAATGTAGGAAGTATTGAGCCGGCGGCTGAGCCGTAGAAGCTGCCGCAGCCGCTCGTTCTCGGCCCGAAGCGAAGGGAGGAACTGGGCCAGGTAAGAGGAGGAATCGCGCTCGGCGGTGACCTGTCGGAAGCGGACCCGGCTGGTCCGCCCCTCCTCTGCTCGCGCTTGGAGCCATACCAGCGGGGCAAGAACGGTTTCTCTCAGCGTGTCGGCAATGGCCTGCCCCCGCTCGACCGGAGAAAAAAGCCCCACGAACGAAAGGCCGAGACACAGGAGGACCAACACGGTGTCTCGGCGGGTGTAGCGGCGGTCTGACACGCTGGCCATGCTCAGGCCGAGAGAACGCTGCGGTATTTCTCGTAGTCGTCCAGGATCCGGCCGGTGCCGCGGACGACGCAGGTCAGCGGGTCCTCGTCTACGTGAATGGGCAGTCCGGTTTCCTGGGCGAGAAGGAGATCCAGGCCGCGGATCAGTGCGCCGCCCCCGGTCATGACGATCCCGCGATCCACGATGTCGCTGGCAAGCTCGGGTGGGGTGATCTCGAGAGCGCGCCGCACCGCGTCCACGATCTGCTGGATCGGCTCCTGGACCGCTTCACGGATCTCCGTCGAGTGCACCCGCACGGTCTTGGGAATGCCGGAGACCAGATCGCGGCCTTTCACTTCCATCTCGCGCTCGTCGCCGGTGGGCGCAGCCGATCCGATCTTGATCTTGATCGCCTCGGCCGTCGGCTCTCCGACCAGGAGATTGTAGTTCTTGCGCATGAACTGGACGATGGCCTGATCGAGCTCGTCGCCACCGGTGCGGATCGAGGTGTCGGACACGATGCCGGAGAGCGCGATCACCGCGATCTCAGTGGTGCCTCCCCCGATATCGATGACCATGTTCCCGGTAGGTGTTTCCACCGGAAGCCCCACCCCGATGGCCGCGGCCATGGGCTCGGCCACCATGAGCACCTGCTTGGCCCCGGCGGTCTCCGCAGAGTCGCGCACCGCGCGGCGCTCCACTTCGGTAATCCCCGACGGAACGCAAACGATCACCTTGGGCTTTACTCGGAACACGTGTTTGTCGATGATGGTCTTCAGAAAGTACCGGAGCATCTTCTCGGTGACGTCGAAGTCGGCGATAACGCCGTCCTTCAGTGGCCGGACCGCCAGGATGCCGTCCGGCGTCCGTCCCAGCATTCGCTTGGCCTCGAGCCCGATACCCTTGATCTTCCCGGTGGCTTTCTCGATGGCCACAACGGAAGGCTCATTGAGTACGATGCCCTCGCCTTTCACGTAGACGAGGGTATTGGCCGTTCCGAGATCCACCGCGATCTCGTTCGCGGGCAGCCAAGACATCAGATTCAACGCGGGAACTTTCATCGAGGAGCCGCTAGGCACAGGTGGTGAAGGTAAATGGACAGTGCTAACTCCCGCTACTTCCGAATCCACCACTGCCTCGTACGGTCGGCGGCAACTCCACGACCGGCCGGAACGTCACCCGCTCCACTCGTGCGATGATCATCTGAGCGATCCGCATGCCCCGGGTCACCTGGAACGTCTCCCGGCCCAGATTCACCAGGGCCACCATCAGCTCGCCCCGGTAGTCGCTGTCGACCGTTGCCGGAGTGTTGGGCAGGGTGATTCCGTGACGAAGCGCCAGCCCGGACCGCGGCCGGAGCTGGCACTCATACCCGTCAGGTATTGCGATGCTGAAGCCGGTCCGGAACAGTTTCCGCTCCAGCGGCGCCAGTTCCCCGTCCTCGGCGCTGGCCAGGTCATACCCGGCCGAGCCCGAGGTGGCCGGACCGGGCAAGGGGAGCCCCTCGGCATGGGGTAGGCGGGCGACCAGAACCTCGACCGCTCCCTCCGGCGGGAGCCGCTCAGACAACGCTGTTGACGTCCGCCAGCGGGAGCCGGAAGGCCTCGGCCACCCCGGGATAGACCACTTTCCCCTCGACCACGTTCAGGCCGAGCCGTAGTGCTGGGTCGGACTTGCACGCCGCACGCCAACCGACCTTGGCGAGCTTAAGTCCGTATGGCAGCGTAGCATTGGTGAGTGCCAGGGTGGATGTCCGGGGAACGCCGCCCGGCATATTTGCCACGGCGTAATGCAGAATGCCGTCTACAAAGTAGGTGGGATTTTCGTGGGTCGTGGGCTTGATGGTCTCGACACACCCGCCCTGGTCCACGGCAACGTCGACGATGACCGACCCGGGCTTCATCAGCTTGAGGTCGCCCCGCTTGACCAGATGAGGGGCTTTCGCCCCCGGAAGGAGGACCGCGCCCACCACCAGGTCCGCCCGGCGGATCGCGTCGAGGATGTTGTGACGGTTAGAGTAGACCGTGTCCACATTGGCGGGCAGCACGTCATCCAAGTACCGCAGCCGGTCGAGTGAGATGTCCAGGATGGTCACATGGGCTCCCAGACCGGCGGCCATCTTGGCGGCGTTGATGCCCACCACCCCGCCACCGATGATGACGACTTCGCCCGGCGCGACACCCGGCACCCCGCCCAACAGGATGCCGCTGCCTCCAAACACCTTCTCCAGATACTTGGCGCCTTCCTGTACCGCCATCCGTCCCGCCACCTCCGACATCGGGGTCAGCAGGGGCAGCTCCCCGGTCTCGAGCTGGACCGTCTCGTATGCCACCGCGATCGCCCCCGAGTCGATCACCGCTCGAGTGAGATCCTCGGCAGCCGCGAAATGGAAGTAGGTGTAAATGACCTGACCCCGCCGCATGCGGGGCCACTCCACCGCGATCGGCTCCTTCACCTTCATGATCATCTCGGCCTTCTGCCACACCGCGTCCGCAGTCGGCAGGATGGTTGCCCCAGCCGCACTATAGGCCTCGTCGGAGAAACCGCTGCCTGCACCGGCACCCTGCTCCACGAATACCGTGTGCCCCGCCCCGGCCAATGCTTCGGCACCCGCCGGCACAAGGGCGATGCGATTCTCGTTGGTCTTGATCTCCTTCGGCACGCCGATCTGCATGGATGATTTCCTGAGATGAAAGCGTGAACGGTGAACAGTGAACGGGGGTGACGGGGAGGGCCCCGCTTTACCGTTTACTGTTCACGCCTTTGCCTGGGCCAAGCCGTACAATCGTCTGCCGCTCTGGGGCGAAGAACTCACCGGCTACGGAGGCGATGTCATCCGGCGTCACCCGGTCGATCTCCGCCAGCATTTCATCCAGCGGCCGGTACGGATCGTCGTACAGGATGAAGCCGGCCAGGCGCCCCATGCGAGCGGCGGGACTCTCCAGCGAGAGCATGATCTGGCCCTTGAGCTGTTGCTTGCCGTTGGTGAGCTCAGGCACGGGCAGCCCCTCACGAGCGAGCCGGCCATACTCCTCCCGGATTGCGGCCACCGCTTGATCGGCGGTAGAGGCCTGGGTCCCGACGTAGACCCCGAGCTGACCGGAGACCTGGTAGAAGTTCTTGTAGGCGAAGATGGCGTAGGCGAGGCCCAGCTCCTCGCGGACCCGCTGGAACAGGCGGCTCGACATGCCGCCGCCAAAGACATTGGTGAGGATGGCCAGAGGAAAGCGGCGCCGATCGCGGAGCGGAAACGTATCGGTGCCGAACACAATGTGCGTCTGCGCGGTGTCACGCTCCTCGGCGTAACTGCCGCCGCGAACGGCCGGCGCCGCCGCGATTCCGTTGCGCGGCACCTCGCGGGTATTGCCTTCAAACCAGCCTTCCCGCTCGAGCACGGTGAGGAGCTGCTCGTGGCTCACGTGTCCCGCCGCGGCGATCACACAATTTCCCCGGTAGTATCCGCCCCGGTGTAGAACCCGGAGATCGTCCGCGGAGAGAGTCTCGAGGGTTTTCCGGTGGCCGAGGATGGAATAGCCGTAGGGATGGTCGGGCCAGAGCGTCTGGGCGTGGAGCTCGAACACCAGATCGTCAGGCGTGTCGGCCACCCCGTTGATCTCTTCGAGGACCACATTGCGCTCGGATTCGAGATCGCTCTCGCGCAGCAGCGGCCGGCGAACCAGATCGGTGAGGATCTCGACGGCCAGCGGCAGGTCGGCGTCGAGCACATGCGCCTGGTAGCTGGTGTAGTCGCGACCGGTGAAGGCGTCGAGCCCGCCCCCACGCACCTCGAGCTCCAGCGCGAGCTCGCGCGCGCTCCGGCGCTCGGTGCCCTTGAAGACCATGTGCTCGAGCAGGTGGGAGATTCCCAGCTGGCTGGGGCGCTCGTGGGCGCTCGCGGTGCGGACGTAGATGCCCACTGCCGCCGAGCGCACGCCGGGCAACCTCTCGGTGAGGACGATCAGCCCGTTCGGCGCTGTGGTCCTGAGTAACCCCTCGTCGAGCCGGGCCGTGTCCACGAAGGGCTACTCCCTGGGCAGGAGCGCCTTCCGGGAAAGCTTCATGCGGCCGCGGTCATCCACCTCCAGCAGCTTGACCTGGACGATGTCGCCCTTCTTGACGACGTCCTCCGTCTTCTCGGTGCGGCCGTGCTGCAGCTCGCTGATGTGGAGCAGTCCCTCGACCCCGGGCAGGATCTCGACGAAGGCGCCGAACGCCGTGGTGCTCTTCACCGGCCCCTCGTACGTGCGGCCGACCTCGGGCTCGGTGGTGATGGCCGCAACCATCGCCCGTGCCTTCTCGCCGGCTTCCCCACCCACCGCCGAAATGGTCACCACTCCGGAATCCTCGATGCTGATCCTGGCGCCGGTGGCGTCCTGGATGCCACGGATCGTCTTGCCCTTGGGCCCAATGACATCGCCGATCTTGTCCGGCTTGATCTGCATCGTGAAGATGCGGGGCGCATACTTGGAGAGCTCGGTGCGCGGCTCGGGCAGAGCCTTGGCCATCTCCTTCAGAATATGGAGCCGCCCCTTACGCGCCTTGTCCAGCGCGTCCTCCATGATCCTGAGGTCGAGCCCCTCGATCTTGATGTCCATCTGGATGGACGTGATCCCCCGCTCGGTGCCCGCCACCTTGAAATCCATGTCGCCGAGATGGTCCTCGGAGCCCAGGATGTCGGTCAGGATGGCGATCTTCTCGCCTTCCTTGATCAGGCCCATGGCGACACCCGCACAAGCGGCTTTCATCGGTACCCCGGCATCCATGAGGGCGAGCGAGCCGCCACAGACGGTGGCCATGGAGGAGGACCCGTTCGACTCCAGAATCTCGGAGACCACTCGCAAGGTGTAGGGAAAGTCCTCGTAATGAGGCAGCAGCGGCTGTAGAGCCCGTTCGGCCAAGGCTCCGTGTCCAATCTCGCGGCGACTGGTGCCGCGCATCATCTTCACCTCGCCGGTGGCGTAGGGCGGGAAGTTGTAGTGCAGCATGAAGGACTTGGTGGTCTCGCCGGGGACGTCGATGCTGTCGATCCGCTGCTCGTCATCGGTCGTTCCGAGAGTCACGGAGACAAGCGCCTGGGTCTGGCCCCGGGTAAAGAGCGCCGAGCCGTGGGTCCGCAGAAGCACCCCGGTCTCGATCGAGATCGGTCGAATGGTGTCCAGATCGCGCCCGTCCACTCGCTCACCCCGCTGAAGCACCTGCGAGCGCATGACCCGATACTCAATTTCGTCGAGCTCGGTGCCGACCTCGCGGGCCTGCTCGGCGAACTCCGGCGCCAGCTTCTCGAGGACCTGCTCCTTCACCGCCTCGATGGCGACCGATCGGCCCGCCTTATCCTTGGCGTTGATCGCCTGGGCCATCTGCGATTCGGCGGCCTCACGAACCCGCGCCACGAGGCCCTGGTCGATCTGGGGCTTGCTCCACTCGATCTTCTTGGGGGTACCGGCCTTGTTGATCAAATCCCGCTCGATCTTGATCACCTCGCGGATGCCCCGCTGCGCCACCTTCAACGCCTCCAACATCTCGGCTTCGGAGATCTCCAGCGAGCCGCCCTCGACCATCACGATCGAGTCGGCGGATCCGCTCACTACCAGGTCGATGGTGGAGAACTCGAGCTGCTGGAAGGTGGGATTGAGGATCCAGTTCCCCTCTACCCGTCCCACCCGCACCCCGGCCAGCGGCCCGTTCCACGGCACCCCCGAAAGGCTCAGAGCGGTGGAGGCCGCGATGACCCCGAGAATGTCCGCGTCGTTCTCCTGGTCTGCCGACAGCACCGTGACAAAGACCTGTACCTCGTTCTTGAACCCGTCCGGAAACAGCGGCCGGATGGACCGGTCGATCAGGCGGCTGGCCAGGATCTCCTTGTCTGAGGGCCGCCCTTCACGCTTGAGAAACCCCCCGGGGATCTTGCCGGCGGCGTAGGTCTTCTCGCGATACTCAACGGTCAAAGGGAAGAACGGAAGGCTGGAAACATTCGGGGAAACGGTCACTGCGGCGAGCACCATCGTGTCGCCGAACCGAAGGACGACGGAGCCGGCGGCCTGCCTCGCCATGTGACCGGTCTCGAGGACCAGTGGACGGCCGGCGAATTCGGTCTCAATCCTTTGTGCGGTCACTTCTCTACTCTCTCTCTCTGTGAATGGCGTCTTTGCTGCAAGTCTAGGGTCTAGAGTCTAGGGTCAAGGTCTCGTGAGCAGTCACCATCAGTGGTAGACTCTCGACCCTAGACCCTTGACCCTCTAAAACAGAGAGAGGGCGCCCCGATTGATCGATCAGGACGCCCTCGTGGCGCACGCGACGGCTAGTGCCGAAGGCCGAGCTGCTCGATGAGCGCCCGGTACGTCGGCAAATCGCTTCGCTTCAGGTACGTGAGCAGGCGACGGCGGGTCCCGACCATCTTCAGCAGCCCGCGGCGGCTGTGATGATCCTTGGAGTGGTTGCGGAAATGCTCAGTAAGGGAGTTAATCCGCTCGGTGAGCAGGGCCACCTGCACCTTGGTTGATCCCGTGTCGCCTGGGTGGGCCTGGTGTTGGGCCGTCACCGCCTGCTTGTCGAAGCTCATGCTGCCGGATGTCCTCTGTACAAAGTCGCGCGTCGTAATCCGTTGTAGCGCGGCAAAATAAGCCGGGAAGGCCGGCCGAAGCAAGGGTGGGCTCTGGAACGCTACTTCGGGGCTGCAACCCGCACGTCATGGGTGGCGCCATCGCCGGCCGCGAACTCGAGCAGCCGAGCTCCCTCCTGGGAGACGGCGTTGACGTCTTGCTTGGTCAGTCGCTCGAGCGGCGCAATCATGAGCAAGGCGCGGCCACGCTCCCGGCCGATTTTCCAGGTGGCTCGGACAAAGCCGTCCACCAGCACGGTGCCGAATGACCGACCGTTGCTGGTAAGGAGGCCCCTCCGGTGGTGGTCGGAGACGATCCGGCTGTGGTCGGCGTGGGACAGTAGCACGTTGTCGAACTCGGGGAGGAACCGCGGGGGAGCCGGCGTATCGGGATCAGGCCGCGGTGCGCGGGGGAGATCGAACAGCTCACGGCCATGCTCGTCGCGAAAGGTCGCAAGACGTGGCCGCAGGCGCTCGACCACCTCCGAGAGCCCACCCAGCCCCGACCAGGTGCGGATGTCTGACGTGCTCGCTGGACCAAAGGCTCCCAGGTATCGCAAAACGGCCGCGTCGGGAGAGGAGGCCCGCTCCGGCGGAAGGCCGAGCCAGGCCTCGACCGTAGTGAGTGTGGTCCGGCCACTGGAGCCCCACACGCCTCGGGGAGGAACGTGGACCATGGGCAGCAGGTAGTTGACCGCACGGGCGATGGCAGCGGCATCCCGATCGGGCCAACGCTGGGCCAGCAGCGGACCCAATTCGGCCCGGGTGCGAGGCCGTTCCTCCACCAGCGCACGCCCTGCGGCCAGGAGGTCTTCAATGTCTACACCCTTCAGTGCCAAGGCATTCAGTCTGCCGGAGTAAACGGTGCGGGCATGGACCGGCCGCATGACTGGATAGAGGGCCAGGAAATCGCGGGCGGTGACGAGATGGATCGTGGTACGCATTAGCGTGGTGCGTACCGCGCGCCGCCCGGTGATCAACCGGGCCAGGGCCTTCGGTTGGAAGCCATCCAGCCGGGTCCAGAGCCCCACATACGGATCGTTTGGCTCCTGCGCCTGCAAGCCGACCAGGTGCTCGATGGCCTTGGAGGCCGAGAGCGAGGCGCGGCGCAGCAGCAGCTGCCGCTCGAGCAGGGCGCGGTTCAGCTCGCGCGGGCCGAGTACGGCTCCATGCTTGATCCCTGGTCCTCTACGAGGTAGCATCTGCGCTCATGACCTCAGTCCCCGATCCGCTGGCCGGTATCCTGCAGGTGGGACCGTTTGCCGGGTTCTACCAGAAGTTCGAGGACCTAATCGCTTCCTCGAACCAAATGGCTCTCTACTTCATTCATTCGCGGCGCTGGCGTGAAAACCACGATGCGGCGATCAAGGCCTTTCTCCGGCGAGAGCAGACGGCGGTCGAGATCTTCCTCCCCGACCTCGAGAACCATGAGCTCATGTTCTCCCTGTCGCGCCACTTTGAAGACGGGCCCCAGATTCCCGCCCTGGTCGTCGATGCGTACCGGTACTTTGCCCGGCTGGCGCGAGAGTTCAGCAAGCCCACCCATATCTGGCTTTTCGGCCGGTATCCCACCTTCTCGTTCTACAAGTTCGAGGAGCGGGCGGTGCTTGCGCTGTACTCCAACACTGCAGCCAAGAAGGACCTTCCGGCCTTCGAGATCAGGACGGATGGTCTGCTAGGCCGGTTTCTGGAGGCGGATATCGAGGACCTCAGAAAAGAGTGCCGGAGACGTGCCCCCCAGGACCTGGAGAACGTAATTGGAGAGGCGAGTACCCCGATCGGCTAGAGCCCATCCTAGACTCGGATGGTCTTCCATTGCCTCGGCGGAACGGGATCCCCCGGGTAAGCGGGAAAGCGGGTAGGTGGGCTACCCTCCGAACAACCGCCGGATGTCGTTCGAGAAGGCCAGCCCCATCAGCAGGACTATGAGTACCAGGCCCACGGTGGTCAGCCGCTCGCGCAGCTTCATCGGCAACGGGCGCCGGATGACCGCCTCGGCCAGCAGGAAGAGGAACTGGCCGCCGTCCAGCACCGGGATGGGAAGCAGGTTCAGTATCGCCAGGTTGATCGAGATGAGCGCCATGAAGGCGAGGAAGGTGTCGAGCCCCAGCCGTGCGCTCTCCCCGGCCAGCTGGCCGATCAGGATTGGACCGCCGACCGCGCTACCCGAGATGCGGCCGGTAAAGAGCCCGCGAACGGTGCGGACGATCTGGGTGGACGCTCTGAGGGTGGCCCGACCCCCTTCGACGATGGCGCCGCCCAGGCTGAGCGGCTCCGAGATGAATCCGGTGCCGACTGCCACACCGATCCGCCCCACTGCGCGCGGCTTGCCGTCGGGCCCTGGGATCGAATCCAGGTAGGGCTTGATGTCGAAGGTCAGCTGCTGCCCTCCTCGCGCCACCTCCATCTTCAGGTTTCGGCCCGGACTCGCCTGTAGTACTTCGAGGAGATCATACCACTGCCGCACCGGCTGGCCATCGACCGCGACAATCGTGTCGCCCTCCTGCATTCCTGCTGTCGCCGCAGGCCGGTTCGGAAGCACCTGGCCCACGACCGGCTCCCGGTACGGCTGCAGTGCCTGAGCGGCCTTGAGCCGCTGCTCGAGCGCGTCGGGATGAATCGGAAGAACGAGGGATGACCCATCGGCGAGCTCGATCCGGAGCTCGGATTCCGGGCTATTGACGATGGCCGAGATCACCTCGTCCCACGACTTGACCGTGTCGCCGTTGATGCGGGCGATCTGGGCACCGGGTGGGATCTGTTTCAGGGCCTCGGCTCCGGGAGGAACCAGCTCCTGGACCACCTGTCCCACAGTCGTGACGGGATCGATCTGCCGGCCGTTCTTGTACGCCAGAAAGGCGAAAACCGCCCAGGCAAAGAGGGCGTTCATCGTGACGCCCGCGAGTATCACTACCATCCGCACCCAGACCGGCTTGGCTTCAAATACCCGATCCGGAGACACTCGGACCGCCGGGGTGCCGCCCTCGAGAGCACTGCTCCCGATGTCCTCCTCCTTGCTGGCCATCTTGACGTAGCCGCCCAACGGCAGCCAGGAAACGGAGTATTCCGTCTCACCGCGACGGAAGGTGAGCCACGGAATCGGGGAGCCCAGTCCGAGAGAGAAGCGATGGACGCAGATCCCGGCCCACTTGGCGGCGATGAAGTGCCCTGCCTCATGGACGAAGATGAGCACGCCCAGGACAACGATCAGGGCCAGTATGGTCAGCAACACTATTGCCTCACACTCCGCCGAGCCCGCTTGCGCGCCCAGCTATCGGCTGCCCGCACGGCCTCTACCGAGCTGGCTGGCGCGGGTGTATGTGCCTCGAGCACGCGCTCGATGGTTTCACTGATACGTCCAAACGGAATGGCTCCACTGAGAAACTCGGCCACTGCCACCTCGTTCGCCGCATTGTAGACGGCTGGGGCGGTGCCGCCGGCCCGCCCGGCGGCGATTCCCGCGCCCAGTGCCCGAAAGATGTCACCTCGCACCGGTTCGAAGGTGAGAGGTCCGGCGGCAATGGGATCGAAGCGGCGCACGCCGTCGTCGGGAAGCCGCTCTGGGTAGGTCAGGGCGTACAGAATCGGGAGCTCCATCGAAGGGAACCCGAGCTGCGCCAAGACACTGCCGTCGCAGAACTCGGTGAACGCGTGCACGATGCTCTGGGGATGCACCACCACCTCGAGCGCATCGTAGGGCAGCCCGAAGAGGTGGTGCGCCTCGATCAGCTCCAGAGCCTTGTTGGCCAGGGTGGCGGAATCGACCGTGACCTTGTGCCCCATTCGCCAGGTTGGGTGCTGCAGCGCTTCCTCGACGGTGGCACTCATGACCCGCTCGGCGGTCCACTCCCGAAACGGTCCGCCCGAGGCGGTGAGGATCAGGCGGGTAAGCCGGTCGTTCCGCCCGGTGACGCACTGCAGCACCGCACTATGCTCGGAGTCGATGGGGATGATCTCCCCGCCACCGGCGCAGGCTGCCTCGGCCACCAGGTCGCCGGCCATGACCAGGGTTTCCTTGTTGGCCAACGCCACCCGTTTGCCGGCCCGTAAGGCGGCGAGTGTTGGGTCGAGTCCGGCCGCTCCGACCACCGCGTTCACGACGATGTCGGCGTCCGGATGCGTGGCGGCGTCCACCAGCACTCCGGGACCGGCAGGCCATTGCGCGTCGTTGGCCACACCCGCGATTCCGGCATAGTCGGGCCGCCACTCCTTCACCTGGGTGGCGAACTCGTCCCGGTTCTGCCCGGCGGTGAGCGCGACCAGCTTGAAGTGACCCTGCTGCCGTCGCAGCACGTCGAGCGTACTGCGTCCGATCGAGCCGGTAGACCCGAGAATCGACACTCCCCGCCGCCCACTGGTGTGTTCCTTGGCAACGCGCTGGGCCTTAGGAACAGCTCGACTCGGTGCTCGGGTGGAGCTCATCGGATGACACCAAAGGCGCGATACATGGCGGCGGCAACAGGAATGACGAAATAGAGCGAGTCGAAGCGATCCAGCACGCCTCCGTGCCCCGGAATCAAATGGCTGGAGTCCTTCACACCAGCCTCCCGCTTGAAGAGCGACTCCACCAGATCGCCGACCTGACCCATCACCGAGAGCACGGCCG
>Ga0302046_10004497_pt1 | contig 12407 bp, 10 predicted proteins | sample RVTome_11_FD_200261 | JGI IMG/M metagenome (GOLD analysis project Ga0302046, IMG submission 200261) | Soil microbial communities from uranium-contaminated site in the Upper Colorado River Basin, Wyoming, United States - RVT147D111 (version 2) ...
CGCGCTTCGCCTCGGCGGGATCCCCCCGGCCCAGGGCCGTGCCCACCAACGCCTGCCCAGCGATCGCGACCCCATCGAGCAGCGCAGACACGAAGATCCAGGTCGAGAACAAGAGCTGGTGCGCGGCTGCCACGACCGGCCCGACGCGCGCCGTCGCCACCGACATCGCCAACAGCGACAGCAACAGCGCGCCGGTGCGGATGACCAGGTCCCGACCGACCACCAGCAGGGACCTGACGTCGTCCCGGCCGGGACGGCCGTGCCCCCGCAGCACGACGGGCAGTCGTCGCACGCGCGTGGCGAACAGGGCGACGACGATCACCTCGGCGGCCACGGTCGCCCACGCGGCACCAGCGAGTCCGAAATCGAGGACGAGGACCAGGACCACGTCCAGGAGGGCGTTGACCACGTTTGCGACGACCACGAAGGCCAGCGGCGCGCGCGTGTCGGACAAGCCGCGATGCGCCCCGTGGCCGACGTACGACAACAGCAGGAACGGCACGCCGACGGCGCGGATGCGCAGGTAGTCGGCAGCCGGCGATCGCAGCGAAGACGCCGCGCCGGTCAGCTCCACGACGGAGTCGGCCAGCGTGATCAGCACGACGGCGACGATGATGCCGACAAGGACGGCCACCTGGGCGGCGTGGACGATGCGGCGGCCTGCGAGGAGCCCGTCGCCGGCACCGACGGCGCGTGACACGACGGCGGTGGTCCCGTAGACGAGGAAGTTGAACACCCACGAGACCGAGGCGAGCAGGCCGACGGCAAGCCCGAGGGCGCCCAGCTCCACCGAGCCGATTCGGCCGACCACCGCCGTGTCGACGATCCCGAGCAGCGGGTCCGCGATGAGCGTCGCGGCGGCCGGCACCGACAGGGCGACGATCCGCTGGTGGAGCGTCACGAGTGCTCCCGGGGGATCCGCCACTGCCGCCGCCAGGCGCGTTCGGCGTCGGCGAACCGGTCGAGTGGGCCGACCACGTCGCCGACGGCCGTCAGAAGCTCCTCGAGCTCGCCGGTCGTCACGGCCACGTGCCGGACGGACGGCAGGGCGTCGACAGCCTCCTGAAGTGCGCTGCGGCAGACCTCCCACGCGTCGGCGAGCTCGGCGACCCGCCAACGCTCCATCCACCTGCGGGCGTCCGCCAGGGCACGTTCCATCGCGTCGATCCCGACGCCGATCGGCGCCGGCTCCACGCGCCCGGCCGGAAGGGTCGACAGCAGCACCCGCCGGCCCGCCTCGATCACGTCCGCGCAGTCGCAGAACGCCCGCCACTGCTCGGCCCGCTCGGTGGGCAGCTGGGGCTTGCGGTTCACAAGGGGCATGGGGGCGCCGCAGGCTAGGTCGATCGGGTCCGGCCAGAATCCGAGACGGCTGTCACCTTCGTGACCGCGTCGATACCCTCGTCGCGCGCGCTGGAGTCCCGGTCACCGCACCCGTCCGACTCGCCGCACGGTTGCCTCGATGACCATCCAACCGCCTGCCCTTTCGTCGCATCCCTTCCTGGACGCGATCGCGTCGCGCGTCGTGGTGTTCGACGGAGCGATGGGGACGGGCGTGCAGGCCGCCGACCTCGGACCAGAGGACTTCGGAGGGGACCAGCTCGAAGGCTGCAACGAGGTCCTCGTGCGGACGCGGCCAGACCTGATCGGCGACCTGCACCGCAGTTACCTCGAAGTCGGCTGCGACGCCGTCGAAACCGACACGTTCGGAGGGGCACCCTGGGTCCTGGCGGAGTACGGGCTCGCCGACGACACCGAGGAGCTGAACCGGCTGGCCGCCCAGATCGCGCGCGCCGCCTGCGACGAGTTCTCGACCCCCCAGCGGCCCCGATGGGTCGTCGGCTCGATTGGGCCGGGCACCCGGTCGCCGACGCTGAGCCTCGGCAAGGACCCTGCGAAGACCGGCGACTTCATCGACGTGGCGACGATGGAGGACGGCTACCGGCGCCAGGCCCGTGGCCTGCTCGATGGCGGCGCCGACGTCCTGTTGATCGAGACGTGCTTCGACCTGCTCCAGGCCAAGGCGGCGATCGCCGCCTGCAACGACGTCTTCGCCGAGCACGGCCGGCGCGTCCCGCTGATGGTCCAGTTCACGGTCGAGAAGGACATCAACACGATGCTGCTCGGCACCGAGCCGCTCGCAGCAATCGCCGCCCTCGACCCGCTGCCGGTGGACGTCATCGGGATGAACTGTGCGACCGGCCCGGACGACATGCGCGAACACGTTCGGACACTGTCACGGCACTCGCGCAAGCCGATCAGCGTCATCCCGAACGCCGGCATCCCGGAGATGATCGACGGCGCGACCTGCTACCCGCTGACCCCGGGCGCGCTGGCGCAGGCCCAGACCCAGTTCATCACGGAGTTCGGCGTGTCGATCGTCGGCGGCTGCTGCGGCACCACCCCCGAACACCTCAGGACGCTCGTCGACGCCGTGGCCGACCTGGTCCCGGCCGAACGCAACGTCGATTTCAAGCCATCTCTGGCCAGCCTCTACAGCGCCGTGCCGATCCAGCAGGACACGTCGTTCCTCGTGATCGGCGAGCGCGCCAACGCGAACGGGTCCAGGGCCTTCCGCGAGCTGCTGCTCGACGCCGACTGGGACGGAATCGTGCAGCTCGCCAAGTCCCAGACCCGCGAGGGCGCTCATGTGCTCGACGTGTGTGTCGACTACGTCGGCAGAAACGGCGTCCCCGACATGGTCGAGGTCATCGACCGGTACGCCACCCAGTCGACCCTCCCGCTCGTCATCGACTCGACCGAGCCCGAGGTCATCGAGGCGGCGCTGACGCGCCTCGGTGGCCGCGCCGTCATCAACTCCGTGAACCTCGAGGACGGTCGCGTCAAGGCAGACCGGCTGCTGCCCCTGGCACGCCGGTACGGCGCCGCCGTCATCGTGCTCGCCATCGACGAGGAGGGCCAGGCCCGCACGACCGACTGGAAGGTCAGCGTGTGCAAGCGGGTGGCCGAGATCGCCATCGACGACCACGGCCTGGAAGCCTCCGACCTGATCTTCGACTGCCTCACCTTCCCGCTGGGCTCCGGGCAGGAGGACCTGCGTCGCGACGGCATCGCGACGCTGGACGCCATCGAACGGGTCAAGGCCGAGATCCCCGGGTGCTTCACGACGCTGGGCGTGTCCAACGTCTCCTTCGGGCTCAACCCGTCGGCCCGGCAGGTCCTCAACTCGGTGTTCCTCCAACAGGCCCTCGACCGCGGCCTCGACTCGGCGATCGTCCACCCCGGCAAGATCCTGCCGCTGCACCGGATTCCCGACGAGCACGTCCAGGTCGCCCGCGACCTGGTCCTCGACCAACGCGGCAGTGCGGGCGCCGGCGGCACGGCCGACGCCGGCTACGACCCCCTGCACGCGCTGATGGCCACCTTCGAGGGCGCCATCTCGACAACGACCTCGGCGGAGGACCTGGCCGCACTGCCGGTCCCCGAGCGGCTCAAGCGCCGGATCATCGACGGGGATCGTGACGGCATCGAAGCCGACCTCGACGCCGCACTCCAGGACTGGCCAGCACTCCACATCGTCAACGAGTTCCTCCTGGACGGCATGAAGGTCGTCGGCGACCTGTTCGGTTCGGGCCAGATGCAGCTGCCATTCGTGCTCCAGTCAGCCGAGGCCATGAAGACCGCCGTGGCGCACCTGGAACCGCACATGGAGAAGGGCCAGGCGTCCGGCAAGGGCCGAATCGTGCTGGCGACGGTCAAGGGCGACGTGCACGACATCGGCAAGAACCTCGTCGACATCATCCTGCGCAACAACGGCTTCGACACGATCAACATCGGCATCAAGCAGTCGATCGACCAGATCCTGTCCGCCGTCGACGAGCACCAGGCCGACGCGATCGGCATGTCGGGTCTGCTCGTGAAGTCGACCGTCGTGATGCGCGACAACCTCGCCGAGATGAACCAGCGCGGGCGCGCGGGCGTGCCCGTGCTCCTCGGCGGCGCGGCGTTGACCCGCGCCTACGTGGAGGACGACCTGCGCGCGCTCTACGACGGCAGCGTCTTCTACTGCAAGGACGCCTTCGAGGGGCTCTCGGTCCTCGAAGGCGTCATGGAGGCCGTCCGCGCCCGCACGCCGATCGCCGACGAGATCGCCGCGCGGCGCACGAAGCGCCCACGTCCCGAGCGGGCAACCACCGAGACGGCGCCCCGAACCGACACGCGGGGTCGGCCGAAGTCGGCCGTGGCCACGGACGTCCAGGTCCCTTCCCCGCCGTTCTGGGGCAGCCGGGCCGTCAGGGGCATCCCATTCGACGACGTGTGGCCGTTGGTCAACGAGGTTGCGCTGTACCGCAACCAGTGGGGATTCGGGCCCGGCGACCGCTCCCCCGACGAGTACCAGCAGTTCCTCGAGGAGGAGGCCGAACCCGTCCTTCGCGACTGGGTCGACCGCGCCAAGCGCGACAAGGTCATCACCCCGGAGGTCGTCTACGGCTTCTGGCCGGCCAACGGCGACGGCGACGACCTGGTGGTGTGGGACCCCGACGACCCCGGCGGCATCGAGCTGGCGCGGTTCACGTTCCCACGGCAGACCCGGGGGCGGTTCCTGTGCATCGCGGATTTCTTCCGTGACATCGACAGCGGCGAGGTCGACGTGCTGGGCGCCCACTGCGTCACGGCCGGGCGCCGGATCAGCGAGGTCGCCCAGGAGCTGTTCGCCGCCGACGAGTACCAGCAGTACCTGTTCGCCCACGGGTTCGGGGTCGAGATTGCCGAAGCGCTGGCCGAGCTGTGGCATCGACGAATCCGGGAGGACCTGGGCATCATCGGCGACGACGGCCCCGACAAGCAGGCGTGGTTCCGGCAGCGCTATCGCGGCTCGCGCTACTCGTTTGGGTACGCCGCCTGTCCGGACCTCGAGGACCAGGCGAAGCTCGACCGGCTGCTCGACCTCTCCCAGATTGGCGTGCGCGTCACCGACGAGTTCATGCTCGAGCCTGAGCAGTCGACGAGCGCCATCGTCGTCCACCATCCCGAGGCGAAGTACTTCAATGCGCGCTAAGCCCCGCGGTCAGCAGTTCCGTGGCCTGACAGCCAAACTGCTGACCAGCGGAGTGGCCTTGACTCCCGTGGTCAGCACCGCGGCTGCGCTGCACCCGTCTCGCTGACCAATCGGTGGGCTTGGCGGTGCTCTTGATCATCCACAGCCCTCGAAGGTCGGGCGCCAAAGGGCACGCCAGCCGGCTCAAATACCAGTCATGGGTGGAGGAATCCCCGGCCTCGCGGCCTTGAGCCAACGCCAGCACGGAGTCGTGACGCTGGCACAGCTGAATTCGCTTGGCATCTCCTCACAGTCCCGGCGGACGCTGGTTGGGCAGGGCTGGCTGACCGCGGTGCACCGAGGCGTTGTGCGTGTCAATGGCACCCGCTCCACGTGGCGGCAGACCGTCATGGCAGCCGTCCTTGCGGCTGGCGCGGAAGCCGCGGCGTGCCGCATCACGGCCGCGCGCCTTCACGGCCTTGCCGAGCACGCGCCTGCGCTTCCAGTTCGAGTCGTCATTCCGCACCGCCGTCAACTCTCACGCACGACAACGAACGCCATGCGAGTTCACTACAGCCGAACGCTTCGGCCTGAGCACCTGTCCGAGGTCGACGCGATCCCGGTCACAACGCCTGCGCGAACCATCTGCGACCTGGCAATCGAGATGGAGGCGCGGCAACTACGCGAGATCATGGCGCGGGCAATTCGAGACGGGCTGACCGACGTGACGGAGCTGTTCGCGGTGATGGACAGCACGGGTCGGACGGTTGGCGCAAGCCGAGCACGCCGCGCCCTGGCATCCCTCGATTCGACCACGGCGGCAAGCAGGTCACATGCCGAGCTGCGAGCCAAGGCAATCCTGGAAAGGGCGGGACTGCCACCTCCACAGGTGGGCTGGCCAGTGATGAACGGGGGTCGAGTCGTGGCCGAGGTCGACCTGGCCTATCCAGACGTGAAAGTGGGAATCGAGATCGATGGATTCGTCTGGCACAGCTCTCCCCAGCAGAAGCAACGAGACGAGGACCGTCAGAACCTTCTCGTGGCGCTCGGCTGGCGGATCGTCCGATTCTCGGTCGAGCGCCTCGACACGAACCCCTCGTTGCTCGTGAGACGAACCGTCGCCGCGCGCGAGCAGGCCTTGCGTGCGGTCAGTGCCGACGATGACAACCATCGGCGACGCTGACCGCAATCGTCGCGTCGGCCCGACTGGTCAGCGGATCGGCTGCACGGCAGCGCGAAGGCTGACCGCAAGGGGGACGTAGCCTGCCGACCCATGACGTCCTCGCATCCCGAACCCCCGGACCAGCTGGACGTGCCGCTGGAGCTCGACCCGCGAGACTGGGAATCCCGCCAGCTCTATTTCCTCATGACGGCGCTGGTGGTCCCCCGGCCGATCGCATGGATATCCACGGTGTCCTCAGAGGGCGTCCGCAACGTCGCGCCCCACTCGTACTTCAACCTCGTCTCCACCCGCCACATCATGTTCAGCTCCAGCCGGGTCAAGGACACGATCACCAACATCCGGGCGACCGGGGAGTTCGTCGTCAACTTCGTGTCGGTCGAACTCGCCGAGCAGATGAACTTCACGGCCACCGACTTTCCCCCGGAAGAGGACGAGTTCACATGGGCCGAGATCGGGGCCGCACCCTCGGCGGTGGTCGCCCCGCCGCGCGTGGCTGCGTCACGGGCCCACCTGGAATGCCGCGCCGTCGAGGAGGTCCACGTCGGCCCGTCGTACGTCACCTTCGGTGAGGTCGTCCACGTCCACGTGGATCCGGCAGTCTGGCGGGACGGTCGCGTCGACCCGGTCCTGCTCGACCCGCTTGGCAGGCTGTCGGGCAGCGGCTACGCCGAGCTCGGCGACGTCTTCAAGCTGCGGCGGCCGACCTGGGATGACATCCGGGACACTGGTCCGGGAGAGGCCATCCCGAGGCGCTGAGTACCGACTCGCTCCGCTCGCGCTACTCGATCCGACGGCGAGTACCGACTCGCTCCGCTCGCGCTACTCGATCCGACGGCGAGTACCGACTCGCTCCGCTCGCGCTACTCGATGTCCCCGTCGGTCCACTCGTGCCAACGGGCGCCTTCGTCGAGGTCGTCGTCGGGCATCTCCGGATCCAGCTCGTCGAGCAACGACACGTCCTCGGAGAACTCCACGACACCCGCACGACCGTCGCTCACGTCGTCCACGTGCACCGTCGCCAACGGCCACCACCGGCCCTCGTCGCCGATCTCCCACAGCACCGATATGCCCTCGTTTCCGTTCACCGCCCGAGTCAGCAGGCTCGTCGGTCGCCGCTCCCACAGGTCCTCGATTCGCTCGGGCAGCTCGAGCCGGTCGCCGGCCAGGCCGGGCAGCTCCACGTCGTCGGAAAGAACTTCGAGCACCCCCTCGAGATCACGGGCGTTGAAGGCTTCGTTGAGGGCATCCAACAGGTCATCGTGCAGCACGGACACGTGCCCCTCGGTGTCCTGGTCCTCGTCGTCGTCGAGCGAGGGAGCCTCGTTCTCGACATGCCAGCCGGCATCACCCTCATCGAGCAGCTCGACGACCTCGGTGGGTCCTTCGGGCTCGGCTCGTTCGTCGTCAAGGCGCTCCAGCCCCGCCTCGGCCGCCGCAAGTGAGATGTCGAGCTCGGACACGGCCAACCTGTCGTCAGGGACCGTCATCGTGCCGCCTCGACCGCCAGCCCACAACCGCCTCGCGGTGACCGCCCTTGACATTCGCGCAGATCCGTGGCTCGCGGCTTGGTGGACGTAGCCTCGCGCCGTCAAGGCCGGGGAGACCATGGCACCACCGTCGCGCCGACTGATGCCACTGCTGGTGGCTGCGGTGCTGGGGCTGATGGCGCTGGGACCCGGCGTCGGCGAACAGCCGACCATGGCGGCGCCGGCCAGCGAGCTCCCAACGGCGCCGCACCTGCCAACGACCCGACCGAGCCCGACGCCGGTCCCCTCACCCACGCCGACGCCGACTCCGACGCCGACGCCCACGTTGGAACCGTCACCACAGAGCGTCGACCGGGCCGGGACCCGGTGGCTGGTCGCCGGCGGCGAGGCGGCGGCCGGAACGGGCGGTCGCACGGTTGCATACCTCGTCGAGATCGAGGAGGGACTCGACGTCGACGTCACGGAGTTCGCCTCGGCAGTGGATGAGATCCTCAGCGATCACCGTTCCTGGGTGGGCACGGGCAAGCTGACGCTCAAGCGCGTCGCGACCGGGCCCGTCGACTTCCGGATCAGCCTCGCCTCGCCGTCCACCGTGGACCGACTGTGCCGGCCGCTCGACACCGGCGGGTTTCTCTCCTGCTGGAACGGCGTCCGCGCGATGCTCAACGTCAACCGGTGGGCTGACGGTGCTGCGACGTACGGCAACGACGTCGCCGCCTACCGCGTCTACCTCGTGAACCACGAGGTCGGACACGCGCTGGGTCACGACCATCGGCGTTGCGCGAAGGCCGGCGAACCGGCGGACGTGATGGTCCAGCAGACCAAGTCCCTCAGCGGCTGCACCATCAACCCGTGGCCCCACCCCGACGACCAGGGAGCCGCGCCTTCACCCGCACCATCTCCGAGTGTGGCCCCCACGGGGACCGACCCGGTGACCTCCAGAGCTTCCCCGACGCTCTAGACTCTCCCTTCCTGGCATCTCGGCGACGAAGCGTCGCCTCCCCTCCGCCTGACGGGTCCTGCTGTCGACCCGTGCAGGCCGAGCAGAGGAGGTGGCGCGCAGTTGGACGACCTGACGCTGCCGACCTTCCTCGTCATCGGTGCACCCAAGTCGGGAACGTCGACGCTCCATTCACTCCTGTCCCAGCTGCCGGACGTCTACATGTCCGAGCCCAAGGAGATCCAGTACTTCAGCCACCCGGAGCATCCCGACTTCCCACTGCGCTGGTATGCAGAGTTCTTTGCTGCGGGCGCGGGCCGGCGTCACCGCGCCGAGTCATCACCCACCTACGCGATGTTCCCCGCGATTCGAGACGTGCCACGGCGAATCCACGCCATGAACCCCAACATCAAGCTGATCTACCTGGTTCGCGATCCCGTCGATCGGATGGTGTCGGCCTATGCACAGAGCAGGCACCTGGGTTTCGAGACCGCTCCGCTGTCCGAGGCAATCATGCACATGGCACACGTCGGGCCAAGCATGTACTGGCTGCAAGTGTCCGAGTATCTCCGTTGGTTCGACCCCGCCCAGATTCACGTCGAGTTCCTCGACGACCTGGGCACGGACCCCCAACAGGTCCTGGAGCGGATCGGCGCGTTTCTCGACGTGGACGTTCCAGCCATCGACGCAAGTCACCGACTCAACACCCGCGAGACCCTGCGAGCGACCCGTCCCTGGTACGCCCGCGTGATGAAGTTCCTCCGTCCCCGTGGCCTGGTCCGCAACCGATGGCAGTGGCGGGTCCACCGCTCCCGCATTGCCAGCCGACCGCTGCGCCCAGAGGATCATGCACTCGACCCGCATCTCGCCGGCGAGCTCCGTCGGCTCTTCGCCATCGACCTTCGCGAGCTCGCGGAATTCCTGGATCGCCCACTCCCGCCCTGGAGCCATGCCTACGGACTGAAGACGCCGCAACGGACATCTGCGCGGCCGTAGCCTCTCGGGTCGAGCCCGACTGGCACACCGACCTCGACCGGACGATGCACGAGTGGCGATGACCGGGAACACACTCCCCACCTTCCTGGTGATCGGCGCGGGGAAGGCCGGGACCTCCTCTCTTCATGCCCTTCTGGCCCAGGTTCCCGGCGTGTTCATGTCCACGCCCAAGGAGATCCAGTACTTCAGCCACCCGGAGAATCCGAGCTATCCGTTGAGCTGGTACGCGGAATTCTTCGCGGCCGGGGCGGATGGTCGGCATCGTGGCGAATCGTCGCCGACGTACACCATGTTCCCGTTGATCAGGGGCGGTCGCCCAGCGGATCCACGCCATGAACCCAGACATCCAGCTCGTGTACATGGTCCGCGATCCAGTCGAACGAATGGTGTCTGCGTATGCCCAGAGCCGGCACCTCGGCTACGAAACGCGGCCGATCCACGAGGCAATCACGGACATGGCGTACGTCGCGCCGAGCCAGTACTGGCTGCAGCTGTCCGAGTACCTGCGCTGGTTCGAGCCCAGGCAGATCCACGTCGAGACCTTGGATGATCTCGATCAGGATCCGCACGGCGTGGTGGGACGAATCGGGTCGTTTCTGGGCGTGGACGTGCCGGCAATCGACACGAACCAGCGTCTCAACACGCGGGCACGACAACGGGCGACCCGTGGCTGGTACGCCCCGCTGATCATGTTCCTGCGCCACCGCCGGCTCGACGGCACTCGGTGGCAACAGCGACTGCATCGATCGCGGCTCGCCAGCCGCGAGCTGCGCATCGAGGAGCGCACGATCCATCCGACGCTCGCCGACGAACTGCGTCACCTCTTCACGGATGATCTCAGGAACCTCGAGTCGTTCCTGGGCCGTCCGCTGCCGACCTGGGGCCGCGCAGGCGGGGACGCCGCCAGCAGCTCGCGACGATGACCCCCCTAGCCTCCGGGCCATGACACGGATCAACGAGCTGCTCGGGTCGGGACGCACCGTCTCGTTCGAGTTCTTCCCACCCAAGACCGACGAGGGCGACCAACTCCTTCGTGAGGCCCTCAACGACCTGGAGCCCCTGCATCCGTCGTTTGTCTCGGTCACGTATGGCGCGGGCGGCTCCACGCGCGAGCGGACCCACCGCATCGTGGTCGACCTGCTCGAGCGCTCGACGATGACGCCGATGGCGCACCTGACCTCGGTGTCACACAGCCGTGCCGAACTGCGGGCGATCCTCGAGCGCTATCGCGACGTCGGCGTCCAGAACATCCTCGCGCTGCGCGGCGACCCGCCACGGGACAATCCCGGCGCGCCGCCGGGCGAGCTGGAGTACGCGCTCGAGCTGGTCGAGCTCGTTCGCGAGGTCGGCGGCGAACAGTTCTCGGTCGGCGTTGCCGCACATCCCGAGGTCCACCCGCTGTCACCAAACCGCGCCGAGGACCGAAAACACCTCGCCGCCAAGCTGGTGGCCGCTGACTTCGGGATCACCCAGTTCTTCTTTCGCGTGTCCGACTACGTGCGCATGGTGGAGGAGCTGGCCGAGCTCGACTGCGACACGCCCGTGATCCCCGGCATCATGCCGGTGACGAACGTGGGCCAGATCCAGCGGATGGCCGCCTTGTCCGGCGCTGACTTCCCCGAGGAGATCGCCCAACAGCTGCACGCGGTCGAGGACGACCCCGGGGCGGTGCGAGCCCGGGGCGTGGAGCTGGCGACCCAGCTCTGCGCCGACCTGCTCGCGGCCGGGGCACCCGGCCTGCACTTCTACACGCTCAACCGCTCGACCGCGACCCGCGAGATCCACGCTGCCCTTGGCCTGGGCTGATCCCGCCGCGGGGTGTTGCTGCTGGTGCCAGCGGTTCGCACTGTTCCCCCGCCAGCCAGTCGACCGCCGGTGCGATCCCCACCACCCTCCGTCCAGCCATTCCCTTTCCAGCGCTACCTGGAGCAGGCCGTGAACGCCGCACGCGTCTCCGACGCTGATCGCGCCGCGCTGTCGAGCAGCCTGGACCGGGCAACCGTCGGCAGAAGCCAGCCCGCCGATGACCGGTTCCGAGCCCGTGACGACGATTCTGGCGCGGCATTCATGCGCGTCATGGCGGCCGAGGCCGCCGAGCGGCTCGAGGGTGAACCGGCCGACATGATCCTCGACTGGGCCGCCAAGGTGATCCCACGCTTCGTGGTCACGTCCAGCTTCGGTGCCGACTCGGCGGTGCTCCTGCACCTGGCCAGCAAGGTCTGCCCGGAAGTCCCCGTCCTGTTCCTCGACACGGGTTTCCACTTTGACGAGACCATCACGTTCCGGCGTGACCTGGCCGCGGAGCTCGGGCTCAGCGTCATCGACCTCCACCCCGAGCTGACCGTCGCCGAACAGGCCACCTCGTTCGGCCCCGAGCTGTACCGGACGGATCCCGACCGGTGCTGCGGGCTGCGCAAGACCAAGCCCCTGCGCTCGGCCCTTGCCGAATACGACGGCTGGGCGACGGGCGTGCGGCGGGTGCAGACTCCTGAGCGGGCTGCCACACCCGTCATCGAGGGGCGATCCCATGATGGCCGCTGGCTCGTCAAGGTCGCCCCGCTCGCCTCGTGGACGGACTCACGGATCGAGGCCTACCTTGACGAGTACGACCTGCCGCGTCACCCACTGGTGGAGCAGGGCTACCCGTCGATCGGGTGTGCACCCTGCACCACCCGGGTTGCCCCCGGCTCCGACCCACGCTCCGGCCGCTGGGCCGAGGCCGGCAAGTCCGAATGCGGCATCCACTTGACCGAGGACGGCGCCGTCGTCCGCACCACCACGACCCCCGGTTGATCCATGAGC
>Ga0302046_10004499_pt1 | contig 12404 bp, 31 predicted proteins | sample RVTome_11_FD_200261 | JGI IMG/M metagenome (GOLD analysis project Ga0302046, IMG submission 200261) | Soil microbial communities from uranium-contaminated site in the Upper Colorado River Basin, Wyoming, United States - RVT147D111 (version 2) ...
TATTATGAAAATAAAAAATGTTTTAATTGGTTTATTGACAGGTTTGATATTTATAAATATTGGCATAGTTATAGGCAAATTTGCTGAACGCACCATCCTGCTAAATCAATACTGTCAATCAATTGAATATGATGGCATGACAAAGATCAATGGTATTGAATATTGTTATAATGATAATGATTTGTTTGTTATTGAATGGGTGAAAGAATGAAATGTAACCTGCCACATTTTTCAACTGAAAGCAATATAAAAGTTGAATCGGTTAAATGTGAAATTTGTAGTAAACGCTATGGATATGCTGTTTGGCACTTGGTGAAAAAATAATGATAGAACGAGTTAACGCCTGGAAAAAACTTATTATTGAAAGAATGATTCAGCAAATACGTGCTGATGAAATTCTTTCAGTTAAAGATAGATCAGATATTGTTAGTAAGTTGAAAGGTTCTGTAGGTGAATCTTTGGCAATAAACCGTATAGCATTAGCATTAGGTATAAATGCGTTGCAGCTAGAAAAACGTTTAATCAGAAGTGTTTTAAGAAAGAAACGGCCGTTGAAACCAAAGGTTGTAAGATGAACTATAATATTATGTCAATAACTGCTAAGATAGCGAAATTTTATCGTGACAAGGAATTGCCTGTTGAAGCAGGTTACAGGTTTCTAGAAAATAATTGGCAATATGAATTTAGATTATCTTTTACACAAAACGGATCGCTTATTAATACCTATGTGCTTGTAGCTTTAGAGTTCATTGAAAATAGAGAACCTTATGAAGTGGCAGAAAGTTTAATAGCAATGTTTGAAACATGGCGAAATGAAGAAACAAAACTGCAAGTTACAAAAACACTGTAAACGAAAATTAACGGCCGTTCAGGAAAGTAAAAAATATGAACTAGCTTATTATGTATGTGAAAGTTGCAATGAAGAATTGCAAGTAATAATTAGAAGGAAGAATGGTAAGCGCAATTGATTTATAAATATAAAATGCTTTACACTACAGCTATTAACTATTTTACAGGAGGAATTATATAGCCTAAGAGGGAACGGCTATAAAATGAGAGATAATGGAAACAGAACTGTTGAGTTTAACGTTGACATTTGGTTGTGGTGTAATTGCAGCTTTTGCAACGGCTGTGTTATTTTTATATTTCAAATCACGGCCGCCACAGAACAATAGCAACCATGAATAAAAAAGCTATATTTTGGCTTAAGGATCGATTTGAAGCCGGCATAGTACCGCTATACGTGATTGAATTTATTGATGAATTGATAAGGGATAGCGAACTGATGATTGAACAAAAGAAACGGTGTACCTGTGAAAAACAAAGAACATTACAGCAAAGAAGACGTTGATCAGTTAAAACGGCAAGAACAGCAAAAAGGATTAAGTGTTCATTTTCATATACACGAATATCCAGAAGATTTCGATTTGGCAAAAAGCATTGCCAATGCAAATGAATATCATACAAATGTGCCGCCAATAGCTGTTACATTGTTTATTGTAATAGTTTTTATAATGGCCGCTATTGTTTGTGTAAATACATTGCTATGGACGATCTAACAGCCTGCTTAAAACAACATAACCACAATGATATCATCGGCCGTATAAATGGATATACGTTACTGGCAAATGATGGCACCAACTTTTACTGGATTGTGAAATTAGAACGGCCTGAACAAACAATTCATGTAATGGCAGCAAAGAACTCTGATAGCACATTTGATTATTGCAAAATGACAAATGTAGATTTTGATTATTTTGAGTGAGCGGCCGTTTAATTAATTATGAGTTCACTTTCTTACAACTTTTTCTTCTAATCCTATCATCCACATGCCGCCAAACCCTTCTAAAATCGCCTGTGTTGAACGCAATGAAACGGCCGTATGTAAATAAACCTATTTTTCACTAAAAGTTGTTAGAAACGATTTTTGATTTATACAATACCCCACGATAGATTGTACCTAAAAATAGCAAAAACGCATACAGGGCATTCTAGGGGCATTAGAGAGGATTTCAGGATTTTGTTGTGTAACGGCCGTTTTCAATGTAGAACATTTGTTGTATAGTACCAATGTCCTATGTACCAAATCTTGATACTGTGATAAGATCATATCAAGTTAAGGAATAAGGAAACGAACGAAATGAAACGGCAAGCAAAAACAGGCGGCGAAATTGGAGCGAACGGTGAACTTTATAAAGGTGGACAATTCATTGCTGAAAGCGATAAAACATTAAAAGGTTCTACCAAACGTAAGCCACCCAAGAAACAAGAAATCGCTCCTTATAAATGGGAAGTTGCGCCGGAAGAAGGACTGCAATCAATCTTTACACAAATTACCTATTACTGCAAATGGGCAGATGGTTATGATAGCACATTTGAAGTTATCCCTGGCATAGTGAAATCTAACAATGCTGACTTAGAACAAATTCAAGACCTAGTAAACAGATGGAATAACGGTGAACGCTGGTATGAAGCAAAGTAGTACCAATATCCTATATACCATAACCTGATAGTATGATAAGATCAGTATAGATTTAAGACATAAGGAAATTAGAAATGTACTTCAACACAATCGAACGAACAAAAGAAGGCAGAATAGTAAATAGCAAAACCGTTATTGAAACTGTTGAACAATGGCGAAAATTTTACGGCAAGCCTGAACAATTTTCTTTTACAGTAGAAGATACTTTAGAATGGGTAAATGAACAGTTAAAAGAAAATGAGCAACTGACAAGAAAGCAGGTTCAAGGGGTTTTGAATAACTATAGCCGTATTTCAGGGGCGATGCCTTTTGTAAAAGAGGATTCTGAAAACTATCGTTGGAGCGTTTAGAAAAATGACAACATTTCAACTACGCAACAAACTTCATATATTAGGATACGCTTTGAACTATACCTACGGTGTAACCAGAGAAGCAACGGTTTATAACTGGAAGACAGGCGTTCCAATGTTTTCTAAAACTATTGATATGAGCGATCCTGTTAACGGCCGTAAGGAATTAGAACGGCTGTATGAAGAATTGAAATGAAACGAATACGCGCCAAATATTTCAAATCGTTTGATGATAACAATCTTATATCAGAAGTGTTGAACCATATCAAAGCACGCCTGAACTTAGAGCGTAATACAAAACTGCGATATAATTATAATCGTTCGGATCATGAAATTAGAATGAATGTTAGAATAAACGGCCGTTATATGAAGCTAGATTTTGACATAACCAAATCAGATATAATGGCCGAAATTGATAGGAAGTTGAGATATCTATTGTGAACAAACATTGCAAAATTTGTAACAAAACAACAAAGCACAATTATGCTGGCGAACAGAAGTTTCCAAGTTATACGTTGATCCTGTGGAACTGTACGGTTTGTGGAGCAACGTCAAGTGAGAAAAAACAATGAGCAAAATCTTAGTTTATGTAAAGAACATGGTAACTGATAATAACTTACAGTGGCATCGCCCGAAGCATGTTACCAACACATTTGTTGAGTTTATCAATGGTGAGAAGAAGTTGAATTTTGAAATGTATGATGAGGGGCAGATAGACTGTTATTATTCATTCGGCCGTGATAAGTGGGACTATACACATAAGGAGGCACGATTTGCCGAATTGTGGCGGAGGTTTTTGGAATGATTCAAATAATACAAGATTGTTTAACGGCCGTTAGAAACCACATAGAAACAGAACAACAAAGAATAAACGATCCGTGTTGGCAGGTGCAAAGCACAGGCATAGCCCAAGAAACGGTTTATATTATAGGGCAACTGATTGTAGATATGCTGAATGAAGGCACAATAAAAGAATCCGATATACCAATGTATGCTTTTGATTCAAGGGTTGTTTGGAGAAATGTTTGTGATGAAGAATAGAACACATGAACAGAACCAACAAAAATCGTTAGAATGTTTATTGAAGTTGCGTAAGTTAACTGCCTGGCAACGAAGGCACATAAAGGTTTTGCGCGAACGGTTAGGCTTGTCATTAGACGGCCGTGAATAGGGCTAATTTGAATTCTAAGGAGACATAGATATGTATGATTATCAATCGACAGAAATGGCTAAAACAGGCTGCTTTGGATGTTTGCTAATTCCTTTGTTTATAGTGTTTATGTTTCTTGCCGTTATTGTTTTGTATCAGTGATGCCTGGAAAAAATTAGTAAAAGCCCCACAATTGCTATGGGGCTTTTATATCAGGTAACGCTATTCTTCACTATCGGCAAGTTCTTCTAGAACTTCTTGCAATTCATTCCAAATTTCTTCAATTTCATCAAGGACTGGTTCAACGCTTTCAAGTGTTTCTAAAACAAACTGCTGAATTTCTTCTTCTGTTTCGGGAGGGCCTTGTTTCATGTTGTTTTCCTTTTGTTGCCTGACGCTATAATTTTATACGATAATTTAAGTTAGATATATAGTACTTATTTCCTATGTACGATATGATAATAATCGTTTATCATTCTGTTCAAGTTTGATATAGAAAAGGAATCCAAAAATGAACTACACCTACAACGAACAAACTGATACAGTTTCATATGAACTGTTTAATAACGAAACCGTTACCGTTGATTTCAAAACCTTTTGGATAAGGCAGTTAGTTATGGATCATATGCACTATAATGGCAAGTTTAAGAATATGGTTAACGGGCAACAATGGTTAGAAGCATATCTTCTATGTGATGGTTTTGGCAAAGGAATTGATCCGCTAATGGCAGCAAGCCAAAGTTATGATTGGAGCCATGTACGTGATTCAAGCGATGAAACATTACTTGAAGTAGCGCAATATCTGGCAACGGCCGTTAACTGGTTTGGCGGCGATTTAGAGGCCATGTATCAACAGCATAGAAATGATGTTAATCGAATTAAGATTAACAATTCTGAAATTGATATGTTATTAGGAGTTGTATAACAATGTTACTATTCTTCTTAGGTACATTATTTGGCATAGTGATAACAACATTAGCAGTAGCTTTCACAATTAAGATTGCAACAGAAGGAATGAGATTATGAATTCTGAACAATTGCTATTTTTGGTTCAGACGGTTGAACATATTTACAATTGTGGCTATGAAGAAGGTTATGAAAAAGGTAACAACAATGAACTTTGAAACAGCTAAACGTTGGTTAAAACTACATGATATTGAAATTGATGAATCTGAACACGGTTTAATTAGCGTTACTTGGAATAACCAGGTTGCCTATATTGAATCAAGATTTTTAGAGCCTTTAGTTCAGATAGTTGGTTTTGTTCACACGAATAGTTACCACAACGGCTATGACATGGCAAATTCGCCCTTGGTGGCACGCAATCGGCAATAGTGGTATAATGATACCTTTAAGCAAGCAAACAGCTTAGGTAAAGGATTTTAACACAATGAAAGATATAAATAGCATTCGGGATTTTATAGCATTTGATTCATGGGGGTATCCTGATTTTGATTCTATATTGGTAGATGACTTTAGTGATACGAGCCGTATACACAATTGGCGAAATTATGTTTCAGAAGATTTTAAGGAGCATTGGTTGCAGTTGCCAGAGGATGTAAGGTTACTTATTTGGTATATGGCAAACAAAGATGCGGGCAGGGAGGAATGGGATTAATGACACTTAAACAATTCGCATATCATTATATGCAAAACAATAAAATCAGCAATCCTGATAAAGTGTTTAGAAAAGTCAGGAACGCTAAAGAAAACGAACAACTATATTACCGTTGGAACGATCCTGCTGATAGCTTTCCTGAATCATTAAGGATTGTTGTTGCAGAAAGTATTAGATATTATGCTAATCATTAACGAACTAACACGAACAGCATTAAAAGAAGCGTTTCCTGGCTGTACAATATGGCGTGAAAACGGCCGTTTAACCGTTGCGAGCAACAATGTTGAATGGTTACTAGGGTTGAAATTGCAAACTGAATTTCGTTATCTGTATTCAGTATGGATGCGGGATAACGGAACTGAATTTGCAACAATACAATTTGTGAAATGACATTAGCAGAAAAGGCCGGTATAATATTGTTTATATCAGGATCAATAGCAATAATATTTTCTATTCCTTCTATTGAAAGAATGGCTATTGGTTTTATAATCTGTATTGTTGGTGGTCTGCTGTTTTCATTAGGAGATAAAATTTAATGTTTAAGTATGGTATTATATTAGTATCAATTGGAATTCTTGCTGTAATGTTTTTACCTGGCATATTGAATATTGGATTATTGCCTGTGTTTGTAGGGCTATGTATGGTTATCGCTGATGAATAGAATCCTTGTAACAGGCCACAACGGTTTTGTTGGCCGTAACTTAATACCAAAATTAATAACACAAAAGGCAGAATTGATCTTGCCTTCAAAAGAAGATTGCGATTTGCGAAGTTACGAACAAACAAATAACTTTATAGCGCGATACAACCCTAATATCATTATTCATTTGGCGGCCGTTTGTGGTGGTATTGGAGCAAACAAGAAACAACCATATAAATTTTTACATCACAACTTATTGATAAATAACAATATTGTTCAAGCCAGCATAAATAACAATATAAAGAAACTTGTAACGTTTGGTTCAGTATGTGCATATCCTAAAATAACGCCATTGCCGTTTAAGGAAGAAGATATTTGGAACGGGCAGCCAGAATCTACAAATCATGGCTATGGGGAATCTAAGCGGGTTTTAATGCTAATGTGCCAGGTTGCCAGGGAACAATATGGGCTAAATGCTATCCATTTGATACCAACAAATATGTATGGCCGTTATGACAACTTTGATCCTGAAACAAGCCATGTGATACCGGCTTTAATTCAGAAGGTTCATAATGCTGTAAAATCAAAACGGCCGTTGACAGTATGGGGAACAGGCAATGCAAGTAGGGATTTTCTTCACGTATCAGATTGTTGTAATGCTATTATCCAGGCAGCGGAACATTATAATGGCGTAGAGCCAATTAATATTGGCAGCGGCAAAGAAGTTTCGATAAAAGGATTAGTTGCCCAAATAGCAAAGATCATTGGCTATGAAGGTACAATTATTTATGATAAAAATAAGCCTGATGGGCAGCCACGCCGACGTTTAGATATATCACGTGCTGATAAGTTATTGGGGTGGCAACCAAAGATTGATTTAGAAAAAGGGTTAACAGATTTAATACAATGGTGGAGATATAATAATGGATACTAAAAGATTATTAGGTTTAATAAAAGCATTGGTAGATCACAAAGAATCTTACGGGCATTATGAAAAGCTGAAACGAGAAAACGCAGTTAAAGCAGAAGATACAAGAAACAAGATAAGTGAAATAGAACTTGAAATTAAAGAGCTAATAGGTTTAGGCAGGCTATGATCCGAACACCACTACCATTAAGAACCTTAACCGAACACCTGAAACAAAACAAACCTTTTTCGTTAAGCAGGTGGGGCGATGGAGAACTAGCCGCAATGTTTAGCAATAATATTATCAATGCTGATGGTGTTAAGTTAGATCGTGGTTTGGGTAAGCAACTGAAAGCAGTTTTACGCCAGAACAATCCTTATTATCACGGTTTATTGCGAATAGGAATAAAGGCATATAGCAAACAGTTAGAATTAACATACAAAGATTTTCAGTGGCACAACGGTGACAAACTTCTACATGAGTTTTTGAAAGGAAAAGGAAAACCTTTCATAGAACAGCTTAGAACAAAACGAATTCTTTATGTAGGCCCAAACCATTGTAGGCAGATACCTTTTTTTGATTATGTAGATTATATAGAAGTAGGTTCACAAGCACACAAGGATAGCAAGGTTGATTCTATATTAAGATCAGTTAGAAAACACAACATTGAACTAATAGGCTATTCTGCCGGCCCAGCAAGCAACATTTGGATTAATACTATCTACAATGAACTAAAAGAAACGGCAACACAAGTGGATTTCGGATCGTTGTTTGATGGTTTTCTTGGCATAAGGTCACGATCATATATGCACAATATTAATTTTGAGGAGTTAAAAGAATTATATGCAAGCTAAACAAATAGCAAAACAACATGGAATGTTATCAGTTGAAGAAGTTGATTTGATTTATGAATGTTGTGATATGCTGCCTGACAAAGCAGTTATTGTTAACATTGGTGCTGGTGCTGGTACAAGCACATTGGCTTTTTTAGAAAAGCACACTACCTGTTTTGTATTTGAAATTGATATAGAAGAACGGCCGTTAGCAGTTCAAAACACAAGTAAGTATCATGATCGTCTAGCAAGAATAAGAGGCAAAAGCCAAATTGTTGGCAAGAACTGGCCGTTTTTAGTTGATTGCGTTTTTGTTGACGGATCGCATACCAATGAAGCAGTTCAAGGTGATATAGATTCTTGGCTACCAAAAGTTAAACTTGGTGGCATTATTTTGTTTCATGACTATGATCATAGAAATGTACCAGGATTAACTGTTATTGTTGATAAAGCAATGACAGGATATGAAGTTGTAGGTAAGGAAAGGTATTTGATAGCCTATAGTACCAATGTCCTATTGTAATATGATAATTAGGCATTATACTAGAGTGCAATTAACAAAACATATCGCTCGACTAAATAAACAGTATCGGATAACAAGTTGCTTAATTTTGGTAATAGCAACGGCCACCGAAGCGGTATATAAAAATATTGTCAAGATTATAAAATATGTTATAATATCCTTATATCAATAAGGATATTTTTATTTAATGAACGATCAAACATTTCCAATATGGTTTTTCTTAGCAATAGCGTTTACGCTTTTTTCAATGTATTATATAGAATATGGTTTAGTGTTTCTTGGGATAACGTTAGGCTTAATAGTGAAGGCTGTTTATGAAGAATAATTTCTACATTTCAGGCTACCCAAAAAGTTCAACTTCATATCTAACCCGCTTAATCGCCAGCACACTAAATGCTTCTATTGGCGGTTCATGCCCCGAACAAGATGCGATTGAACCAATAGCCATAAAGCGCGATAGTGATTGGATCGTTCGCAAAGGGCATTATCGTTTAATGGTGAGTGATAACAAGCCTTTACTACCAGAACCACACGTGCTGAACATAAGCAAGCTGCAAGGCGAACCAGTGTTCTTTATCATACGTGATCCGCGTGACATAATTGTATCGGCAGCACATTATCACAATAAGACGATAGAAGAAACTTTACACAATATGTTTTATGGCAATGCTTACGGGCTTGGTAGATGGGACACTTATGTAAGTCAATGGTATGAACTAATGGCAAACAAAGCGCAGTTTATAAGATATGAAGATTTGCTAAACGATCCTGTTACAATTCTAAAGTGGTGTTTAACAATAGATTATGATGAACAACAGTTGGGGGCGGCCGTCAAAGAACAATCTTTTGAAAAGCAAAAACCATTGGATAAACACAATTTGCTTAGGAAAGGAATCGCTGGCGATTACAAAAATTATCTTGACCAGAACCAAATTAAAGAAATTGAATTGGCTCTTGGCGATACGATGAAGGAGTTTGGATATGAAATTTCACACAACTAAATCACAAGCCGACAATGCCATATGGTTTCAATGGTGGCACGAAGGTTATAAATTCTATATTGTTGTAGAACAAAACGTATCTGAATCAAGTTGGCATTTTATTACAAGAAACGGTATAATAGAAAAAGGCTTGCTTAGTAAAGAACTAATTCTTGCTTTTAGAATATTTAGATTATTGGAAAAATTAAAATTAATAAGGATAGAAAAATCATGAAAGAATTACAATTATTGCAAGATATATGTTTAGAATTGTACGGTGTTTCGTTAGCTGATATACGTATGGAAGAATTTGAACGGTTGGACGCAGTTTTATGGGCAATATCAACAGCACAAGCGGTATTAAACAAACGGGAATTTGTAAGCCAAGCTGCCATAGAATGGCAAGAACGAATGGAAGTTGAACCATTATTCTGTAGCCAACAATGCTTTAATTTTTACACTGGCAATTTAGGAAACGAACATTATCACATATCATGCCCCAATTGCGGCAAAGAACATAATTTAATTAACAAAGGGCATTGTGATTGTGAAGATTGTTATTCAGACAGCCTGAAAGAAGAACTTGATGAACTTCTTAGAACAGTTGAGGTATGCAGACATTGTGATAATGTGTACAATAAAAATAAATATTGTTGTTGTCCCAAATGTTGTTGTGATCACACTGAAACACAAACATCTTTGGTTGTATGTGATACCTGCAACAGAGTTTATAGCACAGAAGAAGATGATAAATGCCCGCTTTGTTATAATACACCACTATATATAAATTGTGGAAGATGCATGTGTAAATTTGATTTTAAGAACGGCGCTTTTTGCCCCAGTTGCGGTTATGAGGAACTGCCATTTTGAAAATAATTTGCTTAACAAACGATAAAGCAATATGGGCCACAAAACCGTTTGCCCATTTGTTCAATAAGTATTGGGGAAGCGATCAGGAAGTAACTATTTTTGGATTCAACTATCCTGATTTTTATTATCCTGACAACTTTACATTTGTATCTTGTGATAGTTATAACTGGCCTGCCGAACGTTGGACAAATCAATTAAGATTGGCGTTAGAACAAACAGTTGATGATCTTGTTATCATATTCCTTGAAGATTATTGGTTATGTAAACCTGTTGATATTGCAGCTGTTCGTTCAATGTACGAATATGCCGCTAGTGAACCAGATTTATTAAGAATAGATTTAACCAACGATAGATCACAACACAAAGGGGCATTTAAGTATCACGAGTATAACGGCTATGATATTATTAGAACGTTGCAACCAATAAAATATCAGATGAGCTATCAGGTCGGCGTGTGGAATAGAAACAACCTATTAAAACTTCTAGTGCCAAACGAAACTGCCTGGCAAAGCGAAATTGAAGGCAGCAAAAGAGTACCCAATGATATGTTGGCATTAGGCTTGAAAGAACCGGTCGTTTCTTATATTCCTGTTCTACGCAAAAACAAACAAGGCTTGCAAGGATTTAAGAAGTTTGATAAAATAGATCAAGATGAATTATTAAAATTGATACCAAAGGATAAACGATAATGGGCATTTACACGAACGTAATTTATCAAATTGCGAATCTTGTAAATAACAAACGTTATATCGGATCAGCTTTAATTTTTAAGCGACGAAAGTCTCAACATCTATCTGACTTACGAAAAAATCGCCATGAAAATCCTCATCTCCAAAACTCTTGGAACAAACACGGCGAAGACAATTTTGTTTTTGAAATTATAGATCGGGTTTACTATGCGGAGGAACTGATTTATAGGGAAGATTATTGGGCGGACAAATACAACTTTTATAAAGAGTTGTATAATATACGCAAAATATCAGAATCTAATCTTGGTTTACGATGGTCACAAGAACACAAAGATAAAATATCAGAAGCGTTAAAAGGAGAAAATAGTTTTAATTACGGAAAACCGATGCCCCAAGCAACGAAAGATAAAATTTCAAAAGCTCAACGAGGAGAAAAACATTGGAATTATGGCGGAACATTAAAACATAAAGAAAAACTTATAGAAGTAAATTCCAAACCGGTAGCGCAACTAGATAAAGATACAAATAAGATTATTGCTACATTCAACAGTATTAGACAGGCGGCAGATTTCACAGGAATAAGCAGAAGAAAGATTGGCGATCTGTGTAATAAACGGGGACAACGTAACAAAAATGGAAAAATATATTATCACAAAACAGCCGGAGGTTATAAGTGGGAATTTATAGCAGAGGAATCCCCGAACAAACAGCATTAGACCTTGCCGACAAGTACAGCTTAACAACATTTGTTGAAACAGGGACACATGTTGGCAAGACGGCTTTATTTGCCGCTAATTGGTTCAATACTGTATACACAATTGAATCTGAACCATATTACTATGATATTGCCGAAGCGAATCTACAGTATAAACGTAACGTTGCTTTGTTGTTTGGATCATCGCAGGAAGTTTTGCCAACTGTTGTAAGACGCATAGTTGAACCAACGTTGTTTTGGCTTGATGCCCATTGGAGCCGTGATTTGAAAGGACAACGGCCGTTTGTAGTCAATCCTGTGTTGGATGAAATAGCAGCAATAAAGCAGTTAATCATTAATCACGTAATTATGATTGACGATGCAAGGTTATTTAGTGGTGATCATGGCTGGCCTGCATTTCATGAAATTGCTGCGGCAATAGGTTATTCATACGATATTTGGGTTGAGCAGGATATTGTCTATGCTTCAACCTTTTTGTAAAGGAGATATTATGTTAGCGAAAAGAATCCCAAATCACAAAGAAACGCCCGAATTAATGGTTGTATCTATGATAGATTTAGACGATCTATCATATGGCGACAGTGTAGCGACGGCCGAAAATAATGATGCTGGCAGATGGCACTTGAAAAAGGAAATGTTGAAAGTA
>Ga0302046_10004500_pt1 | contig 12403 bp, 13 predicted proteins | sample RVTome_11_FD_200261 | JGI IMG/M metagenome (GOLD analysis project Ga0302046, IMG submission 200261) | Soil microbial communities from uranium-contaminated site in the Upper Colorado River Basin, Wyoming, United States - RVT147D111 (version 2) ...
TGGCCCCTGACCCTGCCCCCGACCTCACGCTCTATCCGCCGCACCCGTATGAGGGACACGCCTGGGGGATGGCGATCGATCTCAATTCCTGCATCGGGTGTAACGCCTGCGTCGTCGCCTGCCAGGCGGAGAACAACGTCCCGGTTGTCGGCAAGACCGAGGTGGCGCGCGGCCGCGCAATGCACTGGCTGCGCATCGACCGGTACTATGCCGGCTCGTTGGACAACCCGGAGACCTACCACCAGCCGGTGCTGTGCATGCACTGTGAGAACGCCCCCTGCGAAGTCGTCTGCCCGGTGGCGGCCACGGCGCATAGCGACGAGGGCTTGAACGACATGGTCTATAACCGCTGCGTGGGGACTCGCTACTGTTCGAACAACTGCCCGTATAAGGTCCGGCGCTTCAATTTCCTCCAATACGCCGATTACCAGACGCCCAGCCTCAAGTTAATGCGCAATCCGGACGTCACCGTGCGGTCGCGCGGTGTGATGGAGAAGTGCACCTATTGCGTGCAGCGGATCAACGCCGCCAAGATCCGGGCCAAGAAAGAGAACCAGCCGATCCGCGACGGTGAGATCGTGACCGCCTGCCAAGCGGTCTGTCCGACCGAAGCGATCGTCTTCGGCGACATCAACGATCCGACCAGCCGCGTCGCGCGGCTCAAGGCCGAGCCCAGGAACTATGGAATGCTCGCGGAGCTGAACACGCGGCCGCGCACGACATATCTGGCGAGGCTCACCAACCCTAACCCCGAGGTCCCGATCGAGTAGCGCCATGGCGTCGGAACACGCGCAGACTGCCACACGCCCCGACCCCGGTCCGCCGGTCATCGAACCGGGGCATACCTATGCCTCGATCACCGACAAGATCAGCGCCATCGCGCTCACCCGCCGCGCGCCTCCGGGTTGGTGGATCGGGTTCGGCCTGTCATTCATGCTCGTCATGCTGCTGTTCTACGCGCTGGCCTCGGTGCTGGCCTTCGGCGTCGGGCTGTGGGGGATCAACGTCCCGGTCGGGTGGGGGTTCGCCATCATCAACTTCGTCTGGTGGATCGGGATCGGCCACGCGGGAACGCTGATATCGGCGATCCTGTTGCTCCTGCGTCAGGAGTGGCGGCAGTCGATTAACCGCTTCGCCGAGGCGATGACTCTGTTTGCGGTCGCCTGCGCGGGCCTCTTTCCACTTATTCACATGGGCCGTCCGTGGTTTGCCTATTGGCTGTTCCCATATCCCAACACGATGGGGCTGTGGCCGCAATTTCGCAGTCCGCTCGTCTGGGATGTCTTCGCCGTCTCCACATACGCAACGGTCTCGGCGCTGTTCTGGTACGTCGGCTTGATCCCTGACCTGGCCACGCTCCGCGATCGGGCGCGCGGTCGCCTGGCCCAGGTCGCCTATGGGGTGTTGGCGATGGGATGGCGAGGATCCGCCGTCCACTGGCATCGATACGAGATCGCGTCCTTGCTGCTCGCCGGTCTGGCGACGCCGCTCGTCGTGTCCGTGCACAGCGTTGTCAGCCTCGATTTCGCGGTGGGGATCATCCCCGGCTGGCACTCCACCATCTTTCCCCCGTATTTCGTAGCCGGCGCGATCTATGCCGGGTTCGCCATGGTCATGACCCTGGCAATCCCCCTTCGCGCCATCTACGGGCTAGAGGACTTCATCACGATGCGGCATCTGGAAAACATGGCGAAGATCATCCTGGCGACGGGTCTGATCGTCGCTTACGGATACATGATCGAGGCCTTCATGGCCTGGTACAGCGGAAGCCCGTATGAGGAGTACATGACTCTGAACCGGATGCGCGGTCCCTACGCGCCCATGTACTGGGTCCTGATCCTGTGCAATGTCTTGACGCCGCAGCTTCTCTGGTTCTCGCGGATCCGGTCAAGGGTGTGGGTGCTGTTCATCATCGCGAATGTTGTCAGCGTCGGGATGTGGTTGGAGCGCTACATCATCGTCGTGACCAGCTTGCATCGGGATTTTTTGCCGTCCTCGTGGGGCATGTACGCCGGAACGCGCTGGGATTGGGCGATCTTCGTGGGATCGATCGGACTCTTCCTTGCGCTCCTGTTCCTGTTCATCCGGTTCCTTCCCGTGATCTCGATCTTCGAGATGCGGACGCTCCTGCCGAAGGCGGAGGCCGGGGGCCAGCCATGAGACAGAGGCCCCCGTTCTACGGCCTGATGGCCGAATTCGACGATCCGGCGAAGCTCCTCGCCGCGGCCCGCCTGGCCCGGGGGGCGGGGTACCGGCGCATGGATGCCTATTCCCCCCTTCCGATTGAGGGGTTGGCCGAGGCGATCGGCTTCCGTCACACCCGGCTCCCGCTCATTGTCCTGATCGGCGGGATCGTCGGGTGCGTCGGGGGATACCTGCTCCAGTACTACGTCTCGGTCATCGCGTATCCCCTGAACATCGGTGGTCGTCCCTTTCATAGCTGGCCGGCGTTCATCCCGGTGACGTTTGAGATGACGATCCTGGTGGCTGCGGTCTCCGCTGTGGTCGGCATGCTGGCGTTGAATCGCTTGCCGATGCCCTACCATCCGGTCTTCAACGTGCCCCGTTTCGCCCTGGCGACTCGGGATCGGTTCTTTCTGTGCATCGAGGCCACCGATCCCAGGTTCGAGCGGGAAGGGACACGGCGCTTTCTGGAGGGGTTGGGACCCCGAGAGGTCTACGACGTTGCGCATTGACGCGATCGCCATCCGGGCCTTGCGCTCCGCCACAGTCGGCTGCGTCGCCGCCTGGCTGGTGCTGATGGCGGGGTGCCGCCAGGAGATGTCTGATCAACCGCGGTACGAGCCGCTCGAGGCGAGTACGTTCTTCGAGGACGGTCGGGCGTCTCGGCCGCCCGTGCCCGGCACGGTCGCGCGCGGGGACCTCCGGGCCGATGCGCACCTCTACACTGGGAGATCCGGCGGGAGGTTGGTGGATGCCTTTCCCTTCTCGGTCACGCGGGAGGCGCTGGCAAGGGGACGGGAGCGCTACGATATCTTCTGTTCGCCCTGCCACGATCGTGTCGGCTACGGCCAGGGAATGGTCGCGCGGCGAGGGTTCGGCCCGCCGCCCTCTTTTCACATCGATCGTCTGCGAGATGCCCCCGTCGGCCATTTCTTCGACGTCATCAGCCACGGGAAAGGTGACATGCCCGACTATGCCGCGCAGGTGTCTGCACGGGACCGGTGGGCGATCGTGGCCTACATCCGCGCGCTGCAACTGAGCCAGCGGGCGAGCCTGGCGGATATCGCGGCGGCGAAGCGTCAGCACATGGAGCAACTGGAACCATGACCCGAACCGAGGCGCTCCGTTTACAACTGGATCAAATCCAGCGACGATCGCTCCTCGTGGGCGGGCTGAGCCTGCTGCTGTGCCTGGGCGGAGCCCTCTTCAATCCCGGGCAGCTCTTTCGATCGTATCTCGTGGCCTATCTCTTCTGGATCGGGATCCCGCTTGGTTCAATCGCCATCCTCATGCTGCACCACCTGGTGGGGGGAGCCTGGGGGTTCGTGATCCGGCGCTTGCTCGAGTCGGCGATGGGCACGCTGCCGGTCATGGTCGTCCTGTTTCTGCCGCTGCTCTTCGGGATGCGCGATCTCTATCCCTGGGCGCGGCCCGAAGAGGTCGCGAACAGCGAGATCCTCCGGCACAAGGCCTTGTATCTGAATGTCCCCTTTTTCGTGATCCGAGCGGGCGTCTACTTCGCGGTCTGGATCGGCCTGGCGTTCTTGCTCAACAAGTGGTCGCTGGACCAGGAGCGAACGACGGACAACACCCCAACCCGACGTCTTCAAATCCTCAGCGGCCCGGGCCTCGTGGTGTATGGGTTGACGATGACCTTCGCCTCCGTTGATTGGGTGATGTCGATCGAGCCCGAGTGGTTCTCGACGATCTTCGGGATCTCACTCATCGTTGGACAGGCTCTCGCCGGCTTGGCGTTCGCGATCCCGGTCGCGGTCCTGCTTGCAGACCGAGAGCCGCTGGCCGATGTCGTCATCCCCGCACACCTCAATGACCTCGGCAACCTGTTGCTGGCGTTCGTCATGCTCTGGGCCTACATGGCCTTTTCTCAATTCCTCATCATCTGGTCCGGGAACCTGCCGGAGGAGATCCCGTGGTATGTCCACCGGATGCGGGGTGGCTGGAGCGGGATCGCCGTCCTCGTGCTCCTCTTCTACTTCGCCGTCCCGTTCCTGCTGCTGCTGTCTCGCGGGACCAAGCGGAGGGCCCGCATCCTTTCGGCGGTGGCGGGCGCCATTCTGCTGATGCGCCTGGTCGATCTGTTCTGGACGGTTGCCCCGACCTTCCATCCCGAGGGGCTGCGCCTGCACTGGTTGGACCTGATGGCCCCGATCGGCGTGGGCGGCATCTGGACGGGTGTATTCGCCTGGCAACTCAAGGGGAGGTCGCTGCTCCCACTGCATGATCCCTACCTGAAGGAGGCATTCCATCGTGAATGACGCCGGGCCGGCCGCTGACGCGGGAGCCGATCTGAACCGCCGCCACGAACGGAGCGACATGAGCATCCGACCGGTCGTCATGTTCGGCGTGGGCCTGTTCGTCCTCATGGGTGTGACGCTCTTGGCGATGGGAGGCGTATTCCGCTTCTTTTCCGGACGCCAGCCGACGTCCGATAGGCCGACTTCATCGGTGGCCGCGACCCGGCCGCTTCCTCCCGAGCCTCGCCTGCAGGTCGATCCGAGCCATGACCTGATGAAGATACGAGCAGCCGAGGATGCCGTGCTGAAGGGGTATGGCTGGGTCGATCGAAAGGCGGGGGTGGTCAGGATCCCGGTTGACCGGGCTATGGAGTTGTTGGTGGAACGCGGCCTGCCGGTCAGAGCCAAGGTCCCAGGACAGAATTGAGATACGGCGGATCGTCGGAATCGAGATGAAAAGTCGGCGCCCCATGTGGCTCTCTATCGTCGTGCTTGTCTGCTCACTGGCGCTTCCGGGCGAGACGCTGGCGCAGGCGCGTGATAGGGGGGCCGATCCGCTTCAAGCCGTCGGTCTCGATCAACGGTTGGGCGAGCAGGTGCCCCTCGATCTCGCATTTCGAGATGAGGCGGGGCGATCGGTCACGCTCTCCGACTACTTCGGGGGAACGCCGGTGATCCTTGTCCCCGCCTATCACACCTGCCGGAATCTCTGCCCGCTCGTGCTGGATGGGCTCGTCAAGAGCCTTCGCGCGTTGTCGCTTCGGATCGGCGAGCATTTCACGGTGATCACGGTAAGCATCGATCCGCGCGACACGCCGGCCTCCGCCGCCTCGAAGAAGGCGATGGTCGTGCAGCGTCTCGCTCGGCCCGGGGTCGCCGACGGCTGGCACTTCCTCACCGGCGAGGAGACCTCGATCCAGCCACTGGCTCGGTCCATCGGCCTCCGGTACGGGATCGACGCCAAGACGGATGAGTATCCGCACGCGAGTGGAATACTGGTCCTGACCCCGCGAGGCGGAATCAGCCGCTACTTCTACGGGATCGAGTATTCGCCAAGAGACCTGCGACTGGCGCTGGTGGAGGCCTCCGACAACAGGATCGGCTCGCTCGTGGATCAGGTGCTGCTGCGCTGTTATCGGTACGACCCCGCCGCGGGAACGTATGCGGTGTCCATCATGAAGGTCGTCCGGCTGGCCGGTGTCGCCACGATTCTGGCGCTGGGGGCGTTCGTGGCCGTGATGGTTCGCCGGGAGCGTCGCGGACAACTCACGGCCTGACATTATGCGGCTCGACTTCCCTCTCTTTCCTGAACAGGCCTCCACCGTCGCCGGACGCGTGGATGCCCTGTACTTCTTTTTGGTGGCAGTCAGTGTGGTGTTCTCTTCTCTCATCTTCATGCTGGTGGGGTACTTCGCCGTTAAGTATCGGCGCCGATCGGATGCCGAATGGCCGCGGCCGATCCTCGGCGACCTCCGACTCGAGCTCCTCTGGACGATCGTCCCTCTCGGGATCGCGTTGGTGATGTTTGTCTGGGGGGCAAGCCTCTACTTCACCATATCCCGACCGCCGGCCGAGGCACTGGAGATCTCCGTCGTCGCCAAACAATGGATGTGGAAGTTTCAGCATCCGGGAGGACAGCGGGAGATCAACGCCCTGCACGTGCCGATGGGCCGGCCGGTCAAGCTGACGATGACGTCGGAAGACGTGATCCATAGCTTCTTTGTCCCGGTGTTTCGGGTCAAGATGGATGTCTTGCCGGGACGGTACACCTCCATGTGGTTTGAGGCCACGAAGGCCGGCGACTACCATTCCTTTTGCGCGGAGTACTGCGGCACCCAACACTCCGGGATGCTCGGTCGGGTGATCGTGTTGGTGCCGGCGCAGTACGAGAGGTGGCTGAGCGCCGCCGCCGTTGGTGAATCGCCGGCAGCGGCCGGTGCCCGGCTGTTCCAGCAACTGGGCTGTCAGAACTGTCACCGCGCCGACTCGGGAGAGAAGGGGCCGGCGCTGGATGGCCTATTCGGAAGGCCGGTGCGATTGCAGGGCGGCGCGACCGTGTTCGCCGACGAGGCGTACCTGCGCGAGTCGATTTTCGATCCGAACGCGAAGATCGTGGCCGGCTATCGGCAGGTCATGCCGACGTTCCGGGGCCAGATCAGCGAGGAGGGCCTGTTTCAGATCATCGCCCATATCAAGTCCCTGACAAAGGAGGAGACGGCGAAGGCTCGGTGATGCGTACTCCAGCGAGTGAACCCCGGGAGCACTATCTGAACGTCAGCTATGGCGTGAGGTCGTGGCTGTTCACGACCGATCATAAGCGTATTGCGCTGCTCTACCTGCTCGCTATCACCTTCTTCTTTTTCGTGGGCGGGGCATTCGCCGTGTTGATCCGCCTGGAACTGATGACGCCCGCAGGGGATCTGGTGCAGTCCGAGACCTACAACAAGCTCTTCACCATGCACGGCCTCATCATGGTCTTCTTTTTCTTGATCCCGTCGATCCCGGCCGTGTTGGGAAACTTTCTGGTTCCAATGATGATCGGGGCGCGCGACCTCGCCTTCCCGCGCCTGAACCTGGCAAGCTGGTACATCTTCATCGTCGGCGGCCTGTTCACCATGTTTGCGGTCGTGGCCGGCGGAGTGGACACGGGGTGGACCTTTTACACCCCCTATAGCAGCACCTACTCGAACACTCATGTGGTCGCCACGGCGCTCGGGGTGTTCATCACGGGCTTCTCGTCGATCCTGACCGGGCTGAACTTCATCGTCACGATCCACAAGATGCGCGCGCCGGGTCTGACGTGGTTCCGCCTCCCGTTGTTCATCTGGGCCCACTACGCGACCAGCCTCATCATGGTGCTGGGGACGCCGGTCCTGGCGATCACTATCGCGCTGGTGGCGATCGAGCGGGTGCTCAGGATCGGGATCTTCGACCCGGCCCTGGGCGGCGATCCGATCCTCTTTCAGCACCTCTTCTGGTTCTACTCGCATCCGGCGGTGTATATCATGATCCTTCCAGCGATGGGGGTGATGAGCGAGCTGGTGGCCTGTTTCTCACGGAAGCGGGTCTTCGGCTACGGCTTCATCGCCTTTTCCAGCCTGGCCATCGCGGTGCTGGGATTCCTCGTGTGGGGTCATCACATGTTCGTCAGCGGCCAATCGGTCTATGCGGCCATCGTGTTTTCGATCCTGAGCTTTCTGGTTGCGATCCCCTCGGCCGTGAAGGTCTTTAATTGGACCGCGACGCTGTACAAGGGCTCGATCTCCTACCAGACACCGATGCTCTATGCCTTCGGGTTTATCGGCCTTTTCACCGTGGGGGGGCTCACCGGCCTGTTTCTCGCCTCGCTCGGCGTTGACGTTCACGTCACGGATACGTACTTCGTCGTCGCCCATTTTCACTACATCATGGTAGGGGGGGTGGTGATGGGCTATCTGGGCGGGATTCATTTTTGGTGGCCCAAGATCAGCGGACGGATGTATCCGGAGGGCTGGGGCCGGTTGGCGGCGTTGGTGATTTTCATCGGGTTCAATCTGACGTTCTTCCCGCAGTTCCTGCTGGGCTATCTCGGGATGCCGCGCCGGTATCACTTCTATCCGCCAGAATTCCAGGTGTTGAACGTCATGTCGTCGGCAGGGGCCTCCATCCTCGGGGTGGGGTACCTGATCCCCATGGTGTATCTCATCTGGTCGCTGCGCTACGGAGCCGTGGCTGATTCTAATCCATGGGAGGCCAAAGGTCTGGAGTGGCAAACGCCTTCGCCGCCCCCGACCCAGAACTTCGAGCAGACCCCCGTCGTGCAGGACGAGGCGTATGCGTATTGGCCAGGGGAGGTCGAGGTTGACTGAGATTCATGCCGTCCCGGCGCACCAGTTCGACGATCTGGACCAGCAGCGCGAGGCCTCGTCGCTGGGGATGTGGGTGTTCCTGGTGACCGAGATCATGTTCTTCGGTGGGATGTTCACCGGGTACACGGTCTATCGACACGCGTACCCCGAGGTGTTCGCCGACGCCAGCCGGCGTCTGTCAGTCGTGCTGGGGGCGCTCAACACCTCGATCCTGATCTGCAGCAGCCTGACCATGGCGCTGGCTGTCCGCAGCGCGCAGGCAGGCAAACGCCGGGCCCTGATCGGCTTTCTGGTCCTCACGATGCTTCTCGGGTCCGCCTTTCTCGGGATCAAGAGTGTGGAGTACGCTCACAAGTTCCACGAGCACCTGGTGCCGGGTGCAACCTTCACATTCCCGGGTCCTCGCGCCCAACATGCGGAGCTCTTCTTTTCGTTCTATTTCGCGATGACAGGGCTGCATGCGCTCCATATGGTGATCGGCATCGCGATACTGGGCGCGCTCGTCGCGCTGTCCTGGCGCGGTCGCTTCTGCCCTGAGGACTACGCCGCGGTGGAAAACACGGGCCTCTACTGGCACTTCGTGGACATTGTCTGGATCTTCCTGTTCCCGTTGCTCTATCTGATCAGCCGGACCTGATGTCACAACGCGTGCTTCCACAAAAAACCTATTACCTCGTTTTCGCGGCGCTGCTTCTGCTCACCCTGGTCACGGTGGAGGTGGCCTTCTTTGACATGGGCATTCTGAATTTTTCCATCGCCCTCGCCATCTCGACGTGCAAGTCATTGATCGTGATCCTCTATTTCATGCACCTTCGGTACAGCAGCCGGCTCACGTGGGTCGTCGCGGGAGCAGGATTCTTCTGGTTATTCATCCTCATGGCCTTGACCATGAGTGATTACCTCACGCGCGCCTGGCTCTCTGTCCCGGGTTGGTGACGCTTTCGGGGCCCAGTGGCGGTGGATCCGGTGCTTGTAACCGGCGGTACAGGGTATCTCGGCCGGCCCCTGATCGAGGCGCTGCACGAAAGGGGGTACGGCGTTCATGCGCTCGTGCGGCCCGGCTCAGAGGGCAAACTACCGCCGGGTGCGCTGCCGGTCATTGGAAACGCGCTTGATGTGTCCACGTTTGACTTCGCGATTCCCTCTGGGGCCACGCTGGTTCACCTCGTTGGAACGCCACATCCAAGTCCGGCCAAAGCGGTCGAGTTCCGCCGCGTGGACCTAGCCTCCATCCGGGCGACCATAGGGGCTGCGGGGCGTGCCGGCGCACGACACATCGTCTATGTGAGTGTGGCCCATCCCGCGCCAATCATGCGGGCCTACATCGCCGCGCGACAGGAGGGTGAGGCTCTCGTCGAGGCATCCGGGATCCCGGCAACGATTCTGAGGCCGTGGTACATCTTGGGACCGGGTCGCCGCTGGCCGTACCTTCTGGTCCCGCTCTATGCCATGCTCCGGTGGTTACCCGCGACCCGCGATACGGCCGAACGGCTCGGTCTCGTGACGCGGCGCGAGATGGTGGCCGCTCTGGTGCGGGCCGTTGAGGTGCCGCCAGCCTCAGGTGTGCGGATCGTCGAGGTGCCCCAGATCCGGCGGACCTCGGCATTGCATTAGCCCCGTCCATCACCACGATATCCAGCCAAAGAACCCGCCGACCGTCGCGTGGGCACCTTCCAGATCGAGAGCCCCGCCCAGATGGGGACGCGACCCCGTCTCAGGCCGCGAGCTCCAGTAACTGCGAACACGGTACCCGTTCTCACAGGGTGTTGGGGGCGGGGGATTCCGACGAACCTTGACAACTCCTCGGAAACCGGAAAGAATTGTCGTAGTGGTGAGACGTAAGAGGTCTGCGGGCCGCGATATGTCCGACCAGCATGCTCATTGGTTAGATCGCAAGATACACCCTGAGCGGAGGCCGGCACGACACCATGTCCTCGCGCCGGCAGGCCGATCGGAGTCGTCATGTCCTGGAACGTGACAGCGCTTTCCAACCGACTCGGAATCACGTATCCGCTCATTCAGGCCCCCATGGCCGACGGCTTCACGCCTCCCGAACTGGTCGCCGCCGTCACCAACGCCGGTGGGTTGGGCTCGTTCGCGGCGGCGCTGCTGTCCCCGGCCGAGATCAGGTCCGGGGTCGCGAAGATCCGCGGCCTGAGCGCCCAGCCGTTTAACGTGAACCTGTTCGTCCTCGATTCCCTCAGCCTCGACGCGGGCGATGTCGGGCTGAGCCCCTTCGACGTAGTCGTGCAGCGCGGTACCAATCACTAGTGGCTCAACCATGGCGCGGAGCCGGCGCTGCTGCGGGGAGTGCCGGTCGATGCGCGCTAAGGGATACATGGCAAAGGAGGTACGTTGATGTTACGATCCCAAATGGTAACGTGCGGCGTTGTGCTGAGCATCTTCACATGGGCCGCGGAATCGCACGCCGGGTGGGTGATCAATCAAGTAATGACGAGTGGCGGTGAGGGCGGCAGGCAGCAGGTAATGCTCCAGGCTAACCGGATGAATACCGTCGTGTATGGGGAGAAAGGCCAGCCGACGGGGGCATTCATCCTCGATCTGAACGCACAGACCATCACGCAGGTGAACTACGAGAAGCGGAGCTACACTTCCTCTACGGTCAAGGAATTCGCCCAGTGGATCCAGGGGGCACAGCAGGTGGCGTCGGAACATATGGCGAAGGCAATGAAACAGATGCAGGAACAGATGAAGGATATGCCGCCTGAGCAGCGCAAGATGATGGAGGAGATGATGCGCTCCCAGATGCCTACGGACCAGCCGACCGCCGAGGACTGCCGGGAGCCTAAAGTCGAGTGGCGGAAGACCGGCCAGCAGGCTACGATCGCGGGCTACCCGGCGGTTCGCTATGACGTCCTGGCCGATGGGAAGCCGGAGTCGGAGCTTTGGATTGCCAGCGGGATCGCCGCTTGGCGGGAGATGGACCCCCAGAAACTCCAGCGGTTCGCATCCGAGATGGCCAAGCTGGCACCGCGATGTGGCAGTGTGAAGGGGCAACATGGGTTCCGCAGGGAAGACGCGGCCTGGAAGCTTGCAAGCGAGGGGTATCCGGTGCGCACGGTGCACCGTAGCGACGGTGGGGTAACGATGGAGGTCGTCAAGGCGGAAAACCGATCAATCCCGACCGCGGAGTTCCAGCCCCCGGCCGGATTTGTGAAGAAGACCCTTCGGGAGATGATGGAACATCAGTAGCTGGACAGGCAGACAGGATGAGCGATGGCACGCGTGACACGAATGAACGAGCCAGTTGAAAGGCAGGTGCGGATCGGCACCTCAGGCTGGTCCTATCCAAAGGGGGAGGGGACCTGGAACGGGATCTTCTACCCGGCGAAGGTCAGGAACGAGCTAGAACTCTACAGCAAGGTCTTCAACACCGTGGAGGTAAATTCGACCTTCTATCGGCTCATCGACTCTCGGACCGCCAGGGACTGGGTCAGGATGACGCCGAAGGATTTCGAGTTCGCGATCAAGGTTTGGCAGAAGTTCACTCATCCTGGGATGTTCAGAAGGGCGACTGGCACTGAGCCGGACGTGACGCCACAGGACTACGACGAGTTTAGGCGCGGCATCAATCCGATCGCTGAAGAATGTAAGCTCGCCTGCCTGCTGATCCAGTTCTCCGAGTGGTTTGGGAGAACGCCTCAGAACCAAGAGACAGTCTCGAACATCCTGAAGCAGCTCAAGGACTATCCCTTGGCAGTCGAGCTTCGCCATGCCTCGTGGGGTCAGTATTCAAAAGAGACCGAGGCGCTCCTTGCCTCGTGTGGCGCAGGGTGGGCCTTCATCGACATGCCGGAATTCAAGAGCACGATCAAGCAGGAGCTGGAGCCGCAGCCCCTACTGTACCTGCGCTTCCACGGCAGGAACCGGGCGAAGTGGAGGGCGCACGAGACGGCAGAGGAGCGGTATGACTACCTCTACTCAGAAGAGGAGCTGAAGCCGTTCGCGGAGAGAGTTCGGCAGATAGCGGCGACAGGGGAGAGTAAGATCCTGATCTTCTTCAACAACCATGTGCGGGGCCAGGCGCCGGCGAATGCCTTGATGATGGCGCGTCAGATTGGAGTGCCAGCCACAGCGACCGTGAGTGAAGAGTTC
>Ga0302046_10004501_pt1 | contig 12403 bp, 8 predicted proteins | sample RVTome_11_FD_200261 | JGI IMG/M metagenome (GOLD analysis project Ga0302046, IMG submission 200261) | Soil microbial communities from uranium-contaminated site in the Upper Colorado River Basin, Wyoming, United States - RVT147D111 (version 2) ...
CCTTTGTCCTGCGCATCACCGGGGCCAATACCGAACTACTCGGCATCGACCGCCGCAACGAATATGCCGCCCACCGGGCCGCCGCCGATATCGGGGTGGCCCCGGAGATCCTGTACTTCATCGAGCTGGAGGGGTATATCGTCGCCCGTTTCATCGAGGGCAAACCGCTGCCGCCGCCGGAGATGGCGCAGCCGGCCAACCTGCGCCGGACCGTCGAGATGATCCGCCACGTTCACGCCATGCCCGCTATTCCGGGCGACTTCTCCGCCTTTCGCGTCGTCGAAGATTATACCGTTACCGCCAAAAAATATGGCGTGGCCTTCCCTGAAAATTTTGACTGGCTGCTGGAATGGATGGGCGGGATCGAAACGGCTTTTTCGCGGGACCCCTTTACCCCCTGCCCCTGCCACAACGATTGTCTCAATGAAAACTTTCTCGACGATGGCCAGATCCGTCTTCTCGATTGGGAATACGCCGGGATGGGCGACCGCTTTTTCGATCTGGCTAATTTTTCGGTCAACCACAGCTTCGGTGATGAGCAGGATCAGCTGCTGCTGAAGACTTATTTCGGCCAGGTCAGCCCGGCTCGTTTGGCCCGGCTCAAACTGATGAAGATCATGTCCGACTTCCGCGAAGCTATGTGGGGCATGGTCCAGATCGGCATCTCGAAGCTCGACTTTGACTTCCGCGCCTACGCCGACAAGCACTTCGACCGCATGACCCAAAACTTCCGGGACCCGCGCTGCGCCCAATGGCTGGCCGAGGTGGCGCAGTCGAGTTAAGACTGATAAAACATAAATTAGGACAAGCCAGAACCAAACTGAAATTAACCATGAAGAACATGAAGGGCATGAAGTTTTTTATTCTTCATGATCTTCATGTCCTTCATGGTTGAACATTTTCTTGCCCAGAATGCAAGACGTTGCTTGAGGAGATACAAAAGGAGATACCATACGTGTCCGAATTTCCCGCGCAGGCTCAGGTTGTGATCATCGGTGGGGGGGTGGGCGGCTGCAGCATCGCCTACCATCTGGCCTCGATGGGCTGGACCGATGTCGTCGTGTTAGAACGCCACGAGCTGACCAGCGGCTCGACCTTTCACTCGGCCGGGTTGGTCGGCCAGTTGCGGACCAGCGCCAACCTGACCAAAATGATCCGCTACAGCACCGATCTGTACCGCCGCCTCAAAGACGAAACCGGGCACGATCCCGGCTGGCGTGAGGCCGGCAGCTTGCGCCTGGCCTCGTCGCCGGAGCGACTCGAAGAGTTAAAGCGCCTGGTCGCCGTCTCCCGCTCCTTTGGTTTACCCCTGGAATTGATCACCCCCCAGGAGGCTCACGACCTGTTCCCGCTCATGACGCTTGACGATGTGCGCGGCGCGGTCTACCTGCCGACGGACGGTTTTATCGACCCGACCGGGCTGACCATGGCCCTGGCTGCCGGCGCCCGTGAACGTGGGGTGTCGTTCCTGCCCCACACTCGCGTCCAGGGCATATCGCTCCAAGCGGGCCGCATCCACGAGGTGGTGACCGACCGGGGCGCGGTCCGGACCGAGGTCGTGGTCAATGCCGCCGGGCAGTGGGCCGGTGAGATCGGTCATATGGTTGGGCTGAACTTGCCCGTGACGCCCATGGCCCACCTCTACCTCATTACCCGGCCCATCGCGGGCGTGCGGCCCGATTTTCCGACCATGCGCGACCCGGATTTGCTGGTCTATTTCCGCGAGGAGGTGGGCGGCCTGATTGCTGGTGGCTACGAACGCCAGCCGGCTCCCTGGTTTCTCGACGGTATCCCGGGGGATTTCAACAACAAGCTGCTGGAGCCGGATTGGGAGCGATTCACCCCGCTGATGGAAAACGCCATCCGCCGCGTTCCGGCTTTGGAAACCGCCGAGATTATCACGCTGCTCAACGGACCGGAGGGCTTCAGCCCGGACGGGGAGTATTTGCTCGGCCCGACCTCGGTCAAGGGCTTTTGGGTGGCGGCGGCTTTTTGCGCGCACGGTCTGGCCGGGGCCGGCGGCATCGGCAAAGCCATGGCCGAGTGGATCATCGACGGCCATCCGGAGTGGGATTTGTGGCGGTTGGATGTGCGCCGCTTTGGCGCGAACTATGCCAGCCAGGCTTATACCGTGGCCCGCACCGTCGAAACGTATGCCAAGTATTACGACATCCACTATCCCAATGAGGAGCGCGAGTCGGCCCGACCTCTGCGCCTGTCGCCGGCCTACGAGCGCCTCAAGAGCCTGGGTGCGGTCTTTGGCGAAAAGACAGGTTGGGAGCGGCCCAACTGGTTCGCGCCTTACGAGGCCGGGGCCGGGCACGGTCACGAACCGCGCGGTTGGGCCCGCCATCACTGGTCGCCTGCCATCGGCGTGGAGCACCTGGGCACACGCGAACGAGCCGGGCTGTTTGACGAGACCTCCTTTAGTAAGATCGAGCTGCGCGGGCCGGGCGCACTGACCCTGCTCCAGCGTCTGTGCGCCAATGATATCGAGCGGCCGGTGGGCTGTGTCGTTTATACGTCCATGCTCAATCCACGCGGCGGGATCGAATGTGACTTTACGGTGACCCGGTTGGAAACGGATCGCTTCCTCATCGTCACCGGGACGGCCTTCGGCCAGTACGACCTGTCCTGGATACGGCTCAACGCGCCGGAGGATGGCTCGGTGTTGGTAGAGGACGTGACCTCGACCCGGGCCTGTTTTGGGCTGTGGGGACCAAGGGCACGAGCCATCTTGCAGCGGGTCACCAAAAGCGATGTCTCCAACGCCGCGTTTCCCTATATGACGGCTCAACGCCTGACCGCCGGCGACGTGCCGGTGCTGGCCCTGCGGGTGACCTACGTCGGTGAGTTGGGCTGGGAATTTTACTGCGGTATGGAGTACGGCCGGCGCTTGTGGGATACGCTGTGGGAGGTCGGCCAGCCGGACGGCCTCGTGGCCGGGGGGTATCGCGCCATTGACACGTTGCGGCTGGAGAAGGGCTATCGCTACTGGAGCGCTGACATCGGCCCGGACTACACTCCGTTCGAGGCGGGCCTGGGCTTCGCCGTCAGGCTGAACAAGGGTGATTTTATCGGCCGCGAGGCCCTGGTGCGGCAGCAGGCCGAAGGCTTACAGCGCCAGCTATGCTGCCTGGTCCTGGCCGATCCGGCCGCTATTGCCGGCGGTAATGAACCGATCCGGGCCGGCGACGACGTGATCAGTTGGGTCACCTCCGGCGGCTACGGCTACTCGGTGGGTCGGAGCATTGCTTACGGCTATTTGCCCATGGCCTATACCGCCCCGGGCACGGCGCTCGATGTGGAAATCACCGGCGAGCGGATCGAGGCCGTGGTCACCCCGGAACCCCTGTGGGACCCCAAGAGCGAGCGGATCAAGGCTTAGCTCTGGCCAAAATTTCTCCTTCTTGACAAATCGAATAAAATGAGATATACTTAGTGCATTATATACACTAAGTATATCAAGAAATAAAATGATGAACTATGACGATACCACTTCAGAAACAAAACGTTGACCATGTGGATCACTTTGACCGGATCGGCATGGTCGGGCGCTGGCGGCCTGTGCATCGAGGCCACCAGCCGGTCCTGCGCGCTCTATGCGAGCGGGCTTCTCATGCGCTGATCGGCATCGGCAGTTCCAACCGGTATGACCTGCGCAATCCGTTCACGCTCGACGAAACCGACGCCATGATCGAGTTGGTGCTGTCCGATTACGCCAACTATATGTTGATCCCGGTTCCCGATCTGGACGACGGTCCGCGTTGGCGAACCATGGTCATCGACCTGTTTGGATCACTCGATCTGTTCGTGACCGATAATCCCTATGTAGCCAGCCTGCTGGCCGCCGACTACCGTGTTATCAGACCGGTCGAGCTGGTGCCCGAAGACGAAAAGATACCGCTTGACGGCACTATGGTCCGCCGGACAATGGCGCGAGGGGATGGCTGGCAGGATTTGGTTCCAACCGAAGTAGCAGCCTATATCGCGGCCAACGGGCTCGATGACCGTTTCCGCCGCGAGTTTGGCTTAAAAACATTGGCGCTCGACGCCATCATATCATAAGGAGGTCCGATGTATTCATGGGATGAAGATACCAGTGCCTGGTATGGCAAAGCAAAATACAACTACAGCGCCAGAGGGGCAGCCAAGCGTACAGCCGCCGCCGAACGGGCCAAAGCTCATGGCCCCCGCACGTATGAGCGGAAAAGTGGACCCAATGAAAAAATCATTGACCCGCGCAAACATATCCGCACCGAGTCGGCCAATCCGCTCATTGTCGCGGTCGACGTGACCGGCTCCATGGCCAATTGGCCCTTCGAAATCTTCGACCGCCTGCCCCTGCTCTACAACACCCTGTCCCAATACCGGGAAGACCTGGAAATCTGTTTTGCTGCTATCGGCGATGGGGCCGTCGACCGCTGGCCGCTGCAAGTGACCAGCTTCGCCGGCGGCTTCGATCTGGAGCAGCTCCTGGGTTCTCTATTCGGCGAGGGCGGCGGCGGCGATGCCCCGGAGAGTTACGGCTTGTTTGCTCACTGGGTCAACACCCACGTCGACCTGCCAAGCCTGGCCGAGCCGCCCTTCATGATCGTGTTTGGTGATATCACCATGCATCCGAGCGTGCCCAAACAGCAGATCAACCATGTCCTCGGTGATCAGGTCAGCCGCGATGTCGATGCCATTGCCGCCTGGCAGCAGGTCTGCCAGAACTGGAATACCTGGTTCCTGCGCCGTCCCACCGGCAAACCGGGCGACCGGGTCGATCAACAGTGGGGCCAGGCCATCGGCGAACAGAAAATATTCCATATCGAGGATGAGGAGCGGGCCGTCGACTATGCCATGGGCCTGATCGCCCGCGCCTGGGGCCATTTTGGCGATTTCAAGGACAACATGCGCGCCCGCCAGAGCGAGGACAAAGTCGCCCAGATCAGCGAACCCATCGAACTCAAGTGCCCCCGCTGCGGCGGTCCGATCCCGGTCAGCGCCGGGGGTATGTTTAGCTGCTCTTACTGCGGCGCCACGTTAAAGCTCTAGTACCCGGACGCGTCAATAGGCCGTCGGTTACACCCCCTCGATGCCCCGCTCGCGGGGAGACTTTTTAAGCCTCCCCCTGCTGGCGGGGGGAGGAATGTCAACACAACCTAAGGACTCGTAATCAGGAGATTGGAGATTGGTCATTGGCCTGATCTCTAATCCCCCCGATTCACAATTCTTGAGGAATTCGGTGAACATTCAGGTCATTGTAACGACTCCGCCCTACGCTGACTTTCTTGACGAGGTAGCCAGGCATCCACTGGTTTGCGGGTTCCGGCTCAATACGGTTATGCCGTTACGCGGCGGGCCGGCGGATGCTTTGGAACGGCTCAGGTCGTTCGGCCAGCCGTTGTGGGTCGATCTCAAGGGGCGGCAGTTGCGGGTCGTCGGGGCGGCTATTCCGCCGTATACCGAGGTCCGCTTGAGCCATCGCATTCGGGTCACAACGCCGGTCGATGCCTTCTTCAATGATGGCAATGAATGTGTCCGGGTGGCCGCCGTCGACGGCGACCGGCTCATCCTGGCCGATGGCCCGCGCCGGCTCATCGGTCCCGGCGAGTCGGTCAACATCGTCCACCCTTCTCTTGAGATCGAGGGCAGCCTGACCGAGACCGACCGGGCTTACCTGGCGGCCATGGGCGAGTTGGGACTCCGGCGGGTCATGCTGTCGTATGTCGAGCACCCCACCGACGCCGACGAGGTGCAGCGTTTGCTGCCGGAGGCCGAAATCATGCTAAAGATTGAAACCCGGCGCGGACTTGACTACGCCCGGAAGCATGGGGCCAGGCATGGCCGGCTTATAGCGGCCAGGGGCGATCTGTACGTGGAGGTTCTGCAACCCCATCGCATCGTCGGTGCGGTTCGCGACATCATCGCCGCCGATCCGGAGGCGGTCGCCGCCAGCCGCATCCTCGAGTCGCTGGCCTACCAACCCGTCCCCACCAGCGCCGACATCGGCGACGTGGCTTTCCTGCTCTCGCTGGGCTACCGGACCTTCATGCTGGGCGATGCCGTGTGTCTGCGGCGCGACTCGCTGCTGGAGGCGCTCAATCTGCTCGAAGCCGTTGCCGGGGAGTTCCCATGAAAGTGGCACTGGCCCAGATCAATACTTGCATCGGCGATCTGGAGGGCAACGTCGAACGCTGTCTGGCCGCCATCGAGACGGCTCGCCGCGATAGGGCTGACCTGGTCGTGCTGCCGGAGATGGCCGTGCCGGGCTACCCGCCCCGGGATATCCTGTTCGACACCAGCTTCACCGAGGCGGTGTCCGAGGCCACGCTCGACCTGGCCCGGCGCGCTCAGGCCGGACCCCCGGCCGTGGCCGGTACGCTGATGCCGGCTGACCATCGCCCGCCTGACCACCCCGGATTGTATAACGCAGCGGTGCTGTTAAGCGGCGGTGAGGTGCAGTTGGTCGCGGCCAAGCGGCTGTTGCCGGCCTATGATGTCTTCTTCGAGCCGCGCTGGTTTTTGCCCGGTCCCCCGCTGCCGCCGGTAACCATCGCCGGCCGGCAGGTGGGGTTTCTGGTCTGCGAAGATTTGTGGGACGAAGGCTACCCGATCCATCCACCCGCCGACCTACTGGCTGCCGGGGCGGAGCTGCTGGTCTGTCTGACAGCGTCGCCCTACCGCCAGAACGTCTTGAAGCAGCGGCTCATTCATGCCCGGCGTCCGCATTGTCCGCTGGTGTACGTCAATGTGTGCGGGGCCAATGATGAGTTGATTTTCGATGGGCGGAGTTTCGCCGTCGACCGGCAGGGTGACCTGATCGCCCGGCTGCCTGGTTTCGAGGAGGCAGTCCAGGTGGTGGATGTCGACAAAGCAGGTTCTGTGGAGATGATGGATCAGAAGGCCGAGTCGGAACTGTTTCAGGCCCTGACCCTGGGCGTGCGCGACTTTGCCCAGAAGAACCAATTGGACCGGGCCTTTGTGGGACTCTCCGGTGGGGTCGACTCGGCCCTCGTCGCCATAATCGCGGCGGAAGCCCTGGGGCCGGAGCGGGTGACTGCGGTGGCCATCCCGTCGCGCTACACCGATCCCCGCTCCACGGACTGCGCGCGGGAACTGGCCGAGGCGCTCGGGATCTGTTTTGACGTGATCGAATTGGAACCGCTGCATGCCGCCGCAGAAGCGACCCTGGCCGGTCTGCTCGCCGGGCCGACCACGGCCGAGAATATCCAGGCCAGGCTCCGGGCCATGATCCTGATGAGCTTTGTGAACCGTTCCGGGGGCCTGCTGCTGAACACCAGCAACAAAACAGAGCTGGCCCTGGGTTATGCCACCCTCTACGGTGACATGGCCGGCAGCCTGTGCCCGATTGCCGACCTGACCAAGCCCGAAGTCGTCTCACTCGCGCATTGGCTCAACGCCGAGCGCGGCCTGATCCCCCGTTTTATTCTGGAGCGCCCCCCCTCGGCTGAACTTCGCCCGGAGCAAATCGACCCATTTGATTATCCCCAGGTTGCCCCGGCCATGGAGCGGTTGGTCCAGGCGCATCGCAGCGACCTGGCCCTGCGCCGCTCCGAGCACAAACGCTGGCAGATGGGCGTCATCCTCAAGGTCAGCGAGAAGGCCTTTGGCACCGGTCGCCTGATCCCAATCACGCGCCGCTAACGGGCCTTGCCGGGTGAGCCGTATTTAAAAAATAGACTCATACCGGCTTTTGGAGTAGAGTCATCACTGTAATCAGTTCTATTGGCCATTTGCCCATGCCCAAATTCGCAGCGCTGCCGGCGGCGGTGATCGACCCGTTTTTGCCGAGGCAACAACACAAGCGTCTATGCGATCGTAGGAGTACCTGATTCTTAGCCAAAAAGATCATACTATTCGAATGAGCCTGCGGCACATCCCCTTCTATTTTCTGCGGCCCATTCGCATTCTTCAAAAATATGATCGGCGCAACTTGCGGCCCGATTTGGTCTCTGGCTTAACCGTGGGCATGATTGCCCTGCCCCAATCGATTGCCTTCGCGCTCATCGCTGATCTGCCACCCCAAATGGGCCTGTATGCAACGATTGTCGCGACCATTGTGGGCGCGCTGTGGGGTTCGTCCAACCAATTGTCGACGGGACCGGCTAACGCGATCTCGCTGCTGGTCCTATCAACGCTGTTGACCGTGGCCAGACCCGAGACGAGCGATTTCATCGTTGCCGCCGCTCTACTGACGGTGATGGCCGGTGTTTTCCAGTTGGTCGTCGGACTGGCCCGGATGGGCATGTTGGTCAACTTCGTATCCCATTCCGTGATCGTGGGCTTTTCCAGCGCGGCCGGCCTGCTCATCGGGCTCAATCAGTTGTTACCCCTTTTGGGGCTCAGGTTTCAAAGCAACAATCTGCTGCAAACGCTGGCCGGGGTTGTGCTTCATCTGCCGGCGACTCATTGGCCGACCGCGGCTATTGGGATCGGCGCCATCATCGCGCTTATGGTGCTGCGTAAAGTGAAGCGCAATATCCCCGGACCACTGCTGGTGCTGTTGGCTGCTTCCGGCCTGGTCGCTCTGCTGCGACTGGATCAAGAGGGCGTCGCCGTCATTGGTGCGCTGCCCCGGAGCCTGCCACCCCTGACCATTCCGCCGCTGTTTGATCTGGGATTGATTGCCAGATTGTCAACCGGCGCCCTGGCCGTGGGGGCGATTGGCCTGGTGCAGACCACGGCCATCGCTCAATCGATCGCCAATCAAACCGGCCAGCGACTGGATAGCAACCAGGAGTTTGTCGGGCAAGGTCTGGCCAATATCGCTGCCGGTATCTTTTCGGGTTATGCCGGCGCCGGATCATTTGCGCGTTCCGCCGTCAGCCTTAAAACCGGAGCGCGGACAGCCGTAAGCGGTGTTTTTTCCGCATTCCTGGTCTTGCTGTCGATGTTTGTTCTGGGCCCGCTGCTCGCGTATATGCCGCGCGCCGCCTTAGCCGCGGTGTTGATCGTTATCGCTTATGGCCTGATCGATCGGGTAGAAATCGCTCGGATCTGGCGCGGCCTGCGAGGTGATGCCGCAATCATGCTGGTGACCTTTTTGGGCACCCTCTTTCTGGAGATGCAGTTTGCCGTCCTGACCGGTATCCTATTTTCCTTTGCCTTTTATCTGTTACGAACCAGCCTGCCCCGGGTCTATTCTGTTTTACCTGATGAGACCTTCCGGCATTTTATCGAACAGCAGCCCCACCAACTGCCTTGCCCGCAATTGGGCATTCTCAAAATTTCGGGCGATCTCTACTTTGGCGCGGTCACCCACGTGCAAGAAGCTATCCAGAAACATCTAAACGAGCATCCGGACCAGCGTTTTCTGCTGCTGCGGATGCAAGGGGTCAACCAATGCGACTTTAGTGGCATCCAAATGTTGGAGACGATCTTGCATCTTTGCCGAATACGCAGGGGTGACCTGTTTCTGATGAAAGTACAGGACCCGGTCTTGACCTCCATGAAATCGACCGGTTTTTTCGATGAGCTGGGCTCTGACCATTTTCTGCCCGGTGATGAGGCTGTCGCCTACCTTTTTTACAGGATTCTCGATCCGGCGATCTGCATTTATGAGTGTGAAGTCCGGGCCTTCAAAGAGTGCCAAAATCTGCCCAAATTCTCCTGGCCCCAAAAGATTTTAGCCCACCCGGTTGGCCTGTCTGAAACGGATGTGGCCGGCATCTCGCCCCAAACATTGTGGCAGCAATTGAGCAATGGCCAGCGCCTGCCACTGGTCATCGATGTACGTGAGCCACGGGAATTCAAGCGGGGCCATATCCCCGGCGCTTTGCTCATCCCTCTGTCTACCCTCTTTTCAGAAGAGCCAACCCTGCCTCAAGACCGGGACATCGTGTTAGTCTGCCGGAGCGGGCGGCGCAGCCGGCAGGCGGCCAGCCTGTTACAAAATGAAGGATATGAGAACCTCCTCATCCTGCGGGGTGGCATGCTGGCCTGGGAGGCTGGCAAACTGCTCGAAGCCGTTGAATACGAAAGCACCCAGTTATAAACCAACCCTATCATAGACCTGCTGCTAACATCTTGACAAGCTCAAGGGTCTGTGTTATAATTTTCACATAGCATCCCCTCCCCCCAGGGGGTGGGGTATAGACAAGGCAGACAATTCATGGACGAGCAAACGACCAACATCGTCAACCGGCTCAAAAGCATCGAGGGGCACGTGCGAGGTGTGACCAAGATGGTTGAGGATGATGCTTACTGCATCGACATCGTCAACCAGATTCAGGCGATTCAAGCGGCCTTACAAAAGGTGAACACGCTGGTGCTCGATCGCCATCTACACACCTGCGTCACGACGGCCATCCGTGGCGATGACCCTGACGAGCGCGAACGCGTGATCAGCGAGATCATGGATGTGTTTAACGCCAAGGGCAAAGGTTGAGCGATAGCTAAAAACTGAGTTTGGCAATTCATGAGCCATCTCATTCTTCGCTCCCTCTGGTCGCTCAGAATGACATTAATCCAATTATCGAATCATCTCACACTTCCCAACTTATTTCGACCAGGAGACCTATTATGCAGACCAAAACCTTCAAAGTTCCAAACATTTCGTGTGCCCATTGTGTCCATACCATTCAGCATGAGGTCGGTGAATTGGACGGAGTCAAACGGGTGGTCGCTGTCGAGGACACCCAAATGGTTACCGTCGAATGGGAGGAGCCGCCCTTGACCTGGAACACCATCGAGGCCCTGTTACAAGAGATCAATTATCCGGCGGCAAATTAAGGGATAGTAAGGAGGCGCCGCCATGTCAACAAAACAACAACTAACCATGCCCGTGCTTGGCATGACCTGTGCCAACTGCGTGGCCACGGTTGAACGCAGCGCCAAAAAGGCTGAAGGCGTGAGCGAGGCGGTGGTCAACTTCGGGACCGAGAAAGCCACCGTCACCTATGACCCGGCCAGGACCTCGCCCCAGGCCATTATCGACCGCATTGCCGGGGCCGGTTATGACGTGCCGGTCGCGACTATCGAACTGCCTATTACCGGCATGACCTGCGCCAACTGCGTCAATACCGTCGAACGGACGTTGAACAAAAAAGTACCCGGCATCCTGGCGGCGACGGTCAACTTCGCCACCGAAAAAGCCACGGTCAAATATATCCCCGGCGCGGTCAGCCGGGCCGAGATGGTCGCCGCCATCGAGCAGGCCGGCTATGGGGTCGTGATCGCCGACTCGGACGATGAGCTGGTCGACGCCGAAAAGCTGGCGCGGGAGCGCGAGATTCAGGACCAGACCCGCAAGCTTTGGGTTGGCGTCAGCTTCACCCTGCCCCTCTTCTTGTTCAGCATGGCCCGGGATTTCGGCCTGGTCGGGTCTTGGGCCCACGCGGCCTGGGTCAACTATCTGTTCCTGCTGCTGGCAACGCCGGTGCAGTTTTACACCGGCTGGGATTATTACACCGGTGGCTATAAGAGCCTGCGCAACAAATCGGCCAACATGGATGTGCTGGTGGCGCTGGGCTCGTCGGTGGCTTACCTCTACTCCATCGTGGTCACCGCCGGCTGGCTGGGTGGACACGTCTACTTTGAAACCTCGGCCGCCATCATCACCCTGATCAAAATCGGTAAGTTGCTGGAGGTGCAGGCCAAGGGCAAAACCAGCGAAGCCATCAAAGCCCTGATGGGGCTGCGGGCCAAAACTGCTCGCGTCGAGCGTGCTGGCCTGGAGATCGATATCCCGGTCGATCAGGTCCAGGTTGGCGATATCGTCATCGTCCGGCCCGGCGAGAAGATACCGGTCGATGGGGTCGTCGCCGGCGGCCACTCGGCGGTGGATGAGGCGCTGCTGACCGGCGAGAGCCTGCCGGTCGACAAAACGGTCGATGATGACGTCATCGGCGCGACGCTCAACAAGCAGGGCCTGCTCAAAATCAAGGCGACGAAGGTTGGTCGCGAAACGGCCCTGGCTCAGATCATCCGCCTGGTGGAAGCGGCCCAGGGCTCGAAAGCGCCCATCCAGGCCCTGGCCGATCAAGTCTCGGCCATCTTTGTGCCGGCGGTCATTGCTCTTGCGGCCCTCACCTTTATCGTCTGGCTGGCCGGCGGCGCGGGCTTCACCCCGGCCCTGGTCCGGCTGGTGGCGGTGCTGGTCATCGCCTGTCCCTGCGCGCTGGGCCTGGCTACCCCGACGGCCATCGTCGTCGGCATGGGCAAAGGCGCCGGCCAGGGCATCCTGTTCAAAAACAGCGCCGCGCTGGAGCGGGCCCATTCCCTGCAAGCCATCGTCCTCGATAAAACGGGTACTATCACCAAGGGCGAACCCACCGTCACAGATGTTGTAATTAACAAATCCCAATTTGGCAGCGCCGATCCGAAATCTGAACTTTTGTGGCTGGCCGCTTCTATAGAACGGGGTTCGGAGCACCCGTTGGGGGAAGCGATTGTG
>Ga0302046_10004502_pt1 | contig 12399 bp, 12 predicted proteins | sample RVTome_11_FD_200261 | JGI IMG/M metagenome (GOLD analysis project Ga0302046, IMG submission 200261) | Soil microbial communities from uranium-contaminated site in the Upper Colorado River Basin, Wyoming, United States - RVT147D111 (version 2) ...
GGCGTTCAGGTCGACGAACCGCGTCGGTCCGAAGCCGCGCAGATAGGGCACGAGCACGCGGTGGCCGGCGGCGACGAGCGGTGGCGCCACGCCGTCCCAGGCGCGCACGTCGTCGGGGAAGCCGTGCAGGAGAATGACCGGGAAACCGTTCGGATCGCCGTGCTGCTCGTAGGCAATCTCCAGGGTGGGCGTGCGGATCGTTCGCGTCTCGGGCGACATACCCCCCAGGTTACATGGCGACCCGACGATTCGCACTGTCTGGCGCACGGCTTACTTCGGCCGAGCACCAGTTGCCCCAGGACCTGCGGCCCCCCGACGGGGGCGCTGCCTCTCGCTCGACTTGCCTGGTCGGTGTCCTCGTCCACCTCCTGGTAGCCTACTCGACCAACGCAGGAGAGGGCAGTTTGGTGACAGTCCTCCAGGCGTGCGGGGTGCCCAACGAAGGTGAGATGACCTTTGGACGAGGTCAAAGACACCCGGCAGCCCCGACCGCAGCCGCCAGCCGCCTTCTGCCCGTCGATCGATCTTCCAAGCCCTGGTGATCCTGAGCAAGATGGCCTCGCCGTCCGAACTGGCATGGGGTACATCGAAGGCGGGCGCGCGCGGGGCGGGGCGCTATCCCTTAGCGCCCCAGACCAGGTTCGCGTGGATCCAGCCCGGGCCCTCCTCCGCGTGCTCCACGCGGAGCCAGCGCCCCTTGCGGCCGACCACGCGGAAGCCGGTGCCCCACTCGGCGACGTAGCGGATGGCGTAGCGCGTGCCGGGTCCCGCCCGCACGTTGGCGAGGTCGGCGCGCACCACCACCGCGGGCGCGCGGTCGGTGAGCGGCGCGTAGACCCAGCCCTCGTCGCCGATGAAGTCCACGGTCTTGAGCCACTGCCGCTGGCGGCCCACCACGCGGAGCGTGTAGTTCTGCTCCACCGACCACAGGAGGTCGTGCGCGGTGCCCGGCCCCGACCGGATGTTCGCGACCTCGACCTTGACCCGCACGAAGCGGTTCGAGTCGGCGGCGGCGCCGGTGATCACTGCCGAGGCCAGCGCCACGCCGAGCGCGGCCGGCCACATCCACCGCCAGTGAGCTGTCGTCACATCCGCCTCCTTCCGGCCGCTCAGGACGGGGGCGCCTCCGGCGTCTGCGCCACCGCCAGCGCGATGCGCGCGATCACCAGCAGCCAGCCGACCACGACCACGGCCCACACGAGCTTCCGCCGGCCTCGGCGAGCGCCAGGCCCGCCGTGAGCAGGGCGAACCACCCGATGGGCGCGACCGCGTCCGGCGGCGGCGCGCCGGCGGGCAGGATCCCTGGACCGCCCAGACGATCCAGCCGCCAACAGTGTCGGCGGCGGAATCGAGGAATTCCAGAAGGAAGAACACGGGATCCACGACGGGTCTCAGACGGCGCGGCGAGCGCCCGAGCCTCGTCGGCCAGTCTAGCGAGCGGCGCCCGCAGGGCGAAGAAAAAGCGGCGCGACACCCCCGTGATTCGCAGCCGGCACGCGCGCCGTCGTCTTTGTGCCACTATGGGTGGCGCGGAAGCGCGCAGAAGCTGACGGGCTCCTTCACCCGCCAGTACACGGCCGGGCGCGGGGATCGCGTCAGGCGCGGTTCGATCCCCTGGGGACCGTCACGGCCGCGTTCCGCTGAGCCCCGGCGGGCCGGGCCGGTGGGGCCGAGCCCGGGGCATGGGCCCCTGGGCACCGGGCCCGAGCGCCAGCCGCCGCGAATCCCTGTGATGGCCGGGCCCTTGGGGCCGCGCCCGCCTCGTCGCCCGGGTCGGGGCCGGTCGGCGATCCCGCCGCATCATGAGACCCGGAGGCCTACCGCAGACCCGGAGGCCTACCACGTGATCGACGCGCGGATTTCACAAGCGGCCGGCTCCGGGGTTTCCTCAGTCTGGCGGCGTCGCGGATGCCCCGGCTCGCCGGGGCGGACCTGATCGAGGACCCCAGGGCCATCGAGGAATACCTCCGCGACCTCCTGGCGTACCTGGAGGGCCGGCGCACGACGCTCGACTGGCCGCTCGACCTGCGCTGGGCGCGGAGCGAGTTCCACCGCCGCGTGCTCCAGGCCACGGCGCGGGTCCCCTACGGCGCGGCCGCCTCGTACGCCGGGATCGCGCGGCAGATCGGCGCGCCGTCGGCGACGCGCGCGGTGGCGCAGGCCCTCCGCCGGAACCCGGTGCCCATCGCGGTCCCGTGCCATCGCGTGATCGGCGGCACGGGGGACCTGACGGGCTACGCGGGGCACAAGGTCGGGCTGAAGCAGCGCCTGCTCGCGGTGGAGGGCGTGCGCACCGTGGCGCGCCACGGCGCCCGCGCGGTGGAGCGCAACCGGATGTACATGGCCCCCTTCGGCGCGCTCGCGCGAGCCGTACAGCACCAGCTCCGCCAGCGGCCTCGCCGGCAGCGATCCGCAGGTCGGCAGGCAGTATTCGGTCTCCTCGAGGCGGCCGGGCTGGCGCCGTGCACGACCTGCCGGCCCGACCTCCACCCGCTCCCCGCGTAACCGCGCCGGCTCCCCGCGTCACCGCGCCAGACCCTCCCACCCCTCCCGCGTCGCCGCGCCCGTTCGTCGCCGCCCGGCCGCGCGCTCGTGCTCTGCCGCGCGCGCCGTCGCTCATCCCCGCTGGCCTTTCACACGACGGCGCCTGCGGTGTCTCAAGGAGCGAACGGAGGTGATCGGACATGGATCTGGCTGACGTGCTGCGACTGACCTTCGTGGCGGGCGTGCTGGTCCTCGGCGCGCTGACCTACGCGGCGCTGGCCCTGCTGGAGTGGGGCCGCGCGCGGTGGACCGGCCGCCAGGCGGCGCAGCCCAGCGCCACGGTCCCGGCCGATCGCGCCACCGCGAGCGGACTCGCGCGCCACCTCGGCGCGCGCCACGCGCGCTGAGGCGCCCACTGCCGTGCATTCGACCCCGATCGCCCCGGCGGCGTCGCCCGGCCGGACAAGCCGCGCGACGCCGCCGGGCCAGACGAGGAGGACCTCGCGATGCTGACATACCTGTTCGGCGCCGCTCTTACCGCGCTGCCGATCCTGGCGGTGGCGGCGCTGCTCTGGCTGTCGGACCGCGTCCACGAGCGCCGGCGCGCGCGGTACGCGCGGCAGATTGCCCTGACCGACGCCATCCACCGCGAGCTCGGCGCGGTGGCCGCACCCATGGTGAGCCGCCGCCGCGCCGGCGGCTGGCGCGTCACGATGGCGGCGCCGCTGGACAGCCCCGCGATGGTCGGGGCGCTCGTCCGGATCGCCGATCGGGTCTCCCGCCCCTGGGGCGGATCCGGCGCGGCGCCGGTCGAGATCGTGCTGACGCCGGGATGGGCCGGGCGGAGCCCGGCCGCGACGGGCTCGGCCGGGACGCGACACGCCGCGATGGGCGCGGCGCCGCTCGCCACCAGCGCGCGCTGAGAGGAGGTATGTGATGGACCTGCCCACCTACGTGACCGAGGAGCTGGTCCGGGCGCGGGTCGCGGACCTCCGGGCCGCCGCCGACCGGCGCCGGCTGGCCTGCGCCGCCGCGGACGATACCGGGCCCTTGCGAGAGCGCATCGGACAGGCGCTGATCCGGGCCGGCAAGTGGCTGGCGGCGCCGCCGCCCGGGACCCAGCGGACGCCGGGACATGCGCTTCCCCGGGACGCCGAGATCAGTCCGCCCTCGGCGAGCCGGTGAAGGAGCGCCCGCGGATGACGAGTCCGGGCGCCCGCGTGCGTCGTCTCCCTCGACGTGTTCCGCGGGCTCACGGTGGCGCGCATGGTGCTCGTCAACAAACTTGCGCGGGCGCGCGCCCTACGACACGACCTCTCGCAGCCGTTTTTCCAGATGCCTCCGCTCGGCCTCGTTGCTCACCAGCGCGAGGGCGCGTCGGTACGCCTCGGCGGCCTCGGCGTGGCGGCCAAGCCGGCGCAGCAGCTCAGCCCGTGCGGCGGGCAGCAGGTGATACTCGGCGAGCTCGCCGCGGTGGTCGAGCTCATCCACCAGCACGAGGCCGCGCTCGATTCCGCTCGACATCGCGACCGCGACCGCCTGGTTGAGCTCGACCACCGGCGTCGGGTGCACGCGTGCAAGCAGCCCGTACAGGGCGGTGATCTGGCGCCAATCGGTGGCGGCGGCAGTCGGCGCCTGCGCGTGAACCGCCGCGATCGCCGCCTGCAGTGCATACGGGCCCGGCGGCCGGCCCCCGGCGCGCAGCGCGACATCGGCCAGTGCCGCGCCCTCGTCGATCTGCGCGTGATCCCAGCGCGCACGGTCCTGTTCCTCGAGCAGCACGATGTCGCCGGAGCCGTCCAGGCGTGTCTCGCGGCGCGAGTCGTGCAGGAGCATGAGCGCGAGCAGGCCCTTCGGCTCGGCGTGAGCCGGCAGCAGCTCCACGAGCATGCGCCCGAGTCGGATGGCTTGCTCGCACAGCTCGTGCCGTACCAGCCGCGCGCCGAAGCTGGCGGCGTAGCCCTCGTTGAACACGAGGTACACCACCACCAACACCGCCTCGAGCCGCTCGGCGAGCGCATCATCGGGCGGCACCTGGTAGGGGATGCGCGCGGCGCGGATCTTGGCCTTGGCCCGCACCAGCCGCTGCGCCATGGTCGGCGCGGGCACCAGGAAGGCGTGCGCGATCTCCTCGGTCGACAGACCCCCGAGCGTGCGCAGCGTGAGGGCCACCTGCGCCTCGGTCGCGAGCGCCGGATGGCAGCACGTGAAGATCAGGCGGAGCCTGTCCTCCGGCACGGGCGCATCCTCCTCCTCGGCCGGCAGCTCGAGGTGCCGCGCGATCTCCTCCCCCTTCTGCGCCAGGCGCGCGCGCCGGCGCAGCCGGTCGATCGCCTTGTGCCGCGCGGTGGGAGACCAGCCAGCTCGCCGGATTCGTCGGCGGGCCGGCCGCCGGCCACTGCTCGAGCGCCGTCGTGAACGCCTCCTGCAGCGCGTCCTCGGCCACGTCGATGTCGCCGAGCAGGCGGATCAGCGTGGCCACGATCCGCCCGTGCTCCGCGCGAAAGAGCTCCTCGATACGCATGGCCGTCTGGTGGGAAGGCTACCCCACCCGGCGGCCGCGCGCACGCGACGGCCGGCTACTGCGGCGGCCCCACCCTGATGGGCCGCACCTCGATCGAGAGGCCCGCCCGCACCAGCGGGTGGCGGGTGGCGATCGCGAGCGCCTCGTCGAGGTTCTCGGCCTCCACGATGCTGTAGCCGCCCAGCTGCTCCTTGGTCTCGGCGAACGGACCGTCCGTCGTGACCGTCTTGCCATTCCTCATCCGCACGGTGGTGGCGGTGCTGGTCGGCTCCAGCCGATCGCAGGCCTGGTAGACGCCGCTCTTCCGGAGGCTCTCGCTGAACTCGACGGCCTGCTGGAAGATCGCGCCCTTCCCCTGCACGGACATTTCGTCCCACAGCTTCTCGTCCATGTAGATCAGCAAGATGTAGCGCATGTGGGGGTGTCCTCTCAGTTCTCTGGTCGAACGTGGGGCCGGTCAGCCCCCGCTGATCGCCGTCATGACCATCACCTCCGCACCGGGCGCCAGACGTGTCGCCAGGGTCGCGCGCTCACCCTCGACGAAGACGTTGACGTGGCGCCGGATGCCCGGCGTCGAATCGCAGATGCGGTCGCGCATCCCCGGCCAGCGGGAGTCCAATGCGTCCATCACATCGCCGACGGTCGTAGCGGACACTTCCACCCGCCGCGCGGAACCGGGGAACAGGTTGACGAGGGCAGCCGGAAGCGTGACCACGACTCGCGGCAACGCGGGCGAGGACTCGTCGTTTGGCATCGCTGATGCCCCCGCGTGAGGCCGGCTACGCCTCGACGACAAGCGTCTCCACTGAAAAGATCGCGGGCAGGTACTGCGCGATGCAGTGCCAGCTGTCGCCCTCGTCGGCGCTGGCGAACAGCGTGCCCGTGTTCGTGCCGAAGTAGACCCCGGCCGGTTCGAGGCGATCCGTGCCCATGGCCTGGCGCAACACTCCGAAGAACGCGTTCTCCTGGGGCAGACCCCCCCGCAGGGCCTCCCACTTGTCGCCGGAGTCCCGCGTTCGCCAGACGGCGGCCTTCCCATCGGGCACGTATCGACCCGCCGAGTCACCGTTGAGCGGCAGCAAGTAGAGCGTTGCCGGGTCACGTGGATGGACCGCCGCGGGAAAACCGAACGTCGACGGCAGGCCCGCCTCGATGCTGTCCCAGTGCCGGCCTCCGTCCCGGCTGCGATACATGCCGCAGTGATTCTGCTGGTAAAGGGGAGCGGACATCCCGGGCGCCATCACGAGGCAGTGCACGCACTGGCCGTACTCCGGGTACTTTTGCCCCTCCGGCAAGAAGTCGGCCCTCGTCCCCCGGTTTCGGGCTTCCCAGGTCTCGCCGCCGTCTGCCGTATGGAACACGCCGGCCGAGGAGATTCCGACCCATAGCTGGCCATCGTCGTTCGGGTGGGGAACGAGTGAATGCAGGATGAGCCCGCCTCCACCCGGTTGCCAGTCCGGCCGCGATGGGTGATTTCGCAAACCAGCGATGTGCTGCCACGATTGGCCACCGTCGTCGCTCCGGAACAGCCCGGCCGGCTCAACGCCCGCGTAGAGCCTGCCCGCGCTCGGTGCCACACTCCAGACAGCCTTGATCGGTGCTTCTCCCGCCTGATACGCCAGACCCTCGCTCGAATGCGTCCACGTTGCGCCCATATCGGTGGACTTCCAGATGGCCGGGCCGAACCATTCGTTGCCGCCGCCGCCATAGATCGTACCCGTAACCGGATCTGCGATGACGTGGTTCATCGGCCATGTCTCGCAGAACGGACCGCGAAGCTTCCACGAACGTCGCTCGGCGTCGCTTTCAATGATGAATACGCCCTTCTTCGTTCCGACCAGGATGAGGACTCTCCGCGCCATTTTGGCCTCCCGCTCCTCCGGCCAAGAGCCTGGACGAGCTCAGTCGCCGTACCTGTCGTGGTGCCGGACCCACGCCATGGTCCCCGGCAGCTCTCCTTCGTCGCGGCCCTTCGGCACGAGGTCGAGATAGTTGTACGCGCCGATCAAGATGTCGCCCCCGCGCGCGTAGCAGGAATAGGTGTGGAAGATGTCGCCGGCCCCGTCCTTGAAGAATACGCTGGCCCCGGGAGCTTCCTCGCTCGGGAACTCGCGCATGTCGTAGTTGTAGTACACCTGTTCCTTCGGCGTGTCCTCCTTCGTGAACGACACGTGATAGTCGAAGTTGAAGTCGTTCCCGTACGACGACACCCACTTGAAGCGCCAGCCCATGCGCTTCTTGAACGCCTCGATCTGGGGGAGGGGCGCTCGGGACACCGCCAGCAGCGTCACGTCGCGCTGCGCGAGGTGCACGGCGGCGCCGTCGATATGATCGGACAGGAACGAGCAGCTCGGGCAACCCTCCGCCCACCCCGGACCGAACATGAAGTGGTACACGATCAGCTGGCTTCGGCCGTCGAAGAGGTCGGCGAGCGTCTCCTTGCCGCCGGGCCCGTCGAACACATAGGGCTTCTCGACCTTGACCCAGGGCAGCTCGCGCCGCTCGGCGCTCAATTGATCGCGCCGCCGGGTGAATTCTTTCTCCTTTGCCAGATGCGCCTTACGCGCCTCGAGCCATTCCTCTCTCGATACGACCTTGTGGCTTGCCATCGGTGTCTCGATCATCTTCATCGCGTCCTCTCCTTTATCATTCCCTGGTCGACGAGTGAGCCGCAACTCATGTTGGCGACGGTCCCCGTCATCGCGCTGGCGCTGGCCCGATCCGACGCCATGAAAGCCGCCACGTTCGCCACCTCGGCCAGTGTCGGCAGCCGTCGCAGCAGCGTCGTGCCCTCGATGGAGGCCTGGATCTCCGCACGCGTCATGCCGGCGCCATTGGCGTGAAGACCGAAGGTCTCCTGGACCGATGCCGTCTGCGACAGCGCGACGAGCGGGGTCTCCTGAACACGGGCGGCGATCGCGATCGCCTCGTCGAGGTCCTTGGCCTCCACGATGTCGTAGCCGGCCAGCTCCTCCTTGGTCTCGGCGAACGGGCCGTCCGCCGCGATCCCTTCGCCTTGCTTCATCCGGACGGTCCTGGCGGTGCCGGTCGGCTGCAGCGGCGCGCCGGCCCGGTTGACGCCCCTCTTCCGGAGGTCCTCGATGAACTCGTCGACCTCCTGCCGTCGTATCGATACATGAGTTCCCCGCTCACAGGATAGTCGAACGGAGCGGTTCGATATCGACATGCCCGGCCAAAAACGCAGGGGGCGCTTCCGATGCTCTGGAAGCGCCCGTTTTGATTGGTGGGCCGTCAGGGACTCGAACCTTGGAGCACTGCTCTTGTCTGGCCTCAATCTGTTGAGGTCTACTGGTATAGCTTCTCAAGTGGTGCGTTACCGAATATTGCTCGGTGCTGGTTCGGGTTTCCAGAGCTCAGTTTGGCCCGGGGGATGACTTCTACGCGGACGGGGCTACGATGGGTGTGGAACCGGTGAGCTGCCCATTCTGCGGACACGAGAACCCCGCCGGGGCGAGGTTCTGCAACGACTGCGGCGCGCGCCTGGCGGCGCCGGCGACCGCCCCCGAGCCGCGCTCCTACACGCCGCGCCACCTCGTCGAGAAGATCCTCGCCTCCAAGAGCGCGCTCGAGGGCGAGCGCAAGCCGGTCACCGTCCTCTTCGCCGACGTCGCGCGCTCGATGGAGCTCGCCGAGCGCGTCGATCCCGAGGAGTGGCATCGCCTCCTCGATCGCCTCTTCCGGATCCTCGCGGACGGCGTCCACCGCTACGAGGGGACCATCAACCAGTACACCGGCGACGGCATCATGGCGCTCTTCGGCGCCCCGATCGCCCACGAGGACCACGCCCAGCGCGCCTGCGCGGCCGCGCTCGAGATGGCGCGCGAGCTCGGGGCGCTCGCCGAAGACGTGCGGCGCGAGAGCGGGCTCGATCTCGCGGTGCGGATGGGCCTCAACTCGGGCGAGGTCGTCGTCGGGCGAATCGGCGACGACCTGCGCATGGACTACACCGCGCAGGGTCACGTCGTCGGGCTCGCCGCCCGCGTGCAGCAGCTGGCGCGGCCGGGCGGCATCAGCGTGACCGAGCAGACCGCACGGCTCGCGTCGGGTTTCTTCGACCTCCTCGATCGGGGGGAGCAGAGTCTCAAGGGCGCGAGCGTTCCCGTGCGGGTGTTCGACCTGCGGGGCCCGGGTCCGATCCGGAGCCGCTTCGACCGTTCACGCGCCCGGGGTTTCTCGCGCTTCGTCGGCCGGGAACCCGAGCTCGCGCTGCTCGAGAGGGCTCTGCGCGACGCGCAGTCCGGTCGGCCGACGGTCGTCCTGCTCACCGCGGAGCCGGGCGCGGGAAAGAGCCGCCTGTGTCACGAGTTCGTCGAGCGCTCCCGCGGCGTGCCGCTCCACTATGCCCGCGCGCTCTCCCACGGACGCATGCTCCCCTTCCACGCCATCGTCGAGCTGGCGCGCGGTCTCTTCGGCGTCGACCAGGACGCTTCGGCGGAGGACATCCGAGGCGCCGTGGGGCGCGGTCTGCCGAGCTCGCAGCCCGTCGACCCGATCGCTCTGGCCTTCTGGCTCGAGCTTCTCGGCGCGCCCGATCCCGCGCTGGCTCCTTCGGAGCTGGAGCCCGAGGCGCGCCGCACGCGTCTTTTCCAGTCACTCTGCGATCTGATCCAGGCCCGCGCTCGACGCGAGCCCACGTTGCTCTGGGTCGAGGACCTGCACTGGCTCGACCCGGCCAGCGAAGCCGCGCTGGAGATGCTCACCGAGCGTCTCCTGGCTCCGGAGTCGGCCGGCAGCAGGGCGCTGCTGCTCGCGACCACGCGCCCCGAGTATCGGCCCGCGTGGTCCGCACGGGTCGAGCGGCTGTCGCTGGCGCCCCTCGCCGCCCAAGACTCCTCGACGTTGCTCGACGACTGGCTCGGATCCGACCCCGCGCTTGCGCCGCTCCGCGCCCGGATCGAGGCCCGTGCCCGCGGCAATCCCCTCTTCATCGAGGAGATCGTCCGTTCGCTCGTCGACCGCGGCGTGCTGCGTGGCGAACGCGGCGCGTACGCGCCCGCCGCCCCGGTCGAGGAGATCGCACTGCCCGAGACCGTTCAGGCCGTCCTCGCGTCGCGCATCGACCGGCTCTCGCAGCGCGACAAGGACGTGCTCCAGGCCGCGGCTGTGGTCGGCCGAGATGTGCCGACGGAGCTGCTGCGCGTCGTGGTCGATCTGCCCGGACCCGAGCTCGCCGCGTCGCTCGAGCGGCTCGCGACGGCCGAACTCCTCGGCCCCGCCGAGCCTCCGGGTGAGCGCGCCTTCCGGCATCCCCTCACGCAGGAAGTGGCCTACCGCACACAGCTTCTGGATCGCCGGCGCCGGACGCACGGGGGCGTCGCGCGAGCGCTGCTCGCGATCCACGGATCGGCGGCCCCGACGCACGCCGCGCTCCTCGCCCATCACTTCGAGGAGGCGGGCGAGCACCTCGAGGCCGCGCGCTGGCACGAGCACGCGGGCCGGCGCGTCGCGCGCAGCGATCCGGCGGATGGAGTGAGGCACTGCCGTAGGGTCACGCAGCTCCTCGCTGCCCTGCCGGAGTCCCGCGAGACTCTGATGCTCGAGCTCACTTCGCGCATCGCGCTGCTCGAGATCGGCCGCATCGCGGGCATCGAGGAGCGCGAGGCGCAGGACCTCTTCGAAGAGGCACGCGCGGTCGTCGAGCCACTGGGGGATCGGGGAGGTCACGCGTTCCTGCTCACCTCCTACGGGCGCCTGTGCGGGCTCGCGGGCGACGTGGCGCAGTACCTCGCGTGTGCGGAGCGAGCCGCCGAGCTCGCCGAGGGATCCGACGACGCGGCGCTCGCGTTTGAGATGCACGCAGTGCTGGCGCACGCGCAGCTCGCGGTCGGCCACCTCGATCCCGCGCGTGCGATCGCCGAGCGAGCCCTGGCCGAGCTCGCGCGGGACGCCGAGCTCCGGGAGGCGCTCGGGCGTTCCACCGCACCTGCTTTCTGTCGCATCTGGTGGGCGCTGGCGAGCGCCTACCTGGGGAGAGCGGGCGAAGCTCAGGCCGGCTTGGAAGCGCTCCTCGCCGACGAGAAGGAGGGCGGACTCGAAGCCCTGTACGGGACGCACGGATTCCTGTGCGAGGTGCTGCGGCTGCGGGGCGATCTCCCGGGCGCGCTCGCTCACGGCCGCCGTGCTGTCGAGCTGGCGGAAGAGCGCGGAAGTCCGTTCTCCCGGGTCGAGGCCGCCGCGTTCCTCGGCGCAGCCGAGCTCGCGGCAGGCGACGTCGCCACAGCCACGAGCGCGCTCGAGACCGCGCTCGGGCTCGCGCGCAAGAGGCGCACCGCGCTGTGGTACGAGCCGCGCATCCTGGCGACGCTCGCGGACGCGAGGCGAGCCGCCGGCGACCGCTCGGGAGCCCGCGCTCTCCTCGCCGAAGCGCGCGAGTCCGTCGAGCGGGGACGGGGCTGGCGACTCAGTGCCTGCGACGTCGAGCTGGCGCGGGTCCGCCTCCTCGCCTCAGAGCCCGTCCCGGACCGCACCGCGGTCGAGAGCGCGCTCGAGTCCGTGGACGCCCTCGCGGCCGAACTGGGCGCCGATCCCTACCGGCGGATGGCGGCGCTCGAGCGCGCGCGCCTCGCTCAAACGGTCTCCGTCACGCCGCGCTAGGCTGGATCGTCTTCAGGGAGAGGACGCGACTGACGAGGGCGCCGGCGCGCTCGGCCATGCGTCGCCCCCCAGCTTGGGCAGAAGCCGCGCCGCTTGCAGGAGAAGGGCACGCGCGCCGCCGGAGCATCCTTCGGGGATAGGTGCTCTTGTCTACGCGCCGTCTACATAGGCCCGCGGGCACTTCCGAGCGCGCCTCAGAAGTGCCCGCTGTGTTTGGTGGGCCGTCAAGGACTCGAACCTTGGAACCGCTGATTAAGAGTCCGGCCCAGGACCCGCGCACGGCCATGCATGACGACCTAAGCGCGCGTGATTCCGAAAGCGTTGTGACGGAGCCGAAGTGGCCTCGATGCCCGTGGATCGGGGTGAGTTGGAACCAACTTGGAACCAAGCGAGAGCCCGCCGACCTACTGATTACGAAGCCCCCCCGGAGGAAGAACGCAGCGAGACGCACGGCGACGCAACGTCGCGAAAACCCGAGGACCCGCGATGAGCGCATCTCGTCGTGCGCCTCCCGTGTTCTGGGGCGTTGGAACCATGTTGGAATCAGCGGGACGGAGTTCGAACCCGTGTTCGAGGCCGGCCACGTGTTCGCGTCTCGTTCAAGCCTCGTTCAAGCTGTTCGGCGTCGCAGCGCCCTCTCGAATGCGAGACGACCAAGACACGCGCCCCACCCGCTCGCAGAGCGGCGGCCGAGGCCGAGCACCGGAGGCCCCCCGAACCCCGATGCCGTGTATCCATCTCTGGGCATTGGCGCTGCTCGCGGCCCGCGCTACCCC
>Ga0302046_10004503_pt1 | contig 12399 bp, 7 predicted proteins | sample RVTome_11_FD_200261 | JGI IMG/M metagenome (GOLD analysis project Ga0302046, IMG submission 200261) | Soil microbial communities from uranium-contaminated site in the Upper Colorado River Basin, Wyoming, United States - RVT147D111 (version 2) ...
ATCGAGGACATCCGCTATTTCTGGGGGAATGATTTGAGGTTTTTGGAACAGTTTTAGTTAGGAGCTAACCCAGACCTTAAGAAACCGTCTGAAAAGTGATGAAACTGGAGTGCAAACCTTGGTTTGCTGGCAAGGCAAGCCCTGGACTCCTATACACAGATGCTGCAAACAACCAGGATACAACCATGAAAGTACCCATCAGTTGGCTAAAAGAGTTCGTCGATATTACCCTATCTATTGAAGACCTGGCCGAGCGCCTGACCTATGCCGGCCTGGAAGTCGGCTCGATCAGCTACGTTGGCGTCGAGGGCGCCGATCTGGTCTGGGATCGGGATAAGTTGGTGTTGGGCCACCTGCTCAAGGTCGAACAGCATCCCAACGCCGACCGCCTGGTGCTGGCCACGGTGGACATCGGGGCCGCCGCGCCGGAAACGGTCGTCACCGGCGCGCCGAATCTGTTCGAATACGTGGGCCGGGGCGACATCAGCCAGCTTGGCCTCAAGTCGCCCTTCGTCATGGAGGGGGCCACGGTCTACGACGGCCACGCCAAAGAGCCGGGCGCCAAGATGAAGCTCAAAGGGCGCGAAATTCGGGGCATTATGAATCGCCATATGCTCTGCTCCGAAAAAGAACTGGGCTTGAGCGATGACCACGAAGGCATCATCCTGACCCAAACCGAGGCCACGCCCGGCACGCCCATCGTCGATGTCTGGGGCGATGTCGTGCTGGACATCGACCTGACCCCCAACATCATTCGCTGTTCATCGATCCTGGGCGTCGCCCGCGAAGTCGCGGCGCTGACCGGCCAAAAACTCCGCTACCCGGATACGACTTTGCCCCGGTCTGGCAGTGGCAGTTCGGGGGGCAGCCGCCTGATCCTGGAAACAACCGAGCCGGAGCTCAACCCCCGCTTCGTGGCGATCCTGATCGAAGGCATCGAGATCAAGCCCTCACCCTACTGGATGCAGCGCCGCCTGCGCCTGGCCGGGCAGCGGCCCATCAGCAACATCGTCGATATCAGCAACTACGTCATGCTGGAAATGGGCCAGCCCAACCACGCCTTCGACTGGGACGTGCTACGCCGGCGGGCCGATGAATACGCCGGGCCGGACAATCCGGTCAAGATTATCACCCGCCTGGCCGAGCCGGGTGAAACTGTGGTGACGCTGGATGAGAAAACCCATAAAATACCGGACTATTCCATTCTGGTCACCGACCCCAAGAGCAATTTGAGCGTCGGGGGCATCATGGGCGGCCTGGACAGTGAGGTCAGTGAAGACAGCCGGAATATCTTGCTCGAAGCGGCGGCCTGGAACTTCATCAATATTCGCCGCACCAGCCAGGCGCTCAACATTCTCTCGGAAGCGGCCTATCGTTTCAGCCGGGGGGTCCATCCCTCCCTGGCCCTGTTTGGCGCGCTGCGCGGGGCCAAACTGATGGTGGATCTGGCCGGGGGCGCCATCCGCGGCGACGTGTATGATTATTACCCCAACCCGGCTGAAACCGTGATCGTGGATTTGCCCCAGGCCGAAGTCACTCGCCTGCTCGGCATCGAGTTGAGCGTGCCGGAGATCAAGACAATCCTGGAGTCGCTCGAGTTCGAGGTCGAAACGCTTCAATCCGCCAAACCGGCGCTGCGGGTGACCGTGCCGGACCACCGGCTTGATATCTCGTCCGAGCCGGTGACGGGCCGGGCCGATCTGGTCGAAGAGATTGCCCGCATCTACGGTTATGACCGCGTGCCGGTCACCGAATTGACCGATGAACTACCGCCCCAGCGCAACAACCTGGCGCTCGATTACGAAGAGAGCGTGCGCGACCTGTTGATCCAGGCCGGTTTGCAAGAGGCCATCACCTATCGGTTGACCACGCCGGAAGCCGAGGCGCGCATTCTGGGGCCGGATTATGCGAGCAGTACGACCTACGTGACCCTGGCCAATCCAACCACGCCGGAGCGGGTGGTTATGCGCCATAATCTACTCAACAGTTTATTGGAAGTGGCCGCCGAAAATTCCAAACACCACGAGCGGGTGCAGTTGTTTGAAGTGGGCCATATTTACCTGCCGCCTGCCGAAAACTCGACAGGTGAAGCCGCCATCCTGCCGGTCGAGCAGCGGCGTTTGAGCCTGGTGCTGACCGGGCCGCGCGAGGCGAGTGACTGGCTGCCGTCCGGTACGAACCCGGTTGATTTCTTCGAGCTCAAAGGCGTGGTCGAGTCGATGTTGGATGGGCTCCACGTCGATGAGGTCCGCTTTGAGCCGGCCAGCCATCGCGCTTACCATCCTGGTCGGGTGGGCGAATTAACCATAAAGGGCCAATCGATCGGTCTACTCGGCCAGCTTCATCCGCTCCTGGTCGATGCCTACGCTGTGCAGATCCACCCTGACCAGCCGGTCCTGGCTGCCGATTTCGACCTGGACCGGCTGCTCGCTCAGGTGCCGGATGGTCACGTCGTGCGCAGCGTGCCGCGCTTCCCGGCGGTGCAGCAAGATATCGCCGTGGTGGTCGATGACAACATCCCTGCTGACCAGGTCCAAAACGTCATCCGCCAAACCGGCCGGCCGCTGCTGACCGCCGTCCGCCTGTTCGACGTCTACCGGGGCGAACAGATTGGGGCCGGCAAGAAAAGCCTGGCCTACAGCCTCACCTTCCAGGCCGAGGATCGCACCCTGACCGACCAGGTCGTCGCTAAACAGCAAGAAAAGATCGTCCAGCGTTTGGAGCGAGAGTTGGGGGCTAAACTGCGGGCTTGAGGGGAGCATTTCAACATATAATCGGCAAGGTGGACTGTTACTCCAGAGAAGTTGATTTTACCTGAGAGTTTAGATATAATTTCCTTGACAATATCGCATATTGTCAAATAACTTATCAGGAGGTGCATTATGAGTGGCGTTTTCGCCATAATGTAAGCATCTCCGTTGATAGTGAGCCGTTTAGTCGGCAACTGCCACCCAGGCCCCTAAAAAGTGAAACCCAAAAAAACCACTGTCCACCAGTCGGAGAAAAAAATAACTGGCTGTGTAGGATACTTCTACATAGAGGGGGCCCAAAGCTCTGATTTTTTTCAGAGCTTTTTTATTGTCCGGCAACCGGCCCGGCCATAAAGGAATGCGACCATCACACGGGCCTATGTCTAGCGCGTTTACCTGGATAGGGACAACTATATTGGGAGAAGCGCGGCCCAGTTGGGGTTGTAAACCCTTAACCCGACCGGCCTATTTAATTTCATCAAAAAACGTGATATACTTTTAATGAGGATTATGGCAATAAAGCCATAATCCTTGCACGCTCTGCTTGCGACAATACGACACCTTACCCGACTCACACCTCGTACCCGACATCAACCCCATTTGATGAGGCGTTCTTAAGGGCAATACAAGACCAATCAATACCGATGTAGGATATTGAATCATGGCCCAAGAAACCCCCGAAGCAAAAACCCGCCGCGAACTCATCACCCCGGCCCTGATCAAAGCCGGTTGGGATAAAGCCCCTCATTCCTATACCGAAGAGGAACATATTACCGATGGCCGGGTTATCCCGCTTGGGCAAAAAGCGAAGCGGCAAGAGGGCTTGATCGCTGATTACGTCCTGCGTTACAATCGGGATTTCAAGATTGCCGTGGTGGAGGCCAAGAAACAAGGCAAGCCCGCCGACACCGGCCTGCAACAAGTCCAGGACTACGCCGAGATGTTGGGCGTAAGGTTTGCTTACGCCACCAACGGCGCCGATATTGTCGAGTTTGATTTTACCACCGGCGTTGAGCAATTGATTGACCGCTTCCCCACCCCGCAAGAACTTTGGGAGCGGTTGACCGGCGAACTGAGGCTCGACGATGACGCTCAAGAAACCCTGCTCAGTCCCTTTGAACGGATTGCCGGCAAAGAACCTCGTTATTATCAAGAGATTGCCATCAACCGCGCCGTGCAAGAGATGGTCCAGGGCCATAAGCGGCTGCTCATTACCATGGCCACCGGCACAGGCAAAACCTTTGTGGCGTTCCAGATATGCCGTAAACTGTGGGGATCGCGCTGGAACCTGGAAGGAGCCTACCGTCGCCCCAAGATTCTCTATCTGGCCGACCGTAATATTTTGGTGGATGATCCTAAAGACAAGACTTTTGAGGTCTTTGGCGATGCCCGCCATAAGATAGAAAGCAGTCATATTTCAAAGGGCCGGGATATTTACTTTGCCACCTATCAGACCATGATCAACGTCTATAAGGCGTATCCGGCCGACTTCTTTGATGTGGTGATTGTCGATGAGTGTCACCGGGGCAGCGCCAGGGATGATAGCTTGTGGCGGGAGATTCTGGATTATTTTACCCCGGCCTGCCAGCTTGGCATGACGGCGACCCCGCTGCGTGAGGAAACTCGCGACACCTACAAATATTTCGGGAATCCTATTTACACTTACAGCCTGAGACAAGGCATTGCCGATGGGTTTTTGGCTCCCTACCGGGTGCATCGGATCATCACCGATTATGACGCCTTTGGCTGGCGGCCCGATCCCGGCCAGCTTGACCGGTATGGGCGAGTCATTCCCGACGAGGAGTATCAGACCGGCGATTTTCACCGGGCCGTCTTTCTCAAAGCGCACACCGAGGCCGTCGCCAGGCATGTCACCGAGTTTCTGAAAAAGACAGATCGCATGGCCAAGACCATTATCTTTTGCGTTGACCAGGAACACGCCAACGAAATGAAGCGACAAATCGGCAATTTGAATCGGGACCTGGTCAAGCAGAATTCCCACTACGTCGCCCGCATCACCTCAGATGAGGGTAAGTTTGGCAAAACCCGGCTGGATGATTTTACGGATGTTGATAAGGACTTCCCCACCATCGTGACCACGTCAAAACTGCTCACCACGGGCATTGACGTGCCGACCTGTAAAAACATTGTCATTGCCCGCGTCGTCAATTCAATGGTCGAGTTCAAGCAGATCATTGGCCGGGGCACCCGCTTGCGGGATGACTATGGCAAGCTGGTCTTTAATATTTTGGATTATACCAGGGCCAGCCGTCTCTTTGAAGACCCGGCGTTTGATGGCGAACCGACCCGGATCACCGAAGAGCAAATGGACAGCCAGGGCAATATTGTCGAGGGGACGGAAAGCACCCTGCTGGATGAGGAAGTCGAAGACGAGATGCTGCTTGAGGCGGAACCCGCCGCCGCTTCGACTGATGACGAACCGCGCATTGGTGGCGGGGAGCGGCCCCACTACGGCAGCAAATATTACGTGGATGAGGGCCAGGTTGAAATTGTGGCCCACCTGGTCTATGAACTCGATCCCCATGGCAACCGGCTCAAAATGGTCAAATATACGGATTACACCGCTGCCCAGGTCCGCACCCTGTGCCCGAATGCCGTCATGCTTCGAGAACAATGGTCAGACCCGGACCATCGCCGGGATTTGATCAAGCTGCTAGAAGAGCGCGGCATTGATTTAGACCATCTGCGGGATGTCACCAACAAACCCGAGGCCGATCCATTTGACTTATTGTGCCATCTGGCCTTTAATGCACCCCTACGCACCCGCAGCGAACGGGCCGCCCGTGTCCGGCAAAACAAGCCCGATTTCTTTGAGCAATATGGTCCCCTGGCCAGAGACGTGCTGCACGACTTGCTGGACAAATACACCGATTACGGCATGACCCAATTTGTGATACCCGATATCCTTCAGGTGCCCCCCACATCCAACCGGGGCAACTTGAAAGAAATTGCCGATTCGTTCAGCGGGCCGCAAAAGCTGCGGGAAGCGGTTAATAACTTGCAAAAGTTGTTATACGACTCCTGATCATGTAATTTCATTCTCACTTGTAAGTCAAAAATTAGCTTATTGGAACAACCAATGGTTGATCAAGGCGTATTTGCCACCATCAAGAGAAAAGTTTGTGATTTAGAACGGGAATACCAGCAGACTAAAGGACTAATCTTAAGCGAGAGTGATTTAAAGTGTTTGTTATTTCACAAACTTTTTGAAGATTTTAGTCAATCCACTCCAACAATGAACAATCATATCACGGCGATTGCACTTCATACCGAAATTCCCTGGTATGATAGAAATGACAAACTAACACTTCGCCCTGACATTACCATTTTGAATCCCAGATATATGAGTATTTTACACGGAGTGTCAATTGAGCGCTTGCCAAGCAAGGGGTTTGAGTTTGGTGGCCCAACTCCTGTTGTTATAGAAGTTAAATTTGTAAAGAAGAAAAGAGGCATTAGTAAGCGTGACATCAAAGAATTTGAAAAGGATGCTGAGAAAATTCTGTGCTTGGCTGAAAGGTTAAATTCTGAAGGTCGGACCTACACTCTGTTAGGAGTAATGGTAATCTTCAATAAAACCGATCAGACTTGCCCTGAATTTTCTGATTTTCTGGAAAAGTACAATGATACACCAAATTTGAAGATAATTTATGGAACCGGGCAAGTTTCGTTCAGCAACATTAATTCAGACATCGTGCCGCATTCAGAGCATTTATAGGACATTTCAGATGGTAAGAAACCAAAGGAGAAATGAAAACAACCAAACTACCGCCCAGCGACTCCGCAGTCTGGTGAAATCTGCCCGCGATATTATGCGCAAGGACAAAGGCTTAAGCGGCGACCTTGACCGGCTGCCGGCCCTGACCTGGATTATGTTTTTAAAATTTCTAGATGATATGGAACAGCACCGGGAGCTTGAGGCCGAACTGGAAGGCGTCGATTTCAAGCTGATTATTGAACCGCCCTACCGCTGGCGAGATTGGGCCGCCGCCGAAAAATCGCTCAGCGGTGATGATCTGATCGCCTTTATCAACAATGATGAGGCCATGCGACCGGATGGCGAACGTGGGCCGGGGCTGTTTGCTTACCTGCGCCAGCTTGACACCACCAACGGCGACCCCCGTCGCAAAGTGGTGGCCACGGTCTTCAAAGGGACCATCAACCGCATGATTAACGGCTACCTGCTGCGGGATGTGGTCAACAAGGTCGATGCGATTCACTTCGATTCGAGTGAGGAGATTCATACCCTCAGCCACTTTTACGAAACCATGCTGCGGGAAATGCGAGACGCGGCCGGTGACTCCGGCGAGTTTTACACCCCCCGGCCGGTCGTCCAATTCATGGTCAAGGTGGTCGATCCCCAATTGGGCGAAACCGTGTATGATCCCGCCGCCGGCACGGGTGGCTTTTTGGTCGAATCATTTATGCACCTGGAACAACAGGTCAATACCGTCGAGGATCGCCGGCTGCTGCACCACGGCTCGATTGGGGGCGGTGAAGCCAAGCCCCTGCCCTACCTGCTGGCTCAAATGAACCTGTTACTCCACGGGCTGGAATCACCCCAAATCGATCCTCAAAATAGTTTGCGCTTCCGGCTGAGCGAAATTGGCGACAAAGACCGGGTCGATGTGATCTTGACCAACCCGCCCTTTGGCGGTGAAGAGGAGCAGGGGATTATCAATAACTTCCCCAGCGACAAGCAAACCGCCGAAACCGCCCTGCTCTTTTTACAGTTGATTATGCGGAAGCTGCGCCGCCAGCCAAAGCCGGGCCGGGGAGCCGTGGTTGTGCCCAACGGCACCCTCTTTGCCGATGGCGTGGCCGCCCGCATCAAAGAGGAACTACTCAACGAATTCAACCTGCACACCATTGTGCGCCTGCCCAACGGCGTCTTTGCCCCCTATACCAGCATCCCGACCAACCTGCTCTTTTTTGACCGCACCGGCCCGACCCAGGCGATTTGGTATTACGAAATCCCCCTGCCCGATGGCCGCAAAAACTACACCAAAACCAAGCCCATGCGCCTAGAAGAGTTTAGCGACTGCCTGAACTGGTGGAATGACCGGGAAGAAAATGACGACGCCTGGTGCATTCCCGTGGCCGAGGTGCTGAAATATGACGACCAGGGCAATCTGCTGTCCGCTAATCTGGACATCAAAAACCCCAATGCTGCCGAAGCCATCGAGCACCGGCCGCCGGAAGACCTGGTGGCTGATATTATCAAAAAGGAGCGCCAGATTTTGGAATTGATGGATGAAATAGGACAAACCCTAAATGTTGAAGCAAGTCAATGAGTAATAATTGGCCGATTGTCCAATTTGGAGAGTTTACAGAACTAGTAAAAAGACCGACAGAAGCTTCCGGCGTGGTGGGCAGTGTTGGGGTAAAATTGTACGGTGAGGGTGTACATGTTGTCGAAGAAAAATCCATCTTTGAATTCCGAGCGGCAAGATTTGATATTCGCAAAGACGACCTAATTTATAATGATATGTGGGCACGTAAAGGGTCGGTTGCTATCGTGCCCGATAAGTATGATGGATACGTTGCTTCAGCTCACTTTCCGACCTGGGAGCTGGATAATACGCGAGTTGATCCAGCATTTCTAGGGTGGTATTTCCGCACACCGGAGTTTTGGAATATGTGCGAAAATAGCTCCCAAGGCACTACAGGTCGAAATGCAATTAGCAAACGAGGATTCCGAAAGCTAGAAATCCCTCTCCCCCCACCCGACGAACAGCGCCGTGTCGTCGCCCGTATCGAGGAGCTGGCCGCCAAAGTGGAACGGGCGCAAATACTACGAGGGCAGGCTGTGGGGGCTGTCGACTCTTTGGTGACCAGTTTGCACTTCAAACTAGCAGGGGAAAAAGCCTTTACTGTTGATAAATTCCTGGCATTGGATGAGCAAAGAGAAAAAATTGAGGTTGGGAAAGAGTACCCTCAAATTGGTATCAAAGGTTTCGGCCAGGGGCTATTTCCTAAAGAAGCCGTAAATGCCACTCAGACAACCTACAAATGGTTTAATCGTCTCTACGAAGGAGCAATCGTCCTAAGCCAGCCCAAAGGTTGGGAAGGGGCCATTGCCGTTTGCCCTCAAAGTCTGGCAGGTTATTACGCTTCACCAGAATACCGAACTTTCCGCTGTGTTGAAGGACAAGCAATTCCTGAATATCTGGCAGAAATACTTGCAACGCCGTGGTTTTGGAAGCAATTAAAGGATGTACAAAGAGGTTTAGGCGGACGACGCCAACGTACCCGACCAGAGCAATTTTTGAGTATGGAAATCCCAATGCCGACAGTTGAACAACAGAGACAAGCGGTACAAATATTCAGGAAACTTTGTCCCATCAAACGTCACCAGGCCGCCACCGCCGCCAAACTGGATGCGCTGCTGCCGTCGATTCTGGATAAGGCGTTTAAGGGGGAGTTGTGATTTACAGAATGAAAAGGAGCTATGATGAGAGTGCAAAATAGATAACCGGCCCACCCGGACGCATCCTGAAATACCTTTATTTGTCCTCGTTGGATATTTCTAATACAAAACTATTCGAAGTAGTACCGGCTTAGGAACAGCATGGTTATCACCGTCGAATTTCAACTGAGTACCAAAGGCTATTGCGATTTTCACAGAATTACCGAGCAAGTCGCGCAGGCGGTTCGATCCAGCGGCCTGAACACTGGTATTGCCCTGGTCTTTACGCCCAGTGCGACCAGCGCGATTACGACCGTGGAGTACGAAAGCGGGATGCTGGCCGACTTCGAAGCCTTTTTGGAGCGGGTGGCCTCGCAAGCATGGGAGTACAAGCACAACGAACGCTGGCATGACGGCAACGGTTTCTCGCACGTGCGGGCGGCCCTGCTAGGACCGTCGGTGAGCATACCCTTTGCCGATAAAGAACTCATCCTGGGCACCTGGCAGGAGATCACGTTCATCGATTTCGATAATCGCCACCGCTCGCGCCGGATAGTGGTGCAGTTGGTGGGGGAATAGGGCGGATCGTCCACGCTCGCACACTACGAGATTTCGTATCCGGGCTACATTCTGCTGCTGCAATTGACATTTACAATATAGCTGGTACATACATGATAGGGTACGTTTTTTTTAAGGCCATCCCGGGTTGCAACCAACTTGCAAGACGTGCCACGGTTCAACCACCTAGATTTTGAAAGAGGCCTCCGATGCTGTGTCCATTTTGTCTGGCCGATGAGCGAATTAAGCAGCAGAAACTGCCAAATAGCCTGGCCTCCGCCTACATTTGTCCCAACTGCAACGAGCAAGCACCCGCCCTGTACGCGCAGGACAATCGCAAATATCCCCCTGTCGTCATCAGCGCGATTGGGTTTCGCCAGCACGGTAAGACCGTATACTTCGCCTCGCTGTTTTATACCCTGAAGAAACTGACCCTGGCCCGCGATTGGCCGGAGTTCTTCACCATGAGCCTCAACGAGGACAGCCTCGATACGGTTTATGGCAATGTCCGTATGTTGGAGGGCGGGACGCTGCCGGACTCCACCCCCAAGAACTTTCCCCGCCCGACCATGATCCGGGCCGAGGGCGTCCCCATGCAGCCGGATTGCACCCTGCTCTTTTTTGATACCGGCGGCGAATGTTTTGAGCGGCCGACCCAACTGGTCCAGTTTGCCGGTTTCGTGCGCCGGGCCAAAGCGGCCCTGCTGCTTATCAGCGTGCCCGATCTGGACGACCCCCGGGCCGGCATGCAGCAGCTTCTCAATACCTATGTCGTCGGGATGCGCGAGTTAGGCGGCCGCACCGACGACCAACATTTGATCGTCGTTTACACCAAGGGCGACCATCTGGCGGCGCGCTTTGCCGGTGGTCCCTGGGAGGATCTGCGAACCTATCTCGTTCGCGGCTCGGTTGACGACCTGGCCCGCCCGGACGGCTATATGGAGCGCATGCACCACGTCTCGGACCGCTTGTTAGCCTTCACCGAGCAGGAACTGCACGCCCATGAGTTCATAAACGCGGCGGAGGCCAATTTCAAAAGTGTCAACTTCTCGATCATCTCAGCCCTGGGCGCGGCCCCTCAAGGCGCGCGACTACCGGTCAAGATCGTCCCACGTCGCATTCTCGACCCGGTCTTGTGGATCATGGAGAAATCGTTCACCGGCCCGGTGTACGCCTTTCGACGCTGGTGGGGGCTGTGACATGAGCCAGGGATTTCAGCAGCAAGAACAGCCTCAAACGTTATCCCGGCCGTTTCAGCCGGTGGCCGAGACCGACGTGCGGCCCGGTGTGGATAGCAAGGAATTCGAACAACCTCCCCAGGTTGAAACCCAAGCGACATCATTTTTTGATCGCTTGCTGGCCCGGCTGGGCCGCTTCGGTAAGACGCAGGTGGCTGCTCATGATTATTCCTGGCACAACATCATCTGGCGTGAGTGGCGGCATACCACCGATGAAGACTATGCTCAACATCTGTTCGCGCTGGTTGGTGATGCATCGGTGGGGACGATTGCGACCCTTTCGAGCGGCTTGATGGGAACCATCTACGGCGGCCTGATCGGTTTGTTCCTGACCTTGATCGGAGCCTTGGGGGAATCGATCATGGAAGGGCCGGCGCTAGCCACCATCATCGCCGGGGCAGTGCTCGGTGGTCTCGCCGGTGGGGTCATTGGTTTCCTTCGAGAGGGGCGTATGTCCTGGCGCACCTGGCTGGCCCATCTGACCCTCCAGCTAAGCCCGATTGAATTAAGCCTGTTGTGGGGGATAACATTGATTGGCATCATAACCTGGATGATTTCCTGGCTGGCGGGCTTTGGCCTGATCGCCAGCATCATCGTCCTCGGGCTTTTCATCTTAGAGGGGTTAGGTATTCGGGTGATGGTCTGGCTGCTCGGTTTGGATCGAGGAAAACAGCCTCACTATTCACACCGGTATCGAGCCGGTTACTTCTGGTGGCGGGATCGTCCCTATCGAACGGAGTTTGAAACAGCTTTGAGGAAAGCTTGTGCCGTTTCGTCCGGAGCCACGGAGATCTGGGGACCGGTATTAGAAAATCTGGAGCAGCAGCGAAAACAGCCCGGACCGCCGGAGCGGCTTGTCGAAAACCTTAGACATGTCGACTGGGTCGAACGCTTTACGGCGGCCCAACTGTTAATCACGCTCGGCGGGGTGGCGGCGCCGCCGCTACAGGCGGCTGCTTCCCAGCCAGGCTCGATTTTGCGGCGCAAGGCCATGGACCTGTTGCGCCAGATCGAACGAGAGACGACCCAACTGGCGGATCAGTGCTGGAACTTGCTGTGCCCACGGTGCCTGAGACGCTGTGGCCGGCACTCGGTCCCGGTGGCTGGGGACATGACGATAATCTATTACGGCTGTCGAATGTGTGGGCAAAGCCATGTTTTATGGCCGGGCCAGGTGGTGGCAGTGTTGGATGCTGATATGCCCGGGAATGTCGAACGGTCCGATCCGTTTCGGGTCAACTGGCTCACCCGGCGCTTCCTGTTCGATTTTGACGAGGTCGAGATCATTCGGGCCACGGACGAGGAGGTCGAGCGGTTTGTGGTCCAGGTTGGCAATGATACCGACCCGGTGCGCCAGGGGCGTTATCAGCACATGCCCTGCCGGATCGGGCCGGAATGTCACCTATCGGAAAATACGATGCGG
>Ga0302046_10004504_pt1 | contig 12398 bp, 9 predicted proteins | sample RVTome_11_FD_200261 | JGI IMG/M metagenome (GOLD analysis project Ga0302046, IMG submission 200261) | Soil microbial communities from uranium-contaminated site in the Upper Colorado River Basin, Wyoming, United States - RVT147D111 (version 2) ...
ACTGTCCGTCGTGCCGTCGCTCGAGCGGGGCACCGGTGGTCGCCTGGGCGATGTTTCCGCAGGACGCCTTCCGCATCACCCGCGGCGAGCTGGCCGTCTACGAGTCCTCGCCCGGCGCCCGGCGCGGCTTCTGCGCTCGCTGTGGCACCACGCTGTCCTTCGAAGCCACCTACCTCCCGGGGCTGGTCGACGTGACCATCGCCACCTTCGGCGACCCGGCCGGGATCGTACCGCAGATGCACATCTGGCATCGGCATCGCGTTGCCTGGCTCGACCTGCGTGACGACCTTCCGAGGCACGAGGAGCTGCCGCCTCGGGAATGAGCGGGGCGCCCGTGCGGCTCGGCGCGCCGCGCCGGGCGGCGCAGGCCGCCGCGGCGCAGATCCGAGGCGATCGAGTAGAGGGCCGGCACGAGGACCAGCGTCACCAGCGTGGAGAGACCGAGCCCCCAGCCGAGCGCCAGCGACATGGGGGCCACGACGAAGTCGTAGCCCCCGATGCCGTATGCCATCGGCAGTACGCCGCCCAGGGTCGTGATCGACGTGACCAGGATCGGGCGCAGGCGTCCCACGACGGCGTCGATCATCTCGTCGTCGTGCAGGTGGCGCTCTGCCGCTGGCACGTGCTCCAGGCGGCGGTGAATGGCGTCCACCATGACGATCGAGGAGTTCACGACCACCCCGGCCAGGCCGATCGTCCCCATCATGGCGAAGAGCGTGAAGGGCGTGTCGTGTACGAAGAAGACGAGGACCACGGCGGCCATCGCGAAGGGGACGATGGCGATCACCATGAAGGCCTCGACGAACGAGCCCAGCATGAGGGCGATGACCACGGTGACGGCGGCGAAGGCCATCAGCGCGACGTTGGCGACGCCAGCGGTCGTCTTCCGGCTCTCGACCGCCTCGCCGCCCTGGTAGACCTCGACGTCGGGGCGCGCCGCGAAGCGCGGCGCCAGCTCGGCGTCGATGCGATCCGCCAGCGACAGGGCGGTCAGATGACTGCCGGCGGCGAAGCTCGCCGACACGGTGGCCGTGCGGACCCCGTAGCGATGGTAGATGCGCGAGACCGAGGCCGTCTCGACGGGCCGCACCACGTCGCGCAGGCGCACGAGGGTGCCCTGCGCGGAGCGGACCGGCAGCTCGAGCAGCGCGTCGAGGGAACGGCGCGCGGCCGGATCCAGCATCACGCGCAGCTCCGTCGTCTCGTCGAGGTCGCGGTGCTCGGAAGCTACGATGCCGTGGAACGCGGCCTTGAGGGTGTTCCCGACGTCCCGGGCCGAGAGGCCGAGGCGGGCCAGCCTCTCGTAGTCGAGGTTCAGGTCCACCTGCGGCATGCCGGGGCGTTCGTCCACGTCGACGTTCACCACCCCGTCGATGCCGCTCAGCCAGGCCGCGATGTCGAGGGCCGCCGTGCGGCGGGCGGCGTCGTCGTTGCCCGCCACGTGGATCGTCACCGGCAGGCCCATCGGGGGCCCCACCTGGGCCGCCTCGAAGACCAGATCGGTGTCCGCCGGGACGACGAGGTCACGCTCGAGAACCGCCATCCATTCCTGCGGGGTGCGGCGGCGTTGGTCGCGTCGCAGGACGGCCCGAACCGAGGCCTCGTTCTCCGCGGCGCCGTGTTCGCGCTCGAAGCCCCGGTTCTGCGTCTCTTGATGGCCGATACGGGCGGTGACGGCGGAGAGGTCGTTGCCCATGAGACGGGTGAGCTGTCCTTCGATCGAGGCCGCGACGGCCTCGGTTCGCTCGATGGGCGTCCCGAGCGGCATCGTCACGCGCGCGAACACCGCCTCCGCGTCCTCCTGGGGAAAGATGCTGACGCTCAGCCGCGGCGCCACCACGACCATGACCGTCGCGAGCACCGCGACGAAGATGCCGCAGATCGCCAGTCGCCGCGTCAGGACGCGGCCGAGGAGGCGGCGGTACCACTCCTCCATCGCCACGACGAAGGCCCGCTTCGGGGGCGGGACGGCGCCGCCGCTCATCGCCATGTGCGCCGGCAGGATGAAGAACGACTCGAAGAGCGAGATCAGCAGTGCCAGCACCACCACGGTGGGCATGCTGGCCGACATCTTGCCGGCCATGCCGCCGACCGCCCACAGTGGGATGAAGGCCAGCATCGTCGTGAGCGCCGAGGCCAGGACCGGCCGGGCGACCTCGATCGTGCCGCGGGCCGCCGCGGTGGTGGCGTCGAGGCCCTCCTGCCGGAACGTGACGATGCGCTCGGCGACCACCACGGCGTCGTCCACGACCATCCCGAGCACCACCACCAGGCCGGTGAGCGTGACGATGTTCACGGACAACCCGACCACCGGGAAGATCGCCAGCACGCCCAGGAAGACCACTGGAATGCCGACCAGCACCCACACGGAGACCCCCGGGGAGAGGAAGACGAACAGCGCGAGGGTGATCAGGACGGCGCCGACCAGGCCGTTGGCCGTGATCAGCTCCAGCCGGTTGCGCGTCCAGTAGGACTCGTCGCGGGCGATCGTCCACGTCACGCCCTCCGGCAGCGGCGTCGACCGAACGAGAGCCAAGGCGGCGTCGACGGTGTCGAGGATGTCGGCATCGGCCTGCTTCTGGACGACGAGCGACACGCCGGGCCGACCGTCGGTATGGGCGAGCAGGCCGGTGTCCTCGCGGCCCAGCTCGATGCGGGCGACGTCGTGGATCCGGACCGCGCCGCCCCCCGGGGCGAAACGCAGGATGGTGTCGCCGACTTCCTCGGGGTCGGCGTAGCGGCTCCACAGGACGACCTGCCGGCGGTTCGCGTCGGTCTCCAGACTGCCCCCGGTGCTGGAGACGTTGCGCGACTCGATGGCCGCCACCACGTCGAGGAGCGAGACGCCCAGCTCGCGCGCGCGCGTCGGGTCGAGCAGGACGCGGACTTCGGCGTCGCGGAGGCCGATCGGCGTCACCCGCGAGACCCGATCGAGGCGCTCGAGTCGGCGCTCCAGCATCCGGGCCGTCTCGGCGACCTCCACGGACGGGCCGGCGAGCGCGATCTCGAGGACCGGCAGCTTCCGGGCCGACACGCGCAGGATGACCGGGTCGTCTTCCATATCGAGCGGGAAGTCGTTGATGGCGTCGATCTCGCTGCGCAGGTCCTTCTCGGCCTCGTCCAGTTCGTCGAGCGTGATGTCGTCGTCGAGCTCGACCGTCGTCAGCGACAGGTTGTCCGTGACGATGGTGTAGTGGCGCTTCACGCCGTCGATCGCGTCGACGGCCTCCTCGATCGGGATGGTCACTTTCGTCTCGACATCCTGGGCCGAGGCTCCGGCCAGCGTCGCCTGGACGATCAACTGATTGAGCGTCACGTCCGGAAAGGTCTCGCGCGGCGTGTGGACGGCGGCGCGGTATCCGAGGACGACGATCGCCGCCGTCATGACGTGCACCAGCAGGTGGCGGTGCACGAAGTACCCGATCAGGCGTTCCATGGTGGGCCGGCCCCGAGCGCGTTCACTCCGCCGCGCCGCGCGCCTGCGCCAGATGCTCGGCGTTGTCGATCGTGACGGGTGCGCCGTCTCGCAACGCGAAGTGGCCGTCGACGACCACCAACTCGCCCGGCGTCACCCCCTCGACGATCTCGACGTGATGCTGGTCGCTGCGCCCCGCTCGGACCGGCCGTTCGTGAGCCCGGGGGCCGTCACCGGTCGCGTCGACGACGAAGAGGGTCGTGCGGCCCCCGCGCCGCAGCAGGGCTGCCCGCGGTACGACGGGCCGGTCGGTCGACGGAGTCCGGTGCAGCCGCAGCTCGCCGATCATGCCCTCACGGAGTCGCGGGTCGGGGTCGCTCAGCCACAGTTCGACCGCGTAGGTGCCGCTGCCTTGATCGGCGACGCGGGCGACGCTGCGCAGCTCGGCGGCGATGATCGCGCCGCCCAAGGTGTCGAACGCGACCTCTGCCGTGGTGCCGGGCTCGAGGTGGGCTGCCTCGGTCGCCGTGACGCCCGCCCGGAGCCGCACCTTCGAGAAGTCGACGACGCTGGCGACGATCACGCCCGGCTGCAGATACTCGCCGACGTCCGCCTCGACCACCTCGACCGTGCCGGCAAAGGGGGCGTGCACGGTCGCGTCGGCTCGGGCCTGTTCGGCCTTGGCGAGTTGGACGACGGCCCGCGCCTGCGCCGCCTGGGCCCGGTCGTAGGCCGTCTGCACCGCGTCGAGCTCGCTGGTGCTGATGACGCCGTCGCGCCGCAGCGGGACGGACCGGTTGCGTTGCCGCTCGGCCTCGGTGAGCTCCGCCGCGGCCACGTCGCGCGTGTGCTCGGCCTCTCGTACCGCGAGCGCCAGATCGGCTTCGTCGACGCGCAGCAGCGGCGCGCCGTGCTCTACCCGGTCGCCCGGCTCCACGAGTCGCTGCGTCACGCGGCCGGCGATCTTGGCGGCCACCGTGGCGTGCTGAAAGGGGTGCACGACGGCCGGCACGGTGGTGATGCCGGCCAGCGGGGTGGTGGCCACGGGCGCGACCCGCACGCGCAGCAGCGGCGCGTCGGCCGCGGCCGTGCCGGTCCCGGCGGTCCGCTGCTCGAGATCGGGGCCGCACCCGCCGGTGACCAAGGCGAGAACGCACAGCCCTGCGGCGCGTCGTCGGTGCGGCGTCATGATCCGCGTCTCGCGCGTGTGGCCGCCACGCGTCGTTCGCCCAGGGCCAGCAGGGCGATCTCGAGCGCCGTGACCAGCGCGCGGGGATCGACCTCGCGGGGATTCGTCTCCGCCGTGAAGAGGACGCCGTCGCCGAAGACGAGCGCGAACTCGGCCCCGTCGCGTGCGATCTCGCGGGCGAGGCGCTCGCCGGCCGGCTGAAAGACGTCGAAGAGAAGCGCCCGCATCATGTCGCGCACGCGCTCGCGCACGCGTTCCATGGTGTCGTGCCACGGGCCCGGCCGGTCGCGCCGCTCGAGGGTGACCAGCATCAACAGCCGGATGTACTCGGCCGGTCGCTTCGCGAACGTGGCGCCGAGCCGCTGGAGCAGGTCATGGAGCCGCTGGCGGGGGGGGCCGGCGGGCGCGTTCGTGCCGACGATCTCGTCGATCCAGCGCATGGCCCCGCGCTCGATCACCGTGGCGAGCAGGCCCTCCTTGCTGCCGAAGTGCCAGTAGAGCGAGCTGGGCGGCAGCCCCGAGCGCCGGCAGATGGCCGACACGCTCGTGGCGGCGAACCCGTGCTCGGCCATGAGGGCCTCGGCCGCGTCGAGGATGCGGTCGCGCGACTGTTCGCCGCGCTGACGTACGCGATCGGGGCGCTCGGCCGTGTTGGATGCCGCCACTCTGTAGCGATCGTTCCAGACAGCTCGCGCAATGGCAACCCGGCCTCCCGGGCAGACGGGCGCCGGGTCAGCGGCAGGCGTCCGGGGCGGCGGCGGCGCGCACGCGCAGGCGGGCCGGGCGCTTGCCCCGCGCCCGGGAGACGCGCCCCTCGAAGGCAAGGCAGTAGGCGCGGGCGTCGCCCAGCACCGTGCGCACCTCGAGGCGCTGCTCGGCGCCTGGCGCGAGGTGCAGCGCGCCGGCGTCGGTCCGGCAGCGCAGCCGGAGGACGCCCCGCCGCAGCGCCGCCTCGCGGCAGGGGGCGCCCTGGCGGCCCCGGTACCGGTAGCTCGTGCGGCCCCCACGCCGGACCAGGCGCCAGCCGTCGGCGGGCAGGGACAGTAGGACCAGCTCCCCGGTCGTGGGACTCCGCACCACGGTGAGCATGCCCTGCACGCGCGGGTCCTCGGCGTCGTCGCCCGCCGCGGGGGGGACGATCGCCGCATCGCGAGCGACCAGCGACAGGTCGAGTCGCGAGCCGGCGACGACCTCGAGGCGCCGGCCGGCGACGCAGCGGCGTTGCTCGGAACAGCGGCCCGCTTCCAGGCCGTCCAGGCGGCAGCGGGAACAGCCGTCGCCGTCCACGCGGTTGCCGTCGTCGCAGGTCTCGCCCGGGTTCAGTCGGCCGTCCCCGCAGGGTGTGAGGGCCCAGAGCTCTTCACCGCTGGCCCCGTCGTCGGCGTAGAAGAAGAGCGTCCCGCCGACGTCGACGAGCGACTCGGGATAGCCGCTGCGCACCGGGTTGATGTTGGCCACCAGCCCGGAGCCGTCGGGGGTGCCGTCGCTCACCCACAGTTCGCGCCCGAAGCTTGGGTTGTGCGCGCTGAAGTAGAGCCGGTCGCCGACCTTGGTGAGGAACGAGGGTTGGGTGACGTCGGTGGGATCGGCGTCGACCACCAGACGGGTGCCCTCCGCCGTGCCGTCGCTGGTCCACAGCTCCCAGCCGCTCGTGCCGTCGGTGGCGTAGAAGAAGACCGTGCCGTTCACGTCGGTGAGGCGGCGCGGCGAGCCGTCCCCGTGCGGGGCGATGTCGTGCACGCGCCGGGGCGTGTCGGCCTCGAGCGCCCACAGCTCCCGGCCGCTGCGGTCGCGCGCGGTGAAGAAGAGGCGATCGCCCGACGCGACCAGGTCTTCGGGGCTGTTGACCACGAACTGCCGTGTGCCGGCATCCCCCTCACTCGCCCACAGGGATGGGGGCGGATCGTCGTGCCCGCCGAACCCCGCGCGGAAGAACACTCGGTCGCCGACACGTGTGAGGAGGCTGGGCGTCTGCTTGCCGGTGCCGAAGCCACCGCGCACCAGCGTCGTGCCGGCAGACGTGCCGTCGGAGCGCCAGACCTGGCGACCCTGCGGGCCGTCGTCCGCCGTGAAGTAGATCATCGCACCCAACGCCGTCAGATCGGACGGCTCGCTCGAGCCCGTGGGGTGGATGTCGAGCACCAGACTCGTGCCGCCAGCCGTGCCGTCGGTGGTCCACAGCTCGGTGCCGTGCGTGCCGTCGTCGGCCCGGAAGAAGAGCCGGTCGCCGGCGGCCGTGAGCGCCTCGGGCCACGCGCCCCATCCGCCCGCGTTGGTGTCGTGGACGAGCCGCGTCCGGCCGCTGTGCCGTCGGTGGCCCACAGCTCGGTGCCGTGCGTGCCGTCGTCGGCCTGAAAGAACAGGGTGCCCTGCACGTTCGTCAGCTCGTACGGGCGCGAGGAGTCGCGGCCCGGCCGCACGTCGTGCACCAACTCGGTGCCGAAGTCGGTGCCGTCGCTCTTCCACAGCTCGGTACCCGCCGTGTCGTCCGTGGCGCGGAAGAACAAGGTACGACCGACGGCCGTGAGCGCGTAGGGGCTCGAGCCGGCGGCCCCGGGACGGATGTCGCGGACCTGGAACGGGAGTCCGCGGTCGAGGCGCGGCATCGCGGGCAGCGGCAGTCGCTCGACGCGGCACGGGCGCTCCGGGTCGTCGGCCAGACAGTCGGTGGCGGCGAAGAGGTGGCGCCCGGTGCCGTCGTCGCTGGCGCTGAAGATGAGCCGTCCCCCGAGTGCGCGCAGATCCCGCGGCGTCGAGCCACCTGTCGGGTCGAGGTCGAAGAGCCGCCCGGTGCCGCGAGCCGTCCCGTCGGTGCGCCACAGCTCCTCGCCGGTCGTGCCGTCGTCGGCGGTGAAGACGAGCACGTTGCCGACTGCCAGCAGGCCGCGTGGGAAGGCGCTGCCGTTCGGGGCGAGATCGGTGACGATGCGCGTTCCCGGCGCCGTGCCGTCGCTGCGCCACAACTCGCTGCCGTGCGTGCCGTCGTCGGCCCGGAAGTAGAGCACCCCGTTCATCTCGACGAGTGCGTTGGGAAGCGACCCGCCGTTCGGATTGATGTCCAGCACGCGCCGCGTGCCCTGGGGCGTGCCGTCCGTGCGCCACAGCTCCGTGCCGTCGCCGAGGCCCTGGTCCGCGGCGAAGAAGATCAGATCGCCCGCCTCGCGGAAGTGGCGGGCGTACGAGCTGCCCGTGGAATTCAGGTCGCCGAGCGAGATCGTCCCCTCCGGCGTGCCGTCGCTCACCCAGGGCTCGAAGCCGGTGCCGCCGTCGGCGCCGAAGTAGAGTCGCTTCTCGAAGACGCGGAAGTACCCCGGGAACGAGCCGCCGCCCGCGTTGAGATCGACCACCGGGATCGTGCCGGCCTCGGTCCCGTCGCTGCGCCACAGCTCGGCGCCGATGTCGCCGCCCACGGCGCGGAAGAAGATCGTCTCCTCGCCCTTGGTGATGCCGGCGGGCGTGAGGTCGTGCACGGGAAGGCGAGGGTCGAGGTGACGCACCATCGTCGTGCCGGCTTCGGTCCCGTCGCTGCGCCACAGTCCGCCGTTGCCGTCACTGAACAGGACGACGTCGTTCATGGTCTTCAGTCCCGTGATGCCCTTGAGGCCGGTCGGGAAGAAGGGCAGGTGCTTGACGACCCGCGTGCCGGGCACCGTGCCGTCGCTCATCCACAGGGCACCGCGCACGCCGAAGACGACCTGGTCGCCGAAGCCGGTCAGCTCGAGGTCGCTGCCGAGGTCGCGGACGACGAGCTCCGTGCCGTCCGGAGTCCCGTCCGTTCGCCAGAGCTGCCAGCCGCCACCCAGCTCGTCGTGGATCGCGAAGTAGACGCGGTCGCGAACGCGGGTGAGGAAGAGCGGCGAGGGGCTGGTGTCAGGATGCATCAGCGGGGCGCCCCCGTCCGCCTGGACGGGAGGCTGCCACCCGCTGATGACCCCGAGGATCAAGGGGACCATGAGGACGGGGAGGGAGAAAGCTAGCCGCCTCACCCGTCGGAAACCAAGCAAGCGACGTGCCGGGCGCGGTCGGGTGGCGGCACGTCGAGCGCCCATCCGGCGCGACGGTCTCGCGCGGGACGCCTCGTCTTCTCGCGCGGCTCTGCACTGCCTTGCGTCGGTGCCGACCTCGCTGCCCGAAGGGCGGAGAACGCCACGACCGAAAGGGCAGGTTGCTTGTGCCCCTCGATGCCCTGTGATCTGGCTCCCCGAGAGCCCATGCGAGTGACGTCGAGCCACTCACGGTCCGGCCGAACGGGTGCCGCCCGTCTGGTGCTCGTCGTGGTGGCGACGGTGATCGTGACGGCGGTCTTCACGGCGTGGTGGGTCGGCCGGTACGTGTATGCGCGCGACTTCACCCCGACCCGGCTCACGGCGGCCGAGGGGCAGGTGCTGGAGGAGAAGCTGGCGCGGCTGGACGAGGCCGCCGCGCCGCCTCGGCCTGCGGGCAACATGGACCCGGAGCCCTACCGTGAGGACGACGCCGCCCGGGAGATCCACCTCAGCGAGCGCGAGCTGAACGGTCTCATCGCCAAGCAAGACGACGTGGCTCGCCGCGTGGCCGTCGACCTGTCGCGGGACCTGGTGAGCGTCAAGTTGCTGGTGCCCTTCGACGAGGACCTGTGGCTGGTGGGCGGGACCACGCTGCGCCTGAGCTTCGGGCTCGTCTTTGCGTACGGTGGTGCCGGGAAGGTCGTGGCCATTCGTGGCATCAGCCTGGGGGGCATTCCCCTGCCGAAAGCGTGGTGGGGCGACATCAAGAACAAGAATCTCGTCGAGGAGTTCGGCGCGCCCGGTGGCTTCTGGGATCGCTTCGCGCAGGGAGTCGAGTACATCGAGGTGCGCGAGGGGAGCCTCCGTGTGAAGCTGCGCGAGTGAACGCGGCGCTCACCCGCCGGTGAGGCGTCCCAGCAGCCGCTCGAGGGCGCCGACGTCGCGGCGATCCAAGCCGAGCGTATCGCAGAGCGTGCGGGTGCGCGCGTCGATCAGGCCGATCCAGGCTCGCGGCAGGATGCGCCAGCGCTCGGTCGGGCCCGTCGGGTTGGTCGGGTCTTCGTGGGTGAAGGAACTGCCCCGGCCGCCTTCCGCCTCGAGAACGCGCCGCTGTGGGGGACCGAGCGCGCGACCGAGCTCGCGAACCAACGCCTGCAGGTCGTCGCACGGCCCGACCAGGTCGTCGTAGCGCACCCACACGGCGCGCACGTCCGGCTGCTCGGCGAGCGTACGGTAGGCGTCGTAGCGCGCACACCAGGTGGCGACGTTCTCCCTCAGCTCGGCGAGCGTGCGGGGCCCGAACGGCGTCCGGCGCTGACTCGCCATCACCTCCAGCGGATGCCGGACGACGAAGACCCAGAGCGCCTCGGGATAGAGATGGCGCAGGAGCGCGAAGGTGGGGTCGGCGGGCTCGCCACGGTAGCGCACCTCCTTGAACCCCCAGACGCGCTTGCCGGGCAGTCCGTCCGGCAGGAACAGGCCCTCGACGAAGGTCCGCACCAGCGTGGTCCACGACTCGGGCTGGACCCAGGTCATCCAGGCCTGCCAGCTCGCCGTCGGATCCGAATCGCGGAGCACCTCGGCCAGGGGTCGTGCGTCCCTGAAGAACTGCTCGCTGGTGGCGGCCCGGTGCCAGGCGGCGGCCACGTCGCGCAGCACGCCCGCGTGCTCGCCCCAGATCAGGACGTCGTCGTACGAGTTCAGCACGCGCTGCACGAGCGTGGTGCCGCTGCGGGCATGCCCGAGCACGAACACGGGTTGTCGCGTCACCGCGTCTGCCATCGGTACAGGAGTTGATAGCGAGGGTTGAGGGGGCGCAGCGCCGTCGCCTTGCGTGCCATCGCGCGGGCCGCCTCGCGCTCGCCGCGCGCCAGCCGGGTGCGGGCGATGCGATAGTAGTGCCGGGCCAGGCGGTCCTCGAGTCGAGCCCGACCGATCGTCTCGGCCGCCGAGCCGTTCTCGGCGGCGAGGCGCTCCAGAATGCGCACGATGTCCTCGCGCGTACCCAGCCGGTTGCTGCTCATGTTGGTGTCGTGGACGCGGTACCGGAACACGACCTCGTCGACGAAGAGGATCGTGAACCGGGTGAAGAGCCGATACCCGTACTCGATGTCCGGCTGTACGGGCAGGCCCACGTCGAAGGGCCCAGCCGCCCGAAACGCCTCGCGCGCGATGACGGCCGCCTGGAAGTAGACGGGGTAACCGTCGAAGAGGTCGCGGGCCGTCAGGCGGCGGCCGGCACAGGCGCGGGCGAGGGGGGCGGGGACGACCGAAACGCTCGCATCGTCGAGGCGGGCGCCGTTGCCGAACACCCCGTGCGCGTCCGGGTGTGCCGCCAGGACGCGCCGCAGCGACGCGAAGCGGCCGGGCGCGACCACGTCGTCGGCGTCGTGGAAGGCCACCCAGTGCCCGGTGGCATGCTCCAGGCAGCGGTTGCGGGCGGCGGACAGGCCGGCGTGCTCGCCGGCGACGACCCGGATGCGGTCGCCGTACCCGGCCAGGATGCGGGGCGTCTCGTCCGTGGAGCCGTCGTCGACGACGACGACCTCGGCGTCGTCCTCGACCTCCGCGAGCACGCTGTCGATGGACTCGCGGAGGTACGGCCCGGCGTTGTAGGCGGGCATGACGACGGAGAGTTCGGGCATCGACGCGCTCACTGTCAGCGCCGCACCGCGCCGCGGGTTCCGCGGCAACCTGAACCCGGTGTCGAGCACCTCGGCGAAGGACATCTCGCGGATCTCGCAACCCATCACCCACCTCCATGCGCTGACCGGACGTCGCGCGGACGGATGTCCCCTAGCCCGAGGGATACGGACGGATCAACCTTTCGGGCCGGGGTGTGATGGGTGACGCGCCTCGTCCTGTCCGTCCGGATGAAAGTCCGGGTGCGCGTCCAGCCAGGCGCTCGCCCCGCGCATCGACGCCTCGTTCTTCTCGTTGATGAAGCGGTAGATGCGTCCCTCGAACCAGCGCAGGATCGGCGTCGTCATGTGGAAGCGCTCGCGGAAGCGCAGCCGGGTGTGGTGCGGGCCGCGCGGCTCGAGCGTCAGCGAGCCCGACAGGCCCGAGCGCAGCATCAGGTAGTCGTAGCCGACGTGCGGGCGGACGTTGGTCACCAGCTCGAACGACTCGCCCCGCCGGCCGAACGGCAGGGGGTAGACGACCTTCCGCAGCAGGCCGTTGCCGTGCGCGTCGCCCGGGTAGACGATCTCGACGTCGAGGACCGCCGGGGCGAACTCCTTCCACAGGTCGTAGCGCTGGAAGATCGCCCACAGTCGGCGCGGGCCGTGTGGCAGGTCGACGGTGAACTCGTGCTCGCGCATGCCGCGCGGCGTCCGGCCGCGGTGGCGTCACTCAACACCACCCGGCACCCGTCCGGCAAACGCCGACCGCCCCGGGGCGGCAATCTGTGGTGAGGGCCCCGGGGCGGCGTCCGGCGGTGGTGCCGGTGCGGAGTGGCGGTGCGGACAGGAACGAAGGAGACCGGAACGAGAGAGAAGGAGCGAGAGAGAAGGCGCGAGAGCTGAGAGAGAGAGAGTTGCGGGCGCGTCGTGCGCCGTCGAGACACGGTGAGAGCAAGGGCCGTACCGGACGCCGGGAGGGTCTCTGCGGTGAGGCGGCGCCGGAGAAACGACGCAACGACGGGACATCCTCCCCTGGGCCGACCGACGAAGCGCTGACACACGCGCCAGCCGTGGCACACGGTCGCGGCCCGCTGGCACAGCGCGCCGAGCCGGCGTCTCGGTGGGAACGTCCTAGCGGGTGTAGCCGACCTGCTCGAAGAGGGTCCCGGCTTCGCGATCGAACA
>Ga0302046_10004505_pt1 | contig 12396 bp, 7 predicted proteins | sample RVTome_11_FD_200261 | JGI IMG/M metagenome (GOLD analysis project Ga0302046, IMG submission 200261) | Soil microbial communities from uranium-contaminated site in the Upper Colorado River Basin, Wyoming, United States - RVT147D111 (version 2) ...
CGGCCCATCGAACGCCTCGAGCGCCTGCGCCGCCTGCAGCCGCACGTCGGCGACCGTATCGCGCAAGGCGGCGAGCAATAGCGGCACTGCGGCCGGATCGGCGGTATCGCCCAGCTCGATCACGGCGATCCGGCGCACCGAGGGATCGCCGTCGGCGAGGCGCTCGGCCAGATCCTCGATCTCGGCGGCGTCTTCGAATGGCTCGAATGCGGGCATCGCCGGCCTACCGCAGCAGATAGGGGATGTTGACGGTCACGGCGCCGGTCGGGCAGTCGGCCTCGCACGGCATGCAGTACCAGCACTCGTCATAGTGCATGTAGGCTTTGCCCGTCTCCTCGCTGATGCGCAGCACGTCCAGCGGACAGACGTCGACGCAGACGGTGCAGCCTTTGTCGGCGATGCATTTCTGCTCATCGACCACGACGGGTACGGTGGTCGGCGTGTTGGCGAGCGGCATGGTCGTACCTCCTTCCGGGCGCGTTATTCACCGGCCTGGATGCGCTGGTTATCGTAGGCGTAGCGTTCGGACTCGTCGATCGGGACGATGTAGGGCTCGACCGGCCGCTTGCGGCAGGCCATCTCCCCCGAACCGTCCTTGTAGAGCTGGGAGAAGCAGAACCAGTTCTCGTCGTCGCGCTCGGGAAAGTCGACGCGGTTGTGGTAGAGGCCCCACCGGCTCTCCGTCCGGAACAGCGAGGCGTAAGCCGCCATGTCGGCGCAGTCGAGGATCGAATAGGCTTCGAGCGCGCGCATCAGCTCATGGGCATTGCGCGCCACCATGTTGCCCGCGTCCTCCCGCACCTCGGCGAAGCGGCTCTGGCCGATCTGGAACTTGCGCGTGACCTTCGGCGGCTGCAGGTAGTCGTTGACCAGCCGCCGCGTCTTGTACTCGATCTGGTTCGGGGGGATGCCGTCGTCGCGCCGCGTCGGCGCGAGCACCCGTTCGACCTCGGCGGCGACCTGCGCATCGTCATAAGCGGCGTAGTCGTGCTCCGCCGCGAAGTCGATCGCGTCCTCGCCCGCGGTTGCGCCGTTGGTAAAGGCGCCCAGCATGTAGTTGTGCGGCACGCTCGCCATGTCGCCGGCGGCATAAAGCCCCGGCACGGTGGTGCGGGCGAATTCATCGACCGACACGCCGGACGCGCTGTGCCCCGAGCAGAAGCCGATCTCCGAGATATGCATCTCGATCATGCCGTGGCGGTAGTCGGTGCCCCGGCCGGCATGGAAGCGGCCGCGCGTCGGCCGCTCGACCCGGTGCAGGATATCCTCGATCTCGCCGATGGTCTCGTTGTGCAGGTGGTCGATCTTGAGGAAGACCGGGCCCTTGCCGCTCATCAGCTCGTTGTAGAACTCCTGCATCATCTGGCCGCTCCAATAGTCGCACTCGATGAAGCGCATGCCTTCGTTGTTCGCGGTGTAGCCGCCGAAGGGACCGGCGACATAGGCGCAGGCCGGGCCGTTGTAGTCCTTGATCAGCGGGTTGATCTGGAAACATTCGAGGTTCGAGAGCTCGGCGCCCGCGTGATAGGCCATCGCGTACCCATCGCCGCTGTTGGCGGCATTCTCGTAGGTGCCGTAAAGATAGCCCGACGCCGGCAACCCGAGCCGGCCGGCCGCGCCCATGCAGAGGATGACGGATTTGGCGCGGATCGTGAGAAACGTGGCGTTCCGCGTGTTGACGGCGATGGCGCCGGCGATCCGCCCATCCGTCCCGGTCAGCAGGCGCGTGGCCATATAGCGGTTGGAGATGAGGATGCGCACGCGGCGAAGCTGACGGTAGAGCGCCTTCTTGACCGTCTCGCCGTTTGGCATCGGCAGCACGTAGGTGCCGAGATGGTGCACTTTCTTGACGTCGTAGTCGCCGTTCTCGTCCTTTTGGAAGCGGATGCCGAAGGAGTCGAGCTCCTGAATGATCGAGAAGCAGTTCTGCGCGTATTTGTAGACCGCCTTCTGATTGACGATGCCGTCGTTGGCGATGGTGATTTCCTTGGTGTACTGCTCCGGCGTCGCATGGCCGGGGATCACCGTGTTGTTGAGGCCGTCCATGCCCATGGAGATGGCGCCGCTGCGCTTGACATTCGCCTTTTCCAGCAGGACGACCTTGGCGTTCGGATTCTTCACCTTTGCCTTGTAGGCCGCCATCGGGCCGGCCGTGCCGCCGCCGATCACCAGCACGTCGCAATCGAAGGTCTCGCTTCCGGACTGGATGTCGTCCATGGTCTGCCTCTCGCTTCGCTCGTTTAGGCCCGTAACCGGGCCGTCCTGTCTTGGCGCCACCTTGACCGGGCCGGCGGCCGCCGTAGAGCAATTAGTTTCCTCGGCCTGAAATTTCCTTCAGGTAGCGCCAGGGATAGATGCCGCGGTCATGGCCGTCGGAGAAGACGAGGTTGATCGCGTAGTGCCCGACCGGCCGCACGTCGACGATGGTCAGGTCCGCCGGCGCGAGGACCGCCCAGCCGTCGAGCTGCGCCCGCACCGACCGCGACGCGCGGCAGGCTTCCCGCAGCGCCGCCGCGGAGGCCTGGTCCGCCCGCCCCTCGCCCCAATCGATGAAGAGGCTGCGACGGTCGGGCGCCAGTCTGATCTCGTGAGGAAACGGGTCCGGCATCGTGGAGATGCACCTTATTCTGTGCGGAACTCCATGAAACGACCGCCGGCCCTGCGGCGTAAGCAATTAATTGCCTTGCCGTTGGCCCGCGCCCGGCCGCCCTGATAGGCTGCGGGCGCGTGGCAGCGAGGAGATGACCAGATGGCCGATGCGTGGAAAGTCGATATCCGGATCGAAGAGCGGACGGGCGGACGCGTCGCCCACGTCGCCATCGACAACCGGGCGAAGCTGAACTGCCTCGGCGCCGGGCTGATGCAGGAGTTCATCGCCAAGGTCACCGTGCTCGCCGCCGATCCCGACCTCCGCGTCATGGTGCTGACCGGAGCGGGTGAGAAATCCTTCGTCGCCGGCGCCAACATGCTGGAGCTGAAGGAGCTGGAGCCCGCCTCGGCCCGCGCCTTCCTCACCCTGGTGCATGGCGTGTGCCGCGTCTGCCGCGAGCTGCCGGTGCCGGTGATCGCCCGCATCAACGGTCCCTGTTTCGGCGCGGGGCTCGAGCTCGCCGCCGCCTGCGACATGCGGGTCGCCGCGGATACCGCCGTCTTCGGCATGCCGGAGGTGAAGCTCGGCTTGCCCTCGGTCGTCGAGGCGGCGCTGCTGCCGCAGCTCATCGGCTGGGGCAAGACGCGAATCCTCGTCTATACCGGCGACACGATCGATGCCGCGACCGCGCTCGCCTGGGGCCTTGTCGAGAAAGCTGTGGCCCCGCGCGATCTCGACGCGGCGGTCGAGGCGTGGGTCGCCGCGATCGTCGAGTCCGGGCCGCGGGCGATCCGCCTGCAGAAGGAGCTGGTGCGGAGCTGGGAGAGCATGCCGCTCTCCGACGCCATCGCCGAGGGCATCCGCTGCATGGGCAAGGCCTATGAAAGCGACGAGCCGCGGCGCATGGTCGAGGAAGGCCTGGCGAAGCTGCGGGCGCGGAAGCGGCAGCCGCCTCAGTAGTCGTACTTGAACTTGACGCCCACGTCGCTCTGGCCGCTACGCTTCACCTCGCTCTCGACCGAGATATGCGGCGTCACTTCGACCTCCACGCCGACCGAGCCGGACTCCGGCGTCGCGCCCTGCTTGACGCCGACATAGACATCGTCGGTCAGGTATTTGCCGGCGCCGACAACGGGCGTGCTGCCCTTCGCGGTGTCCGTCGATTCAACCTGCAGAGAATCGACGCCGAGCGTCTTGCGCACGAAGTCGAGCACGCCGCCGGCGCCGCCCTTGCCGGTCAGCTCGGAAAGCGCGATGCCAAGCTGCGCCGCCTCATAGACGCTGAGCTTGGACGAGCTCTTGTTGAACAGCACCTGCGAGACGATTTCCTCCTGCGGCAGCGACGGCGAGGACGACAAGGTGATCGTCGGCCGCGAGACGGGCCCCTCGACCTGCGCCCGGACCGTCAGGCTGCGCGCGGTATGGACCGCGACGAGCGACATCTCCGGCTCGTCGTTACCTTGCTCCGGCAGAAAGAAGCTGCCGCTTTCCATATGGAAGGTCTTGCCGACGACCGTCATCTGTCCGCGCACGAGCGACAGGTATCCGGCGACGACCGGCGCGCTCGCCGATCCGTCGACCTTCACGTTGCCCTTCCATTCGGAGTCGATGCCGCGGCCGCGCACGAAGACCCGCCGCGGCATCTCGATACGGATGTCGAGATCCGCGTCGACCGGCGGCGCGGCATCGCGCTTCTCTGGCGGCGGACGGTCACCGGCGCGCGCCAGCTCGACCACGTCGAGCGTCGCCACCTCAGGCGGCAGGCGGTCGAGCACGCGAACCTCGACCTGGTCCGTGGTCAGCTCGCTGACGATTTTCGCTTTGCGGAGCGTGCCCGATACTTTCAAGTCGCCGCTCACCGCGGCCTGGACATCGTCGCGCCGCACCGCCGTCAGCTTGGCGAGCTTCGTGGTAATCGCCAAAGGAAACCCTGCCTCAGGGTCGAGTGTAACCGTTCCGCTGCCGTCGAGCTTTCCGTCACCGCCGTCGCCGGCCGTCAATCGCACAATCCGAAGGTGGCGCCCGTCGAGCGCAAGAGCGAGATCGATCGGCCGCAAGATAGCGCCGTACTCCAGGCTCTCGTAATAGCCGTCGGTAAGCATGAGCGATCCGTCGAGGACCGGCTGCGCCAGGGTGCCCTTCAACGCCACGTCGATCTTACCGGCCCCGCGCAGGAGGTGCTCGCTCACCGGCACGAAGCGCCACAGCGTCGCCGTTTCCCCGGCCCAGCGAAGCGTGGCGGACACCGGTTGCTCGCGCGGCATCGAGACATACCAGTCGGGCGCTTCCAGGCGAAGCGGCACCGAGGCTTCGACGACCGAGGGATCGCCCTTGCCGGCATCGACCTTTCCCCTGATCGCGAGGCGCCCGCGGCGCCAGTCGCCGTCGATACCAACCGCCAGCGTCGGCGCGTTCGGTTCGCCGTGGAAGCGAAGGCGCGGAATGTTGATCGAGAGCGTGCCGTCCGGTTGCGGCAACGGGCCCTTGAACGCCAGCGCCGCATTCGCCTGGCCGTCGAGCCCGAGCGGCCAGAGCCGGTCGATCATCTTGAGCGGCAGGCCGGCGATCGCGAGCGACACGTCTGCCTCGGTCTTCCCCAGGCGCACATGGCCGCTCAGCTGCGCGTCGCCGAAGCGCAGCGATGGCGTCTCGGCGGAGAGCAGCGCATCGCCCCATACCACCCGTAACGGCCGCTCGAGCGAAACCTTTTCGCCGAACAGCGTGCCCTGGAGTTTCGTTACCTCGAGCGCGGCGCGACCGGCCTTGTCGGAATACGCCGCGGCGACATCCGCGGTCAGCGGTCCCTGCCAATTCCCCTTCCCTGTCAGCGAGAGCTGCGCCTGTGCCAGCGAGCCTCGTGCGGCTACGGCGACGTTCTCGAAGGACGCCTCGCCATAGCCTGCCTTGGCGATGCGCAGATCGACCCTGTTGCCGCTGTCGGTCTGCGGATTCGTGACCGCTGCATCCACCGTCGCCTGCGCAATCGACAGCACCGGCGCGCCGGGCGCGCGCCGAAGCCGGATGCCGTCGAGCGTGGCCGTGCCGTCGATGGCCTGCCGCTTGCCCTGGGCGCGGAGCACGACCTTCGCGCTCGACCGTCCTTCGCCGTCGAACCCTGCCGCCGCGAGCCAGGGTCTCATGTCGGCGATCGCCAATGCGATATCGCCGCCGAGCGGCGCGTCGGACAGCGCCACGTCCAGCGTCCCATTGAGCCGCGCCGAGCCGGCCGTCGCCTCTATCTCGCGGAGTCGAAGATGGCTTGGCTCGACCGCCAGCTTCGTACGAGCGGCGACGTCGCCAACCGGCGATTCCGCCTTCAGCGTAATCGTGCCGGACGGCGCGGCGATCAGTTTCGCCACGTCGTAGGTCGCCTTCGCCGTGCGCAGCGCAACTCTCCGGATACGGACGGCGCGGACGGTCAAGTCGCCGGCAATCCCGGGATCGTCCAGCGTCCCTCGAAGCTTGCCGGTGGCCGCGCACGCACATTCGACGTCGACACCGTCCGCGGCCGGGATCGACTTCCCGCCCGCGACGGTCAGGCGGTAGTCGCCCGCAAGGGCGCGCGTTTCCGTATCGACGGCCGCATCGAGCTGCGCCTCGGCCATACCCGTTTTCACGACGGCGCGCTTTGCCTCGATCTTTCCGTTCGCGAGCGACACCGTCGCATCGAGCGTCGTTTCACCCGCTAGCACCGCATCGACAGCGTTTCCCAGCGCAAGGCCGGTCGCCTTTCCTGACAGCGCGGCGGTCGCCGAAGCGCCGAACGCCTGCACCGCGCCGTCGAGCGTGAGGTCGGCGCGGCCGGACATCGTCTGGCCGGCGGCCGCGCCGACGGGCGCCAGATCGGAAAGCGTCAGCGTCGCCTTGGCCGCGCCGCCGCCGTCGCCCCAGCCGAAATCGCCGCTGCCGGAGAGCGTGCCATGCGCTGCGACGATCTGGGCGCGCTCGATGCGGACCTCGGACCGGCGATCGTCGACGGTTCCGGCGATCCGCAGCGTCATCGATTCGCCCAGCAGCGACTGCGCCGCCGGCCGTCCCAGCCAGTCGATCGCCTTGAACGTCGCCGTTCCGTCCAGCGTGCCGCGCTCCATCGTCGCCGCCTTGAACGTGACGTCACCGGCGACATCGCCAATTGCGAGGTCAGGGACGGACAGGCGGCCGGCCTGGAAGGACAGGCGGAGCGCGGGCGCTGCCAACTGCCCGGTTGCCGTCGCGTCGGCGGTCATGGTGGCGACCGTCACGCCGCCCACAATCAAGGGCAACGGCGCGCCGCCCGTCGTGCGCAGCGTCGCCTGTGCATCGACCGCGAGGTTGTCGAGCCGGAGCGTACCGCTGCCGGCGAGCGCGAAAGCCGGCGCGGTCCACTCGACGCCCGAAAGCGCCACGACATCGCCGGGCTCGTAGCGGCCGTCGATTCGGAAGCGATGCGCACCGGCGACGAAATTCCGGATCGCACTGCCGTCGCTCCGGGGAAACGTCGCCGTGCCGGAGAGTCCGAAATCCGTCGTCCCGGCATGCCGGATACTGACCTCGGTCTCCATCGCCGCCGCATTTTCGAAGGACAGCGCCGCGCGGCCCTGCCAATCCGACAGCGGCCCCATCCCTTTCGCCTCAGCCCGCAGCGGCGGCAACCCGGGAATGTCCAGGGCGCGCGCGAGCAACCCGCCCGACGGCTCCGACAACGCCGCATCCACGGCGAGCGTCGCATCCGAGGTGCGGTACTCCGCCTTGGCTTCCAGGCTCCCGGCAGTTCCGTCGACGCGCCGGATCGAGAGCGCGCCGCGGACCATGTCGGCCGCCGTCTCGACGCGGCCGGACGCGCGCAGCACCGCGGCCTCTCCCAGCACGGGCGCGCCAACCGCCATATCCTCGATGCCGAGGCTGGCGATCCGGATCGCCATCAGGCCCTGCAACGCGTCGAGCCGCTCCGCGAGCGTCCGGTCATCGGCTTGCGGCGTCTGCTGCGGCAATCGCTCGACGCGGGCATCCCGGACGTCAACCCGATCGAGCGTCAGCCGGCCGTGCAGAAGATCCAGCGGCCGCCAGTCGACCGCGACAGACCGGACGGTGAGCCATGGGCCGCCGGGATCGCGCGCCGCGATGTCCGTCAGGGCCAGGCTCCGATACAGGTCGCCGTCTAATCCGCCGATCGAGACCTGCACCGCGCCAGGCGTGCTCGCGCGCCGGCCGATCTCCGCGGCGAGCCAGGCACGGCCATCCTCGCTCCGCAGCCACAGGGCGCCGGCAGCTGCCAGCACCGCGAGCGCCGCCAGAACCGCGGCAAGCGATAGTACGATACGCTTCATGGCACGCATGTCAGAATGCCTGGCCGAAGCTTACATAGAATTCGAAGAGGTTGTCCTCCACCCTGCCGTTGATCGGAAAGGCCACGTCGAGCCGCAGCGGGCCGAAATCGGTGAAGTACCGGATGCCCAGGCCGCCGGCCCAAAGAAAGCGGGAATCGAAGCTCGGATAGGAATGGTCGGACACGGAGCCGCCGTCGATGAAGGGGACGAGGCCGATCTTTTCCGTCACGCGAACGCGCAGCTCGGCGCTTATTTCGAAGAGCGACCGGCCGCCGAGCGGGTCGCCGTCCTCATCGAGCGGGCCGACCTTCTGGAACTCGAAGCCCCGCACCGACCCGCCGCCGCCGGCATAGAAGCGCTTATCGGCCGGCAGCGCCTCGGTCGAATCGCCGACGATCGACCCGACCCGCGTCCGGCCTGCAAGGATGAAGCGCGCCTCCTTGTCCACCGCGTAATAGGTCGAGCCGCCCGCCGACATGCGGAGGAAGTGCAGCGCCTGATCGCTGGCGCCCACATAAGGGGTGGCGGCGAGGTCGACGATCGTGCCCTTGGTCGGGTTGAGCGCGTTGTCCGTGGCGTTCCGCGACGCGGTGACCGGCAGGCCGAAAAGCTTGACCTGCTGGGATCCCGCCGTGTCTTCGAGGAAATCGTAGCTCGCGGTGACGCCCGCCGACCCTTGCCATTTTTCGAAGAGCGGCCGCTGCAGCGACACGGTTCCCGCGACGCTTTGCTGGTCGAACGCCTCGGTGTCGCGGTTCGACACTTCGGCATTCGACAGCAGCGTCTGGTCGCGCCGCAGGAACGCCGGTTTCTGGTACGTGACCTTTCCCGATTGCTCGATCTGGGCGCCGGTGATCGAAAATCCCAGCTTCTCATTGCGATTGAAGAAATTGCGATGCTCCCAGAAAACATCCGCGCCGAAACCGACGTCGGTCGAGTAGCGCACCCCGGTGCCGATCGATCGGTGCGGCGACTCCGCCAGCTCGACCGTGACCGGCAGGCGGCCGTCGCTTCCGGCCTGCGCGGCCTTCGTCACCTTGACGCTGGAAAACAGGCCGGTGCCGTTGAACGTTCCGCGCAAGGCATTGAGCTTCCGCTGGTCGAAGGTCTCACCCTCCCGCCAGTCGGCCAGGCGGCGAAGATAATCCTCCTCCACGGATGTCAGCCCGACGATCCGCAGCGGCCCGAACGTCGCCGGCGTCCCCGCGTCGACCAGGAGGTCGACGGCCATTTCCCGCGTGTCGTGGCGGACGGTCGCCTTGAGGTGGCCGCCCTTCGCGAAGGGATAGCCGCGCGCCTGCAGCACGTCGACGGTCTTTTGTTCCGCCAGCCGTATGTCCGGCGCACGCGCCGGCATGCCCGGTTTGATGCCGATATCCGCAAGCGATGGCCGGGCGGCGGCGGCCGGCGGCAGCGAGGTCTCGTAGACGATCCGGAAGTCGCTCAACTTGTATCGCACTCCCTGCTTGACCTCGATCGTCACCATGACAGGGCTTTTTTGCGTCTCCAGGCGATAGTCGAGGGAGGCGTCGTAGTATCCTTCCGACCGGAGCACCTCGCGCAGCCGGTCGAGATCGGACTGCGTCCGCCGCTCGAGGGCCGCGATCGTCGCCGGCCTCCGGTCGATCAGCGTGACGAGCTGCGATGCCGAGGTCAGGAGGTCGAGGAGTTCGCTGTCCTCGACGCCGGAAATCGCCGGCTCGTAGGCGATCTCCACGGCGCCGGGAACGTCTTTCGCCACCGCCGCATTGTCGGGCGAGGGACGGTCAAACTCGGCAAGCGCCGACGCGCCCGGCAGCGCGAGAAGACAACACAGCAAACCGAGCGGCTTTACGACCCAATGCATTCGTTCCGGCGGATTGATTGGCGCTCTCTGTCATGTCGGCGACGTCATCTGCCCAACGCTCCGTCATACAGACTTGATGCATGCCGGTTCGTCAATGGTGCGGGCCGGGCGCGCAAAAACTTTGCCAGTGCTGGATTTCTGCACACAATTCCCGTTAAGCTTGCCGAAAAGCCAGAATAGGCACACATTTCAGTTCTGCAACATCGATCGAAGCAGCCGTCAGCAGCGGTCTTAAAAAAGCCACGACTTGGTTCCGTAATGCCGGTCGCTTGCGGCCGGTTGCGGGAAAACGCGTAGGAGAGGAAGAGCGCAAATGTTGAAATACGCCATCGGCCAGCCCGTGCCCCGCACCGAGGATCCTCGCCTTCTACGCGGCCATGGGCGTTATGTCGACGACAACAACATGATCAATCAGGCCTACGCGGTAATGGTCCGCTCGCCGCACGCGCACGCAGAGATAAAGAGCATCGACGCCAGCGCAGCGCGGGAGATGCCGGGCGTGCTCGAGGTGCTGACGGGCGCCGACTACGAGGCGGACGGCCTCGGCTACATCACGGGAGGATCGCCGCACAAGCGGCGCGACGGCTCGTCCATGTTCCGCCCGCCGCGTCCCGCCATCACCAAGGACCGGGCGCGGCATGTGGGGCAGATCGTCGCAATGGTGGTCGCGGAGTCGGTGAATACCGCCAGGGATGCGGCGGAAGCGGTCGAGGTCGACTATGCGCCGCTGCCGGCGAATATCGACACGGGCGCCGCCACGGCGACCGGCACGCCGGCGATCTGGGAAGCCTGCCCGGACAACGAAAGCTTTTTCCGGGAATACGGCAACAAGGACGCGGCGGAAGCCGCCATCAAGGGCGCGGCGCGCGTCGTCCGCCAGCGCTTCGTCATCAACCGCATCCACGCCAACACCATGGAGCCGCGGGGCGCGCTCTCCTATTACGACGCGGGCGAAAGCCACTACACGATCTATACCGGCGTACAGCGTCCTTATGCCTGGCGGACCAACCTCTCGAAGCACCTGTTCCGCGTGCCGGAGAACAAGATCCGGCTGATCACCGGCGACATGGGCGGCTCGTTCGGCATGAAGGGCTCGCTCTATGCCGAGATTCCGCTCACCGCCTGGGCGTCGAAGCGCATCGGCCGGCCGGTGAAATGGCGCTGCGACCGCAGCGAAGGCTTCGTCGCCGACGACCACGCGCGCGACAACGTCAGCGACGTCGAGCTGGCGCTCGACAAGGACGGAAAGTTCCTGGCGCTGCGGGTCAGGACGACGGCCGCGCTCGGCGCCTACATCTCGCTGAATGGCTTCGGTCCCGCGACCAACAATATCGGCGGCCTTGCCGGCGTCTACACCTTCCCGGCGATGCATGTCGCGGTCTCCGGCGTGTTCACCAACACCACGCCGCTGTCGCCCTATCGCGGCGCGGGGCGGCCCGAGGCGTCCTACATCCTCGAGCGCATGATCGACATCGCCGCGCGCGAGCTTAGCGTCGACCCCGTCGAGCTCCGGCGGCGGAACCTCATCCCGCCCGAGGCGATGCCCTATAAGACACCGCTCACCTTTACCTACGACTGCGGCGAGTTCGAGACCGTGCTGGACAAGACGCTGGCGAAGGCGGACTACAAAGGCTTCGCCGACCGCCGTAAGCAATCGGCCGCAAGCGGCAAGTTGCGCGGCATCGGCGTCTCCTACACCATCGAGGCGGCTGCGGGCGCATCGACGGAGACCGCGGAGCTGCGCTTCGATCCTTCCGGCACGGCGATCATCCTTGCGGGATCGACGCCGCACGGCCAGGGCCACGAGACGATCTACAAGCAGCTCGTCTGCGAGAAGCTCGGCCTCGCGCCGGAGGACATCCGCGTCATCGAAGGCGATACCGACAAGGTCTCCTTCGGCACCGGCACGGGCGGCTCGCGCACGGCGGCGATCGGCACCTCGGCGGTGCTGCGCGCGACGGAGAAAGTGATCGAGAAGGCGCGCAAGATCGCGGCCCATCTCCTGGAGGCGGCCGAGCAGGACATCACGCTCGAGGACGGCAAGTTCAGCATCGCCGGCACCGACCGCTCAGTCGGCCTCAAGTCGGTCGTCGCCGCCGCCTTCGCCCCGGAAAAACTGCCGGCCGACATGGAGCCCGGGCTCTTCGAATTGGCCACCTTCAACGCCACCAAGGCGAATTTTCCGAACGGCTGCCATATCTGCGAGGTCGAGATTACCCCGGAGACCGGCCGGATCGAGATCCTGCGGTATTCCGTCATAGACGATTGTGGGGTCGAGCTGAACCCGCTGCTGGTCAAGGGCCAGGTGCATGGCGGGATCGTGCAGGGCGCCGGCCAGGCGCTGATGGAGAACATCGTCTACGAGGCCGGGAGCGGGCAGCTGCTGACCGGCTCGTTCATGGACTACGCGATGCCGCGTGCCGACGATTTCTGCGCCTTCGACGTTTCCGCCTATCCCGTTCCTACCAAGACCAACCCGCTGGGGGTCAAGGGCGTCGGCGAGTCCGGGACCGTCGGCGCGCTCGCGTCTGTGATGAATGCGATCAACGACGCGCTCGCGCCGCTCGGCGTTCGGCATATCGAGATGCCAGCGACGCCCGGGCGGATTTGGCAGGTCATTCAGGAGGCGAAGTCGGCCGCATGACGAATTGGCC
>Ga0302046_10004506_pt1 | contig 12392 bp, 7 predicted proteins | sample RVTome_11_FD_200261 | JGI IMG/M metagenome (GOLD analysis project Ga0302046, IMG submission 200261) | Soil microbial communities from uranium-contaminated site in the Upper Colorado River Basin, Wyoming, United States - RVT147D111 (version 2) ...
GAGCAGCATGCCCGGTGGAGGGTACGGGTTCAGATCGAAAGTCTTTCTCCGCGCGGCAGACGATCCTCCCTCTCCCCCCGGGAGAGGGTTGGGGTGAGGGGCCTTTGAATGCGTCGTGCCAGATTGCATGCCCGTAACTCCAACACGCTTCACAAGGAGTTTCTTAAGAGGCGGGACCCCCTAAGGGGGCTGGAACAGATTGAAACGCTCAACGCTCAACTCCATCATGTTGCTTCGGGAGTTTCTTAAGAGCGGTCCGGGCTGGGCGTGGTTCATAGCTCCAACTGCGTGCGCCCTTCGCGTGCATCCCTCCTCTCCATGAACTTGTATATGTGTCCTCTCTTGTAGCCGCGATCTTTAGATCGCGCGTTTCCACGGGGACAAGAGTGCGAAGCGCGATCCCTGCGGCCGCGGGATCGCGGCTTCAGGCCGTCGGCTCGGTTCAACGGCCGTAGGCAGGTCCAATCGGCACATGAAACTCCCCATGAACCGATATCCACCACAGGGCACGTAGCCACCTCCCGTGAGGGGGTGGATCGTCACGTCATCCTTCACCACTGAGTCCGCCGCCTCACGGCGGCGGGGAACATCGAGCCGGGATGGGTGAGAGGGATGAGCGCAGGGGCCTTTCTCCGCGGAGTGGACGGGTCTCCCTCTCCCGCCGGGAGAGGGCTGGGGTGAGGGGCCTTTGATAGGGTGCGATGTAGGCTGCTCTCCTCGCCCATGTTTCACCTGTGTCGCAATCCGCTGCCTAGCCTTCTTTCCCCAGCAGCATCTGGGGAATGACCTGCTCTTGTTCCATTCTTGATCTTGCGGCTGCGAGGCATTTCAACATCAACCATGTCCATGCACGCCCCATCCAGCCGTCCGACACCGCTTGACCTTGACAAGACTTCAAGCCTCGCTAGCGTCGGAGCAAGCACGGCTGCCCGCGCGCGGCCGCCCGACTCCCTCCCAGGCAACCGGTCCGTCACGGAATGAAACGTACATCGCCACGCACCCCGAAACGCACGCCCACCCCCACCACACGCTCTCCCAAGAGCTGCCCCCCCACCTCTTCCGAACCGCGTGACGACTCCGGTCGGCGGCGCGCCGTCATCACCGCCGTCCGCCCCGAGATCGAGGCCGGCCGTTTCCCCATCAAACGTGTCGTGGGCGAATCGGTGACCGTGGAGGCCGACATCTTCACCGACGGCCACGACGTGGTTCTGGCCATGTTGCGGCACCGCGCGCCTGGCGCGGCCCAGTGGGAGGAGATCCCCATGAGCCACGCCACCAACGACCGCTGGCGGGCCTCGTTCGAGGTGACCTCTCTGGGCGAGCACGTTTACACCGTGGCGGCCTGGGTCGATGCCTTCCACACCTGGTGCCACGACCTCAAGAAAAAGGTGGAGGCCGGACTGGATGTCTCCGTGGAACTCCTCACCGGCGCCCATCTCGTGGAGGCTGCCTCGCTGCGTGCGGAGGGAGACGATGCCAAGAAGCTGGCCCGATGCGCGGAACGCCTGCGCGGCCAGGAACCCCAGCGTGAGCGCGCCGAGGCCGCCCTGGACCTGACGCTCATGGCCCGCATGGACGCCGTTCCCGACCGCGCCCTGCAAACCCTCTACGAACGCGAGTTGGCGGTGACGGTGGACCCGCTTCGGGCGCGATTCAGCGCCTGGTATGAGATGTTCCCGCGCTCCTGTTCCCCACGCAAAGGACGGCACGGGACCTTCCGCGATGTGCAGACCCATCTCCCGCGTCTACAGCGGCTGGGCTTTGACGTCCTCTATCTGCCCCCCATCCACCCCATTGGCGAAGCGTTCCGCAAGGGGCGCAACAACAATCCCAAGGCGCAACCCGGCGAGCCCGGCAGTCCCTGGGGCATCGGGGGAGCGGCCGGCGGCCACACCGCCATCCATCCGGACCTGGGCAGCCTTGAGGATTTCCGCGCCCTCGTGGAGGAGGCGCGCGAAGCCTACGGCATCGAAGTCGCCCTGGACATCGCCCTGCAGTGTTCCCCCGACCATCCCTGGGTGAAGGAACATCCCGAATGGTTCCGCAAGCGCGCCGACGGCTCGATCCAATACGCCGAGAACCCGCCCAAGAAATACCAGGACATCTACCCGCTCGACTTCGAGGGCACCGGCTGGCGCGTCCTGTGGGAGGCGCAACGGGAGGTGTTCCAGCATTGGGTGGACCAGGGCGTGCGCATCTTCCGCGTGGACAATCCCCACACCAAACCCTTCGCCTTCTGGGAATGGCTGATCGGGTCCCTGAAGAAGAACCACCCCGAGCTGATCTTCCTTTCCGAGGCCTTCACGCGTCCCAAGCTCATGTATCGCCTGGCCAAGCTCGGCTTCACCCAGTCCTACAATTACTTTCCCTGGCGCAACACCAAGGTCGAGCTGACGGAATACCTGACCGAGCTGACGACCACCGAGGTGAAGGAATACTTCCGGCCCACCCTCTGGCCCAACACGCCCGACATCCTGACCGGCTACCTGCAGCATGGCGGTCCGCCCGCCTTCATGATCCGCCTCATCCTCGCCGCCACCCTCGGCGCCAGCTACGGCGTCTATGGCCCCGCCTATGAACTGTGCGTCAACGCCCCGTTGCAGGCTGGCCGCGAGGAGTATCTCGACTCGGAGAAATACGAGATCAAGACGTGGGACTTCTCCGGCGCCGGCCGCATCGAACGCCTCATGGGCCAGCTCAACCGCATTCGCCGCGACAATCCCGCCCTCCAATCCAACCAGGGCCTGGTCTTCCACGGCACCGACAATCCGCAATTGCTCGCCTACAGCAAGTCCGACCCCTCCGGTGACAACGTCATCATGGTCCTCGTCAACCTCGACCCTCACCACGTCCAGACCGGCTGGACCGAGCTGGACCTCGACGCCCTCGGCCTTCGCCCCGAGTCCCCCTGCGAAGTGCATGACCTGCTCAGCACGGACCACTACCTCTGGCAGGGCACGCGCAACTACGTGGAGTTGAATCCCCAAACCCGCCCCGCCCACGTGCTCCGGCTGACGCGCCACGTGCGGGACGAACGGGATTTTGACCAGGACCGCTAACCCGTCCCCGCAACCGAGCCACCGATGAAAGAACCACCCCCCCAAGGCACCTCCCTCCCCCACGAACCGCTCTGGTACAAGAACGCCATCATCTATCAGGCCCACGTCCGCGCCTTCTACGACCACGACGGCAACGGCATCGGTGACTTCAAGGGACTGACCGCCAAGCTCGACTACCTGCAGGACCTTGGCATCACCGCCGTTTGGCTGCTCCCCTTCTACCCTTCCCCGCTCCGCGACGACGGCTACGACATCGCCGACTACCAGTCCATCAACCCGATCTACGGCACCCTCTCCGACTTCAAGGTCTTCCTGCGCGAGGCGCACGAGCGCGGGTTGCGCGTCATCACCGAGCTGGTCATCAACCACACCTCCGACCAGCACCCGTGGTTCCAGCGTTCGCGCCGCGCCGCGCCGGGCAGTCGCTGGCGCGACTTCTACGTCTGGAGCGACACCGCCGAGCGCTACAAGGAAACCCGGATCATCTTCAAGGACTTCGAACCCTCCAATTGGTCGTGGGATCCGGTCGCCGGGGCCTACTACTGGCACCGCTTCTACTCGCACCAGCCCGACCTCAACTTCGACTACCCGCCCGTCCATCGCGAGATCATCAAGGCGCTCGACTTCTGGCTCGACATGGGGGTGGACGGCCTCCGCCTGGACGCCGTGCCCTATCTCTACGAGCGCGAGGGCACCAACTGCGAGAACCTTCCCGAGACCCACGACTACCTCAAGCGGCTCCGCGCCCATGTCGATGCGCGTTACGGCGACCGCATGCTGCTGGCCGAGGCCAACCAGTGGCCGGAGGACGCCGTGGCCTACTTCGGCGCAGGCGACGGGGACGAGTGCCACATGGCCTTCCATTTCCCCCTCATGCCCCGCCTCTTCATGGCCATCCGCCAGGAGGACCGCGTCCCCATCATCGACATCATGGACCAGACGCCGGCCATCCCCGCGACAAGCCAGTGGGCGACCTTCCTGCGCAACCACGATGAATTGACTCTGGAGATGGTGACCGATGAGGAACGTGATTACATGTATCGCAGCTACGCGGCCGAGACCCAGGCCCGCATCAACCTGGGCATCCGCCGCCGGCTCGCCCCCCTGCTCGAGAACGACCGCAAGCGCATCGAACTGCTCAACGCCCTGCTCTTCTGTTTCCCCGGCACGCCGGTCATCTACTACGGCGACGAGATCGGCATGGGCGACAACATCTTCCTCGGCGACCGCAACGGCGTCCGCACCCCCATGCAATGGAGTTCGGATCGCAACGCCGGATTCTCCCGCACCAACCCACAACGCCTTTACCTGCCGGTCATCACCGATCCCGGCTACCATTACGAGTCGGTCAACGTCGAGGCCCAGCAGGGCAATCCCCATTCGCTGCTCTGGTGGATGAAGCGCCTCATCGCGCTGCGCCGGCAGCATCCGGCTTTCGGACACGGGACGCTTCAGTTTCTGCAGCCCGACAACCGCAAGGTGCTGGCCTTCATTCGCGAACACGAAGGGGACCGCCTCCTCATGGTGGCCAACCTGTCCCGCTTCGTGCAACCGGTCCAGCTCGACCTGGCGGCCTACGCCGGCAGCGTGCCGGTGGAATTGTTCGGGCGCACCGAGTTCCCCGCCATCCAGGGCACGCCCTACTTCCTCACGCTCGGCCCGCACGCCTTCTGCTTCTTCTCGATCCAGCCCGGCGTGGGCGAGGTCGCGGCCGAAGCCGCGGGCGGAACCTCCTTCTGGACCCGCTTCCATGCGAAGGCCGCCGCCCGGTGGCAGGAGATTCTCGAGGAATCCCAACGCCCGGCCCTGGAGGCACACCTGCTTCGCTACATCCGCGAGCGCCGCTGGTTCGGCGGCAAGGCGCGCAAGATCAAGGCGCTGAGCATCGAGGAGCGCATCCCCGTGAATTGGGACGGCGGCGACGCGGTGATCGTGATCCTTGAAGCGGACTATTACGAGGGCGATGCCGAGTTCTATCAGCTTCCCCTGACCGTCATGGCCGGCGACGCCGCCGAGACGTTGCAACGTGAAACGCCGCACCTGGCCATCGGCCAGGTCCGCGTCGAGGCACAGGGGGACACGTTGCTGCTCTGCGATGCGGTGGCTTCGCCGGGATTTGCACGCGCGCTCTTGGATGGCATCACGCGCCGGAGCGGATGGCGCGGCGCCGAGGGCACCGCCCAAGGAAACTCCACGCAGGTGCTGCGGCGTTGGCGCCAGGAATCACCCGAGGCCTGGGACCCGGTCTGCGGCAGCGCCGAGCAGAGCAACAGTTCCATCCGTTTCGGACAGCACTGCCTCCTCAAGCTCTTCCGCAAGCTCGAACAGGGACTGCATCCCGACCTCGAGGTGACGCGCTTTCTCACCCGTCGCCGATTTCCCAACGTCCCCACCCTGGCCGGCCACCTGGAATATCGTCGGCGCAAAAGCGAGCCGGTCGCGCTGGGCGTCCTCAACCAGCTCGTCCCCAACGCCCGGGACGCCTGGGAATACACCCTGGAATCGTTGGAACGCTTCTACGAGGCGATCCACTCGCTGCCCCCGGACAAGGCCGAGGCCGTGGTGCCCACGGTGCCGCTCACCGCACTGGCCGAAGCCGACATGCCCGCCACCGCGCGTGAGTTGCTGGGGCCGTTCATCGAGGACATGCGCATGCTTGGCACCCGCACCGCCGCACTGCACCGGACGCTTGCCTCCGATCCGGAGACTCCCGCGTTCGCACCGGAAGCCTTCACGCTCATGAGCCAGCGGTCGCTCTTCCAGTCCATGCGCAAGCTGGCCAGGCAAAGCCTGCAACTGCTCCGACGCCGGTTGGGCAGCGTGCCGGCGGACGCACGCCCCCTCGCCGAGATTGTCGCCAATGCCGAAGCCGACATCCTCCGGCGCCTGGACCCGCTCCTTCGCCGCCGCATCAACGCCATGCGCATCCGGTCCCATGGCGACTTCCACCTCGGCCAGGTGCTGCAAACCGGAAAGGATTTCATCATCATCGACTTTGAAGGCGAACCGGCCCGGCCCATCAGCGAACGGCGCCTCAAGCGCAGTCCGTTCCGCGACGTGGCCGGCATGGTGCGGTCGTTCCAATACGCCGCCTCGGCCGGACTGCGGCGCTGCCTCGAACGCGGCGTCTATCGCACCGAGAACGTTCCCCGCCTCGAATCGTGGTCGCGCCTCTGGTATCTCTGGACCAGCGCCTCCTTCCTCGGCGCCTACCTCGAACAAAGCGGCAATGCCGCCTACCTCCCCTCCTCCACCGCGGACCGCGAGCTGTTGCTGAACGTCGAGTTGATCGACAAGGCCATGTACGAACTCGCCTACGAACTGAACAACCGTCCCGACTGGGTGCACATCCCGCTGGAAGGCATCCGCCAGATCATCCAAGGCAGCCAGAACGGCGCATGACCCGGGACACCCTCCTCCCACGCCTGGCTCGCGCCAAAGGTGTCCTCCTGCGCCACGTGGACGCCGCCGGCCGCCTGCGCGACGCCACGCCCCGTGCCTTGCGGCGTGTGCTGGGCGCACTGGGCGTGGACGCCTCCACGCCCCGCGCCACCGCCGACGCACTGGCCCTGCATCGTGTCGAGCAAGGAAAAACGGTGCTCGAACCGGTTCATGTGGCCTGGACCCATGGCGCCTCGCTCCTGCCCGTCAAGCTGCCCGACGCCTCCTGGCAACGTCCGCTACGCCTGGTGCTGCATCTCGAATCGGGCCGGCGCCTGGACCTCACCGCCCGATGTCGCCGCGCCGTGGTCAAGGCCGTTGCGAACGTGGACGGCACCCGCATCGAACATAGGCTCGTGACCCTGCCGGCGCGGTTGCCGGCGGGCTACCATCGCCTGGCGCTGGAGGTCGGTTCCACCCGGCACACCTCCCTGGTCATGGCCGCGCCGCCGACCGCCTATGATCCTCCTTCGGACACGCGACGCTGGGGTGTGTTTCTTCCGTTGTATGCCGTGCGCGCAAACACCGACTGGGGCGCGGGCGACTTTGGCGGCTTGAACGAGCTTTGCCACGACGTGGCCCGTCTCGGTGGCAGTGTGGTCTCCACGCTTCCCCTGCTCCCGGCCTTCCTGGACACGCCATTCGAACCCAGTCCGTATTCCCCGGTCAGCCGCCTGTATTGGAACGAATTCTACATCGACCTGGAGACCGTGCCTGAAGCGCAGTCCCTCCCGTCTTCTCTGAGCCAACGCCTCGACGACCGGCGCCGCGCCATGAATCGCGCCATGCAGGTGGATTACCGCAGGGTGATGGCCCTCAAACGCGAGATGCTGGCCGCCTGCATGCGCCGGTTGCTAAACTCCCTTTCCTCGGCCCGTGCCCGCGCCTGGCGACGTCACCTTGCCGCGCATCCCGACCTTGAACGCTACGCCCGCTTCCGCGCGGTGACGGAAGCGCGCGGCGACACATGGCCCCATTGGCCGGAACCACTTCGCCAGGGGGATCTGCGCCAAGGGGATGCTCCGCGGGAAACGGTGCACTATCACAGCTACGTGCAGTGGGTCGCCCACGAGCAACTCGGTCAGGTGACACGCGACGCGCACCGGCGCGGCGTGGACCTCTACCTCGACATGCCGCTGGGAGTGCATCGGGACGGGTACGATGTCTGGTCCGCGCCGCACCTCTTTGCCTTGGGCGCCAACGGCGGTTGTCCGCCGGACCCGGTGTTCACCAAGGGACAGGACTGGGGCTTTCCGCCCTTGCATCCCGAGGCGCAGCGTCTCGACGGATATGCCTACGTGCGCCGCTACCTGGCGCACCATTTGGAGCGGGCGCGCATGCTCCGCCTCGATCATGCCATGTCGTTGCGGCGCCTCTACTGGGTTCCCTGCGGCGAACCGGCCACGAACGGGGCCTACGTGAATTATCCCCTGGAGGAATGGTGCGCGTTACTTTGCATCGAGTCACAGCGGCACCGCGCCCGGATCATCGGGGAAAACCTTGGCACGGTCCCGGCCGAGGTGAATCGCGCCATGCGCCGGCACCGGTTCCGCGAACTCTACGTGGTGCAATACGAACAGCGTCCCAGTCTGACACAACCGCTGCGCCGCATCCCTTTCCGCTGCGTGGCCAGCGTGAATACGCATGACATGCCGCCGTTCGCCGCGCACTTGGCGGGATTGGACATTGCCGACCGGGGTGCGCTTGGCCTAATATCGTCCCGCGTGCAGTTCCAGGCCCGCAGCGAACGCGCAAGAATGAACCAGGCCCTCGCTTACCATTTCCGACTCAAGGGCCTATGGAAGCGCGGGCGCGCCTCGGAGCGGGATCTTTTGGAAGCCCTGCTCCGGCACCTTGGCTCGAGCCGCGCCGAGACCGTCCTGGTCAACGTGGAGGATCTCTGGCTGGAAACGAACCCGCAAAACGTTCCAGGCACCTCCCGCGAACGCGTCAACTGGCGCCGCAAATCACAACGAACCCTGGCCGAACTCAGGGACTCCCCCGAGTCCGGCGGTCTGCTCCGCCTCTTGCGGGAGGCACGCCGCCTGGCCGGGAAAGCATGAACGGATTTCAAAGCATGTCACAAACCCAGCCCATCTCCCACGACCACTCCATCCTCACCCAAGACGACCTCTATTGGTTCAACGAGGGAACCCATTGCCATCTCCATGACAAGCTGGGTTCCCACGTGGTGACCTGGGACGGTGTGACCGGCACGCAGTTCGCCGTCTGGGCGCCCAACGCGGAAAAGGTCTCCGTGATGGGGGACTTCAATCGCTGGAACCCGGAAAGCCACCCCCTCAGGCCTTGCGGCTCCTCCGGCATATGGGAAGGCTTCATGCCCGGCCTCAAGGAGGGCGCGCTCTACAAGTACCACATCTGGTCCCGTCACAACGGATTCCGGACCGACAAGGCCGACCCTTACGGTTTCTGCCATCAGACCCCGCCCAACACCGCCACCCAGGTCTGCTCGCTGGATTACAAGTGGAACGACGCCGACTGGATGAAGTCCCGCCGCGCCCACAACGCCCTCAACAAACCCATCTCGGTGTATGAGGTGCATCTCGGTTCATGGCGGCGAGTGCCGGAGGAGGACAATCGTCCGCTCACCTACCGCGAGCTGGCCAAGCCCCTCGCGGAATACGTGCGCAAGCTCGGCTTCACCCACGTGGAATTCCTTCCCGTGATGGAGCATCCCTTCTACGGTTCCTGGGGCTACCAGACCACCGGCTATTTCGCCCCGACCAGCCGCTACGGCGGTCCGCAAGACCTCATGTATCTCATCGATCACCTGCACCAGAACGGCATCGGGGTGATCCTGGACTGGGTGCCCTCCCATTTCCCCGGCGACAATCACGGGCTCGCTTATTTCGACGGCACCCACCTCTACGAGCACGCCGACGCGCGCAAGGGGTTTCATCCCGACTGGAAGAGCTACATCTTCAACTACGGCCGGCACGAGGTGCGCAGCTTCCTCATGAGCAGCGCCTTCTTCTGGCTCGACAAGTACCACGTGGACGGCCTGCGCGTCGATGCGGTGGCCTCCATGCTCTACCTCGATTACTCACGCCAGGAGGGCGAATGGATTCCCAACCAGTACGGCGGCCGGGAAAACCTCGAGGCCATCGATTTCCTGCGCCACTTCAACCGCATGGTTTACGAGCGCTTCCCCGACGTGCAAACCATGGCCGAGGAATCCACCGCCTGGCCCATGGTGTCGCGTCCCACGGAGATGGGCGGTCTGGGCTTCGGGTTCAAGTGGGACATGGGTTGGATGCACGACACGCTCACCTACATGAGCAAGGATCCGGTCCACCGGAAGTATCACCACAACGAGATCACCTTCCGCGGGGTCTATGCCTTCACCGAGAACTTCATGCTGCCGCTTTCCCACGATGAGGTCGTGCATGGCAAGGGTTCGCTGGTGGGCAAAATGCCCGGGGATGCCTGGCAGCAATATGCCAACCTGCGACTCCTTTACGCCCACATGTATGGTCAGCCCGGCAAGAAGCTGCTCTTCATGGGCGGCGAATTCGCGCAGCACAGCGAGTGGCGCCACGAGATCAGCCTCGACTGGCATCTGCTCGGACAGGGCCCGCACCATGCCGGCGTCCAGAAGATGGTGGGCGACCTGAACCGCGTTTACCGGGACGAACCGGCGCTGCACCAGGGGGACACCGACCCGGCCGGGTTCGCCTGGATCGACTGCCACGACATCCAGAGCAGCAGCCTGAGCTGGTTGCGCTACAGCATCCCGCAGGATCGGGGCGATGTGATCCTGGTCGTTTGCAACTTCACGCCTGTGCCCCGTGACGGGTTCCGGGTCGGGGTCCCTCATGCCGGGCACTGGAAGGAGATTTTCAACAGCGACGCCACCGACTATGGCGGCAGCGGGCGGGGCAACCTTGGCGGGGTGGATGCCGAACAGATAGGCTGGCACACCCGCCCCTTCTCCCTCTCCATCACCCTCCCCCCCCTAGCCGCCGTCATGTTCAAGTGGGAACGCCCCTGAACCGGAATATGTATTACGGCCACAGATATTACAGCCCAAGTTTGGGGAGGTGGTTGAGTAGGGATCCAATAGGAGAGCAAGGCGGCCTTAAGAGCTATGGATTCCTCAGCAGCGATCCCTTGCACCGAATCGACCCACTGGGAGAGAGCGACTTCAATGCTCCTCCTGTGTCTGTGACCGGTCCAAACGTGAACCATGGCCGGACGACTTTTACCTTCCGCCCGTTGAACCTGGATCTGGATCAGATTCCACCCCTCAATCTTCCTGCTATCTCGATGCCTGTTTCGCAGCCGAAAGCCGTGCTGAGTTCAGCGAGGGTAAATTCTGTTCCAATCCCCTTTCTACCTGAGCAAAGGCGAAATCCATTCATATACGATGCTCTGTTGATAGGCTCCGAATTGGCAGATACACAGGTGGGTGAGCAGATTGCCGACTTCAATGCCGCTCTGTACTCCATTCTTCTACCTCTTCCGCGAACCGCAAAGCTTGCTAACTGTCCAGTTGCCAATTCCAGCGTACAGGTGTTAGAGCATGGCTTACGTCATTTCCCTGCAGCCACGCGACAAGCAATAAAGGAAGCTATTGTATCGGATGCTCAAACTTTGAAACTTGCTCCCGGACAAGCCGCGCAGAGAACCATTATCGTCAACGGTCGACAAGTTTCATATCGAGCATTTGGCTTGTCGGATGGAACCATAAATGTCGGCACGGCAACGCCAGGCACGTATATTAGGGATATTTCGATACCACGATGAAGCACAAAGGCCTCTATAGCATTGCCAAGAATCTTCAGGTAAATCCTACAGATTTGGATTTATTTGGAAGGTTTATAGAATCATTAAACAAAGAATCTTCAGTTGAAGAAATTTGCAAGGTATTAAATCTTGACTATGAACGCATCACAGGCCATGCCCTTATACGAATTGCAGAGCTATTACCAGACAAAGATGTCGATTTAATGTTGTGCATTGCATTTTGGCACTATCATTTGGGTATGGACGAGGAAGCGCTAAAGTATTTGCATGCAGCGAAAGAGCTCAAACCAACCAATCTGCCCGTCTTGCAAACTGAGGTTTTTCTTAGTTATGGACAGGGTGCTAAACATGTTTTAGAGCTCTGCAATAGCGCATTAAAGTATTCCCCAGATGATCCTTGGTTGCTCGACATTAAGAGTGGTATTGAGATCACAGGGGACTTGAAACACATGGATGGACCAACGTTAAGATCGAAATGGCAAACTGCATTAGCACAATAAGCACTTGGAAGGTTACCTGAGAGCGGTCCGACCGTTCCTCCTGCAGCAGGGCGACGAACAGGCCCTATTCCTGAACCAGGAAGGCAAGCGCATGCACTACCACACGTTCCGCCGGATCCTCCAACGCCAGGCGAGCTCCGCCGGCCTGGACACCCCGGTGACCCCGCATACCTTTCGGCGGAGCTGCACCACCGAGCTGATCCGGAGCGGCGCCAACCTCTACCATCTACCACGTCAAGGAACTCCTTGGGCACCAGAGCCTGGAAACCCTCAAGCACTACACTAAACTCACCATCGAGGACCTGAAAACCACCCATGCCAGGTGTCATCCGAGGGAAAACGGCGAATCTGCAGACTGATTTGAGGCTCACATTTCCCAGTTTAACCCGCATTTCTCACCACCGGAGTCCGAAGAGGGGCTGAAGGCGGGTCTCCCGAGAGGTGGCGGAAGCGCAGGGCTGGAAAAAGGAGGTTCGGAGTGGCTGGCGGGGTGATTTTGGACCGCTGCTGAACAAAACGCCGCGCTGAACTGGATTGGAGTACACACGCCTCCCCGAGGAGACGCTGTGCTCAGGGTGAAGGCGGGGTTTCTACCCTGGCGAGGGGTGGCAGAGACGCTGAGCCA
>Ga0302046_10004507_pt1 | contig 12392 bp, 12 predicted proteins | sample RVTome_11_FD_200261 | JGI IMG/M metagenome (GOLD analysis project Ga0302046, IMG submission 200261) | Soil microbial communities from uranium-contaminated site in the Upper Colorado River Basin, Wyoming, United States - RVT147D111 (version 2) ...
TGTCATAGATTTCAAACACAAATTCTCTTTGTTCCGCGAGCATTGGTCGCCGAAGGTGGTCGGGGAACTTAATGATTCATATGTCAAACTTGTAAAGCTTAAAGGCGAGTTTGTCTGGCATCATCATGACAACGAGGACGAGCTCTTTCTTGTTGTCAAGGGAATTCTGCGCATGCAGTTCAGGGATAAGGAGGAGACCATACGGGAGGGCGAGTTCATCATCGTTCCGAAAGGAGTGGAGCACAAGCCGGTCGCCGACGAGGAGGTCCACGTCATGCTCCTTGAGCCCAAATCGACGGTGAATACGGGCGAGCTGAGAAATGAAAGAACTCTGGAGAAGCTTGACTGGATATAGGTTGACAGGTAAATGATAAGTTCAAAGGTCAAACTGAAAGTTCAAACTCAAAGGTCAAAGGATGGATGGATTAAGTTTAATTATCTTTTAGTGTGAATTAGCTATGACGAAAAGCAAAACGCAGAGACGCAGAGAGCGCAGAGGCACGCAGAGCATAAAACAATTGCTTAACCCTCTGCGTTTCTCCGCGTCCTCCGCGCCTCTGCGATTATCTTTTATCTTCTAACAAAGCCTAAACAAACACCGGGGGCGTTATCGTCAGTGCACGTCCGAAGGTTCAAAGGGTGTGGGTTGAGCTTCTGGTCGTTGACATTATTGAACTTTGAGGTTTCATTTTTCACTCAATCCCTCAAACCATTCCCTGCTGGACGGCATCTCACCGTAGGTGAAGCCGAGTCTGGTTATTCAACCTCAACGGGAGGCCTTGTTGGATCAGTCGCCGGAACGTGAACCAAACATACCGGAGACCGTGCGCCTTGCCCAAGGCGGTGATAAAAAAGCCTTTGAATTGCTCTATCGCGAACATGAAGGACGGGTGTATGGCGTGTGCCTGAGGATCGTCTCGGACACCAACCGGGCCGAAGAACTAACCCAGGATGTCTTCGTGCGGGTCTGGAAAACGATTGCCAGCTTTCGCGGCGAAAGCGCCTTTTCATCCTGGCTCCATAGAGTGGCCGTCAATGTCGTTCTCGTCGGTCTCAGGACGGAAAAGCGTTACCAGACCCGCGTAGCGACGGTCGATGACCTTGAACCGTTCGAACAGACGGACCACTCCGCACCGGGTGAGGCCATCGATCTCGAAGCGGCAATTTCCGCATTACCAAAACAAGCCCGGGCCATTTTTGTACTCCATGACATCGAAGGCTATCGGCACGAGGAAATTGCAGAACAGATGGGACTTGCAGTCGGCACGACAAAGGCACAACTGCATCGCGCCCGGAAACTTCTGCGGGAGGCATTGAACCGATGAACGAGCACGTAGTCGACAACCTTGACGCTTATCTCGATCATTCCCTTCCGGCCGGTGAACGGATGCAAGTCGAGCGGCACCTCGAAACCTGTGAATCCTGCCGCCGGGAGCTTGACAACCTGCGCAACCTTTTGAAACGGGCAGGCGAGCTCCCAAAATCTCTGAAACCCGCGCGTGATCTCTGGCCGGGAATCGAATCGCGGCTGGATGATCGCAAGACTGAGCACGGAACGCCCACCAGTGCCCTGCCGCATACCGGCCTTGGCCGTTGGATGCGTCATGCCGCTGCGGCGGCAGCCGTTGTTACAATCGCTCTGGGCACCTGGTGGCTCCTGCAACCGCGCGAGGGATGGAACCTGGCTGTCGTCGAGGGCACGCCGATGCTGGGGTCAGAGGAGATTTCAGGAGAGAGCCGCATAGCGGTGGGCGATGTCCTTGAGACGGGAGCAAACGGAAGAGCCAGAATCCAGGTCGGGATTATCGGACACGTCGAGGTCGAACCGAATACGAGCATCCGCCTGGTGGAAGCCACGATTTCCAATCATCGGCTGGCCCTAGACAGGGGCACCATCGCGGCAACGATCTTTGCACCGCCCAGACTGTTCTTTGTTGAAACACCATCAGCCCTTGCCGTCGACCTCGGTTGCGTATACACGCTCACGGTTGATGAGGCGGGATCGGGTATTCTTGCAGTGACATCGGGATGGGTCGCCCTTGAACACGATGGCCGGGAATCGATTGTTCCCGCAGGAGCAAAGTGTAAAACCCGCCTCGGCTTTGGACCCGGAACCCCCTATCAAGAGGATGCTTCGGAAGAACTGGTTGAAGCCCTCGCCAGGTTTGATTTTGACATCGGCGGAGTGGAGGCGCTCCAAACGGCTCTTGCAGAATGCCGAAACATGGATTCCATTACTTTGTGGCATTTATACCTCAAGACTCCTGGCGCCCAGCGGGCTCTGGTCTATGATCGGCTCGCCGCTCTGGTTCCTCCACCGCAAGGGGTCACACGCGACGGCATGCTTACAGGAGATCCGGATATGATCAAACGCTGGCGTAAGTATCTGAATCTCGGAATGGATTCATGGTGGAGGAATATGTAAATGACTTTCTCTGATTTCAAGAGTTCAACATCTGCTTCGAAGCCTCCCACAGGACTCTCCATTCCGCTTCTGGGCCTCTGGTACGCAGCCAAAGGAGACTGGGACAAAGCGCACAAAACCGTCCAGGACGATCCGAGTCCTGAGTCGGCCTGGGTGCATGCGCATCTGCATAAACAGGAAGGCGATCATTCCAACGCCAGTTATTGGTACGCACGTTCTCTGCGCAACACGGCCTCATTGAGTCTTGCAGAAGAGTGGGAAGAGATTACGAAAACGCTTTTGCCGGAATAACGGAACCTTTTGATTTTGGCTTTGACTTTGGAGTGACGGAATCAATCCAGCATTCCCATCTCCCATCTCCCATCTCCCATCTCCCATCTCCCATCTCCCATCTCCCATCTTCCATCATTCCATTCAAACCTTTCTTCCTTTTCCGGCATCCTACCTGAGAACAAAGGAGGCTTTATGAGACACGCCCTTATCCTTCTCGCGTCCATTCTCGGTCTGTCGGTTATCCTCCATTCACACCTCCCTTCTCAGCCGCTTTTCCTCAAAGTCCGCAAGGAAGACAGTCATATCGGATTCTCGGTCTTCAAATGGGCCGTCTTCAAGGAAGAGGGCCGCTTCAGGGACTTCGAGGGGACGATCGAATATGATCCCGGAAATCCCTCCGCCACCAGGGTGGATTTCACCATACGTGCTGCGAGCATAGACAGCCGAAACGGGGGACGCGACGATGCTCTGCGCTCCAGAGACTTCTTTCACGCTTCAAAGTATCCTGCCCTGACATTCAGAAGCACAAAGGCTGCCGGAGCAGAGGGCAATACCGTGATGGTGGACGGCGACCTGACCATCCGCGGAATTACGAAGCGTGTCACTGTGCCCGTCAAAGTCCTTGGTGTCAACCACACCGGCCGCGATATCGGAACGCTCGTGGGATTCGAATCGACATTTGTAATCAACCGGGAAGATTTTCGCGTCGGTGAGGATTGGCACATCATTGCCAGAGAGGCCACGATTCATCTTCTCATTGGCGCCGGATCAGGCACCGTCGCCTACCGATAATCAGAAACACGGAGACCTCTTATGAAATCCTTGACATCGCTTCTCGCTCTTGTCGTGGCCGCATCGGTCGCCCCCTGTCAGGAATCGGCCCCGCATCCGCCTCCGCCATCCACTGTTTCTTTTTCTGCCACAATCGCCGCCAGGGATGAACCCGGGACTCCCCTTATCATCACAGGCAGAGTATTTCATTCCGATAAAAAAACGCTTTACGCCGGACTGATTCTTTATTTCTATCAGACCGACGAGAGCGGAGTGTACAACAAAACAGACGGGAGTTTCCTCCGGCCGCGTCTGCACGGATGGGTCAAAACGGATAAAGACGGCCGGTACGAACTGCGCACGATCAAGCCCGGATCATATCCTCGACGCAACGAGTCGGCACACATTCATGTAACGACAAAAGGATCCGGCACATCCGCGCGGTGGCTGGACGAAATCCTGTTCGAGGGAGATCCGAATCTCAGCGATGCTGAACGCCGCAAAATGGACGAAATGGGCCGGTTTTCACCGGTTGTACGATTATCAAAGGACGGAAACGGTGTGCTTCACGCGGTTCGGGACATCATTCTTCACCCATGATAAGGCACGGATGAAACAGGCTCCTCATGGATTTTCTGCAACTTTTGTGTGAGTTCGCCGGTACAATCTGAATGTGGCCGAATGTGGGATTTGCACCGCTGACAGCATATTTCGCCTGGAATCTCGGGAGGATTCCGCGGAATTTTACAAGCTTGAAGGAGGCAGCCATGAAATCCGCCGCATTTGTTTCGCTTCTCTGTCTTACCTGTTTGCCGTTCGCCGGTCCGTCTCAAGCCCAGGACCGCTCTTCCTTGATCGTTTCAACGGCATGGCTCGCCGGAAACCTGAACGACCCCAATCTGGTCATTCTGCACGTCGCCAACACCCGCCGCGATTATCTCAACGGGCACATCCCCGGCGCGAGGTTCCTCTGGACGGGGTGGTTTGCTCAATCGAATCCCGAACTGACTTATGAACTGGTTTCCTCATCGCAATTGAAGGAAACTGTCGAAGAACTCGGAATCGACAGGAATTCCCGGATTGTACTCTGTTTCTCAGGAAGTTCGGTCACTATAACCGCCCGGATGTACCTCACCCTTGACTACCTGGGACTTGGCGGACAAACCTCGTTCCTCGACGGCGGATTTGAACTCTGGAAAGCCGAGGGACGCCCGGTCTCCAACGAAGCACCTTCTGTGAAGCGCTCATCATTCACTCCATACGTCAAACGGAACGCCGTGGTGACCGTTGATGCCGTGCGAGCCGCAACGACGGACCGCGGTACTGCAATCATTGATGCGCGAAGCGAACGATTTTATGAGGGAAATCCCGGCGGAATGTCACGTGGCGGACATGTACCGACAGCCGTCAACATCCCGTTCTCCAGCGTCGTAGATTCCACGAACAAATTTCTGAGGTACAATGAACTGAAAGCGATGTTTGAACAAGCAGGCGTAACGCCGGGAAAGAAGGTTATCACCTACTGTCACATCGGCCAACAGGCGAGCCTGCTTTATTTCGTTGCCCGTTATCTCGGCCACGATGCAAGTTTGTATGACGGATCATTTGAAGACTGGAGCTCAAGAGAAGAATTGCCGGTTGAAGTCCCGGAAAAAAAGGAACCCTGAGGACCACAATTCATGATTGGATATTGGACGTTCGCCCGCCCCATTTACGCTCTACCTGGGCCGGGGGACATTCGACATTGTTTTTCAAGAAATGTTGAATAACGAATGTCGAATTGGTGACATCTTGAAAACACTCCTGTTCTCCAAATCCCCCCAACCCTACTGGAATCCCTACCTGGCCGGGATCGGACTCGGCATCGTTCTGCTGGCCTCTTATGTTGTCATGGGCCGCGGCCTAGGCGCAACAGGTGCATTCACTTCCGCGGTTTCCTACGGCGTTCAACAAATCTCCCCTGAACACGCGGCGACGAGCCCGTTTTACTCCTCTTACCTCCCAACCACAAGACACCCGCTTGCCGACTGGCTCGTCTTCGAGATTATCGGCGTTGTGATCGGAGGATTTTTATCCGGCACCCTCGCGGGAAGGGTAAAAAAGACAGTCGAGAAAGGACCGCGGATCACGGTTCCCGGCAGAATGCTGTACGCGTTCGTCGGCGGTATTGCGATGGGAGTCGGATCGCGTCTTGCCCGCGGATGCACCAGCGGTCAGGCCCTCACCGGCGGGGCGCTTCTGAGCGTGGGCAGTTGGGTGTTTATCCTGGCCGTCTTTCTCACGGCTTATGTCATCGCGTACTTTGTCCGGAAGCAGTGGACATGAATGCTCCTTTCTATGAATACGGGTTCTTCGGCGACAATTTCAGCCTCGTCGTGGCCCTCATCACCGGAATCGGATTCGGTTTTTTTCTCGAGCGGGCCGGGTTCGGCAGCGGACGCAAACTCGCCGCTCAGTTTTATTTGACCGACATGACGGTCTTCAAGGTCATGTTCACCGCCATTGTCACCGCGATGCTCGGCCTGTTCTGGCTTTCCTGGCTCGGCCTCGTGGACTACGCCCTGGTCTCCGTTCCGCCCACCTACCTCGTCCCTCAACTCGTTGGCGGAATCATCTTCGGGACCGGATTTGTCATGGGGGGCTATTGCCCCGGAACTTCCTGTGTGGCGTCTTCCACCGGGAAGCTTGACGGCGGAGTGAACCTCGTCGGCATGATTGCAGGCATCCTCCTCTTTGGTGAAGCCTTTTCGCTGCTCGAGAGCTTTTACAACTCATCGTCGATGGGCGCGTTTACTCTTCCGCAGGTCCTCGGCCTTTCCGAAGGACTGACGATGTTTCTCATTGTCGTTTCGGCCGTCGGAGGTTTCATGGCGGCGGAACGCATAGAAGCCAGGTACCGCAATGGATCTGACAATCCAATCGCCTAAACTCCTGCGCATCCTGGCCATCGCGGCACTGGCGCTCGGCTTCTTCGCGATCTTCGCTGGATCACCCTCCCGCACGACCGTTACCCTGGATGTGCTCGAACTCGCCTCAATCATCGAACGCGAGGAAGACCATGTCTCCCCGGAACAGCTTGCTTCGATGATTATGAACCCGGCCGGAACATTCAGACTTATTGATGTGCGCGATTCTGTTTCGCATGCAGTCTACCACATTCCGGGCGCCGAGCATTGGGACCTTACTGCTCTCGCCTCGGTACGGTTCAAACCGCTCGAGACCCTTGTCCTCTATTCGCAAGGTGGTACGCACGCTTCTCAGGCATGGTTCCTGCTCAAGGCGCGGGGATTGAGGAACGTTTACACAGTCCGCGGCGGATTGGACCTTTGGAACGCCCGTGTTCTCTACCCGGAACCCCCCACCGGAGCTTCCCGAGCCGCAAAAGACTCTCTTCATTATATCGCTGCCTTTTTTGGCGGATTTCTCACAGACCGTCCCCCGGTTTCAAGAAAAACCCCGGCGTCCGATCATTCCCATCAAAACCGTCTTCGGTTTGAGCGGGAACGTGAGCGGACCCGTGATGGTTGTTAATGATTCCGGAGCCCTCCCGGTTGCGGTACGCTCAACTTTTGTGCAATTTTGAGGTTTCTTGAACTTAAACGCCGGCAAGAGCATCCCCTTCTTCATGCCGGGATAACCGGAACGCTTCATGAAAAAACGAACAAGGAATATTCTCTACGGCATCGCCGGTCTCGTCGTCGTCATCCTTGTCACCAGTCCGAAACTTTCCATCTTTGGCTCCGATTCATCTTCGTCCGGGGCCCAAGTGATGGACATGCGGCTGCCGGTTTCCATGGTCGTTGTGAAGCAGGAACGGGTCGAGGATAAGATCCGCTCCACGGGCACAGTTCTCGCCAACGAGGAAGTAGAGCTGCGGAGTGAAACCGCCGGAACGATAAGACGAATTCTTTTCAAGGAAGGAAGCCGCGTTGCGAAGGGCGATCTGCTGGTCAAGATTGACGACTCCGAGCTCCAGGCCCAGCTGCAAAAACTCCAGTCACAGATCAAGCTTGCGCGGGAAGTGGAACAGCGACGCCGCTCGCTGCGCGACAGCAGTCTGATCAGCTCCGAGGAATACGAGCGGTCCCTTCATGAATTGAATTCCACGCACGCGGACATCGCGTTGACAAGAGCGCGCATTGTCAAAACGGAGATCCGTGCTCCATTTGACGGAATTGTTGGGATACGGTATGTCAGCGAAGGGAGTTATGTCACCCCGACAACGAAAATCGCTTCCCTGCAAAACCTCGCTTCGGTGAAAATCGATTTCTCCGTACCCGAACGGTATGTGAACGACGTACATAAGGGACAGCAAATCAACTTTCGGCTCACCGGTATCAGCGGATCGTATGCCGGGGAAATCTTTGCCGTTGAGCCAAAAATCGATCCCTCCACGCGCACCGTTCTTCTCCGTGCCGTCTGTTCAAACGACGACGGGAAGATCATCCCCGGGGCGTTCGCGGAAATCGAGCTGATTCTCCGCAAAATCGAAAACGCTGTCATGATCCCCACCGAAGCCCTTATTCCCGAACTCGGAAAACAGATCGTGTACTGCGTCGAGAACGGTCAGGCTCAACCGCGCGAGGTTACCACCGGTATCCGTACAGACCGTGCGATTCAAATCATTACCGGCCTCCAGACTCAGGATACGGTCATCACGTCGGGAACCCTGCAACTGAGACCCGGAACACCTGTTCGTCCGTCGGGAAACACATCGTGACTGTTTATTATGAAATCCATTTGAAGGGCCAGGAATGAGCTTGTCGGCAGTCTCCATTCGGCGTCCGGTTCTGGCGATCGTCATGTCGATCACCGTTGTGCTCTTCGGCGTGATCGGGTTCAGCTATCTTGGCGTGCGGGAGTACCCCAGCGTGGATCCCCCTGTGGTGACCGTGAGTGCAAGCTATACGGGCGCCAACGCCGAGGTCATTGAATCCCAGATCACTGAGCCGCTCGAGGAAGCGATCAGCGGCATCGAGGGAATCCGGACTCTCAAGTCAACAAGCACCGAAGGCCGAAGCATCATCACCGTCGAGTTCGAGCTCGGCGTCAATATGGAAACCGCAGCCAATGATGTGCGCGACAAAGTTTCGCGCGCTCTTCGCCTGCTCCCGCCCGACGCCGACAATCCTGTTGTCCTTAAAGCAGACGCCGATGCGATCCCCATCGTGTTCCTGAACATCAAAAGCGACAAACGCGATCTCCTGCAGCTGACCGATATCGCTCAGAACGTGTTCAAGGAACGCGTCCAAACCATCCCCGGAGTCAGCGAAGTCCAGACCTGGGGATCCAAAACCTACGCAATGCGCCTTTGGATGGATCCGGCCAAACTCACGGCATACCGGCTCACACCACTGGATGTCCGCAATGCATTACTCCGTGAAAACATCGAGCTGCCGTCAGGACGCATAGAGGGCGCAACGACCGAACTGACAGTCAGAACCATGAGCCGTCTCCGAACGGTCGGGGATTTCAACGATCTCATCATCCGCGAGGTCGATGGGCGCGTCGTCCGTCTGAAGGATATTGGCAGGGCTGAACTGGGTCCTGAGAATCTCCGCACTGTTCTGAAACGGGAAGGCATTCCGATGGTGGGCGTTGTGCTGGTCCCGCGGTCCGGCGCGAACTACATCGCCATTGTGAACGAGTTCAACCGGCGCGTCGAAGAAATAAAACGTGAATTGCCGGCTGATATCGAATTGGGACTGGGATTCGATACGTCGAAATACATCCGTGAGTCGATCACCGAAGTCGCGCAGACCGTCGGGCTCGCGTTCTTGCTCGTGTTTCTCGTCATCTATGTGTTCCTCCGCGATCTCCGCACCACGATCATCCCCATGGTCGCAGTCCCGATATCTCTCATCGGTTCCTTTTTCATCATGTACCTGGCTGATTTCTCGATTAACGTGCTGACCCTGCTCGGGATCGTTCTGGCCATCGGGCTCGTGGTTGACGATGCCATCGTCATGCTGGAGAACATTTTCGCGAAGATCGAAGGAGGCATGGAACCGCGCCAAGCCGGAATTCACGGTTCGGCTGAGGTGTATTTTGCCATCATTTCAACGACCGTCGCCCTCGCAGCCGTGTTCATGCCCGTCATCTTTCTGCAAGGGCTTACCGGACGCCTGTTCCGGGAGTTCGGAATCGTCCTCGCAGGGTCTGTGGTCATCTCATCGTTCGTGGCTCTTTCGCTCACCCCGATGATGTCTACAAGAATCCTGCGCACAAAAGCCAAACACAGCAGATTCTATACTGCCTCCGAGCCGTTCTTTCGGCGTCTCACGGCAGCCTACCGGCGTTCGCTGGAGACCTTCATGACACGACGGCGGTTTGCCATCGCGGTGCTGGGACTCTCCTTTGTCGCCATCGCCGGTTTCGGTTACTTCCTCCCGTCGGAACTTGCTCCGCTTGAAGACCGGAGCGGACTTCGGATCATCGCGACGGGCCCGGAGGGTGCGACGTTTGAATACATGGAATCTTACATGACGGGCCTCATCGACGCCCTCAAGGAATCGGTGCCCGAGAGGGAAGCAATCATTTCCGTGACTTCCCCCGGTTTTGGCGCCGGCGCGGTCAATTCCGGGTTCATGTTTATTATTTTGAAAGCCCCCGAAGAACGCGACCGGTCGCAAATGGAAATCGCAGGCCAGGTTTCCGGAATGGTACGCGGGCATACAGGGGCACGGGCCTTCGTGACGCAGGATCAATCAATCGGAGCGAGGAGCTTCGGCCTGCCGGTCCAGTTTGTTCTTCAGGCACCAAATTTCGCAAAACTGAAAGAGACCCTCCCGCGCTTTACAGCCGAAGCGCAAAAGAATCCCATGTTTCAGTTTGTCGACGTCAACCTCAAGTTCAACAAGCCCGAGCTCAGAGTGGAAATCAACCGCGATCGGGCACGGACCATGGGCGTGTCAGCGGCCGATATCGCTCAGACCCTTCAGCTCGCGTTCAGCGGGCAACGGTTTGACTACTTCATCATGAACGGCAAACAATATCAGGTGATCGGACAGGTTGACCGTGAAAACCGGAACAAGCCGCTTGACCTGAAGTCGATCTCTGTCAGGAACTCCCGCGGCGACCTGATCCAGCTTGATAACCTTGTCACCCTGGAGGAGGAAAGCAGTCCGCCCTCCCTGTACCGTTTCAACCGCTACGTCTCCGCAACGGTGTCCGCCGGGCTCGCTCCGGGATTTACTCTTGGAGACGGAATTAACGCCATGCGGGAGATTGCCGGCAGAGTCCTGGACGATACGTTCAGCACGGCATTGGACGGCGCTTCCAAGGACTATGAAGAAAGCGCCTCCAGTCTCGCATTCGCATTCATCCTGGCCCTGATCCTGATTTATCTCGTCCTCTCGGCACAGTTTGAAAGCTTCCGCGACCCCCTTGTCATCATGCTTACTGTTCCCATGGCCCTCGCCGGAGCCTTGTTTTCACTCTGGTACTTCAACCAGACCATTAACATCTTCAGTCAGATCGGCCAGATCATGCTGATCGGACTCGTGACAAAGAACGGAATTCTGATTGTGGAATTCGCCAATCAGCGCAAAGCCCAGGGACTCCCGGTTCTTTCGGCAATCCAGGACGCGGCGGTCGCGCGCTTCCGCCCGATTCTCATGACAAGCCTCTCAACCATTCTGGGCACCCTTCCCATCGCACTGGCCCTCGGGGCAGGCTCCGAAAGCAGAGTCTCCATGGGAATCGCCGTTATCGGAGGACTGGCAGTGGCGAGCATTCTGACTTTGTACGTGATTCCTGCGATGTATTCCTTCGTTTCGAAGGAAGGCAAGACTGTCTCTAACGTTGAAGATGCCATCAGAACGGATGTGGAAAAACCTGAACCGGAATATGAAGCGAACATGGCTAAATGACCTGGCTGCCCGGCCCGGCGTTTTCCGGTGGCTGCCGTTGCTGTTCCTGTTCATCGCGGGCGATCTAAGGGATGGTCATCCGATGGCTTCAGCCGCACAAGCATTGATCGCGTCTCTTGACGAACAGCAGCGAAAGCAGATCGTCCTCCCATTCGGGGACAGCGAGCGCACCGATTGGAGCTATCTTCCGGGCCGAAGAGAGGGCCTGAGTCTCGGAGAAATGAACGATACTCAACGCTCGGCCGCTTTCGATCTGCTCCATACCGCCTTGAGCCAACAGGGGTACGAAAAAACAACAGGAGTCATTGAGCTCGAAGGAGTGCTCAGAGAATTAGAGGGCGATTACAGAAATCCGGACCTCTACTGGTTCACAATGTTTGGATCCCCCTCGGACGATTCTCCATGGGGATGGAGACTTGAAGGACATCATCTGTCACTCAACTTCTCCACTGTGACATCGGCCATCGTCGCCACCACGCCGGCGTTCCTGGGAGCGAATCCGGCGATAATTCCCCACGGTCCAAAAAAGGGACTCAGGGTGCTTGCCGCCGAGGAAGACGAGGCGCGGAAACTGGTGGCATCGCTGAATGTGGATCAGAAGCGGAAGGCGATCATATCTCCCCATGCGCCGCGGGACATCATCACGGGAACCGACCGAAAGGCCCGGTTGTCGCGTTTCGAAGGGATTCGGTATGCGGATCTGGACACCCCGCAACAGAGGCAGTTGCTGACGCTTCTTCAGGTCTATGTGGACAATATGGAACACACCACCGCGGGACGGCAATGGGAACGGATCCGGAAGGCCGGCCTTGAGGAGATCCATTTTGCGTGGGCCGGTACGATTGTCGGGGGAAATCCTCATTACTATCGCATCCACGGCCCGACCTTCCTTGTCGAGTACGACAACACCCAGAACAACGCCAACCACATCCATTCTGTTTGGCGGGATTTCGAAAGGGACTTTGGCGAAGACCTGTTGAAGATGCACTATGAGAAGAAGGAGCACCCCAGGTGATGGTTTTATGTGAAGTTGTATCCCTGTGATCATCACA
>Ga0302046_10004508_pt1 | contig 12391 bp, 12 predicted proteins | sample RVTome_11_FD_200261 | JGI IMG/M metagenome (GOLD analysis project Ga0302046, IMG submission 200261) | Soil microbial communities from uranium-contaminated site in the Upper Colorado River Basin, Wyoming, United States - RVT147D111 (version 2) ...
GCAGCCCTCCCACGCCGGCGGCCAGCGAGCCGGCGATGAGCAACGGGGTGAGCTTCGAATTGAGAAAGCGCTGGGCCAGCCCGCCCGACGGTCCGGTTTTCATTGCGCGATCCGCTCCCCGGCCTCGAGCCCGCTCAGCACTTCCACCCGGTCGCCCACCGCGCGGCCGAGGCGGATCCATCGAAGCGTCGCGACGTCACCGGTCACCACGTGGACGCCGGTGAGCTGCCCACGCCGCACGACGGCGCCGGCGGGAATGGTGACCGCGAGGCGGGTGCCGGACGGCACCAGCGCCGTGACGCTCACGCCGGTCGCCCAGTTTGCCGGGACGGCCACGCGGACCTCGACCGTGCGCGTCATCGGATCGGCGCCGCCCGAGACGGCGCGGATCGTGCCGTCCGCCCGACCCCCGTCCCGCGCCACCACCTCGATCGTGGTGCCCTCGCGCAGTTGGGCGGCCAGCTCGGGGGCCACCGCGAGGACGACCTCACGCGGCCCCGCGCTCTCGACCGCGAGCAACGACATGCCCGGCGTCGCGAGGTCGCCCGGATCCACGCTCCGGCCCACCACGACGCCGTCGAACGGTGCGACGATGCGCGCGTATCCCGCCGCGGTCTCCACCTCCCGCAGCGTCGCCTCCGCCATGGCGAGCTGCGACTCGGCCTGCGTGAGGCCGAGCCGCGCCTGGTCGCGCTGCACGCGCGACACCACGTCCTCGGCGTGAAGCGTGTCCATGCGCGCCGCCATCCGGGCGGCCTCGTCGCGCGCCGCGGCCGCCACGGTCACGGCCGCCTCGGCCTTGGCCCGGTTCGCGGCGATGTCGTCCACGCCCAGGCGGATCAGCGTCTGGCCGGCCCGCACCCGCGCGCCCAGCTCCACCGGCACGTCGGTTACCCGGGCCATCAGCCGGGTCGAGATGTCCGCCCGGTGGCGCGCGCGCACCGTCCCCTCGGCCGCGAAGGTCGTGGCCAGGGTTTCCGCCGCCACCGTCAGCGACGGGGGTGCCGCGGTCGTCGCCGCGGGCTGCTCGGCCGTCGAGGCGCCGCACGCGGCGGCGGCCAGCGATACGGCGGCCGCGGTGAAGAAGGGAAGCGTGTTCATCGGTCGTGCACTCCGTAGGCGAAGTCGAGAGCGGCCTGGGCGAGCAGCAGGTCCCGCCGGGCCGTGAGATGACTGAGGGTGGCGTTCATGGCCGCCGACTGAACGTCCAGCAACTCGGTGATGGGCGCCGCGCCCGTGCGGTAGCGCAGCTGTGCCTGGGCCAGCGCTTCGCGCGCTTCTCCCTCCGCGCGGGCCGCCACCGCCGCGCCCTGGCGCGCCGCGTCGAGCAGGCGGGTGGCTTCGAGCACTTCCACCTCCGCGCGCCGCAGGGCCGCGTCGTGCCGGGCCGTGGCGGCGTCCCGCTCGGCCGTGGCCTTCCGCACGGCGGCAATCCCGCCCAGCGCCGGGAACACGTTCCAGCGGAGCGCGATTCCCAGCGTCCAATCGCCGCTCCCCGTGCTCCAGGGCGCGTCGTGACCGTGATAGGCGACCGTCCCGAAGGCGCCGAGCTGCGGGAGCTGGGCCGCCCACGCGCTCTTCCGCGCGGCGCCCGCGGCCTCGCGGCCCGCCTCGAGCGCCCGCAGGTCGCCACGCGCGTCGAGCGCGCAGGCGGCGTCGGTGCAGGTCGTCGGGCGGTCGCCGGCAAGCGAGTCGGTGAGCACCAGTACCGTGGTCTCGGGCAGCGCCAGCAGGGCCCGTAGCCGCGACAGCGAGTTCTGCGCCTCGGCGACGGCCGCGAGCCGGCGGACCTCCACGTCCGCCGCCTGGAGGGACGCCAGCCGCGCGTCGAGCCCGGTCACCAGTCCTTCCCGGCGCAGCGCATCGGCCTGCCGCTCGTGGGCGCGCGTCGCGGCGAGCGACGTATCGAGCGCCGTGAGCCGGCGGGCCGTGAGCTGCGCCTCGAGATAGGCGTGGGTCACCATGAACACCGTGGCGCCGGCCATCCGCTCCGCCGCCGCGCTGCGCGCCGCGGCTCCGCGGCCGGCCGCCGCGTACCCGAACCAGCCCTCCGGCGCCAGCAGCGGGAGTTCGACCGTGGCCGAGCTCGTGTAGCCGCCAAAGGCCGCCGGGCTGTTCAGCGCGTCGAGCGCGAGGTCGCCGCCGGCGAACACCCCCTGCCGGAGCTTCATCCCGAAGACGCCCACGGGATCGGTGGTGCGGACCCCCATGACGTCCGCCCGGATGGACGGCAGGAACGCCCGACTCGCCGAGCCCGTGAGCGTGGCGGCCGCCCGCGCGTCCGCGCGCTCGGCCAGCAGGGCCGGGTTGGCGGCCAGCGCGTGGGCCATGGCGGCGTTGAGCGAAAGGACGAGGGTGTCCGGCGACGCGGCGCCTAGGGATAGGAAGATTGCAATAATCATATATTATGGCTCAAGAAAAAAGGGCCGCCGTGGCTACATGTCGCAGGTGCGGATGCAATGGAGAATGTGGGGCACCTTCTCCTCGACGAGCTGGTAGTGCACGCGGACGCCCTCCCGCCGGGACGCCACCACGTTGGCGCCGCGGAGCTTGGCCAGGTGCTGTGACACGATGGCCTGGGGCAGGTGCAGCTGTTCCTGGATGTCGGAGACCGTGGCCTCACCGGCCTCCAGGACCTCCACGATCTTGAGCCGCTCGGGGTGGCCGAGGAGCTTGATGATCTCGGCGGCCCGGCGGAGGATTTCCGGGCTGACGGAGCGGACGAGGAGCTTGGGTGGCATGAGACATAGAATATAGTATTATTTCTATTATGTCAAGGGTCGGGTGGGCTAGATGTCCAGGTTCTTCACGTACTTCGCATTCTCCGCGATGAACAGCCGGCGCGGCTCCACCTCGTCCCCCATGAGGTCGTCGAACAGCTTCGTGGCCGTGGCCGCGTTCTCCATCTCGACCTTGAGGATCGTCCGGCTCGCGGGATCCATGGTGGTCTTCCAGAGCTGCTCGGGATTCATCTCGCCCAGGCCCTTGTAGCGCTGGATGCTCACCGTGCCCTTCCCCTGCCCGTTGGACAGGCGCTTCATCACGTCGTCCCGCTCGGTCTCGCTGTAGACGTAGTACTCCTCCTTGCCCTTGGCCACCCGGAACAGGGGCGGCTGCGCGATGTACACGTACCCCGCCTCGATCAACTGCTTCATTTCCTTGTAGAAGAACGTGAGCAGCAGGGTCCGGATGTGCGCCCCGTCCACGTCGGCGTCGGTCATGATGATGACCTTGTGGTACCGCGCGTCGTCGAGCTTGAACTCGTCCTCGCCGATGCCCGTCCCGATGGCCGTGATCATGGCGCGGATCTCTTCGTTCGACAGGATCTTGTCAATCCGGGCGCGCTGCACGTTCAGGATCTTGCCGCGCAGCGGCAGGATGGCCTGGAACGACCGGTCCCGCCCCTGCTTGGCCGACCCGCCGGCGCTGTCGCCCTCGACGATATACAGCTCGGTGAGGGACGGGTCCGAGAGGGAGCAGTCGGCCAGCTTGCCCGGGAGGATGCCACCCTCGAGCGCACTCTTCTTGCGGACCAGCTCGCGGGCCTTGCGGGCCGCCTCACGCGCGCGCGCGGCGCTCGCGGCCTTCTCGATCACCGTGCGCGCGACGCCCGGCGTCTCCATCAGGTAGTTGTAGAGGTGCTCGTAGACCACCTGGCGGACGATGCCTTCGACCTCGGAGTTGCCGAGCTTGGTCTTGGTCTGCCCCTCGAACTGCGGCTCCTTCACCTTCACGTGAATCACCGACGTGAGCCCCTCGCGCACGTCGTCGCCGGAGAGCGAGAAACTCTCCTTCTTGAGGAGCCCCTTGTTCTTCGCGACCTCGTTGATCACGCGCGTGAGCGCCGCCTTGAAGCCCGTGAGGTGGGTCCCGCCCTCGTGCGTGTTGATGTTGTTCACGAACGAGAACGTGTTCTCGGCATAGCCCTCGTCGTACTGGAGGGCCACGTCAATCTCGACGTCGTCCCGGGACGTGGCGAAGGCCACGGGCTTGGGATGGAGCGGCTTCCGGGCGCCGCGCAGGAACTCGACGAACTGCTTGAGCCCGTCCCGGAACAGGAACGTCTCTTCCTTGGCGGAGTCGGGCCGCTCGTCCACGACGGTCAGCGTGATCCCGCTGTTCAGGAAGGCCAGCTCCCGGAGCCGGCTCGCGATGGTGGCGTAGTCGAAGCGGGTCTCCGTGAAGATCTGCGTGTCGGGCTTGAAGTAGACCTTGGTGCCGGTCCGCTTGCCCGCCTTGCCGGTCACCTCCAGCGTCTGCACCGTGTGGCCGCGCTCGAAGGCCATGTGATGCTCCTGCCCGTCCCGCGCCACCCACACGTCGAGCCGTTCGGAGAGCGCGTTCACCACCGACACACCCACGCCGTGCAGCCCGCCCGACACCTTGTAGGTGCTCTTGTCGAACTTGCCCCCGGCGTGGAGCATGGTCATGGCGACCTCGAGGCCGGGTAGCTTCTCGGTCTTGTGGAGGTCCACCGGGATGCCCCGCCCGTTGTCGCTCACGGTGACGGCGTTGTCCGCGTGCACGACCACGTCTATCCGGTCGCAGAAGCCCGCGAGCGCCTCGTCAATCGAGTTGTCCACGACCTCGTACACGAGATGATGGAGCCCCCGCGCGGCCGTCGAGCCGATGTACATCCCCGGCCGTTTGCGGACGGCTTCGAGACCTTTGAGAACCTGGATGGCGTCGGAACTGTACTTCGTGGGCTGCTGGTCGTCGTGCGGAGCCGCCATGGCCGTCCTGCGCTGGAGAACCTGCGATCTGATACGGAGAACGGGGGCCGAAACGACCCCCGTCGAGGTCCAATCAATATACCCGGGATCGGCGATGAAAAGCAACGGCTGGATGGGCTGCTAAGTTGCTATCTTGCATGATGTTGTGGAATGGTCGCAGGGCTGGCTTTCCGCCCGGGGAAGCTCCGCACAAGTCGCGCGTGGGTTCCTCTGGTCGCTGCAGTTCGCGAGTAGGGCCGGCTGGCAGCCCGGGCCCCGCTCACTGACGCGTCCTCCGGGATCCACGCGCGACTTGTGCCCGGCTTTCCTAGGCCTCCCCCACCCGCCAGACGATCCGGCGGATCGGCCGCCCCCCATCGGCCAGGCGCTGGAGAATGGTCCGCGACTGCATCTGGAGCTCCTGCATCCACCCGGCCGTGGCCACGCGCACGAACAGCACGCCGTCCTCCGACACGCCTTCCGCCGTGGTCACCCGCGCGATCTGAGGTCCCACGAGCGCGGGCCAGGCGTCCACGACGCTGGCCTGGTCAACGCGGCGCTTGAGGCCGCGGCGCTTGAGGTAGGCCTCGATCGCCTCGCCGAGGCCCGCCGCGCGCTCACGTTTCAAGACGGCCTCCGTGCATGCGCCAGCGCGGCCGGTCCAGCAAGGCTTGGGGCACCTCGGCCTCCCGCGGCGCGGTGACGATGGCCTGGCCGGGGAGCGTATCGGCAATGAGACCGAGCAACCGGCCCTGGCGGTGGGCGTCCAACTCCGCGAACGCGTCGTCGAACAGGGCCACGGGCGTGGACCCGTGGGCGCGGGTGAGCGACTCGGCTTCGAGCAGCCGCAGGGCGAGGGCCGCGGTGCGCTGCTGCCCGGCGGAGCCCACCTGCCGCGCGTCGTGGCCCCCCAGCGTGAGTCGCAGCTCGTCGCGGTGCGGGCCCACCGTAGTCATCCCGCGCCGCGCGTCCCGGTCGCGCGCGGCGCCGAGGCCCGCGAGCATGGCCTCCGCGTCGGGGCCGCCGCCGCGGTGCACGTGGTACTCCATGGCCGCGCGATCGGGCTCGCCCAGGGCGGCGGTCAGCGCGGAGAAGCGGTCGGCCTGGTCCGCGACCCACGCCAGCCGGCGGGCGGTGACCACGGCCGCCGCGTGCGCGAACGGCGGATCGAACGCCCACGCCGTGACGGGCTGGCCGCGCCGGAGTGCCGCGTTCCGCTGGCGGAGCGCCGCACGCTGGGCGGTGAGCGCCTCGAGGTAGCCGCGGTCGCTGAGCGAGAGCAGCACATCGAGGTAGCGGCGCCGCTCCGCCGGGCCGCCCGCCACCAGCGCGCGGTCCGCGGGCGAGAAGCTCACCGCGAGCACGCGCCCCACGGCGTCGCCCAGCTTGGTGGCGGGCAGGCCGTCCACGGTGACCTTCTTGCGACGGCCCGCGACCTCGTAGCCCGCCGTCACCCGGCAGCCGCCCGCGCCCGCCACGAAAAAGCCGGCCTCGCCGAACCGCACCAGCTCGCGGTCCTTCACGCCGCGGAGGGACCGGAACAGGACGAGGTAGTACACGGCCTCGAGGAGATTGGTCTTGCCCTGGCCGTTGTCGCCCACCACGACGCTGCCACATGCGGGGAAGTCCACCTCGAGTGCCGCGAGGTTCCGGAAGTTGCGGACCGTGAGGTGGGTCAGCTCCACCCGCGGCTCCGCCCGGGCCGGACCGCGCGGCGGGCGGGCGTCATGGGCTCGCGGTGTCGCGCGCGATGATGGTGAGGGTGGCCGAGGTGGTGGTGCGCCCGCCCACCAGGTCCAACGCGAACGCCTGCACATCTACCAACTCGCCGACGATCCGTCCTTCGGGCACGATGAAGAACACGAAGTCCACTACCTCGATCTCGTTGAACGCGAAGACCTCGCGCCGCTCGTCGAGGAACGTCACCACGACCGAATCGAGGCCGTTGTCGTCCCGGGCGCGGACGCCCACGGCGAACGTATCGGGGCTTGCAACCACGTGCCCCACCGGCAGCTCCAGGGTGATGGACGGCGGGCCCGGGCGCGGGCGGTCGGGGGTGCAGGCGGCGAGGGCCAGGGCCGTGAGGCCGGCTGCCAGGAGCCGCGGTCTGTGGCTGGACATGAGGCAAAGGTAACGGCGGCACCGGAGCCCTCGGGAGGTCCGCCCTTGGCGTAGGCGGTTCCCCGTGCGATGTTTCACCAACCTGTCAGACCCGCGCGCTGACATCCGGCGGCCGGTGCCGCCGTGCGCGGGCTGCGTCCGAACCACAGCGGGAGGCAGACGGTCATGACGCGTCCAGGCCGATGGGCCCTGGCAGCGGCGGCGCTTGCCGTGACGGGGGTGGCAGGGGCCCTGGCCCAGGCCGATCTCCAGGCGGAGCGGCCGACCGTGACGGTGTACAAGACCCCCACCTGAGGCTGCTGCACCAAGTGGGTGGTTCACCTGCAAGAGCATGGCTTCACGGTCGTCCCCCGCGACGTGGACGAGGCGGCCCTGATGGAAATGAAGACGGGATCCCGGGTGCCGCGGGCGCTGGGAACCTGCCACACCGCGACCGTCGGGAAGTACGTGATCGAAGGTCACGTCCCGGCCGCGGACATTGACCGGCTGCTGGACGAGCAGCCCGACGTGCTGGGGCTCGCGGTGCCGGGCATGCCCATCGGCTCCCCGGGGATGGACGTGGGGGACCAGCGCGAGGCGTACTCGGTCCTGACGTTCGACCGCGCGGGGAACACCGCCGTCTTCGAACGGCACTGATCCGACCGGCCACGATCCCCCGCGGCCGGCAGCCCATTCCGCGCCGGGACCGGGCGCCGCGGCGCCCGGTCCCTGGAGCCCGCACCGGAACCTGGCTGCATGTGATGGAATGCGAAGCGAACTGCCACACGAGGCATCATGAATCAGCGTGAGCGCGGCCGCCGCCGTCGCCCGTCGCGCCGCCCCCGCGGCGGCCGCGGCGGGGAGGCGCCGGACGGCAGGCCCCAGAGTACCGGGGAGCACGAGATCCCGACCGCTGGCGCCAGCGTCACGGTCCACGGACTGCTCGACATGACCGGACGCGGCGGCGGTTTCCTGCGCCGCCGGGACGCCGGATACCTGCCCACGAAACACGACGTGCACGTGCCGCCCCGCATCATCGAGCGACTCGGACTCCGCAAGGGCGACGAAGTCGAGGGCGACGCGATGGCCGCGGGCAAGGGCGGCCGGGGCCTGATTCTGCGGCAGGCCAATCAGGTGAACGGCCTCCCGGCGTCGGAGGCCCTCAGCCGCCCGCACTTCACCGACCTCGGCGCCGTCCATCCGTTCGCCCCGCTCCCGCTCGACTGCGACATCCGCCGCAACGGCCAGACCGACTACACGAACCGCATCATGGATCTCCTGTGCCCGCTCGGCAAAGGCCAGCGGGCGCTGATTGTGGCGCCGGCCAAGGCCGGCAAGACCACGGTGCTCCAGTCCATCTGCGAGGGGGTGGTACGCAACCATCCGGCGATGGCCCTCTACATCCTCCTCGTGGACGAGCGGCCCGAAGAGGTGACGGAGATGGAGATGTGCGGGTTCGGCGAGGTGATCGCGTCGAGCTTCGACTTCCCGCCGGAGCGCCACACCGCGCTTGCCGAGCTGACGCTCGAGCGGGCGCGGCGCCAGGTCGAGCTGGAGCGGGACGTCGTGATCGTGCTGGACTCCATCACGCGGCTCGCCCGCGCGTACAACACGGTGGAGAAGGGCACCGGCCGCACGCTTACCGGCGGGCTCGACGCCGGCTCGATGGAGGAGCCCAAGCGGTTCCTCGGCAGCGCGCGCGCGGTGGATCCCAAGCGCGGGGGCGGGTCGCTCACGATCATCGGCACGGCCCTGATTGACACGGGCTCCAAGATGGACACGGTGATCTTCGAGGAGTTCAAGGGCACCGGCAACAGCGAGCTGGTGCTGAGCCGCGACCTCTCGGAGCGGCGCGTGTTCCCGGCCATTGACTTGAACGCCAGCTCCACGCGGCGGGAGGAGCTGCTGCTCACCCCCGAAACCCTCAAGATCTCCCACGCGGTGCGGAACCTCCTGGCCCGCATGGGTTCCGTCGAGGCCATGAACGAACTGCTGGCCATGATGAAGCGCTCGCCGAGCCTCGACGAGATGGCCCGCTTCGTGGCCTGAGGCGCGGCCGCCGCGCTCCCACCCCATGTCCGCGGTTCTCGCCCTCGATCAGGGTACGACCGGCTCGACGGCCCTGCTCGTCGGCGACGACGGCATCGTGCGGTCCCGCGGCTACCAGGAGATCCAGCAGCACTATCCCCGGCCGGCGTGGGTGGAGCACGATCCCGAGGAGATCTGGGAGACGACCGTGGCCGCCGCGCGCACCGCCCTCGGCGCGGAGCGGCCGGCGGCCATCGGGATCACCAACCAGCGCGAAACCGTGATCGCCTGGGAGCGGGCCACGGGGGCGCCGCTGCACCGGGCCCTGGTGTGGCAGGACCGGCGGACGGCGGCCCGTTGCCGGGAGCTCAAGGCGGCCCACGGTGTGGAGGACCTGGCCCGGCGCACCGGGCTCGTGTGGGATCCATATTTCTCCGCGACCAAGATCGAGTGGCTGCTGCGGGAAGTGCCGGGCCTCCGGACCCGGGCGGAACGCGGGGAAGTGGTGTTCGGCACGGTGGACAGCTGGCTCGTCTACCGCTTGTCGGGCGGTGCCACGGTCGTCACCGACCATACCAACGCGTCGCGGACCCTGCTCTACAACCTCGAGCACCGCGACTGGGACGACGAGTTGCTGGGCCTCTTTGGCGTCCCGCGCGCGGCGCTCCCGGACATCGTGCCGTCGAGCGGCGTGTGCGCCGAGACGGCGGCCGGGCCGTTGGGCGCCGGTATTCCCATCGCGGGGATCGCCGGCGACCAGCAGGCGGCCCTGTTCGGACAGGGCTGTCACCAGCCGGGCGAAGCGAAGAACACCTACGGGACCGGCGCGTTTCTCCTGATGCGCGTCGGCGATCGCGTGCCGGAGTCGCGGGGACGGGTGCTGACGACGATGGCCTGCGACGAGCGCGGCGCGCCCGCGCTGGCCGTGGAGGGCGCCATCTTCGTGGCCGGCGCGGCCCTGCAATGGCTCCGCGACGGGCTCGGGCTGATCGCTTCGGCGGCGGAGAGCGAGGCGCTGGCGCGGTCGCTGGACGATACGGGTGGCGTGGCGTTCGTCCCCGCGCTCGTGGGGCTCGGGGCACCGTTCTGGGAGGCCGAGGCCCGCGGGACGATCGTCGGCCTGACGCGCGGCACGACGCGCGCCCACCTGGTCCGGGCGGCGCTCGAAGCCATGGCCTACGGCACCCGCGACGTGGTGGATGCCATGACCGGCGCCACGGGGGTGCCGCTCCGATCGCTACGCGTGGACGGCGGCGCCGCCGCCAACGACTGGCTGATGGCGTTCCAGGCGACGGTCCTGGGCGTGCCCGTGCAGCGCCCGGACGTGGTCGAGTCCACGGCGCTCGGGGCGGCGGGGCTCGCGGGCCTCGCCACCGGCGTGTGGAACGGCGCCGCCGCGTTCGTCCAGAGTCGCCGCTATCGCGCGTTCGAACCAGACGCGGCATTGGGGCGTGCCGCGGCGGCCGGCTATCACGGTTGGGAGCGCGCGGTGAGCGCCGCGCTCCACTGGGCGCGCAGCTCCCGCTGACGTCGTCCGTAGTGTTTCCGACGGACGACCGGCGATGCCCGCTGCATGAAGCACCCTTAGGTATCTTCAGGTTCGACAAGTCGCTGCCAGATAACGTGATAACTGGAAGCAGCATCCTTCAAATCGGCTTCACGGGTTTTTAATTCATCTTCTCTACATTGACGCGTGGGGCTTCCGTATATCCCCGTAGAACACGCGCTGTACATCTACCGAGAGGTGGAGTGTGAGAGGATTGCTTCGTCGGATCTGGGCCGTCAGCCTGGCGTGGCCGCTGGTGGCCGTGCTGGCAACGAGCGGCGTGGGCACCGGGTGTACCGAGACCCAGTACGTATACGACACGACCGAGGTCGAGCGTCCGGCGTTCAACGAGCCGGCCGACAGCCTCAACGGGTTCATTGGTCTGTATGACGTCGCGGACAACCAGACCTCGTGCGGCAACTGCCACGCCGACTTCCAGGCGCGGTGGGCGGCCACCGCGCACGCCGACGCGTGGGCCACGCTCCAGGGTTCCGGGAGCGCCCAACCGTTCTGCGCGGGCTGCCATACGGTGAGCGAGCTGGGGAACGCGCTGGAGGTGGCGGGCGGGTACAACGTGGTCACGGACTCCACCTACCACAACGTGCAGTGCGAGAGCTGCCACGGGCCGGGCCTGTTGCACCTCGAGTCGGTAGCGGCGGGCGCCGTCGTGCGGCCGTTCGCCTCCATTGCCGTGGATACGATCGGCACCAACGGCTGCGCCGGGTGCCACGAGGGCACGCACCATCCGTTCGTGGAGCAGTGGCGCGAGTCGAAGCACGGGTACGGTGGTGACGCCTACCTGGCTGAAGGTCCCCGGGCCGGCTGCCAGGACTGCCACGAGGGTCGAAAGGCCATCGAGAACAAGTTCGGCGAGACGGCCGACTTCGTGGAGAAGGCCAACGCGACGAACTACCAGCCGATCGTGTGCGCCACGTGCCACGACCCGCATGATGCCACCAACACGGGACAGACCCGCCGCCCGATTGACGTGCCGACGCGGGAGAACCTCTGCGTCAGCTGCCACTCGCGCGAGGGCCATCCGCCATCGAGCAACACGACGCGCCGCGGGCCGCACGCCGCGCAGGGGTTGCTCGTGATTGACGAGGACGTGGGGTACAAGCCGCCCAACTTCCAGTACGACTCGACCAAGATCGTGAGCTCGCACGGGACGTCGGCCAATCCGCGGCTGTGCGCCAGCTGCCACGTCTACATGTTCCCGGTGACCGACGCCGCGACCGGTGACTTCCTGCTCAACAGCGTGGGCCACACGTTCGAGGCCATCCAGTGTCTCGACGCGCAGGGGCTGCCCACGGCCGGACCCTGCGACCTGGCCAATCGCCAGTTCGCGGGCTGCGCGGTGTCCGGCTGTCACACCAGTCAAGACGGGGCCCGCGGGGCGTTCATCGCCACCAAGGCCAGCATGAACTTCTACGTGGACCTGTTGTGGAGCGACACGGACGGCGACAGCGTCATGGAAACCACGGACGGTGGTCTCCTGCCCGAGGTGCTCGCCAACGCCATCGCGGCCGACAACCTGACCGAGATCAACCTCTACGACAACGTGCTCACGCCGGCCGAAGGGGCCATCTGGAACGCGCAGCTGGCCTACACGAGCGAGCGGCCCGCGTGGTCGAGGTTCACGGTGGAGGGCCAGCTGAGCTGCACGCCGACCACCACCTGCACCACGCAGGGGAGCGTGAACACAGCCCACAAGTCGAGCGGTGAGGGCGTGCACAACCCGTTCCTGCTCGAGGCGCTGCTGATCGCCTCGATCCAGCACGTGCAGAGCTTCTATGGGGTATCGGCGCCGGTGGGGAACCTGACGCCGAAGTTGACGCCGCCGCCCGGATTGCGGGTGAATTGATCCCGCGGGTCGGCGGGATGTGGTGACTCGATGGCGCCGGCTCCCTTTCTCCGGGAAGGGAGCCGGCGCGCGTCACGGGTGGTAGCATCGCGGGATGTGAGGGAGGGCACCATGCGGTGGAGTCGGGTGGGGTGGCTGGTC
>Ga0302046_10004509_pt1 | contig 12391 bp, 14 predicted proteins | sample RVTome_11_FD_200261 | JGI IMG/M metagenome (GOLD analysis project Ga0302046, IMG submission 200261) | Soil microbial communities from uranium-contaminated site in the Upper Colorado River Basin, Wyoming, United States - RVT147D111 (version 2) ...
TCATTAAGTACCAAATGCGTAATCTCACATTTCGTGGAAACGATACAATTAGTTTACCACTTTTTAACGAATCCTTGCAACGTTTGGAAAATATCCAAGCCATTTTATTAACCTAAAAGATCTTCATTAATTAATTACTTCCCCTCCGCCTCATGTATTTTTTGGATGCGGCGTTGGTGCCTCCCTCCTTCAAACGGGGTTTCGAGGAAGGTTTTGAGGATGGATTCGAGGTCGGCCAAAGGTTTGTTGAGGGCTATGTTCAGCCCGTTGCCGGTCCAGCAGACAGTGACACCGCGCTCGGTATCGCCTGATAATCTGCAAGGTCCTATTTGGTGACGCTCCATCTAAGTTTCTCGTCCTTGTACGTGTAGTTGCCCGATAGGATTTCTTCTGAACCCAATCCCCAATATATGCATTCTGCATTTCGATTCAAGTGTACAATGTCGATTTTTGCCTGTCTCCCCAAGGCAATCTCCCCTTTACATCGTTTAATTTTTCATTTACTCTTATAAGCCAAATATGGAGGCCAGTTTATAGTGTCCGAAAACAAGCCCGAATCGGATTTATTGTTCCTGCGCTGGCTTTACTGGATTGGTTTTGTCTTATCTGCAATTGCTGTTTTGATGCAAATGAACGAAGTAAACGGCGGTTTTATTACCAACTATGTCGCCGACATCGGCGGACCTATCTGGTTCTATTCGATGATTAGACAAAAAAAAGTTCTGTTCAAAAAAATGCTGCCGGACACTACACCTTTGTTTTCTGCAATTTTCGTTTTCTCGATAGGAACTTCCTGGGAAATTTGTCAGGCCTTTGATTTCAGCGGCACACCACTGGCCATCACTCGTGGACAATTTGACCCTTTTGACATCGTCTGTTTTGCCGTCAGTCTCGCGGCATGCTATGCGGCCGACAAGATTTTCACAAATCGGGGGCAATTGGCCGAACACGCCGGGTCCTCCAAAGATTGATTGAGGAACCAGCAGTTCAATATTGATTCCAAACTGTATTCGTAGTAGTCCTTGTGAGCGGCAGACGCCCTCGTCTGCCCTCTATTGAATATCTAAACCAGCGTATACCCGCCATCCACAATCACCGTCTGCCCCGTAATCCAGCTCGATTCCTGTGAGGCCATAAAACAGACAACATTGGCCATCTCCTGCGCCGTGCCGACTCGTTTCCAAGGCGTACGGGCGCTGACATCTTTGAGCATATCCTCAAAGTTGGGAAATACTTTAAGCGAGTCAGTGGCGATAAATCCACCGGAAACACAATTCACCGTGATTTTCTTTTCGGCCAGTTCGACCGCGGCATATTTGACAATGTTTTCAATAGCCGCTTTGGAAACGCCAATCGAAGCGTAGCCGGGAATGTATCTTATCGAGCCGAGTGATGACAAAACTACTATGCGGCTATTGGCCGGCATTATCGGCACTGCTAACTGTATGCATTTGAGAAACGCTTTGGCGTTGGTGTCCATCGAAATTTGCCAGGCCTTGTCATCGACTTCGAGCATGCTGGAATAGGCGCCAAGCGCGGCGTTGGAAATCAGAATGTCGAGTTTACCGAACTTATTATTTATGGCGTCAAATATGCCCGGCAGTTGTTCCATATTGCCGATATTGGCGCGATGCAGCAGACACTCCACGCCATTACTTTTGATTTTGTCTTCCGCCTCTTTGGCCGACTGGCGGCTGCGAAAATAGTTAATGACAATATTAGCGCCGTGTTTGGCCAGCGTTTCGGCGGTGGCAAGTCCGATGCCTCTTGTGCCGCCGGTAACAAGTGCAACCTTCCCTTTGAAATCCATGAAATCCCTTTCTGATTCAAATGTGCTGTCAGGTGTCCTCACCTGACGGCCCCAGCTATTCAAAAGCTGTCAGGCGGGGTCGCCTGACTGCGCAGTATTATCTAAATTAAATTCTTGCCGCTCTGCGATTCCAATTGTTCGAACAATTCCTCTTTGTAAATAGTCTCGAATTTCATTTCGAACACATTGTCATAGGCGCTTATCAGTCTGGTGCAGAACTCATTCATATTGATATTTTTGCCGGTCTCTTTCTTGAGCGAAGTTATCACGGTCGAACTCAACCCGCACGGATTAATTTTTTCAAAATCCTCGAGATTCGTATTTAGATTAATAGCCGAGCCGTGGAAAGTTATCCAGTTTTTGACCGCAATTCCAATCGAAGCAATCTTTCTGTCTTCGACCCAGATGCCGGTGTGTTCATCGCCGCGTTTAGCCGTGATATCATACTCAAACAAAGTATCAATGATACCCTGCTGAATATTTTCCATGAATGTGTGTAGATTCTTGTCGCGGCGGCTCAAATCAAATATGTAATAGACTACTAATTGACCGGGTCCGTGGTAAGTGACGTCTCCCCCGCGCTCCACAAAAACCGCTTTGTCTTTTAGCTTGAGATAATTTTCTTCTTTGCCGCTCTTGCCGACCGTAAAAACCGGCGGATGCTCGAGCATCATGATAGTGTCGCGGCTAAATCCCTCTTTGCGCATCTTGACCAGTTTGCGCTGCCAGATATGTGCGCGGTCATAATCGACCCGCCCCAGCCAGAGAACCGACCCGTATGAACTGTGCTGCACGTCCGACATTATCTGATTAGCGCAGCTGCAATAAAAGTTTATTGGGATCGGCGATATATTCGTGCACCCGATGCAAAAACTGCACCGCGGTATGGCCGTCGATTAAGCGATGGTCAAACGACATGCCGAATGTCGAAATATCTCTGATTTTAATCTCACCATCGACCACCCAGGGGCGCTTGACGATGGCGTGTACGCCCAAAATTGCCACCTGCGGCTGATTGATAATCGGCGTCGAGGCGGTAGCGCCAAACATGCCCGCGTTGGTCACGGTAAGTGTGCCGTCGCTGACATCATCCGGTTTGAGCTGATTGTTGCGCGCTTTGTTGCCGAGTTGATTTATTTCGACGGCTAATTCGACAATAGTTTTCTTGTCGGCGTCCTTGATGACGGGAACAATCAGTCCTTCCTCGCGGGCGACGGCAATGCCGATATTGTAGAAATTCTTGTAAATGATTTCCTTGTCGGTCATCGAAGCATTCAGTTTCGGGAATTCTTTCAGCGCGGTGGTGGTCGCTTTGATGATAAATGGCATAAAAGTCAGATTGGCGCCGTAGGTGGCTTTGAAGTCTGCTTTGACGCCGTTGCGATAATTCACTAATTCTGTAAAATCGATTTCTTCGAAAGTTGTCACGTGCGCCGACGTCTGCCGCGACTTTATCATATGATCGGAAATCAGTTTGCGTACGCCCTGAAGCGGCTGGCGTGTTTCGCGCTGTTCCGGTGGAAGCGGCTGGAAGCGCGGAATTTGAACTTCCACAATCGGCTTGGCCGGAGCGGATGGTGTTGACGCCGCTCGCTGGCCTCCGTTAGTCGGCGGAGGCGGTGCGGGCATTGGAATCGGTCCGGCCGTAAATCCTTTGGACTGCGAGCGCCCCTCAACCGCGCGTAGGACATCATCAACCGTGACCAGTCCCTCTTTGCCGGTCGGCGTAACGACTGTCGGGTCGAGCGAGTATTCGCGCATCATCATCCGGACTTTAGGAGACATCTTTCCCTGCCCGATTGGCGCCGTCCCTTTTGGCGCCGGAGCAACTGCCGTTGCCGCCGAGGACGCAAACGTCTGGGTTGGAGCAGAAGAGCCAACTGCTGCCGATTTCTGCGCCGGGGCTGATGCGGCCGCTGTGGCCGGTTTGGAGTCTTTACCGGAGACAACTTTCGATGAACCATCGTCAATAATAGCGATACGGGCTCCGACCGGAACAACTGTTCCCTCTTCTACCAGAATTTCTTTGATAACGCCTGAAACCTCTGAAGGAATCTCGATATTGACCTTGTCAGTCATCAACTCTACCAGCGGCTGATTAAGCTCAACTTTGTCGCCAACTTTGACTTTCCATTCCAAAATGGTGCCTTCGAGCACCGATTCACCCATTTGTGGGACAACTACTTCCGCGGCCATATTTTCCTCAATTCTATAATATTTTCTCTACTGTCATTCCCGCGCAGGCGGGACTGGATCTTAGCAAGCCAATATAACCCCTGTTTTAATAGGGAGTCAAGTTTGAGGATTTGGGTGCTCTTAAGCTACAAAATCTGATAAATTTGAATCAGATTTCCACAGGTATCATCGAGAACTGCAAGTTCTACCGGGCCGGCATTTTTCGGCTCGGACCTAAAGTTGACTCCGGCCTCTTTCATCCGTTTGTATTCTTTCCGGATATCCTCGACTTGGAAAGCAGCGGCCGCAATGCCCTGTTCGAAAATAGACTTGCTGAAAGCTTTGGCCGCGGGATTGGCGTCCGGTTCAAGGACCAATTCGGCGCCGTTTGGTTCATCGGGCGAAACAACTGTCAGCCAGCGAAATTCTCCGATAGGAATGTCATTCTTTTTCTGGAAGTCGAGCTTTTCGGTGTAAAATTTCAGGGCTTTGTCCTGGTCGTCAACGAAGATACTATTTAGTTTAATTTTCATTTTTAATCACTCCTTAACTGGTTCAATGACAATATCACTTTTGATCGAGTTTGCAATTATACATTCTTCGTGTGCTTTGTGATGCAACTCCTCAAGCTCTGCATCAGACGGGATATTCTGTCCGGCGTAAATAATCTGCGGCCGGAGAATTATTTTTGAGATTGTCATTTTCCCCCGTTCGTTTTTTGTCATGAGACCAACGGCGTTGTCAACATAACTGTCCACCACAAATCCTTTTTTGGCGGCAAAGTATAGAAAGTAGAGCATATGGCAACTTGAGCTTGATGCTACCAACGCCTCTTCCGGATCGACAGCTTCGACCACAGAAAGCGGCGGCCGGACTGTTAATGGCGAGGACGATGCCGGAACATTAATGCCGCCATCGAATGACCACTCGTGCCCGCGGCTGTATTTATTGTCGGTAAAAACCGCGCCATCCCGATTCCACGTAACTTTAGCATTGTATGCATGGTCGGCCATATTAACTTACTTCCAGTTTTATCAAAAATCTCTCAATCTGCCGCCGGTGACGGAGTATATGAACAATGGCATGTTCCATTAACTGCTCCAGATCGTAGGTCGGGCCCCAGCGAACAACCATCTGTGTATTCTGAATCTCTTCATCCGTCATTTCCCATTTGCCATCGAGTGTCTCGGCGGTGTATTTCATAAATGCATCAATTTTCTCAAGCGCTTCTTCTTTCTCAAGAGGCACGCTCTCCGGACTTGTTACAGGCATATTCCAGGCAGTTCGGATATAATTTGCATAGCCATAACCGGCGCGAACGATGTGTCTCAATATTGTCTGAATCGAGCGGCAATCTTCGTCTTTGGTGTCGGCATCAACAATGCATTTGTAATGTTCATCTGGAATCGGCGGCAATAATGCCTTGAGCTCGGCGGCCGCGCGCTCGTATTCATCCATCATCGCACCCACACCTCCTTTGCGGTACGCCCTGGCCGTCACCACATTGAAATCGGGCTGGATGTCACTCGCCATTTCGGGAATATCAAACTGGTCCCCCTCGAACTCACGGTAATCGACTGTCAGCTCTTCGCCGGGAAGAATATCTCGGATGGCAAAATCAGCGCCGTATTTGTCGGCGTCATAATCGGTGCGCAAATTGGGAGTGTCGCTGTGATTGATAAGCCGGGCGTCATCACAGCAAAGAATCAGCCGTTTGACCTGATGGTCGATATAGCCGTAATGGAGCATCCGCTCACGAATGTGCTCGGGCAGGGTTTCGAGCACCTCGGGGTCGAGTTCCTGATCAAATTCTGGAGTAAATCGCCAGACTTCAGACCCTTTCGGAATTTTTTGAACTGCAAAAACGCCCACTCCGTGAATCGGACTGGGTGCAACTCTGACCGGCACTAACATCATGCCGTTAATTTAACAGAATTCGCCGAATCGATAAAGGACTTTAATCGTTCAATTCCAAGTAAGTTGATTGGAAAGTCGCTGGAGCTATGCTGACTAGACCGCAAAATGTGAGTCATTCAATTTTTCATACGTACTTCAAAGATACCGTCTTACAGATTTCACAGCAGCTGGCGGGCAGGACGGCCTGGGTGCCGGTGCCGGTCACGCTGATTTTGCTTAAATCGATTTGTTCAAGATCTTTGCGGGAAAAAATATTTCTGTCTTTGGTTTTGGACCAAAACAAAGCCGAACCGATGCCGCGGACGTAAATATACCCCGCCTCCATGCTTTTGCCGCACGAAGGGCAATTCATTGCAGATAGAAACTTTCGTTTTTCGGACGCGACAAAACGGCTGCCCCTACTTTACCCGCTCTTGCGGGGTCAGCGTTACGAATGTGGTCTTGCCTTCGGTCAGGTATTGTATCTTGTCCTCACGCGCCAGCCAGCCGATGGCCTGAAGTGCTACGGACTCTTTCTCTTTTACGACTTTGGGAAGGGTCGAAAGAGACACTTTGTCTTTTTCGTGCAGAACGCGCCAGATGGCACCGGCGACATCGCCAATTTGCTGTTTCATATTGACAGTCCTTTTCATAATGGTTTTAGCTCCTTGCATGGATAAAAAGAACAACAATAAGTTCCAGTTAGCAACTTATAATTCAGATAATCAGGACAAAATAGTCGTGTTTTGCACTTTTGAGCCCGACTGCCCCGCTCAGCCGCGGCGGACGGTGGGAATTCACTAATGTCGAATTTGGCAGACTTCGTCGTCCCGGACTTGATCCGGGATCCAGCCAGTAAGTGATTCGACCACTAAATTCAATTATGTTGCTCTTAAATTCACCGTCTGGATCCCAGCTCAAGCTGGGAAAACGCAGGGTTTTCGCGGATTTAGCAGTGGCACGGGAAACTTGAGATGCCAAATTGGAATCTGAAGTTGACTACATCTTGATATTTCAATTTGCAATATCAAGTTTGGCGGGAACCCACCCAGAGGGTGGGCCATCCAGCCCCCTAGTGATCAAGTATCGAGAGACTCTTCCCATTCGGCCCCCATCACCCATGAAAGTGCCGACAACTTGCCACTTAGAAAGCCCCACTCGAAGTCGTTAAACAAGAGATTCTTGCGGCCGTATTTTTTCTCAATTTCTTTTGCGACCTTCTTTGCTCTTTTGAGAATTGGCTTTTGTTCAGCGGTTAATGATTCTTTTCCACTGTTGATACTATGGAGCCAATCTTGATGTCGATTCCACCACACTTTGTCCCAAAACTCCTTGCTCGCCTTCAGAATGCTCTTGTCATTTCTGCGTAGGATCAAAGGCCACTCCTTGCCGGGTCTGTCCTCGTCGGGAAGCCACTCTACTTTGTCACCAGCTCTTGTATAACCAATTCGGTGCCCGTTTGGACCCAGTTGACCTGGTTCAACTGGGTCTGATGTCTGTGCTTTGCTTCGAGGCCTTTTCAAATTGTTTTCTTGATCGCGGAAAAAATCGCGATTCATCTCTTCAATTTCCGACATTAGGTCTGAATCGAAAAAAGCTGTATCAATTCCTGCGGAACGCAATTTCAACTGTCCTAAGCCGCGAATATTTTTGTTTGGATCCAAACTCCCAATTACTACTTTCTTGATTCGCCTCTCAATAATTCGGTCAACACATGGAATCTTTGTGCAGCCTCTGGTAGTGCAGGGTTCCAGTGTGGTGTAAATTGTTGTGCCTGCGAGTTTAGTTTTTGATAGTTTCTTTTCAAGCACAGTAAATTCCGCGTGCTCTCCCTCTTTGAGTTCACCTCGATAAGCTTCACCTATTAAAATTCCATTTTTTGATACGACAGCACCGACTCTAGGCGAGTTTTTACCGGGTTCGCTTTTGCACTTATTAGCAATTAAAATCGCCCTACGCATGAGTTCTCTCGCACTTTTTTTTCTTTTTGATTCATTTTTACTCATAAAAAATAACCGTAACTCAATTCAATTAGGGGGCTGGATGGCCCACCTTTCAGGTGGGTTCCAGTCAAGCAATAAAAGCCAAGGGGTGGGTGACACTGCGATTCACTTTTCCTCTTTGTCACGACTTTTATGTTCTTTAGGTGCTTCAGCACTTTCGGATGGAACTTCATTCTTTCTGAGTTCGACCGAATCTTGATGATCATTTAGAAAAATCACACCCCCCTTACCCAATTCGGAGTCAAAAGAAACCCCAGGATAGTATATTGGATCTCCCAATACAGCACCATAGTTTAATCCTGGGTGGTAACCATATCCTAGATGGCCTTGTCTGGCGTTACCAAAATGTTGTCGGTCATTTCGTAAGTCAGCAATCGCCATTTTCAGGCCCTCCACTATTCTTATGATATCGGCCATTCCCTTTTCGAGGGGTTTATCGCTTTGCCGAAGTGACTGGAGATCAAGCGCTGCCGAGATTGGACTATCAACGGCATCTGGGTTGAGTTCAACTGCAGAAATCTGCCGAATTATCTCTTTTCTTGCATTGTCGGCACTATCAAGGTCTGTGTGGTCTACTTTAATAGTGCGTGTTGCTGATAAGTCAAATGGAATTGACTGACCGTTTTTGATAATTTGCACTACTGGTTTTTTTATCGCATGTCTAATCGCCAATTCATAAAATACGTTTGGGTTATGATCAGTCAAATCTGCAATCACTAGTGCGTCTTCAACAATGTGTTGAATAATTTGTGAAGTAATAATGCCTGGTTTGGAAATTCGATCTGCCCGTTCGATTGTATATCCACATTGTGTAGCTGCTGGCTGAATTATGTGTCTTAGAACTTTATCTGATCGTTCTCTAGTTTCTGATTTGTCTTCACCAATAGGAGCAATTACAAAACATATTTTCATGCTGCTTGAGTTAGCATCGTTCATTGAGTTCCTCCTTAATTTCACTTACGATAGCTTATCTCGCCTCAGAAATCAATGGAGATAAATAGGCCCATGTAAATCGCCACACATTGGAGTTGTCTAGCCTCCTACCCTATCTCCAACATCTTCTCCAACGCTAACCTTGCGTCGCTTCGGGTGGGGGACGGTGATGGGCTTGATGTCTTTCAGATTTTCCGGTTTGCTCATTTATTCTTTGAATCCAATTGGCCTCTTTTTCGCAGGCGGCGGAGCCATAAGCTGTCTGATAGCGTCAAAGACAGATTTAAATTGCGCGTCATATTTCTTTTCGAGTGCATCCAGTTTTCGCGACAATTGTGCATTAGAGGCCAGCATTTCTCTTAATTTAACAAATGTTCGCATAATTTCAATATTCACTTTTACAGCCCGCTTGCTTCGAAGCACGCTTGAGAGCATGGCCACGCCTTGTTCGGTAAATACTCGTGGTGCCTTCCTGGTGCCACCCCAACTTGATGTTCCAAATTGGAATATCAAGTTGTCGAATTCTTCCCCGGTTAGATGGAACATAAAGTCACTGGGGAAGCGAACTAGATTTCTGTTGACGGCTAGATTCAAATTCCCAGTCGACACCTCGTATAGTTGGGCCAAGTCCTTATCCAGCATTACATTATGACCCCTAATTCTGATTATTAAGTTCTCAATCTTTGCACTTGGAACTAGAGATTTACTCTTCATTTTATCTAAGAATTCCCCTGCGACTTAATATCTTCGCCCGATCTTGATATTGCAATTTGCAATATCAAGTTAGCGAATCTTTTCAATCAATTGTATCACAAAATTCATGCGAGAAGTTACTTCCACAAACTTGAGGTGCCAAATTGGAACCTCAAACTATCTCCAACATCTTCTCCAATGCCAATCTGGCATCGCTTCGGGTGGGGTCGGGGACGGTGATGGGTTTGATGTCTTTGAGATTCTCCAGCGTGTAGCATAAATCGTTCAAAGTGGTGCGGTACATATTGGCGCAGACAGGACAGGTCTGACCCGAAAGCTCAAAAATCTTTTTGTCGGGATAGGCGTGCGCCATACGATTGATGAGATTGATTTCGGTGCCGATAGCGATAACTGCGCCGGAGGGGGCATCTTTGCAATAGTTCACGAGGAAACTGGTCGAGCCGACGCCATCGGCTAACTTAACCACTTCGTGCGGCGTTTCGGGATGGACGATCACTTTGACGCCGGGATATTTGGCGCGAACCTGATGCACATGCTCAACCGTAAAATTGGTGTGGACGTGGCAGTGGCCTTTCCACAAAATTATTTTGCTTGATTCCAATTGAGATTCAGTTAAACCTCCGTCGTCGCGCGAGAAATCCCAGATGACCATCTGTTCGGGTCTAATGCCGTACTTAATACCAGTGTTGTAACCGAGATGCTGGTCGGGGAAGAAAAAGACTTTCTCGCGCTGTTCGAACGCCCATTTAAGCGCCGCGGCGGCGTTCGATGACGTGCAGATTAGTCCGCCGTTGCGGCCGGTGAAGGCCTTCAGTCCCGCGGCGGTGTTCATATACGAAATCGGCATAATGCGTTTCGCTCCCCCAAACTGCTGTAAGTATTCCCAGGCGGCCATGACATCGGACATTTCGGCCATATCGGCCATCGGGCAGCCGGCGAGTGGATTGGGGAGATAGACCATTTTGGAGGCATCAGTCAGAATGTCCGCCGATTCGGCCATAAAATGGACGCCGCAGAATACTATAAACTCGACTTCCTTTTGCGCCGCGGCGATTTTGGACAGCCCATAGGAGTCGCCGATATGGTCGGCGCACTCGACCACTTCGAGCCGCTGGTAGTGGTGGGCCAAAATAGTCAGCCGGGTGCCGTATTTTTGTCGTGCGGCGGTGATGCGATTTTTCAAGTCCTCAATTGGGGCTTGGCGGTATTCTTTGGGTAATGAAAAGTACATAATTTATTTTTCTGTTTCGTCTTCTTTAATTCTTGTAGGGGTGAACCTTTAGGTTCACCCTCGGGCGAATCTAAAGATTCGCCGTTACGGTTTTTTAATCTCCTCTTTTTCTCCGGCGTGGGCTTTCTTCATAGCAATCACATGCTTATCTGTCGAATGCCCCGGAGCAACTTTGGCTTTGGGGTCGATCAAATGTTTGGCGTTGTTGACCGCAATGGCCACTTCGCCGCAGCCGAGCGAAATCAGTTTCAGTTTGCCATCGTAGGTGACAATATCACCTGCGGCGTAAACGCCCTCGATATTTGTGCGCATATGCGTGTCCACCACAATTCCGTTATGGTCAAGTTTCAGGCCCCACTCGGCAATCGGACCCAGATTAATTATGTATCCAATATTTAAAACAATGGCGTCGACTTTAAGTTTCTTGGTTTCGTCAGTTTTTGTTTCGTGGATGATAGCAGATTCGACACGGCCGTTGCCCTCGATTGCTTTGAGTTCCCAAAACGGGTGCATCATTTTCACTGGCGAGTTCGTCACTTTGCGGACCGAATCCTCGTGGGCGCTGAAATGGGAATTGCGATGAATCAGCGTGATTGATTTGGCGATTGGCTCGAGCATCAGGGTGTAATCGAAGGCCGAGTCTCCCCCGCCGACAATGAGGATATCTTTGTCTGTGAACCAGGTTTTGTCCTTGATAAAATAGAAGACGCCGTTGCCTTCGTAATTCGGCAGTTCGGCGATATCCGGTTTGCGCGGAGTGTAAGCGCCGAGCCCGGCGCAGATGATTACCGTTTTGGTCCAGTGGGTACTTTTGTCGGTGGTGAGTTTGAAAATGCCGTCATCGGCGCGTTCGAGAGTCATGACTTCTTCATCCATACACCAGGTGTGGGGATATTGGGCGGCTTGGTCGTACATTTGTTTGACCAGATCTTTGGCGGTAATAGCCGGAAATCCGGCCATATCATAGATATATTTGTCCGGATATAATGCAATTAACCCGCCGCCCACTTCGCCCAGCATGTCGATGACTTTGGATTTCATCAGGCGTAACCCGGCATAGTACATGCCGTAAAGAGCGACCGGCCCGGCGCCGATGAATGTAATATCACAAATATCTTTTTCGGATGTTGCAGTCTGGGGATTGGATTGAGTTGGTGTTTTCATATTAAATCAGACAAGTAATGCCAAGTTGGAGTTAGAATTGCCGGATTTAGCCGGGGAAACTTTTGCTTTTGAAAGCGGTGGTCGATTCTTTCTCGAGAGCTTCGATATGCTTAAATAATTCGCTGATATCCGGGACATTCTCATAGCCATAACGACCAATAAAACGAATAATGCCGTTTATATCAATTAAGAAAACGGTGCGTTCGGCGAAGCCACTTTCGTTCAGAAGCCCGTAATTTTGCGCAATCTCGCCGTGCGGCCAGTAGTCGGACAAAAGCGGAAATGAAATTCCTCCGAGAGAAGCCGCCCAGGCCTTATGGCTGGCGATAGAATCGACCGAGACGCCGAGCACCTGGCAATTAAAGCGCAGGAATTTGGCGCTCTGTTCTTCGTAGCCCGGAATCTGGGATGAACATGCGGGCGTCCAGTCGCCGGGATAAAAAGCAAGGACTACGTTCATACGTC
>Ga0302046_10004510_pt1 | contig 12388 bp, 9 predicted proteins | sample RVTome_11_FD_200261 | JGI IMG/M metagenome (GOLD analysis project Ga0302046, IMG submission 200261) | Soil microbial communities from uranium-contaminated site in the Upper Colorado River Basin, Wyoming, United States - RVT147D111 (version 2) ...
GCCCACGCTGCTGAAGGCGGCGCTCTCGAACGAGGAGCCGACCGCCGGGGGCGCGCTCGGCGGCGGGGACCCGAGCGGCGTCGTCACGCCGGCCGAGAAGGCGACGCTGCTGGCCGAGGCGCAGGCGGCGGCCGCGGGGGGGCCGGTCCGATACAGCGTGCCGTACGACTTCATGCAGAGCCCGACGAACGGGATGACCGTGCTCGGTCCGCCCTGGTCCGAGCTGACGGCGTACGACCTGAACACCGGCCGGATCAAGTGGCGTGTGCCCGACGGGAGCACGACCGCGCCGCCGGAGATGGCGATTCCCGATGACGCAGGCTCGCACATGCCGCGCGGCGGCCCGCTCGTGACGGCCGGCGGGCTGGTGTTCGTGGCCACGGCCTCGGACCGGACGTTCCGCGCCTACGACCGCAACACCGGGGAGGTCGTCTGGAGCAGGGAGCTGCCCACCGGGTCCGAAGGCGTGCCCGCCAGCTACCAGGTGGACGGCCGCCAGTACATCGTGCTTCCGGTGGCCGCCGGGACGGGATCCTTCTCGGCCCGGTTCGGGCCCCCCGCGGCGGATGACGGGGGCCGGGGCGGGCGCGGGGGCCGAGGTGGACGAGGCGGGCGCGGCGGCGGTGCGGCGCAGCCGACCGGGGCGTACATGGCGTTCGCCCTTCCGCGCTAGCCAGGGGACCTCGAACATGGCACTCCGAACCTCGAACCGCACGCCGAACGCGAACCTGGAACCTGGAAGCCGGAACCAGGAGCGCCTTGCAGGAGCCAGGACGGTCGCGGCGGCAACCCTGCTGGCGCTGGCAACGGCCTGCGGCTCGTCCCCCCGGTCCGAACCCACTCCAGGCGGTGAGAACATCCCCCCGGGCGACTGGATCACGATCAACCGCGACCTGGCGGCCACGCGATTCTCGCCGCTCGACGAGATCGACGCCACCAACGTCGCCACCTTGCAGCAGGCGTGGACGTTCAGTCCGGGCGGTCGCGGCGGCTCGCAGGCCGTGCCGGTGGCCGTCGGCGGCGTGGTGTACATCCCGGCGCAGAACGAGGTGGTTGCGCTCGACGGCGATACCGGCGAGCCGGTGTGGCGACACGAGGCGGCTCCGGCCGCGGGAGGCGGCCGTGGTCGCGGTGCGCCAGGAGGAGGCCGGGGCCGCGGACGCGCCGGCGGCGCCCCCGCCGGACCCCCGCCGCCCTCGCAGCCCTCCAATCGCGGCCTGGCGTACTGGGCGGGCGATGGCGAGGGCACGCCCGCGCGTGTCTTCTTCATGGCCGGCAACCGGCTGAGCGCGATCGACGCGGCCACGGGGACGGCCGTCGCCGAGTTCGGCAGCGGCGGCTACGTGGAGATCGGCGTGCCCTACAACGGGGCGCCCACCATCTACCGCCACGCGGTGATCGTCGGGGCGAGCGTCGGCGAGGTGCCGCAGGGGCCGGCCGGAAATCCGCGGGCCTTCGACGCACGCACGGGCGAGAAGCTCTGGGAGTTCCAGACGGTGCCGCAGCCGGGCGAGCCCTACAACGACCAGTGGGGCGACGGCTGGGAGCAGCGGTCGGGCGCCAACATGTGGGCGTTCTCCGCCACGGTGGACGCCGCGCGCGGCCTCGTCTACCTGCCGATTGCCGGGCCCGCCGCCAACTACTACGGGGGCGACCGGCCCGGGAACAACGACTACGCCAACTCGCTGGTGGCCGTGGACGCCGAGACGGGCGAGTACCGGTGGCACTTCCAGACCGTGCACCACGACCTCTGGGATGCCGACACGCCCTCGGCCGGTACGATGCTCGACGTGACGGTGAACGGCCAGCGTGTCCCCGCCATCGCGCACGTGACGAAGACGAGCTACCTGTTCTTCCTCAATCGAGAGACGGGGGAGCCCGTCTTCGGCGTCGAGGAGCGTCCCGTCCCGAGCGGGGACGTGCCTGGGGAGTGGTACTCGCCGACGCAGCCGTTTCCGCTCAAGCCGCCGCCGCTCTCGCGCGTGTCGTTCGACAAGGACACCGACATGGTGCGCCCCGAGGACACGACGCCCGGGCACGTGGCCGCGTGCCAGGACCTGTGGGACCGCAGCGGCGGCTTCTACAACGCGGGCCCGTTCACGCCGTTCCGGTTCCACGAGGACGGCACGCCGCCGCAGTCGACCATTCAGCTGCCCGGTGGCACCGGCGGCGTGAACTGGGGCGGTCCGGCCAGCGATCCCACGACGGGGTACGTGTACGTCAACGCGCACGACACGTCGCTCGTCGGCTGGGTCGAGGTACGGAAGGCGGGCGGCAACTACGGGCGCGGAGTGTCCGAGGACGTGCCGTACGACCGCGCGAGCGTCGGTGGTCCCGGGCCGTACTTCACCTTCAGCGCGCCGGTGCCGGACGAGACGGGCCGCCCGATGGGCAGCCTGCCCTGCACGCGTCCGCCGTGGGCGCGTCTGGTGGCCATCGACGGCAACACCGGCGACATCGCCTGGGCCGTGCCGCTCGGCACTGCCGAGGGGCTGCCGGTGGGACGGCAGGCCACGGGCGCCAGCGGCAGCGCAGGTCCGACGGTGACCGGGGGCGGCCTCGTGTTCGTGGGGGCGACCAACGACCGCCGCTTCCGCGCCTTCGACGCGCGGAGCGGGGCGGAGCTCTGGTCGGTCCAGCACGACGCGTCGGCCAACGCCAACCCGATGAGCTATCAGGGCAGGAGCGGGAAGCAGTATGTCGCCGTGATGGCCGGCAGCGCCCTGATGGTCTACGCGCTGCCCTGAGCGCTGCCCGCCCTGAAGGGACTCACCAGGGCCCGTCGTCGAGGGCCGGCCCTCACGGGCCCCCGAGGCCCTGCTTCAACTCGGCCCACGCCTGCCGCGCTTCCTCGACCGAGCCCTCGTCCTCGATCGTCGTGATGTCGCCCGGGTCGCGGTCGAGCACCACGGCCTTGAGCACCCGCCGCATGATCTTCCCGCTTCGGGTCTTGGGGAGCATGCCCACGAAGTTCAGCTCGCCGACGACGGCCACGGCGCCCAGCTCCCGGCGCACGGTCGCGAGGATCTCCGTCCGCAGCCCGTCGGACGGGGTCCGTCCGTGCTTGAGGAGCACGAAGGCGGAGATGACCTCGCCGCGCGTCTCGTCGGGCCGCCCGACGACGCCGCACTCGGCCACGGCCGGATGGGTGATGAACGCGCTCTCGACCTCGATCGTCCCGAGGCGATGGGCGGCGATCTTGATGACCTCGTCGGCGCGTCCGGCGAACCAGAAGTAGCCGTCCTCGTCGACGTGGGCCGAGTCGCCCGAGTAGTAGACGCCGGGTATGCGCTGCCAGTAGTCGACGGCGTACCGGTCGGGCTCGCCCCAGAGCGCGGGGGTCATGCCGGGGAAGGGGCGCTTCAGCACCATGATGCCCTTCTCACCGGACCCGCACGGAGAGCCATCCAGGTTGACCACGCCGGCCTCGATCCCGGGCAGCGGCAGCGCGGCCGAGCCGGGCTTGATGGGCAGCAGCTCGATCCCGTACGGGTTACCGAACGCCGGCCCTCCCGTTTCGGTCTGCCACATGTGGTCGATCACCGGCACGCGCCCGCCGAGCACGGTGTTCTGCAGCCAGTCCCACGCGTGCGGGTTGAGCACCTCGCCTGCACAGACGACGCGACGCAGCCGGCCATGATCGATGCCCTGCAGCGTGTGCTCGCCGTAGCGCATCAGCGTCCGGACGGCCGTCGGCGACGTGAAGATCCCGGTGACGCCAAGCTCCTCGGCGGCGACGCGCCAGGTGGCGTCCGGTGCCGGGTGATCGAGCGCGCCCTCGAAGGCGACGGTCGTGCAGCCGGCCAGCAGCGGCGCGTAGACCATGTAACTGTGACCGACGATCCAGCCGATATCGGAGGTTGCCCACCAGACGTCGTCGGGCCGGAGACCGAAGCACCAACGGCCCATGCTCGCGATGTGCACCTGATACCCACCATGCACGTGGACCGCCAGCTTGGGCCGGGCCGTCGTCCCGGACGTCGCCAGAATGAAGGCGGGCTCGTTGGCCTCCATCACCTCGTACGCCCCCGACTGTCCCTCGCCGCGGCGGAGGAACGCCTCCCACGTCAGATCGCGCGGCGCGTGCAGGGGAGCTCGCCCGGGACGGCGCTCGAGGACGACGACGCGCTCCACGGCATGTCCAGGCGTGGCGAGCGCCTCGTCGACGATGGACTTGAGCGCGACGTCGCGTCCCTTGCGATACGTGACATCGGCCGCGAACACGAGGCGCGAGCCGCTGGCGGCGATCCGGTCGCCGAGCGCCCGTGCGCCGAAGCCGGCGAAGACCACCGAGTGGATCGCGCCGATGCGGACCGTGGCCAGCATCAGGACAATCGCCTCGGGGCAGGTCGGCATGTAGATGGTGAGCCGGTCTCCCTTGCCCAGGCCCATCCCTCGCAGGGCCGCCGCGGCGCGCTCGACTTCCGCGAGCAGAGCCGCGTAGGTGAAGGTGCGCCGCTCGCCGTGCTCGTTGAGATAGACGAGCGCCGGATGGTCGCCGCGGCCGTGCGCGACCTGGTGGTCCAGCGCGTTGTGCGCGAGGTTCGTCTCGCCGCCGATGAACCACCGGAACGTCGGGAAGGTCCACTCGAACGCGCGGTCCCACCGGCGCAACCAGTGCAGCTCGCCCGCCGCGCGCGCCCAGAAGGCCTCCGGGTCGGCGTGGCCCTCTTGGAGCCACTGGCGGACTGTCGGGGAGACAACGGGGCTCACGGGCGCATCATAGCGCGGCGCAGAGCCGTCGTGGACGCTCGCGCCGAGACCAGCGACAATCCCTTCGTGTCCACGTTCCCCGCCTTTCGCATCACCAACGACGCCGGCACCGTCCGCGGCTCCGTGGTCCAGGTCACGCTCGAGGATCTGAGTCCCGGCGACGTCGTCATCAAGGCCGCGTACTCGAGCGTCAACTACAAGGACGCGCTGGCGGCCACGGGCACGGGCGGCCGCATCGTGGCCCGGTTGCCCATCGTCGGCGGCATCGACGTCGCCGGGACGGTGGCCTCGAGCCGCGACGTGCGGATCCGCGAGGGCGACGATGTGCTCGTCACCGGCTACGGGCTCGGTGTCTCGCACGACGGGGGCTTCGCCGGCTACGCGCGCGTGCCGGCGGACTGGGTGGTCCCGATCCCCGAGGGGTTGACGCCGCGCTCGGCCATGGCGCTCGGCACGGCCGGCTTCACGGCGGGTCTGGCCATCGTCCGTCTCGAGCGCAACGGGCTGCGGCCCGACCAGGGGGAAGTCGCCGTCACCGGCGCCACCGGTGGCGTGGGCGGCGTGGCGGTGGGGGCGCTGGCCGCGCTCGGCTACCGCGTGACTGCCATCACCGGCAAGGACGATCAGGCCGACTACCTGCGCGGGCTCGGCGCGGGCGCCGTGCTGTTGCGCGGCGCGATCGAGATGGGGACGCGTCCGCTCGAGAAGGCGCGCTGGGCCGGTGCCGTTGACGCGGTGGGTGGCGAGCTGCTGGCGTGGCTCACGCGCACCACCGGCCCCTGGGGCTCGATCGCGAGCACCGGCCTGACTGGCGGCGTCGAGCTGCAGACGACCGTCATGCCGTTCATCCTGCGTGGGGTGTCGCTCGTCGGCGTCGACTCCGTGCAGTGCCCGATGGACCTGCGTGTGGAGGTCTGGCGCCGTCTGGCCACCGACATGACGCCGCGTGGCCTGGAGTCGATGGTGAGAGAGATCGGGCTCGACGGCCTGCCCGACGCCTTCGCCACCTTGCTGGCCGGCAAGGCGCGCGGGCGCTTCGTCGTCAACCTGCCGGCCTCCTGGGGTTGAGTCGCCCTCAGCGCAGGTCGAACCGCACGGTCACCGTCATCACCACCGGGATCGGCTCGCCGTTGAGCGTCGTCGGGGCGAATCGCCACTGCCGCACGGCTGTGACGGCCGCCTCGTCGAGCAGCGGCACCGGGCGAAGCACCCGGACGTCGCGCACCACGCCGGTCTCGTCAATCACGGCGTCGAGGATGACGATGCCGGCGATGCCGGCGGCCCTGGCGATCGGGGGATACTCCGGCCTGACGTCCCTGATCCTGCGCGGCGGCTCGACGAGACCGCCGACCCGGTGGGGCCCGGTGGCCGCGGCCGCCGGGCCCGGAGGCGCCTGCGGCTCGAAGCCCGCGCCGTCGGTTGTGCCCGCGAGTCCGAGCAGCGGTGCGGCGATGCGCTCCGGCGCGAACAGGGGCGGGGCGATCGAGGCCGGTTCCACGGTGGGAGCAGGCTCCGGTGCGACCGGTGCCGTCGACGGCGAGGGCGTGTCGCGCGACCGCGCCGCGGGAGGCGCCACGTGGGGAACCGGCACATGAGTCGCCCGCACCAGGACGAGCGACCTCGTCGGGACGGGGAGCCGCCCGGGCGAGGCCAGCAGCGGCGCGATCAGGATGGCCGCCATGGCGGTGGCGTGCACCAGGAGCGAGAAGCCGAGCGTGCGGGCGCGCATGGGACCCTCCAGATCCGCGGCCTCGCACGAAGGCTTCTGCCTCCGGGAGTGCCGCGGCATGGAAGGTCGGGCCGGCCCGACCCTGTTTGCTTCGTTGGACACCGGGGTGGCGGCCGTGTTCCGGAGCTTGAAGCCCGAAGCCCTCGTCAGCGCGCCGTCCGCTCGAGCTGTAACAGCTGTCGCTTGCGCCACAGCCCGCCGCCGTAGCCGCCGAGCTCGCCGCTCTTGTTCACGACGCGATGACACGGAATGACGATCGCCACGCGGTTGCGGCCGTTGGCCAGCCCCACGGCGCGCATGCCCGCCGGACGACCCACCGCCTTCGCGATCTCCGCGTAGGAGCGCGTTTCGCCGTACGGGATGCGTCCGAGCTCGGCCCACACGCGTTCCTCGAACGCGGTGCCCGGTGCGTCCACCGGCACGGTGAAGGTACGGCGCGTGGCAGCGAAGTATTCCGTGAGCTCGCGCGTGAGCGCCGTCAGGTGCGGGTGCGGCGCCGGGAGCAGCGGGGCGTCGACGCGCCGGCGCAGGCCCGCGAGCTGCGCCTCGATGGGCCGGCCGTCGGCGAACTCGAGCAGGCACACGCCGCCGTCGCTCGCCCCGGCCACCATCGTACCGAGCGGCGTGTCGATCCAGTCGAGCCGCACGCATCGGGCGCCGGAGGCCTGCCCGGGTGGGGCGCCGAACGTCTTCCGGAACGCCTCGCGAAAGCCGCTGTGCGACTGGTAGCCGGCGTCGAACACCGCGTCGTCGAGCCCCTGGCCCGAGCGCACGCGCTCGAAGGCGCGGGCCAGGCGACGGGCGCGGCAGTAGGCCTGGAACGTCAGACCGTACCGGCTCGTGAAGTACCGGCGCACGCGCGACGGCTCCACGCCAAGTCCCCGCAGGTCCTCGTCGCGCAGGCGGGCGTCCGGCCGGGTCTCGATGCGTGCGAGCAGCGGGCCGAGCCATGCGGGCGTCTCGCCGTGCTCGAGCGGCCGGCACCGCAGGCACGCCCGGTACCCTTCGGCGATGGCGTCGGCGGGGCGCGCGACGAACTCGACGTGCTCGGGCCTGGGCTTCCGCGCGGGGCAGGACGGCCGGCAGAAGATGCCCGTCGTGCGCACGCACAGGTAGAACAGCCCGTCGTACGAGGCGTCGGAGGACAGGTAGGCGCGCTCCATGTCGCCACGCGCGGGCAGCAGGGTGGGGGCCGGGTCGAGCGCGGTGGGCATCGCGGTCAGCGGCATCATGTGCGGATCGTGCCCCGAAGGCAACCGAAGGCGCGACCGGAAACGCGACACGGAATTCCGCTGCCATGGCGGTTGCAAGGAGGGGCCGTGACGTATGCTGGGGCGTTCCCGTCGCGATCATGAGTCCGTCCCGCGAGCCCGCCCGATCGTCCCGGCAGCGCTACCGGCGATTCGTGCAGGACTACCGGCACGGCCGCCTCGACGATCGCCCGCCGGACCAGTCGGGCACGCCGGCCCCGGCCGACGTCTCGACGAGGCGAGCCCCCTGGCGTGCGCTCGGCGAGTCCGCGCACCTGCGCCACTACGTCCACTGGCTCCGGCCTCACCGGTCCGGTGTGGCCCTGGTGTTCGCGCTGGCGCTCGCCGGCGCGGGCCTGACGATGATCGAGCCGCTCTTCATGCGCTTCATCATCGACCGCGTGCTGCTCGACGAGACGCTCGACGATGGCGGCCGGGTGCGCCTGCTGAACCTGGCCGGCGGCCTGTTCGTGGTGGTCGTCGTCCTCACACAGCTTCTCAACGTCCTCAAGGACTACCGGCAGCGACTCCTCAACAACGAGGTGATGCTCTCCCTGCGGCGTACCCTTTTCGACCGCCTGCTGCACCTGCCCCTTCCGCGGCTCTGGGAGATGAAGACCGGCGGCATCCTGTCGCGCATCACGGGCGACGTGGGTACGACGACGGGGCTCCTGCAGCTGGCGATCATCTCGCCCGCCATCTCGCTCGTGCGGCTCGTGATCGCCGTCGTCATCCTGCTCAACCTCAACTGGCGGCTCGCGCTCACCGCGCTGGCGATCATTCCGGGCATCGTCCTCATCAGCTTCGCGTTCGCCCGGCGCGTCCGCCCCATCTACCGCTCGCTCCGGAAGGACGCCGAGGAAATCGACGGCCGCGCGGGGGAGACCTTCTCCGGGATCCGCGTCGTGCGCGCCTTCGGCCGCGAGCTACGAGAGCTGCTGGAGTACATGCGCGGGCGCCACGCCGTGCTCCGGAAGGAGATGTTCGCGCAGCGGCGGGAGATGGTCATCTGGACTTCCTGGGGGCTGCTGCTGGGATCGGTCAACGTCGTCATCGTCTGGTACGGCGGGTACCTGAACGTCACGGGCCGCGCCTCGGTGGGCGACATCATGGCGTTCCAGTGGTACACGTTCCTGCTGCTCAATCCGGTCTGGAACATCGTGAACTCCTTCTCCGAGCTGCAGCGGTCGCTGGCCGCCATGGAGCGCGTCTTCGACGTCCTGGGCATGGACGCCGACAAGCCGGACCGTCCCGGCGCCGTCGACGCGCCGGCCGCCGTCGACGAGATCCGCTTCGAGCAGGTCGCCTTCGAGTACCGTCCGGGCACGCCCGTTGTGGGGGATTTCGATCTCGTCGTACCCGGAGGCTCGGTGGTCGCGCTCGTCGGCCGCAGCGGCGCCGGCAAGACGACTCTCACCGATCTGGTCGCGCGGTTCCACGATCCCACCGCCGGCCGCATCCTGCTGAACGGGATCGACATCCGGGACCTGCGGCTGCGGACCTATCGTGACCTGCTGGCGCTCGTGCAGCAGGACGTGTTCCTCTTCGACGGGTCGGTGCGCGACAACATCGCCTATGGCCGGCACGACGCCACCGACGGCGAGGTCGAGGACGCCGCGCGGCGCGCCAACGCCCACGAGTTCATTGCGCGCCTGCCCGAGGGGTACGCGACGCTGGCCGGCGAGCGGGGCGTGAAGCTCTCCGGCGGACAGCAGCAGCGGCTGGCCATCGCGCGCGCGATCCTGGCGCGGCCGCAGATCCTCATCCTCGACGAGGCCACGAGCAACCTGGACACCGAGAGTGAGCAGCTCATTCAGGCCTCGATGGCCGATCTGCTCGCCGGCCGGACGACGTTCGTCATCGCGCACCGCCTGTCGACCATCCGGCGCGCCGACCTGATCCTGCTGATGGAGGACGGACGTATCGCCGAGCGCGGCACGCACGGCGAGCTGATGCGGGCCGGCGGCGCCTACGCCGCGATGGTCGCGCGGCAGGCGGCATCCCAGGTGGAGACCGGCGCGGCGGGCGCGATCGACGCGATCGAGCTGTCACGCTGAGGGATAATCGTTCCCCACATGCTGGAAGCCTCGATCGTCGGCAGCCTCCCGAAGCCCGCCTGGCTGGCCCGGCCGCGCATGCTGCGCGCGCCCTGGCGGCTCGAGGGCCACGAGCTGCGGGAGGCCCAGGACGACGCCGTACGGCTGGCCATTCTCGACCAGGAGGAGGCCGGGCTGGCGACGGTGACCGACGGGGAGGTACGCCGGCGGCACTACATCTGGGGATTCTTCGAGGGGCTGACCGGCATCGACACCGAGCGGCTCGCGACGGCCCGGTCCCGCGGCGGACGCTACACGGAGTCCACGCAGGTGGCCCGGATCGTGGGACCCGTCGAGCGACGGGCCCCCGTGCTCCTCGACGCGTGCCGCTTCGCGCGCGCGCGCACGTCCAGGCGGCTCAAGGTGACGATGCCGGGACCGATGACGATGGCCGACAGCGTGGCCAACGAGCACGACGACGCGGACCGGAAGACGCTGGCCATGCGGTTCGCGTCCATCCTGAACGCCGAGGCCCGCGATCTGGTCTCGGCCGGCGCCGACGTCGTGCAGTTCGACGAGCCCTGCTTCAACATCTATCTCGACGAGGTCGAGGCCTGGGGCATCGAGGCCCTCGAGGCCTGCATGGACGGCGTGGCGGCCACCCGGGCCGTGCACATCTGCTACGGGTACGGGACTCCGGTCGTCCTGGCGTGGAAGAGTCGCAACACCGACTGGGGACACTACGGCGTCACGTTCCCGCTGCTGGCCAGGAGCAGCGTGGACCAGGTGTCGGTCGAATGCGCCGCGTCGGGCGTCAACCTGGCCGTCCTGCGGGAGCTGGGCGACAAGGAGGTGCTCTTCGGAGCCATCGACGTCGGCACCGAAGCGGTCGAGACGCCCGAGACGGTGGCCGAGCGCATCATGCGGGCGCTCGCCTACGTTCCGGCCGCCCGCCTGCTGCCGTGCACCGACTGCGGACTCGTACCCCGCAGCCGGGAGGCGACTCGGGGTAAAATGCGCGCCCTGGCCAGGGGGGCCGCGATCGCGAGGGCGAGGGTGGAATCCGGCGAGATCCGGCCGGTGCCGGCGCCGGAGGCAGGTTCCGCCAGGCTTCCTTGACAGAAGATTGGCGCCTTTGGTAAAGCTCCGCACGCGTACGTCCGTATTCCTGTCATAATTCGAGCCGAGAACCCGCGGGGGCGACCCGGCGGTCGGCCACGTGAGGAGAGGAGACCTGGCAGATGCGATATCGGTTCACCGGCGCAGTGGTGGTGTTGGCGATAGCGGTGGGGGTGTCACTGAGCGTGATGCCGACCGCAGGGCAGGCCCCGAACCCCGCGCGCATTGATGGTCATCCGAACCTCAACGGCGTCTGGCAGGCACTCAACACCGCCTACTGGAATCTCGAGGACCACTCCGCATCGGGCACGCAGTTCTGGCAGTTGGGTGCGCTGTTTGCCGTCCCGGCCGGTCAGAGCGTGATCGAGGGGGGCTCGATTCCCTATTTGCCCCAGGCGCTCCAGAAGCGCGACGAGCTGATGGCGGACTGGCCGGCCACCGATCCCGAGGCGAAGTGCTACATGGGGGGCATCCCGCGCTCGAACTACATGCCCTATCCGTTCCAGATCGTGCAGGGTAACAAGGACATCCTGTTCGTCTACGAGTTCGCGAGCTCGAACCGCATCGTCCACATGAGCGATCACGAGGAGCCGCCCGTGGACAGCTGGATGGGCTGGTCGAACGGCCGCTGGGAGGGCGACACGCTCGTCGTCGAGGTCATCGGCCACAACGACCAGACGTGGCTCGACCGCTCGGGCAACCACCACTCGGCACAGCTCAAGGTCACCGAGCGCTGGAGCCTCGCGCCCGGGGGGAATCACCTCAACTACGAGGCGACGCTGGAAGACCCGCAGACGTACTCGCGCCCCTGGACGATTCGCATGCCCATGTACCGCCGCGTCGAGCCGAACGCCCAGATCCTCGAGTACAAGTGCGTGGAGTTCTCCGAGGAGCTCCTCTACGGCGATTTGAAAAAGGGCGGCCGCGCCCCGGTGTGGATGCCGCCGGAGCGGGAACAGCCGTAACAGGGAGCGGGTGCAGCCGTAACAGACAGCGGGTGCAGCCGCAACAGCGTGCACGACTGACAAGCACCGGACCGACGTGTAGTATTGGGCGAGTTGCGTCCTGATGACGTAGGAGATGAATCGATGCGCACGAAACTCTTCAGCCTGGCGGCCGCAGCCGCGCTCCTGGTCACCGTGGCGGCCGTCCAGGTGGCTGCCCACCATTCCTTCGCGGCCGAGTTCGACGCCAAGCGTCCGGTGAAGCTGCGGGGCACGGTGGTGAAGATGGAGTGGATCAACCCGCACTCGTGGATCCACATCGACGTCCGGGACGAGAGCGGCAACGTCGAGCGGTGGATGGTCGAGGGCGGGGCCCCGAACGCGCTGCTGCGCCGCGGCTGGAACAAGAACTCGCTGCCCGAGGGCACCGAGATCCTCGTCGAGGGCTTCCAGGCCAAGGACGGCGCCAAGCGCGCCAACGGCCGGGACATCACCTTCCCGGACGGGTCCAAGCTCTTCGTCGGCTCCTCCGGCATCGGCGCGCCCGACGGCCGATAGGCCCGATTGCCGTCCCCGCCTTCCCCATCGGAGGCGGGG
>Ga0302046_10004511_pt1 | contig 12388 bp, 7 predicted proteins | sample RVTome_11_FD_200261 | JGI IMG/M metagenome (GOLD analysis project Ga0302046, IMG submission 200261) | Soil microbial communities from uranium-contaminated site in the Upper Colorado River Basin, Wyoming, United States - RVT147D111 (version 2) ...
ACCCGTTTCCCCCACGTCCATCTCGCTCAGCAGAATGCCGGCCAGCTGCGGAATCGTGACCTGGTACAGCGTATCGAGCGCGCCGATCTTGTCCTGCACACTCGGGAACAGGTCTGTGTACTGGGTCCTCAACGCGCGCAGATTCGCTTCCTCCTCGAACGCCTGCTGCACGAGACCGGAGAGCGCCGTCGAATTGCGTGCGGTCGGAATCGCCTCCAGCGCCGTCAACAGCGCAAGACCGCCACGCGGATGCTCGCGCAGTGCGCGACGGATCGCCGCCGAATCGCGTGACAGCTGGTCGCGGTCCGACTGCAGCTGGAAGAACACGCCGATCGATGTGTTCGTCGTCATCGCCGTGCCCGGCGGCAGCGCCCCTGCCTGCGGCCGCAGCTCCAGCTCCGCTGTCGCGTTGTCGATCTCGAAGTTCTGGCGCGCCGACTCGTGCGCCACCAGTTCCTGCTGCGCCTTGTCCAGCTGCGTCTTCAGGATCTTCGTCCGCTCGCTCACCGCCCGCTTCTTCAGCTCGAGCGCGACTTCATCGAAACGAAGCATCACATCTTCCAGCGTCGCCGTGATCTGGAGCCGGTCCGCGCCCCGCAGCGACACGTTCATGAAGTTGTCATCCGGACGGCCCTGGATGATCCGCTGGCCGATCACCAGCTGCGTCGACAGCGCGTTGAACACGTCTCCCGGCGACAGCACCGAAAACTGAACCGCGCGGTCCACCGGAATCGCCGATCGCGGCGGCACCCAGCGGAAGCCCTGGCTGCGGCCCACCGAATCCCCGAATGCCCCGCGGTCCACCACCGCCCCGCTCGCATCCAGCAGCTGGTAGCCGCCGCTCTGCGCCGGATCCACCGCAATCGCGTACGCGCCCGGCTTCAACGACCGCCGCTCGAACCCGAACCCATCGAATGCGATCGAGTCCGCCGGGTTCGGCACCGCCAGGAACATCCGTCGCCGCAGGATCACCGTGTCCAGCACCGTCGATGACGTCAGCAGTCCCTGCCAACCGTTCGAGCTCAGTAGGGCGCCCTGCTGGATCGGCCCGCCAACACCGCCGATTCCCGGATTGATCCAGAACCGGCCGCTCGTCTGATATTCCGGTACCTGAAAATTCCGCGCGACGAACCCCGCACCCGTACCCAGCACCAGGATCGCCAGGATCATCCACTTGTACCGCAGGAACGCCGTCAGCGTACGCTTCACGATCGACGTCTGCGGGCCACCGCCGCCACCGGCTCCATTGGCGTACGCCGGAACGCCCGGCCCGTCACTACTCTGGGCTGCCGGGTACGACTCGTACGGAACCGGACTCTTGCTCGACATCGCTGCTGCCTCGACACGCTCGGGTTCGCACCGCCGACTTCAGCAGGCGCGCAGACGGCCGGGTGCATACACCCCAGCCACCGCTTCGGCTCCAACTGCCACGCGGATCCGATGACCGTGGCAAATTTCGCGCTACCTCGCACCGCCCTCATCCGCGCCGTGCGCCCACGTGTGGCCACGAGTCCACGCCTCCGTCTCCCAATCCGCCGCGATCTGCGGCACCCTGACCGGATCCGGCCACCAAATCCGCTCTTCCTGGATGGCACCATCGGGGCCACATGTTGCGTCATGTCCACAATCGAGGTCCGAACTGTTGCTCGTCTGCGACGCGGTCGATTGCGCCGGTCCGGACCTCCAGGGATCGGGGTCATGCGCCGACATGCTTGTTGTAGCAGTCAGTCATATGGTTGCGGGTCTGGCGCGACGGCGAGGCCGGTTGTACTATCGAGGCGTCCGCGTGCGGCACAGGCGATGCTGTGGGCAGCGGGCGACGGCGGTCCCGCGCCGTGGCAGGTCAAACAATCCCAGATCAGCGTGCCGGCCCCGGGCGCGCACGAGGGGGCGTCCAGGATCCGATTCCGGAAAGGGCCACGATGGCTCCGAGTGCCGAAGGTATCGGCGCAGAGGAACGGCGTTGCGCGTAACCGCGTCGAGGGAGAGGCGGACCGGTCGCGGAAGGGGAGAGGAACGAGATGGCGAGCGATGTATTGGTGAACGGTCCGTCGCGGAACGCATTTGCACGGGAACCGGAAGGTCGGGCGGACGGCGCGCCGGAAGCGGAGCTGAGCCGGGAGGCGAAGGAAACGATCCACGTTCTGATCGTGGACGACGAGTACACGCTACGCGAGAGCTGTGCGAGCCTTCTGCGGCAGGAAGGCTACAAGGTGAGCGTGTGCGAGAGTGGTGGTGAAGCGATCGAGCTGATGAAGCGCCGGCAGGTGGACATTGCGCTGATCGATCTGTTCATGGAGGGCCTGTCGGGGCTGGAAGTGCTGGCGGGGTGTCTGGAAACGAAGTCGGACACTCTGGCGATCATCATGACGGGGAATCCCAGCGTGGAGTCGAGCGTTGCGGCGCTGGGAGCGGGGGCGTGGGATTACCTGCCGAAGCCGTTCTCGGCGACACATCTGCAGATTCTGGTGGGTCGAGCAGCGCACACGGTACTGCGGAACCGTGAGAGCGCGCAGACGCCGGAGGTGCTGACGCTGCCGCGCGGCCACAGCGAGCGGGTCCCGCTGCTGGGGCAGAGTCCGACGTTTCTGAAGGTGATCGAGCTGGCGCGGAAAGTGGCCGCGACGGACGCGTCGGTGTTTCTGCTGGGTGAGAGCGGATCGGGCAAGGAGATGATCGCGCAGTTCATCCATCAGCACAGCCGTCGCGCGTCGCGCCCGATGGTGGCAGTGAACTGCGCGGCGTTGCCGGAGACGCTGCTGGAGTCGGAGATGTTCGGCCACGTGAAGGGCGCGTTCACGGGCGCCGTCCGGGACAAGCCGGGTCTGCTGGAGGTGGCGAACGGCAGCACGTTCTTTCTGGACGAGCTGACGGAGATGCCGCTGACGATCCAGGCGAAGCTGCTGCGCGTGGTGCAGGATGGCGTGGTGCGGCGGGTGGGCAGCGAGACGACGGATTCGGTGGTGAACGTTCGTTTCATTGCGGCGACCAATCGGGATGCGCGCAGCGCGGTGGAGGACGGCACGCTGCGCAAGGACCTGTACTTCAGGCTGGGCGTCGTGCCGATCATTCTGCCACCGTTACGGGAACGTCCTGAGGATGTTGCAATGCTGGCGGAGAATTTTCTGGCGCGCTACTGGAAGCGGCATCGCGGTGCGCGGGCGACGCCACCGCGGTTCGGCAAGCCGGCACTGCGGTCACTGGAGACGCGGCCGTGGCGGGGGAACGTTCGCGAGCTGCAGAACGCGATCGAGCATGCGGTCGTGCTGCTCGAGCCGGGCGTCGAGATCCAGCCGGACGACATACCGGTGCTCGAGTCCGGCGGCACGCAGTCACCGTCGCTGACGGCGTTCGATCCAGCCGGTGAGAAATACCATGTAGCGCGCGACCGTATCCTGGCGGACTTCGAGCGGAATTACCTGAGCTGGCTGCTCGACCGTGTGGGAGCGAACATGTCGCGCGCGGCGAAGGTGGCAGGTGTCGACCGGACGACGCTCTACCGACTGATGGAAAAGCACGGCCTGCAGCGCGACACGGTGATCAAGGCCGGCTGAAGGTGGCATGAAAGCGATGGAGTGAGAGGACCGGACACGTCGGCGCGTCTCTGCGTTGATGGTGACGAAGACGTCAGGCAGTCCAAACGTTTCGAAGGCAGGGCATGGTTCGCACCGATGCAGGGCTGATCGACCGGGCGGGGTTGCGTGAGGTGGCGGAGGCGGCTGTCGCCCGGGCTGTGGGCCGGGGTGGCCATGGTCTGGGTACGGACGCAGTTCGGGCAGCAGTCGGCGAGGTGCTGCGTCTGCTCGATCGGGGTGGCGAAGACCGGCCGCCGGCCGATGCCGACATCGATCTGCTGTGCACGCTGGCCGCCGACCTGCGCACCGAGATGCTGCGCCGGTGGAGCGTGCGACCCGAACCGCCGCCTGCCGATACCGTCCTCGCGACCATGAGCGGGATCGAATCGCTGAGCGACCGGCTGGAACGGTTGCGCTCCGGCGATGCGCTCGTCGGTCACCTGCCCGATGGCTACGAGTTCGCCGCCGGCGTCGCCCACGACCTGCGTTCACCCCTCACATCGATCCTCTTCCTGGCCGAGACACTGCTGGGTGGACAGAGCGGCGAGGTGAACGACACGCAACGGCGGCAGCTGGGCATCATCTACAGTGCCGCTCTCGGCCTCGTGACCGTGGCCAGCGACATCATCGAGCTGGTGCGCGGCGGCGACGGGCTGACCGAACGCGAGCCGACTCTCTTTTCGGTCACCGAAATGCTCGAATCGGTCCACGACATCGTGCGGCCCATGGCGGAAGAGAAGGGGATCGGCGTCCACCTCTTCCCGCCGGCCGCCGACCTGCGCTATGGCCATCCGCTGGCACTCAGCCGCGTTCTGCTCAATCTGACGACCAACGGCCTGAAGTTCACGGACACCGGTTTCGTCGAGATCGCAGTGCGGGATCGTGCACTGGATCGGCTCGAGTTTTCCGTGCGCGATACCGGCAAGGGCTTCACGGCGGAAGCGCTCGACACACTCTACGAGCCATTCCGGCGCACGCGTGGCGGGACCGATCGGTGGGGGTTTTCCGGGACGGGCCTGGGCCTTGCGATCTCGCGCAAGCTGGTCGCCGCCATGGGCTCGACGCTCCAGGTGGAGACCCGACCGAAGTGGGGCACACGGTTCTTCTTCGAGGTTGCACTCGAGAGGGGCCCGGAGGAACGCGGGGCGGTCCGCTGAGGGACGTGACAGCGCGAGTCGACGACGAATGGACACTGTCTTGTCGCAGCCTGTCTACAGCCGTTGCCGGCCGGCCACTTCGGTGCCGGGTGGCGCGCGCAGTAGCGAAGACACAACACCATGTCGTTCAACGAGATGACTTTCGGGACGGGTCGCGCACGGCCATTGCTTCAAGACCCGACGACCGGCTGGAGGAATCACCCGCTGAACCGGTGACCGATGCTTGTGTCCGCTGAATCGAGTGCTGCACCGTATGGAACGACCCGAGCCGCGACGACGCGGAGCGGCGTAGTGCCGGCTGCGACCTACGAGTGGGTCGCAACCTACGACCGGATCGCGCGCGCCGCCGATGACGCGGCCGAGGGCGGGCCGGCCGAGCACATCCGCCGTGTGATCAACGTGACACTCGCGCTCCTCGCGATTCTCATCACGATGCCGCTGACCGTCGTGATCGGGCTCCTGATCAAGCTGACCTCGCCCGGACCGATCCTGTACACGCAGGCGAGGGTGGGTGTGGACCGCCGGCAGCGCGGGGATGGCGTGCCGGATGGACGGCGCGTGGTCGATTACGGTGGCTGCCTGTTCCGGATCTACAAGTTCCGGACAATGTACGTGAGCCCGGGCGACGCGCCCCAGACGTGGGCGACGCGTGACGACCCGCGCGTCACGCCGGTCGGCCGCGTGCTGCGCAAGTTACGGCTGGATGAGTTGCCGCAGCTCTACAACGTGCTGCGGGGTGACATGAACATGGTTGGACCGCGTCCCGAGCAGCCCCGCATTTTCGCGCTGCTGCGCGACCAGATTCCGAGCTACGAGCTGCGCCAGCGCGTGCTTCCGGGAATCACGGGCCTGGCCCAGGTCAATCAGGCCTACGACACGTCGACGGATGATGTCCGTCGCAAGGTGGGCTTCGACCTCGAGTACATCGCGCGGCGCTCACCGGGCGAGGACCTGCGAATCATGTTCATGACCCTGCCCGCCGTTCTGCGGATGAAGGGGTGGTGACAGGAGCGGCGGTCGCGCCGGAGCGAGGTTGGCTACGGCGCACCGACATTCTCCCCCGGGTCGTCGCAGCTGCAGCATTCCTGATCCTCTTTCGAAGTCCGGTCGAGGGAACCGTTCGCCTCTGGCTGACGGATCCTGATGCGGGGCACGGCCTGCTGCTGGCCCCGCTCGCGTTTTTCCTTGCGTGGCGGCAGGGTCTTGCCGGCGACCGCCGCGCCCAGCCCACACTCGGAGCAGCGCTCCTCCTCGGCGCAGTTCTGCTGCGCTATGTCTCCGGACTCGCCACAGAGCTGTTCAGCATGCGCATCTCGGCGGTCGGCGCCCTGTTCGCGCTCGTCGTGTTCGCGTGGGGGCTGCGCCAGCTGGCGCGCTGGTGGCTGCCCGCCACGCTCCTGGTTCTCGCCATCCCGCTTCCCGAGCTGCTGATCGGTTCGCTCGCGCTTCCGCTGCAGTTCCGGGCGTCGCGCATGGGTGCCGCGCTGCTGGAGTGGCGCAACGTACCTGTCGAGCTGGCCGGTAACGTGATCCGCCTGCCCGGTCACACGCTCTTCGTGACCGAAGCATGCAGCGGGCTCCGATCACTGTCGGCGCTGCTGGCACTCGGGTTTCTGATCGGCGGGCTCTGGCTCCGCACGGTGTGGGCACGCGCCGCGCTGGTCCTCGCCGCCGTACCCATCGCCATGCTGCTCAACAGCGTGCGTATCTTCCTCACGGGATTCGCCGTCTATTTCATCGATCCGGCATTGGGCCGCGGCGTGATGCACTATACGGAGGGCTGGGCGATGTTCGTCGCCGCGTTCGCCGCACTCGGTGTGACCGGCCTCGCACTGGCGTGGGGTGAGCGTTTGCTGCGCCGGCGCCCGGCCAGGGTGACCGCATGACGGCCCGCGTGCGAAACTGGCTGCCAGCCGGCATCCTCATGCTCGGTCTGCTGCTCGTGAAGCAGGGCAGCCGGCAGCAGCGCATGCCGCTCCGTGCCCCACTCGATCGCGCCGTACCCGCCGTGATCGACGGCCTTCCGAGCCGCGACTACGAGATTCCCGCCGATGAACAGGCCGTTGCGGGCATGTCCGCCTACATCATGCGCGCCTATGCAGTCGACCCCGCCGCCGAAGCAACACCGGCCTTCTCACTCTACGTCAGCTACTATGACAGTCAGACCCAGGGCAGGACCATCCATTCCCCGAAGAACTGTCTGCCCGGCGCCGGCTGGGAGGCACTCGCCTCCACGTCCGAAGTCATCCACGCCGGCGGCGAACGCATCACTGTCAACCGCTACCTCGTTCAGCGCGGGGAGGACCAGGCGCTGATCCTTTACTGGTATCAGGGCAGGGGCCGCGTCGCCGCCAGCGAGTACGGCGTCAAATGGGACCTGCTTCGGGATGCGGCTCTGCGTGGCAGGACCGAAGAGGCGCTCGTCCGGGTCATGGTCCCCATCGACGCCGGCGAGGCCGACGCCCTCGAGCGTGCAACCCGCGTCTCGGCCAGCGTCATTCCCGCCGTCTTCCTCGCCATGCCCGAGGCTTGAGCAGCGCTACGAACGCGACGCGGCTGTTCGCGGCTTCGCCAGGAGGTGGAACGATCCACCGCCGCCTTCCGCCGGGCCGGCCAGCACCGTGACTTCGTAATCCAGGCCCTCGAGCAGCTTCGTGCATTCCGCGCGCAGCGCCTCCGTGTGCGCCTCGAAAATGATCACCGGTCGATGGCGCGACAGTGTGTTGCGGGCACCCATCAGAACGCGCAGCTCCGCGCCCTCCACGTCCATCTTCACGACCTGCGGCGCCGGTATCTCCGTCCCCACCACGTCGTCGAGCGCGACCGTGCCCACCTCGAGCTGACCGCCCGCATTCAGGCTCCCCTCCCAGTGCGAGATGCCGGTGCTGAACCGCGACATCCCCGTCGTATCCGACGCCGCCCGGTTCATCACCTGCACGTTCCGGATGCGGTTCAGCCGCAGGTGCTTCTGCAGAACCGTCGCGTTGCCCGGAAGCGGCTCGAACGCCACCACACGGCCCGATGGACCGGCCAGCACCGAGGCCATCAGCGTATACAAGCCATGATGGGCGCCTACGTCGAAAACCACGTCACCCTGCCGGACATGCCGCTCCATGCACGTCCGCGTCTCCAGCTCGTACAGACCCAACCAGTGACTCTTGTCCCCAGACCCGGAGATCCACCACTTGCCGCGCAATGACCCCTGGACGAAAGGCACCGGCAGCCACGACGGAATCAGCCGGAACGGCAGCCGCATCAGACGCCCGAGCCAGGTGCCCTGGCGGTAGCCGCGCAAGTCCATCAGCCGCTCCACTCTCGATCGCTTTCTGTGCTGGATTTGCCTCAGCCGCCGCCGGGTGCGCCGACCGCCCTGCGTCCACGGCCATCACCTTGACACCGACGGCTGCATTCGTCCAGCACCGGCGTGCCCCGGCCGGCGACCCAGTGCATGTCGAGTGCCGTTCCGTCACGGCTGTCCGGCGCTGCCCGCAGCCGCCCGGCCCGGCCGGTCGCGAACGTTGAATTCGGCGGCCCGGAACGTTTTTCTCGTGAGCCGTCACGTCCGCCAAGTGTCGTTGAGACACGGGATCGAACGTGCGGAAAATCGTTCCTGTAAATCTGTAAGTGATATACAGATACAGCATCCTGCAAACAAGCGGCACGTTACATGCACGGCGCGCCGCCACCGCTACAAACGTGTTTTGTTCTGCCGCGCCTGAGGGCAGAACGGAGAGGAGCCGGGCCGCCGCGGCGAAGACGCCACGCGAACGCCGTCTCCTGCTGGAGCAGGGAGTGCGACGGGGAAGCATCGGTCGGTGGAGCGACCGAATGCCGCCGGATGGCGAGGGACCGCCGGAGCGGGCGGGTACGAACGGACTGAGGAGACCGTTCGCACCCGAAAAGCGATCCCATCGGAAGTCGAAGTTCCGTCCATCCGCACGGTGCCTGTGGGAGAGTCGAGGTCACGGCACCGGAGAACCCCCTACGAACGACGGGAAAAAGCCGGAGCAAATACTTGGCCCGAGCGCGAAATGATTTCGCTGTGCGGGTTGGGGCGCGAGCCTGACCGGATCTCCAAGTCAATGAACTGCAAGGACATGCACAAGCGAGGCCGTGGGGCACGAATCTCGTAATCCCTATCAGCGCTGCTCAGAGCAAAGCCGTCGAAAGGCGGTGACGCAGAGCTTCGGGGCTTCGGCGGGCCGACTGGCCAGCCATGCCTGCCGGGCCGCCAGCGACTCGAAGGTGAGTTGTTGGCGGCTGTTTTTGTTTGGCATAACCACAATCGACGAGAATCCGATGACGAAGTCCTCTCGCCATACGCTGATGATGGTGCAGTGCGCGATCACGGCGCTCTTCCTTGTAACGGCATGTCAGGACGCGGGCTCAGAGGGCCCGTTGTCAGAAGAAACCTATGCGGGCAAAGGACAGTTCGTGGAGTTGACCCCGGACGTGGCGGAGATCGTCACGGCGGGCGAGCAGGTGAAGCTTTCGGCGAAGGTGCGCGACGGCAAGGGAGTTCAGGTGCAGAACGCGCGCGTGGAGTACGAGAGCTTCAACCCGTCAGTGGCGACCGTCGACTGGGACGGGACGGTGACGGGGATGAGTGAGGGTGTTGCGGAGATCCAGGGCACGTACGGCACGGCGAAGGCGACGGCGGTGATCGCGGTGTCGAAGCCGGTGCTGCGCAAGGCCGGCGCGAGCGTGACGATCTCGCCGGAGCTGGCGGAGATCCCGACGATCGGCGGCACCTACAAGCTGCTGGCGGTGGGTCGCAATACGAGCGGCAAGCTGGTGGCGAATTCGAGCCTGACGTGGGAGACGCTTCGTTCCGAGGTCGCCACGGTGAACGGTGGTGTGGTGACAGGCCGTTCGAAGGGCGAAACGCGGATCGTGGTGCGCAACGGCGACGCTTCGGACACGGCGGTGGTGGTGGTAGCGCCGGCGAATGCGGCTGCGCGGGTGCGGGTGACGCCGAAGGCGGACACGATCCCGCAGGTCGGCAACAGCATCCAGCTGAAGGGTGAAGTGCTGAACGGCTCGTACGAGCCAGTACAGAACGCGACCCTCGAGTGGGAGAGTCTGGACAAGACGATCGCGAAGGTATCGAACGCGGGCATCGTGACGGCCAATGCCAAGGGCGTCGCGCGGATCCGTCTGTTCTACGGCTCGCTGGCGGATACGGCGCGTGTGTACGTGGCACCGACGGCGACGGCGACGAGCCTGTACATCACGCCGAAAGCCGACTCCATCAAGGCGATCGGCGCAACGACGCAGCTGACGGCGACGATCCTGGATGGCAACAACCAGGTGGTGACGTCCGTGAAGCCGGGCTGGAGCACGCTGAATGCAGCGATTGCGACCGTCGATGCGAACGGCGTGGTGCGCGGACTCGCCAAGGGTACGGCGAGGATCACGGCCAAGCTGAACGCGCTGGCCGACACGGCGATCGTTCACGTGGTGCCGGCGCCGGTTCCGACCGCGCCGTACCGGGTGGTGATCACGCCGAAGGTGGACACGGTGGGCGTGAATGCGACCGTGACGCTGCAGGCGAAGGTCTACGACAAGAACAACAACGAATTCGCGTCGATGCAGCCGACGTGGTCGAGCCTCAATACGACGATCGCGACGGTCAGCACGGGCACGAGTGCAGTGCCGAGCACGGACGTGAAGGGCCTGAAGGTCGGCTCGGTGAAGATCGTGGCGAAGTACAACACGACGGCGGACACGGCGCAGGTGCTCGTAAGCTCGACGTCGACGGGTGGCGCCGCGCTGGTCATTGCGCCTCGCCTCGACACGATTCCGAAGGTGGGCGGCAGCGTCACGCTGACCGTGAGCGTGTTCAATGCACAGCAGCAGGCAATGTCAGGCGTGGAAGTCCAGTGGGAGAGCCTGGACAAGACCATTGCCAAGGTGTCGAACGCGGGTGAGGTCACGAGTTACGCAAAGGGTACCGCGCGGATCCGCGCGTTCTACGGTACGCTGACGGACACGGCGACGATCCTGGTCGAGCCGAGCGGTACGACCGTGACGCCGACACCGACGCCGAACAGCATCGTGATCACACCGAAGGTGGACACGATCCCCACCGTGAACGGCACGATCCAGCTGAACGCAGTGGTCAAGGTCAATTCGCAGGTTGCCACCGGCGTCGCGGTCCAGTGGTGGAGCCTCGACAAGACGACGGCCACGGTCTCCAACGATGGCGCGGTGAGCGGGCTGGCGCAGGGTGTGGCTCGCATTGTCGCCGAATACAACGGCATGGCTGACACGGCCACGGTGCATGTCGCACCGGGCGGCTCGACGGGTGGACCGACCACCCCCGGCCCGTGGGTCACCGTATCGCCGAAGACGGCGGTGATCATGAACGTGGGCGGCGTGACGTCCCTGAGTGCGACGGCGCGCGACGCGCAGGGCAACACGGTGTCGCAGTCGTCGATCACGTGGACGAGCCTCGATCCGTCGATCGCCGGCGTCTCGAACGGTCAGGTGACCGGTCTGGCACTCGGCGCCGCCCGGATCCAGGTGTCCTACAGCAACCTGGCAGACACGGCGACGGTGACGGTCACCCAGATTCAGCTGCCACCGCCGGGCGTCAACCTCACGCCGGCCAACCTCATGCCGCTGATCGGCCCGGTCGTGGCCAACAGCCCATCGATCAGCGCGACGCAGAGCTACGATTCGCGGTTCGTTCAGTACGAGAACCGCGTGCTGTGCCACACGAATGGCACGTGCGTGAAGTCGGGTTATGGAGCACAGCTCGATCTTGTGAACGCGGGTGCCGCCAACACGGCGAACCATTATGGCGCGCTGCGTGGCCGGCTCATGTGGGCGATCCGCAACGGCGAGCCGTACGGCCCGGGCGTGACGGATGTGAATCAGTCCGTGTATGCACGCGGCCGTCATATCGTGAAGGAGTACCTGAAGTGGAGCAAGGCCCACGGATTCTGGAACCAGCAGCACAACAACACGGGTCTCAACGACGTCGAGGCGCTGTGGGTACTCGAGGGCGATGTGGATGCACGCACGCACATTCATGCGTCGGCGCAGCAGCACACGTATGATTCGTGGGGTTACCTCCACATGGTCAGCATCAACTCGGACTTCCGCCAGATCGCGGTTGCGCTGCAAGCGTTCAACGCGGCCCACCGGCTGGGCATTCCGTACACGGATGTGAAGGACATCACCGGCGCGAGCGGTCCGGCACTCGACCCGGCGCCGGGTTCGTGGAAGGCCGCCGGCGAGCGTCTGCTGTCGTGGATCCTGGATGGCGATCCGAACTTCAAGCACGCGTCGAAGGGCCTTTTCCCGACGCCGCCGGCCATCCTGCCGAACGGAATGCTGCCCGCGCCGGCCGCGTTCCAGACGTATCCGCTGTCGCAGGCACAGCTGGCGCCCAGCGAGGTGTACTTCATGAACGCGATGTTCGCGATCGAGCTGCTGCGCTGGTCAGCGTTCGTGGCCCCGCACCCGCGTGCGGAGCAGGCGGCCCGGTCGATCGTGGATCACCTGATCGACGAGCTGAACCGGCGAGGCACGACGTCGCTGCCGTTCGTGGGCAAGGATGGCGGCAGTGCCCCGGACCTGTCGGGCTTCTATATCTGGCCCGCGCTGGTGATGTGGCAGGAAACCGGAGATCAGAAGTACTACGACTTC
>Ga0302046_10004512_pt1 | contig 12388 bp, 11 predicted proteins | sample RVTome_11_FD_200261 | JGI IMG/M metagenome (GOLD analysis project Ga0302046, IMG submission 200261) | Soil microbial communities from uranium-contaminated site in the Upper Colorado River Basin, Wyoming, United States - RVT147D111 (version 2) ...
TGATGACCCCTACGGGGATGCCGATAGAGATCATCGAAAAAAACAGAAAAAGAAACGGAGCAACGGAAACTTTCAGGGAAATAATGGGAGAGACTTCCGAAACAAAAAGAAGGGCTGGGCGGACGAAGAGCTTCGTTAAAATTATAACTAACTAAAACAATGAATGTAAATATTTATTGAAGAAAATCTCCGGTCAGCCTTGACCGGAGATTTTGTTTTGGCCGTCTTTAGGTGTCATCTCAATAATTCGGGCAAGAAACCCTAAAGGTTTTCAAAACCTTTAGGGTTTGGTAAGATCGCCCCTACTTTTTGAGAAGACACATCTTTAGTTGACAAATTCTTGAGCCGTAGGTTTGACTTTGTGTTTGCGGGTATGGTCAACCAACAAGGTTAAAATGGTAAACAGCAATTCATCTTCGGTAAAGGGTTTGGGTAGGAAATGTTGAATTCCCATTCGAGACCCCTTTTCCCGATTGCGGTCATCTGCCCAGGCACTAATGATCATGACCGGGATATCCTTTGTATCAGGATTCTGTTGTATTTTCTGGTAGATTTCAAAACCATCCATTTCGGGCAGCAAAAGGTCAAGCAGAATGAAATCGATATTTCTTTGGTGGAGTTTTTCAAAAGCAAGGTGACCGTTCGCTGCCGTCGTCACGTTGAAGCCGATGTCATCTAAGATCTCCGCGATCAGTTGTCCCATGAGCTTATCATCCTCGATGACAAGCACATTTTGATTCCCTTCGAAATATTCCCGGGCCCGTTTCGGAATTAGGTTGACGTTAAATTGACCTGACACAATGCCTCCTTAACTCCCACTATGGGAATACCAACATAATTTATCAGTTTGCATAGTCCGGATAGTGTAGCCGTAACTGGCATTCAATTCGATACTTTAAGTCCGGGGCAGCCTGAGTGCAGGCTTTTGGCTTACTTTTAGGCTGCAAACCTTGTTTGTCCCGTTCGATAAAGTGCGGGGGGCGCCAGCCCACCCCCACACGCACTGCCCAGCTCTTTTCCTCCTCCTTGATCTGGTGACTGGCCCAGCAAGGTTGGCGTTTGGATAATTTCTCAACAATAATTAACGAGGAATATGGGATATTTGTTACGCTCAATAGAAAATTGCCGGTCGGGCCAGACCCCACTCGTCGGTGGGTCCAACCCCTTCGGCCAGGGTGACTTCTTCGTTGCTTCCGTCCAGCTTCAGAGTCGTGATCCGCCAGCCGCCAAAATGATCGGTCCGAAGGTAGAGCTCCTGACCACATGGGCCAAAGACCGGCGTAATATCCGTTCCCGGTCGGTTGGTCAACTGCTCCAGTTGGCGATCGGCCAGCCGCAGCCGGTAAATGTCCCACTGGCCGGCCCGGTTGGAGGTAAAGACCAGAGACCGGCCATCCGGCGACCAGGCCGGATAACTGTCACTATCACCCATCGTCAGCCGTTCCGCCCCGCTGCCATCGAGGTTGACCCGCCACAAGCCACATTCTTCGAAACAGCCTTTGATGGCCAATTGGCGACTGTCGGCACTCCAGGCCGGCTGCTCCCCGGCGAACTGGCTGATGAACTCCCCATCACGGGCATCGACCACCATGACTTCGTGACGCAGGCCGGGTGGGCCGAATTGAAAGGCCAGCTTGGCGCCATCCGGCGACCAGACCAGATTCTTGACGTGATCCTGGGGGACCAGCAGCCGGTGATTCTGGGGCTGACCATTGACAATATCAACCAGCCAAATGCCATTACCCCGTTCGTAAACACCCCCCAACTGGCTGATGCCCTCTTCGCCAAAGAAGGCCAGCCGGGCGCCATCCGGCGACCAGGCCGGCGCCCCGGCAAAGTTTTGAAGCTGGTCGGCCAGGGGTGCTGCTCCGGAGGTCACACTCCCAACCAGATTATGATACCGCTCGCTGCTTTGTACGAAGACCAGTTGGGCCGGGCCGGGGAAGGGCAAAACGACCTCGGTCGTTGCCACCACCCGATTGTCTGGATTGGTATTTTCGATGTTACCACCGAGTGACATCGTCGCCGTGTTGGTCACAAGACCGGCATAACACATATTGAGCTCGGTCGTTACCGTCAATTCTTGAGGCGTATCGACCGCCAGGTTGGCGACGGTGCAACTGACGCTGCCTGTCTCAACCGCACGGCAAGCCGCATCCGTCGCTGCCATAGCCGGTGCTTGCTGCGGCGAAAATCGGTTTGTTACCATGGCCGTGATCGGGCTGGTGGGGCCGTGATTGGTCACGGTCAAGCGATAGGTCACCCGACCGGCCTGGGTTGAAACCAACGCGTACTCAAGGGTTACATTCGATTCTTGAACACCAACGGATTGAATGATCACATCCAGATCTGAGGTGTCGATTTCAGCCTGTTCAAAGTTGCTGCGTTGTTCCTTCAAGGCTTCGGTGATCGTCTCCCGAGACTCCGGGGGGGCTTGATTGATGAGGGTGGTCACGGAATCTTGATAATCCTCGCGGGCCAGTTCTTCGGCCACAGGATCGCCTTTGACATCTAACATGTCCTGCGCGTGCCGGTCGACGAGGGTGAGATTGGCCTTGACCGGATCGGGATGAAAGGTCCGAAAGACTTCCTCGGTGGCTATCCGCCAATTGTAGAGGGCATCGCCCGGTCGAGCGGTCTGGGCGAGGACCGAGCCGGTTACCCCGAACAACATCAGCATAGCGGCCACATTAAAGACCAGGCCAAAGGTTCTGCCGATGGCCAGACGAAACCCGGCTAGAAAATTAGCCCAGGCTCGGGTCGCTTGACGCCCTGAATTGGCGTTGACGTGGGCAATTAATTTCGCCCGCGTTTGGTTTCTAAAGACAGGTGAGGGTTGAACTGTTCGTCCGCGTTCGAGATGACCGACAACAACCAGGAGCCGTCGCAGTTCCCCGGCATGCTCAGGATAGCTTACCAGGCACTCTTCGAACGTTTTTTCGCCGCTGGCTAGTTGAGCTAAGCATTCTTCCAGGGCTTGTTCTAAACTATCCATCTACTCTACTCCAACCTTACATCATCAGCGCCATCGTCTCGTCATCAATTAAATCTGCCAGCGCCTGTAAGCCTCGCATTTGTAAAGCACGAACAGCGCCTTCTTTCCTTCCCGTAAACTCAGCAACTTCTTTGGTACTCAAACCATGAATAAACTTGAGAATCAGGACGTCTCGTTGGTCCTCCGTCAGGTGTTCCAATTTAGCTCGTAACCATTCCCCTTGCAAACGCTGCTCAACCTGACGCGAAACGTTCGCTCCGGGATCTGGCCTGGACATGGCGTTCGGCTCCAGCGGCACAATGTCTTTGCGAGTGCGGTAGTGGTCGATCACGCTGTTGCGCGCAATTTGGAGTAACCAGGCTTTGAAGGGCCGCCCACGCAATTCGTAGCCGCTCAAATTATCCCAGGCTTTGAGAAACACCTGAGATGTTAAATCTTCGGCTGTCTGCTGGTCATGAACACGGTAAAAGATAAAACGAAATACCTCGTCAATATGAGCATCATATAGTCTGGCAAAAGCGTCGGCATCACCCGAGACGGCTTTTTGAATGAGCCGGACTTCTGGCGCGTTAGGGTTTCGAGCTTGAGCGGCAGAGCTGCTTTTGACCAAATTTCTACCTATATAAACGAGACATGATGGCGAAGTGTTACGCACGCTACAAAACTCGTCGCCACGATGCGTAAATTTTGATCGATACTGTTCATTTGTTATTGTCGACTATGAGAGAGGAAGCATCGATCTAATACCTGCAAGGCAAAGTGAGCCACCAGCCCCACCGACCCCCAGGAACAGATCTTGCTTGCAGTATCGATCAACAGCTTAAAGCCAAGGCGTGTTGTCATTTCCGGAAACATGTCATTCTGAGGAACGAAGGAGGCGAAGCGGCTGGAGCGACGAAGAATCTCCATGAAGCGATTGCGAGCCAAGGCTCTTGAGGAGATCCCGCTCCTGTTGGTCGCTCAGGATGACATAACCTAAAATATCAACAGAACCTAAAGCGAAGTCATTAAATATAGCATAATTGACCGGGAATGTCTATTAAAAATGGCGACGGCTCTGATCGGTCGCCATACATTGGGTGGAAAATGGATTGAAGTGAACGAGTGGTTAGCGGACACTGCATAAACGAGCAATCAAGGTATCCAGGGCCAGTAAGCTATCCATCCGGCCTGTTTTTATAGCCAAATCAAGCTCCAGAAGCATTTCCAGGATCTGTTCGAGGCGAGTCATTGAAAAATTGGCTGCCTCTTTTAACCGGGCCTGGGCCGCATAGTCGCTGCGCCAGCCCTTGGTTTGCGCGATCTCGGCCGCTTGCAGGCCGCGCTCGGCCATATCTTTGACCTCGATCAGGGCTCGAACCTGGGCCGCGATGCTGCCCAGGATGGCCATGGGGTTTTTGCCCTCATCCAACTCTTTGCGCAGTTGGTCATAAGCCCGACGCGCATCACGCCGGCCAATGGCATTGGACATGCCGAAGCGCTCGGCCTCTTCGGTATAGGGTACCAGCAGTTCAACATCGGCTTTTTTGATCGGGCGCTGCTCGTTGACGTACAGGGCCAGCTTTTCGATTTCGTTATTCAAGCTCCTCAGGTTGGGGCCGACCAGCCTGCCGAGCAGGTCGGCAGCGTTCGGTTCAAGCGTGACCCCGAACGATTTGGCTTGCTTGACAATCCAGGGCCGGAGGTTGTTTTTGTCAAGCCCGGCAAAATGGACAACCTTTGCTTCTGCGCCCGACTTGAGAAGAGGATGCTGCGCCGTGAGTGACTCTCGTTCCACCAGAACCAGGTCGGTAGTCGGAGGCAGGTGTTCCACATAGGTTAGCAGGGCTTGTAGTTCTTCAGCTCTACCCGTGACAAAGCGGAGATAGCCGTTGACAATGACCAACCGTTTCGGCGTCATAAAGGGCGCCGCATCGGCATGATGGCGCATCTCGCTCAAGGTCAGGCCATGGCCATCGAGCACCGTGATGCTCAAATCGGCCATAGCCGGATCACCCAGCGAGGCCTTGAGTTGGGCAATTACTTCGCCGCGGCTGAAATCATCAGGGCCGTGCAAAATATGGAGCATATGTTAGCGTTGTCTGAGCAATTATGACTCGACCGACTGAATTGTCTCGATGCGATGCACGATGAGATTGGGGTTGGACTCTAGCCGAACATCCTTGATCTGGAGATCGCCCGGCTGGCCGCTGGTTGTATAATATTCCTGCAGAAACAGGCCGAGCGGCTGGGCAAAGATCGCCGCCACGGTCGCAGCCAACACGCCCGCCGGCAGACTGCTCCAGCGGAACCGCTGCCGAGAATCCCCATCAAGACTCATGGCCAGGAAAGCTGCGACAGCAGTTAAGATACCCGTGGTAGCCAGCACCGTGCCGCAGCGCGGGTGGACAGCCAGATTGGCTTCCCCCTGTCGCAAACGCTGTAAGGCTTCTTGCGCAGCTTGCTTGACTTCGGCCGTATCAACCGGACCATACAGGGTAAAGCCTTTCCAGTCACTTCGCCCAACCAGCGCAAGCCTGTCATTACGCCGGCTCAAAATATGGACCGTAGCATGCTCCAGGCCATGATTACGGCGAATTTTAGTGATCAAAGGGAGATCGAAAAATCCCACGTTAAGACTCCTCAATTATGATTGAGTTGAGATTTTACAGTAAGAAGATGGCTTTTGCAAGGAAAAGGCGGGATAGCATTCTGGGAGATTTAAGATGGGAGATTAATAATCTCCAATTCCCGACATGAAATTATAATTTTGGCTAATACCTTAGGTTCTGTTGACATTTCACTTTGTTAACCAAAAACCCACCCTTCGATACGGCTATCGCCTACTCAGGATGCGTTTTTGGGCCGATTTCGCATGCTGAGTGCCCGTCAGGGCGTATCGAAGCGGCGAAATCGGCAAATGTCAACAGAACCTAGAGAGGCTTGGCCACGACAATAACCCGGTGGGTGTTGTTACTGTAGGGCCAACAGGTGACGAAGGTCAGGCGCTCGTCATCGGTGGGGGCAATCCATTGGGCGTTGCGCTGGCGCACCTCAAGCGGCTCACCTTTTTCGGGCACGATGGTTTTTAGATCAACTACGTACTCAAACTTTTGATCGCCCGCATAGGCGATGACTTTATCGCCTACCTCAACATTGACCAGATCACGGAAGACCTCGCCTTTGACGTTATGGTGACCGGCCATGACCGTATTACCTGGGTGGCCCAGCACAGATGTGGTATTATGCCAACCGACAACAAAATCGGCCACCTGCCAGATGCTATACTGGCGACCGGCTTGCTCCACAACGGACCAGCCGACCGGGATCACTTCACTGTCGAGGCCAATCGACCCGATCACCAGCCGGGTGGGGATAGTATCGCCCACCGGGACCGGGGGCAACGCCGGTTGGCCGGGAACCGTTGGGGTCGGGGTCGGAGACGGTCTTAGCACAGGGAGGGGAATCACCCGGGTCGATTCCGGCGTTGGGGTGGGCGGTTCGGGCGTGTCGATTGGCTGCTCAAAACCCGGGGCGGCAGCCTCATCTTCGGTGGGAACACTGACGGGGATTGGCGTTGGATCATCGGGATTGAGTGTTTCTGGCAAAATATCGGGGGGTTGAATCACCCAGGTTGCGGTTGGGGTCGGCGGTTGGGTTGCCGTGGGTGTCGAGGTTGGTCCGGGGCCGGCCCAGAGCGTGGCCGTGGGAGACGGCGTGGCGGTTGGCGGATCGACCTGAGCCACGACTTCCGGAGTCGCAGCCATGACATCTTCCCAACGCGCCTGCACATCCTGGTATACCCAAAAAAGAATAATGCCGGTCAGGATGACGGTTGTCCAGACAAAACTGGCAATCAGGAGAGCAATCTGCTCGATGATGGTCTGTTTATTGGTTAGCTTCATCATCCCGTAGCCTGAGTCTTGTCCGAGTCATCACTAAAATTGGTGGCCATAACGGCCAAAGCAATAACGATGGCCGCCAGAGCCAGGAACTGCATGCCCAGATAACCATTACCAATCACATAAGGCTGCGCCCGCAGCGTTTCCAGCAACAGGCGGCTGAGACCATAGAGCACCACGAACAGCCAAAATTGAAATCCCGGCCACGGCTGCCATGATCGATAGGCATACAACGTCGCCAGAATGATCAAGCAGGCAGTGGCTTCGTAAAGTTGGACCGGATGTCTGGGTGTTCCGGCAATTTCAAGCGCCCAGGGCAAGTCCGTGGGTAAACCCAAAGCCTGTCCGCCCAACAACGCGCCAATGTTGCCGATGGCAAGCGCCAGAGCCAGGCCGGGGGCCAGCGCATCGAGAAACGTACTGACCGGTACGTTGTTCCGTTGGAGATAGATGAGCACCACCAACCCGGCGATGATTAGCCCTTCCCCAAGCGACAACGCGCTGCGAGATAACGAGAAAGCCTGGGTCAGATCACGAGCGTAATTTTCCCAATGCGACAGCACAAACCACAGCCGGGCCCCCACAATCCCGGCGATGAGACCGTACAAACCGGCATTGTATACGTGGTCCCCCTCGAGGCCCAGTTGCCTGGCCCGAGTTGTAGCCAACCCCATAGCAGCCCACAAACCAATTAGCAGAAACAACGGATAGGTAGGTACGGCAACCCCACCGATTGAGATAATAGGCAGCATACGGCTGAATTCGATCCCCGTTTATAATTCAGGCAGCTTCGACTCGATATAAGCCTGGTTGATGGGACCGGTGAAAACTTCATTGACGATGCCGTCCCGGTCGATAAAGATTGTTGTCGGCAGGCCCAAGATGCGATAGGCTTCAACCGTATCCCCGGTTTCATCCAAAACAATGGGAAAGGTAGCGCCCATTTCCTGGACAAAATCACCGATCAGGCTCTCTTGATCGGCAGCAGTATTATTGACCCCTACAATAATCAAGTTGTCGGCATTATCGACAAATGTGCGTTGAAAGTCAGGGAATTCAGCACGGCAAGGAGCACACCAGGTCGCCCAAAAATTGACGATAACCGGCTTACCCTGAAGATCGCTCAGGCGCAAGGTGTCGCCCTCGAGCGTTTTCAACTCGAAATCCGGGGCCGGATGTCCCGCCACCGGGGCCGGTTCCAGCGTGATGGGATTCCCACGGGCGACACCGGCATTTCGCAGCGTTTGCGAGAAAACAATCCAAACACCCCCCAGAATAACGACCAGGGCGATCAGGGCAATCCAAAACCGGCGGTCGTTGAGGGTATTTTCGGTTCGATTCTTGTCAGCAGTTGTATCAAGGCTCATTATGGTTTACCTCCCGGATAAGTATAGGATGACGTGGTCATTGTAGAACCAAGTTCTTACATAGTCAAGGTCTGATCAACTCAAGCGTATCATACTATATGCAGAGGTATCGAACCGTAAGGTTTCTTCCACATTGGATGAATTGAGCCCTGGGTTGCGACAAGCATCCGAATAAATCTTGAACGTTTACACTTTATATTATTACTATGTCAAGCTGATTTGTCAAACACATGGTACAGGTGGGTTTTTACGAAATTGGGCAAATAAAAAAAGAGCAGCCGGTTGGCCGCTCCTGTAATTAAGTTTCAAGAATCAAGTGTCATTGGCCTGGCAAGGCAAGCCTTGCACTCCTTAGTTGGCAACAAGTTTATTCGACGATAATCTTTTCATCGATCAACTTCTGCTCGACCAAATTGCCTTTGGGATTGAAGCAGAAATGCTGGGCATGCATACGAAACTCGACGTCGATCATGGCCCGGCCGGCGCGATTTTTCTCCAGGGTAAAGATGACCCAGTCACGATAGCTCTCGCTTTTGTAGGGGTTAAACGAGATGTGATCTTTTGAAAGAATGTGGAACTTGTTATTCATCAGGATGGCAATGTCACATTCATAATCAAGGGCGGAGCTGCCACGCAAGTGATACAGATGCATGCGTTTGCTTCTTAGCCCTTCCCGGTCGGCGGCGACGATTGAGACAACGGGAATATTTTGGGTCATCGCGATGTCTTTGAGACCCTCAACGATAATCGTCACTTTATCATTTTCGTCAACCGCTCGCTCCGGATAAATGGCGACTTTTTGCAAATAATCGACAAACAAGACGACTTTACCATTGGTCGCTTCCACAATCTGGCGCGTCATATCGCGAATGACGTTGAGCGTTGTCACGGCCGGGCTGGCTTTCATCAAGATCAAACGGTCGGCATAGCGATTAATTGTTTCCATCGCTTTGGCAGTCTTGGGATGCTGTGATAGAATTTGATATAGACCTACATTCCCGTCGTTTCGAACCCACTCGCGGGCACGTTTGCTGACCACGATGTTGTGTAAATCTTTCAAGCGAATGCCTGCGCCGGCGTCGCTGCTGGTTGGGTCAATGCTCTCCTGACAAATGAGACGATTTAAGAGATGAACTTCGCTATGTTCATAAGAGATGTAAAAGGCATACGTTGCTTCATTGAGAGCTAAATTCCGGGCCATCTGTAGGGCCGAGATGGTTTTACCAATACCTTGCGCGCCACCGATCAGGACCAACTCGTTTCGGCGCAAGCCGCCACCGATGAGCCGGTCAATCTGATCGAAACCGGTCGGTACGGGCAGGTACTCATCCAACTCACCCTGGACTACCATCCGGTCGGCTTCTTTCAAAACCTGAGTCAATGTTCGCGGGGCAGGACCACTCGACCGGCGTTGAGCACCACGCGGACTCCGAGGGCGAGGGGCCGCGGTGGGTGGCTCCGGTTGTGATGGTGATTGTGATAAAGGTTTTATCGGCCGCTGCGATGACGGTTGTTCTTGCCGCAGATCGGTCTGCGGATCGGTTAAGGGCATAGCCTCCCCCTGCTCTAATGAATAATAACAGTAATATGATTATACCAAATTGGAACAGCCGAAACAACTCAAGAGGTAGGTTATAGGTCCCAACAAAATTAAGACATTTTCAACCCTAAATGTTGCTTCTTACACAAAAACGCTCACCTGGAGCGTAATAAGTAGGGAGCAGAGATTAGCCAAAACGCCCTTACTTCCTACGCCTTACCCTTGTTTGGTTCTTTCTGGTCCGGATTAGGGCTGATTATAATCTCATATCGATTATACTTCACTCTGGTGTGAATTTGGTGTGAAATAGATTAAAAAATATGTAACTGTTCAGCCGGTGGCCGGATTGTGCCCGGCTCGTTACGGATATTCATCCGTAACGAGGCATTTGCAAACTTAAGTCTGCGGATTATACGTGACAGATACATATCTGTCACGATCAAGTCTGGCTGCTGCATAGTTACGGGAGAAGAAAGTGCATCCGGTCGTAGCACTTGCCCAGCAAGCTATCGAAACTTACTTAAAAAGCGGAGAAAACATCCGGCCCCCCTCGCCTTTGCCGGGATATCTGGCTGAGCCAGGGAATGTCTTTGTGTCACTTCATAACGCTGATGGTTCACTCCGCGGCTGCCGGGGTTCGGTCATGTCGACCGAGCCTACCCTGGCCGACGCCATTATCAAAACGGCCATTGCTTCGGCGATCGACGATCCACGCTTTCCCCCAATGAACCTGGTTGAGACAAAAGGGTTAAAAATTAAGGTCGATGTGCTTAGTCCGTTAGAGCCGGTCACGAACATAAATGAACTGGACGAAAAAACCTACGGCGTTTTCATTCAGTCGGACCAACGTCGAGCCTTGCTGTTGCCAGATATTCAAGCCGTAAAAACCGTACCCCAGCAACTGGATTTGATCAGACGCAAGGCCGGTTTGTCCCCGTCTGAACCCGCTCAGCTTTATCGTTTTACCGTTACCCGCTATCAGTGAAAGAGGTTGTGAATGTATACGCTCAATGAACCACGCCCCAGGCGCCCTTACAAAAAAAAGACGGCCAGTAAGGCCGGCGCGTTGATCTTTGGGTTAGGGCTGGGGGCTATCGTTGCTACCGTTGCCATTTTGATTTGGGTGGGCATCCCCAATTTCAGCAGCCGGCTTGAAAATCTGCCCTACTACGCCCGAACCTATTATCGAAAACTGATTCCCCACCCCGAATACTTACCAACACCGGCTCCGGCGGCAGTGGTCGCCAGCAGCGTGAACGTAAGTGATGCCGGCGAGGTGTCATCATCTCGGCTCGAATCGCCCAGTGAAGCGACCGCAAGTGATACCGGCGAGGCAGCCTCAGTCCTGTCCGATCCGCAAGAGGAGCCTGTCTCAAGCGAGAGCGAAACAGCAGCACCATCCCGGCCCGACCTGCCCGAGGCCGCTGCCGGCGAGGCCATCCCAGCGGCTTCCGGCATCGCCGGAGAAAGCTTAAGCCCGGAAGACAATCTATTGCTACCGGATGAGCCTGCCACCGAAATTTCATTAGCGCCCGTCCGCTATGCGGTTCAGTTGACTGGCCTGACCCACCAGTGGCAGACCTGGAACAACTGCGGCCCGGCCACCATCACCATGAATATGAGCTACTTCGGCCATGCTGAAACTCAGGTCGATGCCGCCGAATTTCTCAAACCGAATCGGGACGATAAAAATGTGAGCCCCCACGAGCTGGCCGCCTATGCCCGCACGGTTGGCAACGAAGCTATCGTGCGCCAGGGAGGTTCGCTCGAACTGCTCAAGGAACTGTTGAGTAATGACTTTCCGGTCTTGCTTGAAACCTGGTTGGTCCACGATGGCGATGGCCTGGGACACTATCGTCTCTTGACCGGCTACGATGAGGCCACCGGCCAATTCAATACTTTTGACTCGTTGAATGGCCCGGATGTCATAGTCGATCAGGCCCAGCTCGATACCGACTGGCGCGTGTTCAACCGCTTGTACATCGTTGTTTTCCCTCCTGAGCAAGCCGCTGTCGTCGCCGCCATCATCGGAGATGATGTGGATGATACGGTCCTATATGAACGCCTGGTGGCTGAGGCCCGGGCCGAGATCGCCCAGAATCCCAACGATGCCATCGCCACCTTCAATCTCGGCGATGCTCTGACCCGTCTGAAGCGTTATGGCCAGGCGGTAGCGGCCTTCGATCAGGCCCGCCAGATCGGCTTACATTGGCGTCGACTGTGGTATCAATTCACTCCATTTGAAGCCTACTATGCCGTTGAGCGCTACCAGGACGTCCTCGACCTGAGTGCGGCCACGCTCAACGGCGCCGGCGGCCTGGAAGAGGCCTATTACTATCACGGTCTGGCCCTGCAGGCCACGGATCAACCGGGAGCGGCGGATGATTTTGAGGCAGCCATTGCTTACAATCCCCACTTCACCCCGGCCATCGATGCGCTCAGTGCCCTTTCAAATTAGACCGACTCGCGAGTTAAGTCTAGATTGAAGCAAATATGAGTTACGCAGTTGAAGCGCCCTGACCAAAAATCAACCACGGATTACACGGATTTCACGAATTTTTACGCTTAAATCTGTGTAATCCGTAAAATCCGTGGTTAAATTATT
>Ga0302046_10004513_pt1 | contig 12387 bp, 11 predicted proteins | sample RVTome_11_FD_200261 | JGI IMG/M metagenome (GOLD analysis project Ga0302046, IMG submission 200261) | Soil microbial communities from uranium-contaminated site in the Upper Colorado River Basin, Wyoming, United States - RVT147D111 (version 2) ...
CGTTGAGTCGGCTGGCTACACACTCGCCCCACTCGACCGATCCGTTCCCCCGGCCTACACCGTCCTGACCGACGGCGCGCTGGTGACCATCACACGGGTCAGCGAACGTTTCGAGATCGAAGAAGTCATTCTGCCCTTCGACCGTCAGACGGTGCGCAATGAGGGGCTGCCCGAGGGCGAAACACGCCTGCTCCAGGCCGGCCGCAATGGACGACAAGAGATCACCTACCGCATCCTGACCGAAGCCGGCGATGAGATATCGCGCACGCCGGTCAAGTCCACCGTCATCGAACCTCCGCTGCCGGAAATCGTCATGGTCGGCGCACAAGCCAGCTTTGCGCCAGTATCGATTGAAGGCCGGCTGGCCTACCTCTCGGGCGGCAACGCTTGGCTGATGGAGACCACCACCGGCAACCGGCGCCCCATCACGCTGACCGGGGACCTGGACGGCCGGGTTTTCGATCTGTCGCCGGCGGGCGATTGGCTGCTCTATAGCCGGACTGAGCCGGAGGCGGAAGACACGATCAACAGCTTGTGGGCCCTGCCGTTGGAGGCCGATGATCCGGAGCCAGTCGATTTGTCGGTTGAAAACGTAGTCCATTTTGCTGCCTGGGCGCCAACCCGTGAGCGCCTGGCGCTGGCCTACTCTACCGTCGAGCCGAGCGCAGCCGCACCAGGCTGGCAGGCGAACAACGACCTGGTGCTGTTGACCCTGACCCAGGCCGGCCGGGTGCTGAGCCGCGAAACGCTAATAGCGGCCAATGCCGGCGGGCAATATGGCTGGTGGGGCACCGACTATCAATGGGCTCCCGACGGCTTGCGCCTTGCCTTCACCCGAGCCGATGCCGTCGGGGTCATCGACAGTCGCTCACCCTCCCTGGACTCCCAATGGGATGTCACGCCATTCCAGACCCTGAGCGATTGGGCCTGGGTACCCGGCGTTGCCTGGGGGGCCGACAGCCGGACGCTGTTCTTTGTGAACCATGGTCCCCCGGTTGGCCTGGAGGGACCGACGGCGTCACCGGTCTTCGAGCTGGCGGCGCAGGCCCCGCAAGGCGGCGGCGCCCTGACCCTGGCCGCCCGCAGCGGCATGTTTGCCTTGCCCTCCACTTCTCCGGCGCAGGTCCTGGCCAGCGGCGAGGTGGCCTATGCCGTGACCTATTACCAGGCGAACGACCCGCTCTCGAGCCAGGACACGACCTACCGAGTCATGATCATGGACCGCGATGGCAGCAACCTGCGGGCGCTTTTCCCGGCGCCCGACCAGGCAGGTCTGCGCGGCGACGATCTGCAGCAACCGGTCGCCTGGTCCCCATCGGGCGATCTGATCGCCGTCCGGCGACGGGGCGACTTATGGATCGTGGAGGTGGCCAGCAGTCAGGCACAGCAGATTACCGGCGACGGCCAAACGGCCGCCTTTGATTGGAGCGGCCAGTGAGCGGGTCATGCGGCCGGGCTGCAGTCAGCCCGTGGACGAAAGGAGGTTAGGGCTTTGAGAGTGCTCGTGACGGGCGGCGCCGGCTTTATTGGTTCCCACTTATGCGATCGCCTGCTGGCCGAGGGGCACGAGGTTGTCGTCGTCGATAATCTGGTGACCGGCGATATGCAGAACATCACCCACCTTGCCGGCCGGCCGGACTTCTTGTTCCTGCAGCACGATGTTTCGAATTTCATTTTCGTTCCGGGCAAGCTGGATGCCGTGCTGCATCTGGCCTCCCCTGCCAGCCCCAACCCGGCCTCGCCATTTGGCTATCCGCAGTTACCCATCCAAACGCTCAAGGTTGGCGGATTGGGCACCCACAACGCGCTGGGCGTGGCCCGGGCCAACCGGGCCCGCTTTCTGATGGCTTCGACCTCCGAAGTCTACGGGGATCCGCAGGAGCACCCGCAGCGCGAGGAATATTGGGGGCATGTCGATCCGATTGGTCCGCGTTCGGTCTACGACGAGGCCAAGCGCTTCGCCGAAGCCATGACAATGGCCTATCACCGCTACCACGGTCTTGATACCCGCATCGCCCGCATCTTCAACACCTATGGACCGCGGCTGCGCCTGGATGACGGCCGCGTTGTGCCGAATTTCATCTGTCAAGCGCTGCGAGGCGAGCCGCTCACTATTTACGGCGACGGGAGCCAGACCCGCAGCTTCTGCTACATCGATGACCTGGTCGAGGGCCTGTACCGGCTGCTGCTGTCCGATTACCACTTCCCGGTCAATCTTGGCAATCCCAACGAGATGACCATCCGCCAGCTGGGCGAGAGGGTTGTTGAGCTGACGGACTCGGGGTCGAGTCTCGAAACGCTGGCCGAACGCCGCGATGACTCCGACCCGGATCGTCGCCAGCCCGATATCAGCCGGGCCAAGGAAGTGCTCGAATGGCAACCGGCGGTCGGCTTGGACGACGGCCTGACTCGCACCATTGCCAACTTTCGCCAGCGGCTATGACCCAGACTCCGCCCCGCGCTCGGCGCGAGTTCGTCCGCTTCTACCGCTTCTCGATCGTAGGTGCGATCGGGGCCCTCGTCGACTTCGCCTCCTTCAACCTGCTGACCGTCTGGCTCGGGGTGCCCAGCGTGCTGGCCTCCGTGCTTTCGTTTATCGCCGCCGTGGTGAGCAACTTCACCTGGAATCGCTACTGGACGTACGCCGACTCGCGGTCCAAACGCTTGCTCAACCAATTGGGCCAATTCACCGCCGTCAACCTGGTCGGTCTGGCGATCCGCACCCCGGTCTTTGCAATCAGCGAACAGCCAGCGGCCGCGATCGCCGGCCGGCTGCTGGGCCAGCTCAGCGGGACCGAGCTGGGCTCGCAGCTGGCCCGGCTCGATCCACTGGTTCTTGGGCGCAACATGGCCCTGGCGCTGGCCATCATTGTCGTGCTCTTCTGGAACTTCGCCGTCAATCGCGTCTGGACCTATTCCGACGTCAATTAGTCGCTGGTGTTGGCACACTGTAGGGTCGCCCCATCGCCCGAGTCTGTATAATCGGGGTAGGGATTATCGAAATCGAATTGTTAATGGCCGGAAATCATTCGTCGAAGCACTTCAAACCGATCCCGATTTACACCACGCCCGGCGACTGGGAAGCCATCCTGGTCTTCCCCTACGTCTACAACACCGTTGGCGAGTGGATCGGGTGGGTGACGCCTGACCGCCAGGTCTATGACGTGGATGGTGTTTACGTCGGCTGGCTGACGGAGGAGCCGCGCGTCTTGCGCAGGCGGATCTATGACAAGGAGCTGCCGCGGCGAACGCCGCCGCCTCCGCCGGACCCGATCCGGCCGCCGGCGACGGTTCCCCTGCCGCCGATGATGGCCGAGATCCCCTTTGAAATCATCGACGTTCTCGATGAGGAGCCGCGCTTGCTCCACACCTCCGACAGTGGCGAACTCAAGGAGGACATCAATTGAGCGCCGGCTCGACCGAACCGCCCCCTTCCAAGACCGTCGAGCAATCCCGCGTCACCCTCAGCCAACTTATGCAACCTGGGCACGCCAATCTGTTGGGCGATGTGCACGGCGGCTGGATCATGAAGCTGGTTGACGAAGCCGGCGCCCTGGCCGCTATGCGTCACGGCCAATCGCGCGCCGTCACCGTCGCCATCGACCGGGTCAGCTTCCACGAGCCGATTCGGATCGGAGACCTGGTCATGCTGGAGGCCGAGGTAACCTACGTCGGGCGTACGTCGATGGAGACACGGGTCCGTGTTATCGCCGAGAACCCGGTCACCGGTGAGCGCACCCACACCAACACCGCCTATGCGGTTTACGTCGCTCTGGACGAGCGGGGAAGGCCCAAGACCGTGCCTCGTCTGACCGCCGAAACCGAAGACCAGAAGCGGCGCCAGGAAGAGGGCAAGTCGCGGCAGAACTACCGGCTGGCACAGTTGGCCAAGGAGGAGACGAACCCGTGAGCGAGGCCGTCCAATCGCTGACGGATCTGCTTGAACGTGCCAGCGCCCGCCGGTTCCTTGAAGCCCCGCCGCCCGAGGACCTGGGGATCGCCGAGCAGCTTCCCTTCCCCTTTCTGGGCCTGGTCGGCCAGGAGGAGATGAAGCTGGCGCTCCTGCTCGGGCTGATCAACCCCAACATCGGCGGGGTTCTGCTGATCGGCCCGCGCGGTACCGGCAAGACAACGGCTGTCCGCAGCCTGACCGACTTGATGCCCGATGTCGAGCGCTCTCGCTGCCCCTACGGCTGCCTGCCACACGAGGTCGAGGCCGGCGGCATTGACGCCATTTGCCCCGACTGCGCCAAGCGCTATGCCCACAACGAACCGCTGACGTACGAAGACCGGGTCCGGTTGATTGACCTGCCGCTGAACGCCCGATTGGATGACGTCATCGGCGGACTGGACGAACGGGCGGCCGTCCATCAACGTGTGCGGCTGCGTCGAGGCTTGCTTGGCCTGGCCGACCAGAACATCCTGTACGTTGATGAAGTCAACCTGTTGCAAGATGAAATCGTCGATGCCATCCTGGACGCTGCCGCCCAGGGCACGTACGGCGTGCATCGCGGCCCGTTGGCCGCCACTTACCGCAGCCGCTTCGTCCTGGTCGGATCGATGAACCCGGAGGAAGGCCGCTTGCGGCCGCAGATCCTCGATCGCTTTGGGCTGCGAGTGATTATCCGCGGCCTGGAGGCCACCGACCAACGGATGGAGGCTTACCGGCGATCGGTCGCATTCCGCACCAGCCCTCACGCCGTCCTTGAGTCTTACGATCAGGCGACCGAAGCCGCCCGCCTTGAAATCAGCGAGGCCCGCCGCCAGCTGCCCCAGGTCAGCCTGACCGACGAAGCAGAAAAGTTGGGCCTGTCCCTGATCAAGGAGCTGGCAATCGACTCACTGCGCGCTGAGATTACGCTGTTCGAGTCTGCCCGAGCCCACGCCATTGCCGATGGCCGGACGGAAGCCGGACAGGACGATGTGCGAGCGGTGGCGCCGATGTCCCTCAGGATTCGGCGCTCGGCCTTCATGAATGACTTCTTCGCCCAGCTCAAGGACGAGGAAGAGCAACTACGAGACCTGCTGGCCGGCGGCCGGCCGAAGAAGCGCCAGGCCCGCAAGAAGGGCTAGCCGGGAATCAAAACGGGCCGCTGGCGCGGCCCGTTGATCAATTTGTTGCTGGGGGTCAGCCCATGTGCTCGTCGATGTAGGAAACGGCTTCGCCAACGGTCGTGATATTCTGGGCGTCCTCGTCCGAAATCTCACCGCCGAATTTCTCTTCAAACGCCATGATCAATTCGACCAGGTCCAGTGAGTCTGCTTCAAGGTCCTCGCGGAAACGGGCGTCGTTTGTTATCTTGGCTTCATCCGAGCCCAGCAACTCGACAATAATTGCCTTTACTTCTTGGTAGGTGTCCGCCATGGTGGCCTCCTCTTCCTGTGTGGCACAACAATCGCTATTGTAATGTAGACGTGCACTGGGCGGACCCCTTGTTGACTCGGCTTCGTCCCGACTGGTAAGATGCCAAGGTTCCCGCCAGTGACTAGGAACACCACTGCATGTCCGAAGTTACGCCGACCTCCGAGCGCAAGGCCGACCACATCCGAGTAAACCTCGAAGAGGAAGTGCAGTCCGGGCTTACCACCGGCCTCGAACGCCTGCGCTTTGTCCACAACGCCGTTCCTGAACTGGACCTGGCCGAGGTCGATTTAAGCCAGACGCTGCTCGGCCGCAGCCTCCGGTCGCCCATCTTGATCTCATCGATGACCGGCGGCACCGAGCGGGCCGGTCAAATCAACCGGGCGCTGGCTGAAGCGGCCCAGGCGACCGGCGTGGCCATGGGCCTCGGATCGCAGCGGGCCGCCATCGAGAAACCTGATGTGGCGGATACCTTCCAGGTCAGGCAGCTTGCGCCCGACATTCTGCTGCTGGCCAACTTGGGGGCCGTTCAACTCAATTATGGTTATGACATTGAGCATTGCCGCCGGGCGGTCGAGATGATCGAAGCCGACGCCCTGGTCCTTCACCTGAACGCGCTGCAGGAAGCATTGCAGCCGGAAGGCGACGTTAACTTCGCCGGTTTGCTGGCCAAGATCGAAAACGTGTGCCGCCAACTCGAGGTGCCGGTCATCGCCAAGGAAGTTGGCTGGGGGATTTCCGGCCAGGCCGCCCGCCAGCTGGTCGAGGCCGGTGTGCAGGTTATCGACGTGGCCGGCGCCGGCGGCACTTCCTGGTCGCAAGTAGAGATGCATCGCGCCCAGAGCGCTCGCCAGGCAGTGTTGGCCAGCCGTTTCCTCGATTGGGGCCTGCCAACCGTCCAGGCCATCCGCCAGGTAAGACTGGCCCTGCCCGACGTGCCGATCATCGCCTCCGGCGGGTTGCGCACTGGACTGGACATCGCCAAGTGCCTGGCGCTTGGCGCCCAAGTCGGCGGCATGGCCAGCCCCTTCCTCAAGGCGGCCGACCAATCGACCGAAGCCGTCGTCGAGGCCATTGGGTTGGCGGCTGACGAAATCCGCATCGCCATGTTCGCCAGCGGCTGCCGGGATCTGACCGGCCTGGCAACCGTCGGCCTGGCCTCGGACGGGTGAGCCAGGTCGAGCAGACCGCCGTGCTGCGCGACCAGATGTTGGCCGCCGTTGAGCACGAGCTCCAGCAAATCGTCGCCGTACTCGACGGGCCGCCGGCCACCCAGATGGGCCGCATGGTGCGCTTCCATTTCGGCTGGGGCCTCGAGCAGCCGGGCGCAGCCGGCAAGCGAGTCCGGCCTCTGCTCACGCTGCTGACCTGCCAAGCAGCCGGCGGCCAATGGCAGCCGGCCGTACCCGCCGCCGCCTCGGTTGAGCTGATCCACAACTTCTCTCTGATCCATGATGACATTGAAGACCGCTCGCAAACGCGGCGCGGCCGGCCCACCCTGTGGGTCGAATGGAGCCTGCCCCAGGCCTTGAACGTCGGCGACGCCATCCTCATCTTGAGCCAGTCGGCCACTCACCGCTTGCGTCAGGCTGGCGTCGGCGACGGCGTCACGCTGGCGGTACTGCACGATCTTGATGAGGCCTGCCTCCGGTTGACCGTCGGCCAACATCTCGATCTGGCCTTCGAACAGCGGCCCGACGTCGATGTGCCCGCCTACCTGGAAATGATCGCCGGCAAAACCTCCGCCCTGCTGGAAGCAGCCACTGGCATCGGCGCCCGCCTGGCGGGGGCGCCGGACCGGCACATCGCCGCCTACCGCCAATTCGGTCACCATCTGGGGATGGCCTTCCAGATCGAGGATGACATCCTCGGCATCTGGGGCGAACCAGCCAAGACCGGTAAGCCGGCTAGCGACGACTTGCGCGCCCGCAAGAAGAGCCTGCCGATCTTGCATGGGCTGGCCGCCTCGCCTGTCTTCAGCCAGTTGTGGGTTGAGACAACAGGCCCCGACGGCCCGCATGTGCCCGCCATGCGCCAGGCCTTGGAGCAGGCCGGGTCGAAGGACTATGCGCATAGCTTATCCGAACAACACACCGAACAGGCGCTCGAGAGCCTGACTAAGGCCGAGCCGACCGGTACGGCCGCACTCGAATTGGAACAGTTGGCCAAAGACCTGGTCGGGCGCGAATCCTGAGCCACTTACATCCGCCTCTCAATCCAGTATGCGCCAGTCTGCCTTCATCGTCAGGCAAGGACCGCATGCTATAATCACGCAACTAGGGATGCGGATGGTATGCGCCGACAGACTCGAGCGTTAAATACCGAGGAAACAAGTGAGTTTGGCCAACTTCAGCCGGGGGTTACCCTCCAGGACCGCTATTTGATTCTGGGCGTCTTGGGCACTGGCGGCATGGGCTCGGTCTACAAAGGGCGTGACCTGCACTTCCCCAACGTAACCAAACTGGTGGCCGTCAAAGAGATGATCAACATGGCCACTGATCCCACAATGCACGAGATGGTCGTCCGCAACTTTGAGCGTGAAGCCGATCTGTTGGCCACGCTGTCCCACCCCTCCATCCCCCGCATCTATGACTACTTCACTCACGACCGCAGCTCGTACCTGGTGATGGAATTCATCGAAGGCCGCGACCTGGAAGCCATTCTACGCGGATCCGACGATTTCTTGGCTGAAGAACAGGTCGTTGCCTGGGCGATTGAGTTGTGCGACGTCTTGCACTTCCTGCACGGTCACAAGCCGCAGCCGGTCGTCTTTCGCGACATGAAGCCGTCGAACGTGATGATCGATCAGCACGGTCATATCCGGCTGATTGACTTTGGTATTGCCCGCGTATTCCAGCCCGGTGAGAAGGGTACGATGATTGGCACCGAGGGCTATTCACCGCCTGAGCAATACCGCGGCGAAGCCTCGCCGGCCGGCGACCTGTATGCGCTGGGCGCAACCCTCCACCACCTGCTGACCCGTCGGGATCCACGCTCTGAACCGCCTTTCTCCTTCGCCGAACGGCCGATCCGCGAGATCAATCCCGGCGTCAGCCCGGAAGTCGAAGGCGTCATTGACGGAGCCCTGGCCTACGACCCCAAGGACCGCTACCAGAACTCGGAAGGATTCAAGAACGCGCTGATGGTGGCCGCCAAGAAGACCGGCCTGCTCAACTCCCGCCAGACGTCGGCTGCGCTGCAGCCCCGCAATGAAGTTGAGGCGCTCTGGCAGTTCGAATGTGAGGACGAGATCCGGGGAACGCCAGCAGTGTGGGAAGGCAAGGTTTACGTTGGCTGCTACGACAACAATGTCTACTGCCTCGACGCCGACGACGGCGAGTTCCTGTGGAAGTACGCCACCGAGGGCGGCATTGCCGCTACGCCGGTCATCGACGACGGCGTGCTGTATGTCGCCTCGGAGGATCACCGCCTTTACGCGCTGACGGCCGAAGGCGGCCGGCTGCTATGGACCTACTATGCCGAGGGACCGCTGCGCTCAACACCGAGCGCGGTCGAGGGCCACATCTTCTTCGGCTCGGATGACAACCACCTTCACGTCGTCAACACCGCCACCGGCCGCCGTGCCTGGCGGGTCGAGGCGGCCGACGCCATCCGCTGCCAGCCTTTGGTCGCAGAAGAACGCGTCTACTTCGGCTGCGAGTCGGGGGACTTCTATTGCGTCGACTTCCGCGGCGAAATCAAGTGGCGCTTCCGGGCGAAGCGAGCTATCACCTCTTCGCCAATCCTGGTCGACAAGATGCTGTACTTCGGCTCAATGGATTGGACGCTGTACGCCCTCGAGGCCGAAGGTGGCTGGCAAGTCTGGCGCTTCCGCCTGGGCGGCCCGACTATCGCCACCCCAGCATTCCATGAGGGGCGGCTGTTCACCGGCTCGGCCGACGGCAATATTTACGCCCTCGAGGCCCGCAACAGCCGCGAGGCCTGGCGCTTTGAAACCGAGCACCAGGTGAACAGCTCCCCGGTCATCCACGAAGACTCGTTGTACAGTGGATCGGTGGATGGTTCGCTTTACTGTCTCGATATACGATCCGGCCGCAAGCGCTGGAAGTTCACGACCGGCAATGCCATAACGGGATCGGCGGTCGTCTCCCAGAACATCCTGTATTTCGGTTCGACCGACCATCGTGTCTACGCCATGTTGACCTAACCCAGCGTCACAGAAGAGAACAGGCCATCGCGCATGAGCTTCCTGCAACGATTATTCGGACGCGGCAAGACCGAGGACTTGGACCCTCAGGACCAGCGGACAGCCGACACCGCTCCGTTAGATCCGGACCGCTCCGAGATCACTCCGGTCGAGGACATCCGCCGCCATGTTCTCTTCGGCTCGGCCCAATCGGTCGGGGTCGAGCGGGACCACAATGAGGACGCACTCTTTGTCCTGCTGCTGAATGCTTCGGGGTTCGATGCCATCCCCGATTTTGGCCTGTTTGTGGTGGCCGACGGAATGGGCGGCCATCGGTCGGGCGAGCGCGCCAGCGCCATCTCCGTTCAGACCGTCGCTCGCCGCGTGACCCAGGAGACCTTACTGCGGCTATTCGAAGAAGATGACCGGGCCAACCTGCCTGCTTTGCACGAGCTGCTCCGCGAAGCCCTCGAAGAGGCCAACCGCTCGGTCGTTGAACTGGTGCCCGGCGGGGGAACGACGCTGACGGCTGCCGTGCTGCTCGGCGAGCAGTTGACAATCGGACATGTGGGGGACAGCCGCGCCTACCTGGTGCAGAACGGCACGACAGAGGTGATTACACGCGACCACTCCTTGGTGGAGCGATTGCGCGAGCTTGGCCAGCTAACCCCGGATGAGGCCGCTACGCATCCGCAGCGCAATGTCCTGTATCGGGCCATCGGTCAGGGCGACAACCTGGAGGTCGATGTCTTCACCCAGCCCGTCCCGCGCGGTGGCCACGTGCTGCTGTGCTCCGATGGTCTGTGGGGCGAGGTGGCGGACGAAGAAATCCTGCGCATTATCAGCAGCACCACCGACCTGCAGCAGGCCTGTGAGGAATTGGTGCGCGCCGCCAACGCCGCCGGGGGGCCGGACAACATCACGGCTGTGCTGGTGCAATTCCCGCCGCCGGCGACTTAAGGCAGGGGGATTGCGGTCCGTTGGCCCAACCTGGAAAGGATTTTTACACATTACTCGGCGTGCCCCGTAATGCCAGCACCGACCAGCTTCGCCGCGCCTACCGTCAGGCTGCCCTTCGGCTCCACCCCGACCGCAATGACAACCCCAACGATACCGAGCTTTTCCTCAAGATCTCGCAGGCCTACGAGACGCTGATCGACCCGGGTTCACGGCAGGACTATGACCATGGGCTGGCTGAGACCGAGACCGAGCAGGCCTCCACAGCCAGTTTTCGCGCCCACCTGGTGCAAAGCCGGGGGTCTCTGCTCCCGCTGGATGAGCCTCAGGTTCACTACCTGCTGCTGGACATCTCTCCCCGTACGGGCCTGAAGCACACGCGCCCGCCTGTCAATCTGGCAATTGTCATCGACCGCTCAACCTCGATGAAAGGGCAGCGCCTGGACCAAGTCCGTTCGGCGACCCAGGAAATCCTGCGCTCGCTGGAAGCCGGCGACAGCGCGGTGGTCGTCGCCTTTAGCGATCGGGCCGAGGTCATTGTCTCCCCCGATCAGGCCAAGGATATGTCCACCGCCAGGGCCCGCATGAGTTTGCTCCAAGCGGATGGCGGTACCGAAATCGGCCAGGGGCTGCGCCTGGGGATCCAGGAACTGCAGAGGAACTTCACGCGTGAAGGGGTCAATCACCTGGTCCTGCTGACCGACGGCCGAACCTACGGCGATGAGGATGATTGCCTGGCGATGGCAACCTCCGTCGCCGAGCACGGCATCACGATTAACGGCGTCGGTATAGGCGGGGACTGGAGCGACCGTTTCCTCGACGAGGTGGCCGGGATCACAGGCGGCAGCGTGCTGTTCCTCGACAACCCCAAGGCCATCACCGGCCTGTTGGACGGTATTCTGGGCACCCTGAGCAAAGTGGTGGCCAGCCGGATGCAGCTTGATGGCAGCTTGTCGCAGCTGGTCGATCTGCGCTCGGCGTTCCGGCTGCTGCCGGAGCCTACCATTCTGGGCGACACCCTGCCCCTCAACCTGGGCAACTTGCCACAAGACATGCCGCTCCGCATCCTGTTGGAAATTGTGATCCATCCGATTGGCAAGATCGAAAGCCTGCCATTGGCCCACCTGACGATTAGCGGCGACCTGCTTCACGCTGCCGGCGAACACCAGTCATTGCCGGTCGCCGTTGAGGTAGTGGTCTCTGAGGAGCCGGATACCAACCCGCCGCCAGAAGCAATTTCCGAGGCTCTGTCCGCCTTGGCTCTCTACCGGATGCAGGACAAGGCCCGTCATGAAGCCGAGCTGGGCCAATCGAGCCAGGCAGCCCGCCGGCTCGAATCGCTGGCCACCCAACTGCTGGCCAGCGGCCAACGCGATCTGGCCAAAGCCGCGCTGACCGAGGCCGAAAACCTGGCTAAATCGCGCCGCCTGTCGACGGAGGGCGAGAAGCGACTTAAGTACGGTACGCGTGCCCTGTTGTTGCCGGCCCGCGCCGGCGGGCCAAGCCTCGATGATTGAATGCCCGACTTGCAAGCACCAGGAATTCGTCGGCACCCTGTTCTGCAGCGAGTGCGGCGCTCGCCTGGTCCATGTTTCACCGATGCCCACTGTCAGCATTTCACGCGAGGCGATTGAGGGCGAAGCCCAGGCGACGCGCCCCAAGGTGCCCGAGGGCCCCGACCTGGCCTCAGGCGCAATGCTTGGGCTGCGTCTGCTTTCCAGCGGCGAGATTATCTCGCTGGTCGGCCGCGACAACTTCACCTTAGGACGGGCGGTTGAGGGCCAGGCGGTCATCCCCGACATTGACCTGGGCCGCTACGAGGCTTATGACCAGGGTGTCTCCCGAATCCATGCCGAAATACGGCTGGCGGAGGACGGCGTCTACCTGGTCGACCTTGACAGCATCAACGGAACGCTTCTCA
>Ga0302046_10004514_pt1 | contig 12385 bp, 13 predicted proteins | sample RVTome_11_FD_200261 | JGI IMG/M metagenome (GOLD analysis project Ga0302046, IMG submission 200261) | Soil microbial communities from uranium-contaminated site in the Upper Colorado River Basin, Wyoming, United States - RVT147D111 (version 2) ...
GGAATTCGACCTCCTCGAGGCAGATCAGAGAGGCACCTCCCCGCGGACCGGCAAGGTCGCCGGACATCGTCTGCCTGCCATCAGCCCATGCACCGAACGGAGCGGGGGCGCTCAGCCACGATCGGCCGGCGCTGCCGATACCTGCAAGCCGACGAGCCTGGCGACGATCACGACCAGATAGACCTGCCCCAGAACCGCCTGCCCGATGGCGAGGACCTTGGCTGCCGAACCGAGCGGAACGATGTCGCCGTAGCCTAGAGTCGTCATGGTGACGAAGCTGTAATAGAGCGGGATGACCGTGTGCTTGCCGCCGATCTCCATCACCGCCGCCCTGCCATCGGCCAGCGGATAGGCGAACGAGCCCGGGGCGAGCAGCTCGGTCCCCGAGTACGCAATCGACCAGAGAACCCCCATCAACAGATACACACAGAGGGAGGCGTTGATCGTTTCGTAGTCCGCCGAGGCGACCGTGAAGAGCCGGCGAGCGAGGAGGAGAATGACGCACAGGAGGCTCGCGCCGCCGAATGCCGCCGTCAGCAGGGCCAGCAGCCTGTGATCGAGAAACAGGTCGAGGATCTGCGACACCGTGGCCAGCGCCGCCAGCGGCAGCACGATCCTGCGGGCGTGCCAGCGTTGCCCGACCGCGTAGACCGCGCTGACCAGAACGAGAACGAAGATCCCGGCGAATAGGATTTTACTCGGGGCGCGACCGCCCTCCATCGCCGGAGCAAGGGCGAGGAGCAGCAGCAATGCGAGATTGAGGATGGCGAAGCGCTGGCGTCTCATGCGCGATCTATACCATGACCCGGCCGTGTCGGATGGTATAGACTCGAGCCGTGCACCGCCTCCGTCGCCGCCATCCGCACCTGTCCCGCCTCCTGCCGGCTGTTGCGGTCGCGGTCTGTCTCGCCCTGGTCATGCCGCTCATTGCCGGCGTGTCGGTGGAATTCGACCGGGAGGCCGATTTCGGCCGTTACACCACCTACGCCTGGGGCGAGGGAACTCCCGCTCGCCGATCCGACCTACTTCAAGTTCTGGTCGGGCGTCAATGTCATCGACCCTGTGGCGCTCAAGACCGGCAGCCTGGTGGTCGATCTGCAGGATGCCGCGAGCGGGACGATCGTCTGGCGCGGCCTCGCCACCGCCACGGTCGACCAGTCGTTCGAGAAGATCGGCCGGGCGATCGATAAATCGGTGGCCAGGATGTTCCGGGAGTTCCCGCCCCGCCGGCCCTAGGAGCCAGGAGCCTGCATCGCTCACCTGATTCCTGCGTCCGGGGAACAAGGACATGCGGTGGCAGGTCAACTGCGCTATCATGCGCGGGGTTCACCATTTCCGGGAGGAGAAAGATGAAAAGACTGCTGTCCGCGCTCGCGGTTTCAACCCTGGTCGCCGGGCTCGCCTCGACGCCGGCGCAGGCCGGACTCAACGTCGGAGCCTCGTTCACCGACACCGAGGTGGAGGACGGCGGGTTCAAGGCCGACGACAATAACTACAAAGTCTTCGCCGGCTGGCGGTTCTTCGAGCGGCAGTGGTTCGGCATCGAGGGACAGTACGTCGATTTCGGCGATTTCAGCTCCGGTGGAACCAGCGCCGAAGCCACCGGATTCGGCGCCTTCGCGCTCGTGTCCGTCAAGGTCTGGCGGTTCGATCTGTTCGCCAAGGCCGGGGTCGCCAGCTGGGACACCGAGGTGTCCAACCAGCCGGGCGACGACGGCACCGACCCGGCGTACGGCGTCGGCGCGGCGTTCCGGATCACCGAACGCTTCTGGGTGCGCGCCGAATGGGAACGGTTCGAGTTCGATAATGCCGACGCCGATATGGCCTCGTTGGGAGCCGAGCTCAGATTCTGAGAACCGGACACAGGTTCATCCGGTCACCGGCGGCCGGCGATGCGGCACGAATCGAGCGCTCCATGCGTGCGGTCGACCGTCGATACCGGGTCGGCGGCGCCGGGCAGAATCCTCAGAAGTGATAGCCGAGCAGGTTCCAGTGCCATTCGAGCAGCAGCACGATGATCGAGGCGACCGTGATCGTCCCGTAGTGCAACCTCGCGAGCGGATCGTGCAGGTCTTTGTGGTATCCCCTGAAGGTGAAGTAGCAGAGCGGCAGGGTGAGGACGAGGCTGATCAAGGGGAGTACGAGGATCCAGTTGATCCAGTCGGGGATTCTCTCCATGAATTGGTAGACGTCGACGCCCGATAGCCCGGCCGCCATCCCCATCAGGAAGACCGACTGGCAAACGCAGACGAGAAAGGCGGTGAAGCGCGCCTTGCCGCGGATCGGGCTGGGCGGTCCCATCACCACGATCCGCGTCAGGAAGGCGAACAGCCAGCCGAGGGCGGTCAGGACGAACAGGGCCAGCGCAGCGAGGAACACCGGCCCATGAACGACCGGGTCGCGACGCCAGTCCATCCTCTCCAGCGCTGCGCCGCCCATGAGAAGGTGGGTGACCCGCCCGTCCCCGGCGGTGCGGAAGGTCACCATCTCCTCGCCGTCGATCTCCCGGAACAGGCCCGCCTCGACCTCGACCATCCGTCGCGGCGGCTCGCCGCCCGCCGTGCGGATGACGAGTGCTCCGTCGGGCGCGGCGCTGACTCGATAGATCCCGAACATGAAGTCGCCCACCTTCAGGATGCTGTCGCGGACACGGCGGGTGCTGAGGTAGCTGCCGCCGAGCGCCGCGGCGCGCGCGGCGGCACCCGGCAGGGCCGATGACAGGCGCGGCCCGGCTTCGCCCGGGTAGTAACGATCGAAGAACTGGCGGCGCAGCGTGCGGAAGAATCCCCGCGCGTACTCGAGGTTGGTCGATACGAACAGTCCGGCGCCAAACTCCGGGATCAGCAGCAGCTCGGTCCCGAACCCCCGCCAGGCGCCGCCGTGCTCGATGGTGCGCAGGCCGTTCTCCCGCCCCTCGTAGAAGCCGTAGCACCAGCCGGGCAGGCGCGGGTCGTGCCCGTGCTGGCGGGACTGCATCATGCGGGAGGTCTCCTCGGCAAGGATCCGCGCTTCACCCACGGCGCCCATCCCGAGGTGCGCCAGCATGAAACGGGCCATGTCGTCACCGGTCGCGATCAGGTCACCTGCCGGGGCATCGAGCATCCGATCGTAGCCCAGATCGCGATGCGCTCCATCACGGAAGGCGTACCCGACCGCCATGTCGGCCGGCACCGGCGTGGGAATGCCGAACCGGCTTTGGTTCATGTCGAGCGGCTGCAGGATGCGCTCGCGGACGTAGTCCTCGAAGCGCCGCCCCGAACCCCGCTCCACCAGGTAGCCGGCGAGCGCCATGCCGAAATTGGAATAGCTGATAAGGTCCCCCGCCGGCAGAGCCTGCTGCGGCATCTCACGGGCGAGAAACGGACCAAGCGCTACCGGCGCTGCGTCCAGCGGCTGCACCGTGCGCAGGTATTTGTCGTCGAAGCCCGGCGTGTGGGTCAACAGACGGGCCAGCGTCAGCGGGCCCCCGAAGGGGGTCTCGACGCGGAACTGTTGGAGCCGTTCATTGACGTCGGCGCTCAGGTCGAGCCGTCCCTCTTCGACCTGCTGCATCACCGCGGTCGCGGTGAACAGCTTGGAAACCGACGCCACGCGAAACAGGGTGGCGGAAGGGTCGACCTCGCGTCGCGTGTCGAGATCGGCGAATCCATACCCCCTGCTGAAGAACGGTGCGCCGTCGCGGACGAAGACGACGACCGCGCCCGGGATGTGATGCGTCTCCAGGAGCGCCGGGACGATTCCGTCGAGCCAGGTTCGAAGCTCCGCCGCGTCGATCGGCCCCGGAGCGGCCGGTTCCTCCGCGGCGAGGATGGCGCCTCCCCAGGTACAGGCGGCGAGGCAGGCGATCAGCACACTCGCCGGCATCACCCTGGACAGGGCGCTCATTGCTCCTTCCTTCTCAGATCGGCCCGCACGATCTCCTTGTCATTGCGCACGATGATGTGGCGGTTGGCGTAGGCGGGGTGGACCCAGAGAACCGCCCCCAGCTCACGGCGGCTGGCGGCCGAAGTCGGCTCGATCAGCCTCGTCCGGCCGATCTCACGGTACCCCTGCGGCGACAGGCCGGCGATAATCAGATCGCCGCGATCGTTGTTGATGAAGTAGCGATCGCCGTTGCGGACGATGAGGCCGGCCGCCCAGCGCGCCTTCTCTCCCACCGCTTGCTGCGATTCCCACACCCGCTCGCCGGTTTCCGCATCGAGGGCGCGCAGCTGTCCGTAGCTGCAGATACCGTAGATGCGACCGTCGTCGAAAAACGGCGTGGTGATGAGGGCGTGCAGGCCATCGGTGTCGATCTCGCTGTCACTCTTCCCCTTCCAGATCATGCGGGCGGCCGGCTTGTGCGCATCCAGGGCGAGCAGCATCGAGCCGTTGAAAAACGACGACACCAGCAGACGGCCCGCGTCGAACACGGGGGTCGCCACGGTCATCCCCATCTCGACCGCGAACGGCTGCTCCCAGTATTGCCCGCCGCTCGCGGGGTCGAGCGCGGCGACCGCCCTGGGATGCCAGATGATCAGTTGTCGCACGCCTCCGGTCTCGACGATGGTAGGCGGCGCGTAGCCAGGCTCGAAGTCGGACGACAGCGCCCGCCACACCTCGCTGCCGGTCATCTTGTCGAAGGCGACCACCTTGGCATCCGGCTCGCCTCCGACCAGGGCGATCAGAAGCCTCCCCTCGACCAGCGGTGCGCCGACCATGCCCCAGACCGGCACCGTCGTGCCGTAGTCCTTCACGTAGTCCTTCTTCCAGATGACCTCGCCGCTTTTTGCATCGAGGCAGATCAGCGCTCCCATCGCCCCCAGCACGTAGACCCGGTCGCCATCGACGGTCGGCGTCGCCCGGGGGCCGATGGCGTACGGATCCATCAGCCCGGAGTAATCGACCGGCCAGCGATGCGTCCAGAGGATCTTCCCGGTTTTCTCGTCGAGCGCGAGAGCACGTTCGGTTCCCCGGGTGGCCTCGCCGCGCTCGAAATCGGTCACGAAGACGCGGCCGTTCGCCACCGCCGGACCGCCGTAGCCGCCGCGGATCGGGACGCGCCACGTGAAGGTGAGCCCCTCGTCGGGGAAACGTTCGAGGATGCCGATCTCGTTCCAGACACCGCGCCGCCCGGCGCCTCGCCATTCAGGCCAGTCCTCGGCCGCCACCGGCGCAGCACACACCACGCCGAGGAGGACGGTGCCGCAGAAGCGCGCGGCCGGAGCGCGCCGGCGCAGACGACGCGGGTCCGCCCGGCGGGCCGCAGGATAGATCCGCACGAGGGCCTCAGGCACGATCGAAGATCTCCTTGGCGATGATGAGCCGCTGGATCTGCGACGTCCCCTCGTAGATCTGGAACACCTTGGCGTCGCGCATCAGCTTCTCGACCGGATACTCTCTCGAGAAGCCGTACCCGCCGAAGATCTGCACGGCGTTGAGCGCCACCTCCATCGCGGTATCGGCGCCGAACGCCTTGGCGAAGGCAGCCTCCTTGGTATTGCGCTCTCCCCGATCGATCCGCCAGGCCGACTCCCATACGAGCAGGCGCGCGGCCTCGATCTTCATCGCCATGTCGGCGATCATGAAGGCGATCGCCTGGTGCTTCGCGATCGGCACACCGAAAGCGGAGCGTTCCTTCGCGTAGCGGACGGCGTGCGTCATCGCCGAGCGCGCCAGACCGACCGCAGCAGCAGACACCACCGGCCGGCTGTGATCGAAGGCCGCCATCGCCAGCAGCCATCCCTGTCCTTCCTGCCCCAGGAGATCGGCTTTCGGCACCCTGACGTCGTTGAAAGTCACGGCCCGCGTGTCGGACGCGCGTTGCCCCATGTTCTGCTCTTTCTTGCCGACCTCGATGCCGTCCGCGGCGCGCGGCACGTAGAACGCGCTCATCCCTTTGTGCTTCCTGGCCGGATCGGTATAGGCGACGACGAAATACCAGTCGGCGACATCGCCGTTGGTGATCCACATCTTCGAGCCGTTCAGGACGTAGTCGTCCCCCACCTTGCGTGCCAGCGACTTGATGCCGAGGACGTCCGAGCCGGCCTCGGGCTCGGTGACGCAGTAGGCCGCCAGGCGGAACTCCTCGACCATCGGGGTGAGGATCCGTTTCTTCTGCTCCTCGGAGCCGCCGATGATCACCGGGCCCTCGGCCAGGGTGTTCGCTTCCATCGCGGTGCCGATACCGGTGCAGCCGGCGGCGATCTCCTCGGCGATGATGCAGCCGTCGAGCACACCGAGACCCGGCCCCCCGTACGCCTCGGGGATGTGGGTGTTCATCAGACCGAGCTCCCACGCCTTGCGGCAGATCTCCTTCGGGTACTCCCCGGTGGCGTCGTGATGCGCCGCCCGCGGGGCGACCTCCTTCTCGGTGAACTCGCGCGCCAGAGCGCGCAGCTGCTCCTGATCCTCGGACAATGAAAAATCGATCATTGAGCTCTCTCCCCAGGGCCGGCTCTCGTTCTCTCCGATGAAGCGTGACCGGCGGCGATTATCGCTTCGGCGCCCTGGAGGGTCAAGCACGGCGACCCCACCCCGGTACGAAGCGCCGAATTCAACCGCCACGCCCCGGGGGAGATCGTCAATCTCCCTATGAAGAGAATCGCACCAGGGGGATCCGCCGGGGGGCGACCCGTGGTAGAGTTCCTCGCGCTCGTCGTGTTGCAGTCCCATCCTTCCCACCATGGAGGTGCAGATGGCGAAGAAGAAAAAGGCGAAGGCGCGGAAGAAAGCCCGCAAGGTGACGCGGAGAAAGACGACGAAGGGCAAGAAGCGTAAACCGAGCGCGGCGTTCATGAAACCGATGACGCCGAGCGCGGTGCTCGCCGCCGTCGTCGGCTCCAAGCCGCTGCCGCGCACGCAGGTGACGAAGAAGCTCTGGATCTACATCAAGAAGAACAACCTCCAGGACAAGGTCAAGAGGACCTTCATCAACGCCGACGCCGCGCTCAAGAAAGTGTTCGGCGGCAAGGGCAAGGTCAACATGTTCGAGATGACCAAGCTGGTCAACCGCCATCTGAAATAGAAGGCGCTTTCCGGCGCGGTCGCTGCGATCGTTGAAGATCCCCCTCCCGCCCGCCGCACGAGGGTGGGCGGGAGGAGCGATCTTCGGGGGGAGCGCGGGCGCATGAACGACACTCCTCTCCACGACGCTCCCCGATCGCACGCTCCTCCGGATCCTCCCCCACCGCCCCCCGGCGTCGTACCGGCCGAACCGCTGAACCCCTGGTTTTCCATCTGGGTGCGGCCGCGGGCCACCATGCGCCAGATTCTCGACACGGATCCGCATCGGATGGTCCACCTCCTGGCGCTCGCCGCAGGATCGTTCGGGGGCCTCGAAGCGCACATTCCGGCGCCGGCCTCCGACATCCTGCCGCTGCCGGCGATGATCGCAATGAAGGTGATCTTCGGCGCGCTCGGCGCCCTGCTGTTCCTCTACCTGTTCGGCTTTCTGCTCCGCCTGACCGGAGGCTGGCTGCACGGGACGGGCGATTTCGCCGCGCTGCGGTCGGCGCTGGCCTGGGCGATGATCCCCAATATCTGGAGCGCTCTCCTGCTGCTCCCCCTCATGGCCTTCATGGGAGCGGACGCGCTCAATTACGATCCTGTGGAGATGATCGAGGAACCGGGGGCCGCCGTTCTGCTGGTTCCGATCATGATGCTGACCCTGATCATCGCCGTCTGGTCGATCGTGATCACCATCAAGTGCGTCGCCGAGGCGCATCGGTTCTCCGCCTGGCATGGGCTTGGCGCGGCGTTCCTGAGCCTGTTCATTCTGAGCATCCCGATCATCGTGATCACCGTCTTCGTGACCGTGGTGGTGATCGGAATGCTCGGCCTGTCGCTCGGCAATTACTGACGCAGCTTCCAGGGGTCGTCGACCGGCCATCGCGTGCGGCACGGATCCTACGGGATGCCGCCGCGATTGAGAAGTCCCGCGGCGCTTCACCTCCCTTCCACGATGTGGCATGATCGATGTTCGTGACATCCGGTCCCGACCCTCAGGGAGATGTACCATGAAACAGCTCGTATTACTGCGCCACGGGGAAAGCACCTGGAACCAGGAGAACCGGTTCACCGGCTGGACCGACGTCGATCTGACGGAACGGGGGATCAAGGAGGCTGTCGAGGCGGGTCGGACGATGCGCCGGGAGGGGTTCGTCTTCGACATCGCCTACACCTCGGTGCTGAAGCGGGCGATCCGGACCTTGTGGCTGGCCCTCGACGAAATGGATCTGATGTGGATCCCTGTGCTCCGTTCCTGGCGGCTGAACGAAAGACACTACGGCGCCCTGCAGGGTCTCAACAAGGCGGAGACCGCGGCCAGGCATGGGATGGAGCAGACGATGCTATGGCGGCGCAGCTACGATATACGGCCGCCGGCCCTGACGCGGGACGACCCGCGCTTCCCCGGAATCGACCCCCGCTACGCCGGGCTGGACGCCGGCGATCTGCCGCTGACGGAATGCCTGAAGGATACGGTGGAGCGCTTCCTCCCCTGCTGGCACGACACGATTGCCCCCGACGTGCGCGGAGGCCGGAGGGTGCTGATCGTCGCGCACGGCAATAGCCTGCGGGCCCTGGTGAAATACCTCGACCAGATGTCTGACGCCGATACGGTGAAACTGAACATTCCGACCGGGATTCCGCTGCTCTACGACCTGAACGACGATCTGACGCCGGTCGGGCGGCGCTACCTCGGCGATCCGGAAGCGATCAGACGGGCGACGGAGAAGGTGGCGGCACAGCTGAGCAAGAAGGACTGACCGACCGTTGGCGGCCGTCGTCGCGCGCTCACCGCGCCGCGGGCCGCTGCCGCCCGCATGCCGGCGGCGATCACGCCACCGCGGCGGTCGCGTCCCCGCCGGCAGTGACTCCCCCGATGGCGGTCACTCCCCGGCGAACGTCCGGCGGAGCCAGGCCCCCATGTCCTGAATCTCCCGCGGATGAACTTCATGCCCCATCGGATAGGTCCGCCACTCGACGGCGTAGCCGAGCCCGAGCAGCCGATCGCGCGCCTCGATGCCGCGCTGCAGCGGCACCATCGGATCGCCGCTGCCGTGCGCCTGGAAGATCGAAACGGCGTTATTCGCTGCGGCGCGCTCCCGCTCCAGCGACGCCTCATCCATCAGGTAGCAGGAGAGGGACATCACGCCGGCCAGCGGTTCGGGATGGCGCAGGGCGGCGTGCAGCGCGACGACTCCCCCCTGCGAGAAGCCGGCGAGGATGATCCGGTCCGTCGCGATGCCGCGCTCGTTCTCCCGGGCGATCAGGGCGCGCACGTGAGTGGCTGCAGCGCGCACCCCGCCGAGATCGGGATCGGCATGGATCTGCGGCGAGCGGACATCGTACCAGGCCCGCATGATCATCCCCATGTTGATGGTCACCGCCCGCTGCGGGGCGTGTGGAAATACGAATCGGACCGCGAGCTCCTCGGGCAGATCGAGATAGGGAACGATAGGCTCGAAGTCGCGCCCATCGGCGCCGAGTCCATGCAGCCAGAGAATCGTCCGCTCGGCCCGGGTGGATGGCTCGACCTCGACGCAGGAGAGCAGCTCCGCGCTCATGCGACCTGCCCTTGTCCGCCTGTGGCGCCCTGCAAACGGGTGGCCATGGCCACTGCTCTCCTCTCCGTCCGCTCGATGGTCAAATCGCTCGCCTCGACCATCTCCTGCCTGTCGGGATGAACACTCGCAGCGGTTGGGGCCGATCTATACCACACGCATGGAACAGGGGCAAAGGAATCGACCGGGGCTGATGAGTGGGGGGGAGGGGGGGCCGACCTGAAACGCTTAATGGATTCCGCGCCGACGCTTGGCCCGGGACCGCCGTTTCAAGACACCGTCAAGATCGTGGGTCGATCGAGAGCGTCCGGTGGTCCGTTGATTGCCCCCCCTCCTCGACTCTAGGGTTGGGACTTTGGTGTGCTTGATTTCTACCACCCCGGGGGGGCGGCAGGAACCTCGTAAAACTACCGGTTTCTTCATCGGCCGGCCGATCGCGGCTCATCCGGACGACTGCAAATCGCCTGTCGTCAAGAACCTGGCTGGTGCCGACATGAATAAGGCGCCGGTCAAACCGCGGCGATGCCGTGCTTGATTGCGTATTGCACCAGCTCGGCATTGCTGTGCAGCTGCAGATCATCCATGATGCGGTACTTATGGAACTCGACCGTCCGCGAGGAGATGTTGAGGACCGAGGCGATCTGCTTGGCAGAATGACCCTCCGCCACCAGCTGCAGAACCTCCCGCTGGCGCGGGGTGAGTGGATCGATGACCCTATGGCGGGAAGGGCGCTTCTTCGCGATCGAAGGTGTGATGTAGACGCGGCCGGCAAGCGCCTCCCGGATCGCCATCACCAGTTCGGCCGGGGCAGAATGCTTGAGGACGTACCCCGTGGCGCCCGCCTCCAGGGCGCGGTTGGCATAGGTCAGATCGTCATGCATCGTCAGGACGATGATCTTCGCTCGGGGATGCGCCTTACGGAGCTGCCGCGCTGCCTCGATGCCGTTCAGGAGCGGCATCGATATATCGACCACGATGACATCCGGGTCATGCCGGGCGGCTGCGGCGAGGAGCGCCCTGCCGTCTCCGACCGCGCCAACCAGATCGAACTCAGCCTCGAGAATGCTGCGCAGACCTTCGATGACGATGCGATGATCGTCGGCGAGCAGAAGCCGCGGCTTGCCCATGTGGTCCTCGATGGCGTCAGGATGACGTTGACATAACCGTATCCTATTTTGACCAACCGGTCAAGCCACACCCGGCGCCACTTGCATGGATGCGGAGCTATCGACGGGACTGGGAGGTCACCCCGCTGCCCCCCGCCACGCGACACGCACTGAGACTCGCCTTCTGAGGGTTCCGCTCGTCCGGCAGCCAAACCGTCCCGGCCTGAATTGCCCCACCTCCGATCTGTTCCACAATCTGCGCACCACCATGGGCTCATCGCTCGCCGGGTAGCAGCGGCTCGACAGCCTCCCCGCCGCCCGGAGCGGCAACGGATACGGCCCCGCGGAAGATATCCGCTTCAAACGACACATTGAAGCGGACGTCCCCGTATTCCGCCACTGCCTCGAGCCCGCCGATCTCGCCGTACAGGTCGGAGGCATAGGTCTCCCTCCGTGCCGCCACCCGCACCCCATCGATGGTCCGGTGGTCGGACCAGATGGTCAAACGATACGATTCGTCCTCGGCGCGGTAGGAGTGGATCTGCTCGATCAGGTGGCTGCGCTGGCTGATGTAGAAATCGTGCCAGTCGTCGATCGCGCCCCCGGCCGTCGGCTCGGTGAAGCGCAGGCGGACGACGTCGCACGGTCCGACCGGCACCGGACTGCTGCTGTTCGGGGTACGCTCGGCGCGCCCCTCGAGTTGCGCGGGCCGGTCGAGAAGCATCCAGGGGGTGCGGAATGACCAGCGGATGATCCGGCTGAACGCCCGCGAGAACTCGAGACTCTCCGGGTCGCTGACCGGCTGGCCGTCCCTGGTCACCGCGACCTCCCCTGCGTCGCAGCGCACGACCTGCAGAGGCGTGGACTCAAGATCCTCGACGTAAACCTGCACCTCGTTCCCCAGCCCGATCCGGTGCAGCTGGCGGGTGGAAAACTTCGGCGTCTCCGATCCGCCGTAGATGCGCAGATTGTAGACATACTCGACGTTATGCAGGCGATTCCACGCGGGAACGCCACCGTACGCCTCCAGCATCGCTGCAACCGCGTTCGCGCCGCGCGGATCGGAGATTACCCGCAGCCGGTCCATGACCGGATCGACTTCGGGCTCGGCGCATCCTCCCAGCATGACGACGGCGAGAAGGCCGAGCGCAACCGCCACGACATGGAGGCGCGCACGCCACCGGGCGGGATCGCGCTCCCCGTCGAACGGGCTCATTCCACTCCTCCCGCTCCGGCATCGGGCGGCTCGTTCCGCCCGAGATAGGCGATCGTCCCGTCGGCCTCGATCCGGTAAATGTGGTGGGGCGTCAGAACCATGTGCGGGGCGAGCGTCGGCCAGATCATCACCAGGGCGACGTCGGTTGCGGTCGGTAGATCATGTTCGAGATGCGAGTGGGCGGTCGGCTCGCCGGCCGCGCCGGCGGGCAGCACGACCGGCCATAGCGCGGTATGCAGCGGCTCGATCGACGACACGCTGACCGGGTTGCGCTCGACCTCGATGAGGAAATCGCCCCCGAAGCGGATGATTCCGTCCGCCGGCCTTGCCGTGAGATAGACGCGGAACGACTGCCCGGCCTCGAAGAAGATCGCGGCATCGAACGGGGGGTTCGCCCCATCGGCCGCGCCGCCGGCGATCAGAGCCGACTCAACCGCCAGCAGGTGATCCGCCGCGATTTTCGGGACGCTGCGCGGATTCTCCACATGGCGAAACGTCCTGATCTCCATGGTATTCGG
>Ga0302046_10004515_pt1 | contig 12385 bp, 9 predicted proteins | sample RVTome_11_FD_200261 | JGI IMG/M metagenome (GOLD analysis project Ga0302046, IMG submission 200261) | Soil microbial communities from uranium-contaminated site in the Upper Colorado River Basin, Wyoming, United States - RVT147D111 (version 2) ...
CCATGACGCTGGCCGGCCCGCGCGTCTACTGGGCCGCGGGCCGCGACCATCCGTCGCTGCGCTTCCTCACCGCGACGCGCGCGGACGGGACGCCCGTGCGCTCGCTCGTGCTCCAGGGCGTCGTCACCACCGTCGTGATCCTGGTCGGACGCGTGGACCAGATCATGCAGTACGCAGGCTTCACGCTGAGCCTGTTCGCGAGCCTCGCCGTGTCGTGCGTGATCGTGTTGCGCATCCGGCGCCCGGACCTTCCGCGGCCGTTCCGCACCTGGGGCTACCCGCTCCCGCCGCTCTTGTTCCTCGCGGTCTCGCTGTGGATGATGTTCTTCGCCTTCCAGGGCCGGCCCGTGGAGTCGTCGCTCGGGCTGCTGACCGTGGCCGTGGGAGGGCTGGCGTACCTGGCCACCCGGCGGAGGGCCTAGACCGTGCGTGCGGCGCTCGTTGCGGCCCTGCTGTCGATCGCCCTGGCGGCGTCCCCGGCCCGGGCCGGGCGGGTCGTGCTCGTGGGCATCGACGGCGCATCCTGGCGGGTGATCGATGGCCTGGTGGACGAGGGCGCCCTGCCGGCGTTTGCGGCGCTGCTGGCGCGAGGCGCGTCGGCGGAGCTCGCGACCGTGGAGCCCGTGGTGTCGCCGGTCGTGTGGACGAGCCTGGCCACGGGACGGAGCCCGGAGCAGCACGGCGTGGGCGGCTTCCTCGCGACGCGCCTCGCGCTGCGCGTGCCCACGGTGTTCGAGCGTCTGGCGGGCGCGGGCCTGCGCGTGGGGCTCTTCGAGTATCTGGTCACCTGGCCGCCGCCGCCGTTCCCGGGCGGCTTCGTCGCGCCGGGCTGGATGCGCCGCGACGAGTCCGTCTGGCCGCCCGACCTGTTCGAGCGCGCCGGGCTGTCGCCCTGGCGCTTCGACCACCCGCGGCCCGCCTTCAGCCGCGAGGAGAACGTGGCCGGGATCCGCGAGGAGCTGCGCCGGAAGCCCGGCATGTTCCTGCGCCTGCTCGAGCGCTTCTCGCCCGACGTCTCGGCAGTGACCTTCTATGCGCTGGACCGCGCCTCGCACCGCTTCTGGCGCGACGCCTACCCCGAGGACTTCGACGGCAGCGATCCGGCCGCCGCGCCGCGCCCCGGGAGCTTCCTGCGCGAGGTCATGACCGGCATGGACGCGGCGCTCGGGAGCATCGCCGCAGCGCTCGGACCCGAAGACGTGCTGCTCGTGGCCTCGGACCACGGCTTCCAGGCCGACCCCGAGCGCGACGACGCGATCTGGGTGGGCCGCACCGCCGATCTGATGCCGGCCGTCGATCTGGACCCGCAGCGTGACGCCTTCAGCGTGGTCCGCGAGTGGGGCTTCGTGATCGTGCGCGTGCACCCGGGCCCGTTCGCCGCGCGCGAGGCGGTGCTCGAGCGGCTGGTGGGTTTCTACGAATCGTTCCAGACCACGGGCGGCGAGCCGCTCCTGCGCGTGCGGGTGCTCGACGCGGCGCCGCGCCCGCCCGGGGCGGAGCGTCCCTTCTGGAATCGCCTCTACCAGCGGGGCGTGCGCTGGTTCGCGAGCGCGTTCTTCGGCGCGCGCTTCGACGAGCCGGCCCACGCCTGGCTCGTGGCCCGCTTCCACGACGAGCGCATGAGCGCGCTCGGGACCAAGGGCCGCATGCGGGCCGCGGGGCGGACGCTGCCCGCCGGCCGGGTCGCCTTCGCCGAGCGCTTCGACGGCACGCACGACCCGGCGGGCGTGTTCATCGCCGCGGGCGGGCCGATCCGGCCGAGCGGTACGCGCGGACGAATCTCGGTGCTGGACGTGGCGCCGCTCGTCACCTGGCTGGCCGGGCAGCCGCTGCCCGACGATCTCGAGGGCACGTTCCCCGAGGCGTGGATCCGCCCGGAGCGGCTCGCGGCGCAGCCGCTCCGGCGCGTGCCCGCCGCCGAGGCACCCAGTTTCGTGGCCGACCCGGGAGGTGTCGCACCGAGCGTGGACGACGACGCCATGCGGGAGAGGCTGCGCGCGCTCGGCTACGTGCGCTGAGCGGTGCAAGGCCGGCGCTGCACTTCTGGGTGTCGGTCCTCCGCTAGAATGGCGGGCATCCGACCCGTGGAGGGAGGCCCCATGAGCGATCCGGCCATCGCCCGGCGCGAGACCTCGGAGCGGAAGCCCCTCGAAGGCATCGAGGGCTGGCTCCTCGTCCCCGCGTTGTACCTGTTGATCGTCGCCTTCGTCGTGGCCGAGTTCCTGGTGGATTCGACGCTCCCGATGCTGCGCCCCGAGATCCTCGCCGGCAACGTGGCGATCCTCGCCGGCTCGGTGGTGCTGCTCGCGCTGTTCTTCAAGAAGCTCGCGATCGTCCCGCCGCTGATGATCGTCTTCTACCTGCTGGTGGTCGCCGTGAGCGCGCTCGAGGTGCTGACGCTGACGCGCTTCTCGGACGGGATCGCGCAGGCCGTGATCGACGCCGAGCTGCCCGAGGCGCGCCACGGTCTGGGCCACGCGCTCGGCGCCGCCATCGTGTGGATCCCGTACTTCGTCGTCTCCGAGCGCGTGCGCAACACGTTCGTCGAGTGAGGCGCTCACGCCGCGGGCGCCCCGCGATCCACTAGACTCCGGGGCGGTGCACGATCACGCCCATCCCGACCCGAGGGCGGCCAACCGCCGCCGGCTGGCGATCGCCCTGGTCCTGGCGGGTGGCTACATGATCGCCGAGATCGTGGGCGGTCTGCTCACGGGCTCGCTGGCCTTGCTGGCCGACGCCGGCCACATGTTCTCCGATGCTGCGGCGTTGTCGCTGGCCATCTTCGCGAGCTGGGTGGCGTCGCGCCCGGCGGGCCTGCGATGGACCTACGGTCTGGCGCGGGCCGAGATCCTGGCGGCGCTGGTCCAGGGCGCGGGCCTGGTGGCGGTTGCGATCCTGGTGGTGCTGGAGGCGTTCGACCGGCTCGCCCACCCGCACCCCGTGCAGGGCCTCGGCATGCTGATCGTGGCGACCGGCGGCCTCGCGGTGAATGTGCTCGGCCTGTGGATCCTCGGCGGCGGCCGCCACGAGAGCATGAACGTGCGCGGCGCCTGGCTGCACGTGCTCTCCGATGCGCTCGGTAGCGTGGGCGCCATCGCAGCGGGCCTGGCCGTCTGGCGCTTCGGCTGGCTCTGGGCGGACGCGGCCGCCTCCATGGCCATCAGCGTCCTGGTGCTGGTCTCGGCGTGGCAGCTGCTGCGCGACGCGGTGGACGTGTTGATGGAGGCCGCACCGCGGGACATCGACCTCGAGCAGATCGGGCGCGCGCTCGGCGCGCTTCCGGGCGCGGCGAACGTCCACGACCTCCACGTGTGGACGATCGGGAGCGGCGAGACGTCGCTCTCGTGTCATCTGGTGCTGGCCGACGGGCGCGAGCGGGAAGGGCTGCTGGCGGCCGCGTGCGAGCTGTTGGCCACGCGCTTCGGGATCGGCCACGCCACCGTGCAGATCGAGCCGCCCGGCTTCGCCGGGGCGTCGCCCGGAGCGGCGTGCGCCGGCGCCTGCACGCCTTTCGAGGCGGAGGCGCCGGCGCGCGGTCGCGTCGAGCCGGCCTGAGCGGGAAGCCGATCGCTACTGGCCGATCTTCTCCCGACACGAGCCAACCTGCTCCTTCACCTGGGCGCTGTAGGCCGTCACGTAGTGGTTGATCTCCTTGCACACGTCGGCTCCGATGAAGCCGTCCTGGCAGCGGCCCTGGAGCCAGGAGATCAGGTTGTCCGCGTAGTAGCCCTGCGAATCCAACGCCGAACCGCACACGAAGGCGGTGTCGAGCTGGTACGCGGGAGCCTCGGTCATGCCGTCGCCCTCTTGCGACTGCGCCGAGGCCGCACCGGCGACCAGCGAGCAGGCAGCAGCCAGGGCCAGAATTCGTCTCATCGTGCCATCTCCTTCGCTTGGCCCGGGGGCCCCCCCGCGGCCGTGGTCGGCAATCATAACCCGCAAGCAGGCGGATCGGCGGGGAATTGAACCGGGCTTTGGCCGTGCCGGGCCGGAATCCGCCCGCTCGGCCGGGGCGAATGGTCGAGAGACCGTCCCACACCACACGAGATGGCGTTTGAATCGGGTGCGGCGGAGTACGCGCTGGATCTCCCGAGCGCCGCTTCGGCGTGCCGACTCGCGCGGGTCCGACTGGAGCTTGGCGCCCCAGGTGGGGTCGGGCCGAGCCCCGCGTCCTGCCTGAGCGCGTGCGGGCTCTGCTGCGGGCGAAGCCCTCACGAACCCTCGACCGGCCCGCTCCGGGGCCGGAACCCCGGGATTCCCCTCAGGTTTGCTGTAATCTCCCGCGAGTTCAAAGAGACGTCCGCGGAAGGGTACCCACCGGGGGGTCGATTGCTGCGCCAGGAACCGCTCCGAACCATCGCCCTCGCGATCCTGACTGGCGTGGTGGTGGCGGTGAGCCCCTTCATGCCCCAGGAGTGGTACGTGAAGCTCGCGGGCGGGCTCGGGTCGGCCGCGGCCGTGCTCGTGTGGCGCCTCTGGTGGGCGCCGCCGCCGCCGGAGGCCGCCTCTGCCGAGCCCTTCGGCGTGCCGCTGCGCCAGGTCTCGCCCAGCGTCTGGGTCCTGCTCGGCCTGCTCGCCGTCTTCTTCGCGCCGACCTTCGCGTTCTTCTACGCCGAGTGGACCGGCGCCATCTGGGACAACGGCCACGGCATCTTCATGCCGTTCCTGATGGCCTGGCTCGCGCGCTCGGCGCTCTCCCACGATCCCCACCCCGAGCGGGCCGAAAGCTCCGCTCTGGGCTGGTGGTTCGCGCTCCCGGCCCTGCTGCTGGCCGTGGCCGACTACGCCGCGGGCACCGAGTACCTGGCCGCCGTGGCCTTCGTGCTGCTCCTGCCCGGGCTCTCGCTGCTCCTGCTGGGCGTGCGCCGGACCCGCATGCTCGCCATGCCGCTCCTGCTGGGCGTTTTCATGGTCCCGATCCCCAACGTCATGGCGACCCACCTGTTCTTGAAGACCTGGACCGCCCAGATGGTGGAGCCGCTGATCCGGCTGGCGGGGATCCCGGTGCTGCGCGAGGACACCCTGCTGGTGTTGCCCACCGAGACCTTCCTGGTAGCGGATGCGTGCAGCGGCTTCTCGACGCTCTACGCCGCCGTCGGCCTGTCCCTGGTGCTGGCGCGCTACAGCCGGTCCAACTGGCGCCGGCTGCTGTTGCTCACCGCCGCCTGGCCCCTGGCGCTGCTGTGCAACACGCTGCGCGTCTTCCTGCTCGTGGTGGCCGCGCACCTGTTCGGGGCCGACTTGCTGGACACAGCCTTCCATGGCGCCTCGGGGGTCGTCAGCTTCTGGCTGGCGCTGGCGGTGTTGTTCGCCGCCGCGGATCGCCGGTCGTTGCGCGCGGCCTTGGCATGATCGCTCCGTCGACGCGCCACGTGCCCGTGCTGCTGGGCCTCGTGGCGCTGCTGCTGGTGCCGGTGCTGCGCAGCCGCCACGATGCGCCGCACGCCGACGATTGCGCCCAGCCCGAGCGCCTGCGGGAGCTGCACCGCGTGGCCGGCACCGGGAAGGTCGCCGAGCGCTGGGAGAAGTACGGCGACGACGTACCCCAGTGGACCGAGGCGGACCTCTCGGGCAACGACGGCGCCATCCAGCTGCGCGGAGCCCTGATCCGCTCGTTCCAGCCCTCCCAGCTCTATACGCGTCCGCCCCGCGTGCTGCTGGGCCGGCTCGAGTCCAACCAGCGCCAGGTGGAGCGGGTCGCGGTGGACGGCGTCACCCTGCCGATCCAGACTCTCTACGACACCAGCCACGGCCGCAGCACGATCGCGAGCTACCTGTTCGTGTACGGGAACCGGCCGGTGGAGCACCCGCTGCTCTCCCAGCTGCTCTCCGCACCGGCGCAGATCTGGCGCGGCGGCCGCCCGCTCTCGCTCCTCATCGTGGCCGGCGGCGTGCCCCTCGAGCGCCGCCCCGAGGCGCGCGAGCGCGCCCAGCGCTGGCTCGTCTCCGCCTGGCAGCATCACAGCGCTTCGTGTTTCTAGCTTCCGCGCGCCCGCGGTGCAGCCGTTGCAGCGCCGCCGGCGAACCCAGGGAGAGCTAGAACAGCGTGTAGATGAACGGGGCGGCGGCGGTGCCTCCCAGCAGCACCAGGGCGCCCAGGGCGAGCACCGAGATGATGATGGGCGCGAGCCACCACTTCTTGTTGTCCCGCAGGAAGTCGACGAACTCGGAGACGAGGCCGCTGCGGCTCTGCTTGGCCTCGGCGGCGAAATCGCTGGGGTCTCGCTTGGCGGGATCGGACATGCTGCTGGCTCCGTTCTCGGGTCGGTCGGGCGCACGGCCCGCGCGACTCAAAATTGCCTGAAGTAGCGGCTCCTGGGCGGCGCAGGCGGCGCCTTGGCCCAGTAGGTTTCGAGCTCGGGCTCGAGGTGACGGTGCATCGGATCGTGGCCGAGCAGGCGCATCAGCGCGCCGATGGGCGCGATGATCACGAAGAACAAGAAGGACAGGATCACGTAGGAGAGCACGAAGCCGATCGGGAAGGCCAGCAACGCGAGGCCCACGAACAGGGGTCGGTTCGCACGCGGAAAGACCAGACCGAGGAACGCCGCCAGGGCGCCCAGCGCCAGCAGCGTGCCCGCCACCGCCGGACGCGCCTCGCCCAGCCCGAAGGCGAAGATCAGCCACTCCTTCCAGGCGAGCAGCGCCAGCAGTCCGAAGCCGCCGAGCGCGATCCAGCCGAACTGCCGCAGGGTACGCTCGTCGGGGTTGAAGTCGATCTCGACCATCTTGGCCATGGGCTAGTCCAGCTCGAACTTCGCGAGGTACGCCTCGCGGTCGATCTCGGCGTCGGGCTGATCGCGCTTGAGCAGCACGAAGTTCTCCAGCACCAGCGCGTCCATGTTGGTGGCCATGAAGCAGCGGTAGGCGTCGGCCGGCGTGCAGACGATGGGCTCGCCGCGCACGTTGAAGCTCGTGTTGATCATCACCGGGCAGCCGGTCTTCTCGTTGAAGCTCTTGAGGATCCCGTGGAAGCGCGGGAAGCGTTCGGCGTCGACGGTCTGCACGCGCGCCGAGCAGTCCACGTGGGTGATGGCCGGCACCACCGAGCGCTCCTGCATCAGCTTCTCGAGGCCGCTCTTGCCCGGGTCCACGGGCTTGCGCTTGTCCTGGCGGACGGGGGCCACGAGCAGCATGTACGGGCTCTCCTGGCCCGGCTGCATCTCGAACCACTCGTGGACGTGCTCCTGGAGGACGCTCGGTGCGAAGGGCCGGAACGATTCGCGGAACTTGATCTTCAGGTTCATCACCGACTGCATCTTGGGCGAGCGCGCGTCGCCCAGGATCGAGCGGCTGCCGAGCGCGCGCGGGCCGAACTCCATGCGGCCGCCCATGTGCCCCACCACGTTCTCCGCGGCAACCAGCTCCGCCACCGCGTCGCACAGCTTCTCCTCGTCGTCGTGGAAGCGGTACACGGCGCCCACGGAGTCGAGGAATGCGCGGATCTCGTCGTGGGAGTAGCGGGGGCCGAGCAGCGAGCCGCGCTGGACGTCCTTGCCGGCGTTGTCGCGCGGCTCGTCGAGGAGCTGGTGCCAGGTGAACAGCGCGGCGCCGAGCGCTCCGCCCGCATCACCGGCCGCGGGCTGGATCCACACGTCGTCGAAGGGCCCCTCGCGCAGGATGCGCCCGTTGCCGACGCAGTTCAGCGCCACCCCACCGGCCATCACCAGATTGCGGATGCCCGTGCGCTCGTGGGCGTGGCGGGCGATGCGCAGCATGATCTCCTCGGTCACCACCTGGATCGAGGCCGCGACGTCCATCTCGCGCTGGCCGATCTCGGTCTCGGCCTTGCGCGGCGGGCCCCCCATGAGCTCGTCCATCTTCCGGGACGTCATCACGTCGCGGGTGGTGTACCCGAAGTAGTCCATGTTCATCCGGAACGAGCCATCGGCCTTCAAGTCGAGCAGCTTCTCGAGCATGCGCTCGGCGTAGATCGGCTCGCCGTAGGGGGCGAGGCCCATGAGCTTGTACTCGCCGCTGTTGACCTTGAACCCGGTGAAGTAGGTGAAGGCGGAGTAGAGCAGGCCCAGGGAGTGGGGGAACTTGAGCTCCTCCAGCATCTCGATGCGGTTGCCGCGGCCGACGGCGATGCTGCCGGTGTCCCATTCGCCCACCCCGTCGAGCGTCAGGATCACGGCCTCGTCGAAGGGCGAGGGGAAGAAGGCGCTGGCGGCATGGGATTCGTGGTGCTGGAGGAACACGTAGCGCCCGCGGTAGCGACCGCCGAGCCCGCGGTCGAGCTCGCGCGGCGTGTGCAGCTTCTGGCGCAGCCACACGGGCAGGCCCATCAGGAACAGCTTGAATCCGCGCGGCGAGTAGGAGAGGTAGGTCTCGAGGATGCGATCGAACTTGAGCAGGGGCTTGTCGTAGAAGGCGACCAGGTCGAGCTGGTCGGCCGTGATGCCGGCCTCGGCCAGGCAGTAGTCGACGGCGTGCTTCGGAAACTCGGCGTCGTGCTTCTTGCGCGTGAAGCGCTCTTCCTGAGCGGCGGCGACGATGCGGCCGTCCCGCACGAGACAGGCGGCGCTGTCGTGGTAGTAGGCCGAGATCCCGAGAATGTTCATCGTCCGCTCGACCTCCCGAGAACCGGACACCTTAGCATCGGCCAGCAGGCCCAGACCAGCAGCGTTCCGGCGGCGACGAAGGTGAGTGCCCCGGCACCCGGCTCGGGGATCGCGCGCAGCGAGAGCGCGACGAACACCGGCAGGCGCTGCCCCGAGAGATTCACGTGCACGGGCGCCACCAGCAGCAGGACCTGCGCGGGCAGTGCGGTGGAGCTGCCGGCGCGCGTGAGCCAGCTTGCCGGTGCGTGACCCCGAGCCGTGGTCCAGAACCCTGCGGCCGTGGTGGTGACGGCCGCCGTACGGGTCGTGAAGGGCGCACCTTGGAGGGCCAGCCCGCCGCCCGAAGCGCTCGCTGCGGCGCCGAGGGCCGAGGCCGGGAGCGAGACCGACAGACCGACCCGGAGGGTCCCGGAGAACGGCATGGAGCCGCCGAGCCCGCCGCCGAACGCTCCGCCCAGGATGCACGCGCCGCGGCCGCCCAGCGGGCCGGGGCAGGTGCCGAGCGTGGCGCCGCCCGGGCGCAGCACGGCGGCGGAGTTGCGGATCGTGAAGGCGACCAGCGGGGAGGCGGAGGCCCAGGTGCCGGTGAGCGAGACGAGCCCGGCCGGCAGCGCGAGCGCACCGTCCGTCGGATCGACCTGCACGATCCCTGCCGTCTCCGCGCTGGTGAACACGGGGTCCGCGCCCACGCGGAGCGCGAGGCTCGCCGCCACGCGCACGTCGATGGGCGCGGCGCGCGCGGGCAGCGGCGCGAGCGGAGCGAGCAGCGCCGCAGCGAGCAGCGCCGCGCGCGCGACGGCGCGGACGCGGCGGCGCCGGCCGAGGGCGAGCAGCGCCAGGAGCGGCAGCAGCTCGCCGCCCAGCAGGCCGCACGCGGGTCCGGTCGGACCTCCGCTCTCGGTCTCGTCCCAGGCCGCATCGCACTGGGCGTCGGCGGGTCCGTGGGCCGGGCCGAAGTCCACGCCGCCGTCGCCGTCGTTGTCGCGGCCGTCGTCGCACTGGGGCGACTCGCTGGCGCGCGGCAGGCGGTTGCGGCAGCCCGGGTCGGCGGGCCAGTCGGCGTGGCCATCGTGGTCGTTGTCCACGGCGTCCATGCAGTCGGGGCGCTCGGTCGTGTCGCTCGGCCCGTGGCAGCCGGGGTCGTCCATGTCCACGAGGCCGTCGCCGTCGTTGTCCAGGCCGTCGTCGCACGCCGCGCAGCCTGCGGTGCCCGGCACGCAGAGGGCCACCAGAGCCGACGGGATGTTCGAGGTGATCGTCCCGAAATCCTGGGGGTTGCCGCGCACGCCGATGCCATGGCCGAGCAGGACCAGACCGTCCACCACCGCGGGCGCCGACGCTCCGCCCGAGACCGGGAAGCCCGAGAGCGGATACAGGAACAGCTCCTGCGGATCGTCCGTCGCGCTGACGAGCACGCGCAGCAGATCGCCGGGCAGCGTGCCGAAGAACGCCACGCCCGGGATGCTGCTCGTGGGGGCGAAGCTCGCATAGGTGCTCGCGATCTCGAAGGGCGTACCGGCGAAGGAGGTCGAGTCCCACACGACGGCGCCGGTGTCCATGGCGAGGAAGTGCAGCGTGGGCTGCTGGGGCTCGAACGGGTCGAACCCGGGTGCGGTGCTGAAGTAGATGCGTCGCCGCGTCTCGTCGGCGGCGGCGGTCAGGATGACGCCGCCCGCGTCGCCGCCGGGCACGACCTGGGTGTCCCAGTACGGGAAGCTCGCGAAGCCGGCCGGCTCCCCGGTCGGGCCGCCCACGGCGGGGTCGATGCAGCCGGGCACGCCGCCCGCGTCCAGCACCGTGCAGTCCACGCCCGAGAGCCGGTTCACGCCGTCGCGGTCCAGCACGCGGTAGTGGCCGTCCTTCTGGCCGACGCCGAGCACGTCCACCGGCCCCACGCCCGGCAGCTCGATCTGGAACAGGTTCGGCGAGGCGCCGAACGCGAAGTCGTCGTTGTCCACCGCGTAGGCGCGCCAGCGCCAGCGCGGGACGCCGTCGCTGCCGAGGGCGAAGATGGCCTCGTCGTAGGGGGGCATGGGCGGGACGGGCTTGCGCGGGTCCTCGCCGGGTGCCCCGGTCTGCGTGTCGCAGTTGCTCGAGGTCACGTACAGGGTGCCGCGCTCCGCGTCCCAGGCGGGCGTGGACCAGACGTTGCCGCAGCCGTTGGGGCTGCGCGGGAAGTCGCAGCCCGGCCGCGTGGCGAAGAAGCCCGCCGGGAGGTTCAGCTCCGCCTCCGTGTGGTAGCCGTCGAACTGGCGGATCTCGTCGCCGGGCCCGGGGCGGCAGGTCTTGCCCGACTCGAGGTCGAAGAACCACGCCATGCGTCCGTCGCCGGCGTCGAGGGCGAAGAAGCCACCCTTGCCGCCGGCGGAGTCGTTCACGTCCATGCCGAAGAAGACCTTGCCGTCGGCCACGATCGCCGAGCTCTCGATCTCGTTGCGCTCGCCGCCGAGCACGCAGTCGCCGGGCGGGTCGCCCTGCTCGTCCACGCAGCCGGAGCCCGCTACGAAGCGCCAGAGCTCCTGGCCCGTGAGCGCATCGAGGGCGTAGAACACGTGGCCGCTACCGATGAAGACCGTCTCCCGGCCCGCCACCGCCTCCACGTGCGCGGAGGCGGTGGCGGGGAAGTTGGCGCCGGGCTGCGGGTCGGTGGCGAAACGCCAGAGCTCGCTGCCGTCCTTCACGCGCACGGCGTAGACGTTCCCGTCCCACGACTGGATGAAGGCGATCTGCTGGGGCCCCTCGCCGGGCACGTCCAGCCGCGCCACCACCGGCGAGGCGGTGATGATGGCACCCGTCTCGAAGCGCCAGCGCTGGACCAGGCTGCCTGCGCCCTCGGGCCCGAGGATGAACTCGTCGGGGTTGTGGAACAGGCGGCGGCCGCTGCCGGCGTACGTGCGCCACTCCTTGGAGGGCAGGTGCCCGGGCAGCACGCCCACGCCGTCGGGGAAGGCGAGCCCGGAGCGGATCGTCTCGGGCGGCAGCGGGTCGCCGTTCTCGTCGAAGCGGATGCGGCGCACCTTGCCGTTCGGGCCGGGGCCCACGTTCGGGAACGTCCCCACGAGCGACAGGTCGGCGTAGTAGAGCGTGCCGTCGCCGCCGACGGCCAGGCCCTGGGGCGTGCCCGTGGCGGGGAAGGGGAAGGGCTCGCCCGGCAGCAGGATGTGACGCACGAACGTGTCGGAGAGGGCGGGGGAGGGGGCGTCGAGGCGGAACTCACCGATGGCGCCGCCGATGATGCTCGCGGCGTAGAGGTTCCCGTTCGGCGCCATGGCGAGGCCCGTGAACGTGCTGTACGGGCTCACGGCGAGCTGGCCCAGCACGGCGATGGAGCGGTTCACCGACTCGGCCATGGGCGAGCCCTGGGCGTCGGTCGCCTGGCAGCCCTGGCCGGGCCCGAGGCCCGTGGGGAAGGGCGGCGCGAACTTCTCGATGCGCAGCAGGCCGCTCGACGCCACGTAGACGTTGTCGTCGGCGTCGATGGCGATGCCGGTGGCGGTGCCGAGGTCGACCGCGAGCTTGCAGAAGCTCGTGCTGCGCGCGTCGGTCTCGGGGTAGGCGCCCGGCGGGCCGGGGAAGCCCTCGTGCGGCGGGAACCACATCACGAGCTGGCCATTGCCGAAGCCGATGCCCGGGTCGCCGGTGGCGGTGGTGAACAGGACGCCCGCGGAGTCGAAGGCGCAGCCGAAGGGCTCGGGCGCGGCGTCGGGGTAGGTGGGCGTGAGCTTGCCGACCTGGGTGCCGTCGGAGGCGAAGATCCCCCAGCCCGCGGGCGGCGAGGGCTGGCCCGTATCCTCGCCGGCCACGAAGCGGCCGCTGCCGTC
>Ga0302046_10004516_pt1 | contig 12384 bp, 10 predicted proteins | sample RVTome_11_FD_200261 | JGI IMG/M metagenome (GOLD analysis project Ga0302046, IMG submission 200261) | Soil microbial communities from uranium-contaminated site in the Upper Colorado River Basin, Wyoming, United States - RVT147D111 (version 2) ...
TCGCACCAACGGAGAGATTAGCCGCAGTTGACGGCGAAGTCTACGAGATTCTCTCGAGTTGCAGGGCTCGGGCGAATCGGGAGCGGGATCGCCAGGGAGCAGCCTCACGGCTCGCCCTCCCAACGCTCGACCGCCTCCTCCGCCGCGTTCGGGGGATGACACGTCGCGCAGATCCAAGCCCCCGGCCGGCCCGTCGAGAGCGCCCGCAGCCGCCACCACGGCCCCGCTCGCCGGCAGCACCAGCACCTCGCAGGCGGGGCCGGATCGTTGGGCGCGCCGTTCTCGGCGGGCGCCCGATCTCGGACAACCGGGGACAGGGATGCCGTCTCCAGGACCGCGGCCCCCGCTGCGAGCGTCCCTTCGGAGGGGGCGGCGTTGCCGGGGGTTGCGGGTTCAAGTCCCGTCGTCCTCGCCACTTCCCGCGCTCGGGAGTCCAGGTTTCGCCCATCGGCACCGCCCGCGGCGTCACTCGAAGCTCAGTTCGGCGAGCACGATCTGACCCGCGGCGAGCGTGACCGGAGCCGACGCTACGCGTCCGCCCGGCAGGCGAGCCTCGAGCAGGTAGTTGCCGGTCGAGACGACCTGCGACGTCTCGGTGCTCCCGAGGGAGAGTCGCGACCACTGGCCGGAGCCCCACTGCGACTTGTGCGGGAACTGGACCGACTCGCACGGTACGCCATCGCGCACGAGATGGACCGTCGCCAATCGGGCCGCTTCCGCGCGCCGCTCCTGGTCCCAACCAGGATCGCAAGCAGCCAGGTCGGACTCGTCCGGCTCGCCGACGAGCGTGAGCTTCAGCCGTGCCCCCTCCGCGAGGGTCACCGCGACCGCGAGCAACGTGCCCTCCTCGATTCTCGCCAGCGACGTCCAGCGATCGAGTCGCCGTGTTCCGACCAATCTGCCGTGGTGTGGCTCGAAGACGTCACAACCGGTGACCTCGACGCGGTAGACGCCAACGGGAAGCTCGAGCGTCGGCGATCCCCCTCGGAACGACGAGTACTTCCTCGATACGAGCGACACCCCCGTCTTCTCATCGAGCACGCGGATGCGGATCGCGGGCCGCGAACGCACGCTCTCCGAGTATGCGAGGTCGAGCTGCAGCGTACCGGAGGCGCCCCTCTCCGGGACCGAGAGCGAGACGTCGACGCGACCGCCCTCCAACGGCACGTCGACTTCGACCGGCATCCACGGAATCCCGCACGCGAGGAGACCGACCTCGTAGGTGCGTCCCTCCGCGACGTCGAAGACGTACTCCCCGTTCCCCACGCTGCGACCCGGCGTACGGGCGCCGAAGTCGCCGAAGTCGCGGTTCGCGGGGAGCGGCGCCACCAGGATCGACAGCGGTTGGGGCCACGCGTCCTCGGCCTCGTCCTCGAACGGAGCGGCCTTCCGTACGATCTCGACCTCGCCGGTGAGAACGACCCCGTTCGCATCGCGGATGGAGACGACGAGATGCGGTCGTGAGAAGACGAGCTCGAGCTCGCTTCCGTCTCCGAGGACGGGCTCCTTGGTGAGGACCGCGGAGTGTCCGTACCCGCCGTCCGCACTCGTGCGCGCACGCACCATGTAGGTGCCGTAGCGCAGTCCACGGACGTCGAACGCTCCCCGGTCGTTCGTGGTCGTCGTCGCGCGAAGGAGGCCACGGTGTTCCTCGGGCGCCGGGGCATGCTCGGCGCCTTGCCCGGTGCTCTCGAGCACCTGCGCGGTCGCGACCGGAGGCCCATACCACTGGTCGTATAGCTCGGCCGCGAGGAGAAAAAGCTCGACGCCGGCCGCAGGTCTCCCCTCGTGGTCGACCACTCGACCACGGACGCGACCGGGGCCCACGAGAACGATCTCCAGCGGGGCGGAGGTCGTGAAGTCGACCTCGTAGTCCACGATGCGTGCGGTCCCCGCGCCCTCGGCGTGCGCGAAGATGTCGACCATCCTCTCGCGATCGAAGTGCAGCGCGAACTCACCGGTCTTCTCACTGTAGACCTCTTCCTCGTCGCCCTGGGCGACGGTCAGAGTCAGATCTCCCTCCACGCCGTTGCCGTCGGGATCGAGCAGTCGACCGAAGAGCGTTCCTCCTCGCACGAGCGCGAGTTCGAGCTCGACGGTGCTCTCGTGCTCCTTGGGTGAGACGTAGTAGTCTTGGCGCTGGTATCCCTCGACGATCGCTCGAGCCCGGATGTGTCCAAAGGTCTGGCCGTCGTAGACCCCCACAGCCTCGAAGGGGACGAGCACCTGCGCTCTTCCGGCGTGATCCGTGACCGTCGAGCACGCTAGGTCCCATTCTCCGCCGCCGTGGCGCCTTACCCGCACTTCCAGGGGCGCCTCCGACATCGAGTGTCCGGAAGCAGCGTCGGTCACGCGTAGATAGACCCGCACTCGACCAGCGGTCTCGGGCGCGAGCCGGCGGACGCCGGCCCCCAGGATCGCCTCTCGCGACGACACGGTGGACGTCTGCGGGGCCGCGAGGGGCGGAGGCACTGCTTCCTCGGATCCGGAGGAGCTCGCCGACTCGGCGAGCGGAACTCCGGGACGGTTCCGCGTCCGCACCTCGAGAAACACCCAGCCGAGGAGGACCGCCGCCAAGAGTGCCGCGAACAGCGCCTGATGACGTGGCACTCCGAGCCCCACGGTCGCACGATTCATGCGGAGGCCGATTCTACCCGCACGGCGGCGCGAGCCCGGAGAGCGGCATTCGACTCAGCCGGCGCGGTTCATCCTCGCGTCGTGCCGAGGGGCGAAGAGCACGGCGGGCTCCGCCTCCTCGGGCAGGAAGTAATCGCAGTAGGGCTCGGGGCAGGCGTATCCGATGGGCCTGCGCTTCGGGTCCTTTCGCGCGTGAACGGGCGCCAGCGAGAAGCAGCAGCGCGGGCACAGGGCTCGTGTCTTGTCCTTCACGGTTTTCATGGCCCCAAGGTGTACCCCGCGAGTGTGAACGAGCGGAGTGGGCCGCATGTGGTCTCCGTGAAGACGGCGTGTCGCGGCGCGCTGGCTCAGGTGACTTCGCGCGCAGGAGCCTCGCCGGCTTCCGCGCAGCACCCGTGGCGGTGGACGAGGCGGCAGATGGGTACGGTGGCGAGCATTCCTACGACCGGCGCCGTCAGGTAGAGCCACAGTCCGTCGAGTCGCAGGGTCACCAGGGCTGGGGCCAGGGACCGCGCGGGGTTCATCGAGGCCCCCGAGATCGGCCCGGCGAAGAGCGCCTCCAGCGCCACCACGGCGCCGATCGCCGTGCCGGCCATGATCCCGCGCTCCTTCGAGCCGGTCGCCACGGACAGGATGACGAACATCAGGAGCGCGCTGAGCACGACCTCGAGGACGAAGGACTGTGCGAGCGAGCCGGCGGGCGACGTCGCGCCCAGCGTGGGGTGCTCGGGGAAGAGCAGCGCGAGCAGCGCGCTCGCGGCCAGCGCGCCGAGGCACTGGCTCACGACGTAGGGGAGCGCCTCGCGCAGCGACAATCTCCGCGCCGCCCAGAAAGCGAGCGTCACGGCCGGATTGAGGTGCGCCCCCGAGACGTCGCCGATGGCGTAGATCATGGCCATGACGACCAGCCCGAAGGTGAGCGCGATCCCGACGTGGGTGACCGCGCCGCCGCTGACCGCGTCGATCGTGATCGCGCCGGTCCCCGCGAAGACCAGCGCGAACGTCCCGATCGCCTCGGCGAGCAGCTTGTCCTTCATCTCGAGCGACTCGGAGGGTCGCACGGACCCGGCTCCGAAGCCCGGGCAGGTTAGGAGAGTCGTGGAGCGCTGGCCAGCTTCGGATCGACGCGGCGACGCGATCGGTCCGCGTGGGGAGCGGGCGTGATCGACTCAGGCGGCCCGGGACTCGTCCCGTGCGCTCTCCGGCTCCGCTCCCACCCGCAGATCCTTTGTGGCCTGGTTCAAGAGCCCGCAGAACTCCTGGAACTCGTCCCCCCGGCGTAGGACGCAGGGTCCCGGGTGCGCCCCGGCGAGCACCTGACGCAGGAAGGTCTCGAAGCGGTACATCGGCCCGGCCACGCGGAAGGTCACCAGGATGCCGATCGAGAGGGACAGCGGAACGAGCACGCCGAGCGTGATCGCCAGGTTGTTCCAGGTGAGAGCGTAGAGGCGCTCGGAGACGACCGACTCGCCACCTTCCCCGGGCTCCAGGAGCGCGTGGGCGTAGAGCGCCGACTGGAGCAGGACCGCGAGGACCGCCGTACACAGGAAGGCCAGCGTGAGCTTGAGCTGCAGGGCAGGCTGGATCAGCCGGCGTCGGCGCGTGTGCGTCATGGGGGAGGGCATCGGGGCCGCGGCTCTCTTCGAACCGGAGCCCCCGCGGCCTTGAGGGCGACTCCGTTCGTGCGGGCGGCGCTTCCACCGGGATCCTTATCGGGAGAGGACCTCCGATTCGGACGCCCTCGCCGCCGATGAGGGAGCTCGGCCCCGGTCGGTCTCCCAGCACACGCTTGCCCATGAACGACACGCCCCCTCGACGGCGCCCCGGCCAGCGACGCGGTTACTCCCTGGTCGAGCTCCTCATCACCCTGACCGTGCTCATGGTGGCCCTGGCGGGCTACCTGCGCGCCATGTCCGAGGCGATGGAGCTCAGCCGCGTGAACCGCGAGCATGCGCTCGCGCGCGAGGCCGCGCGCCTCTTGATCGAGACGCTCCAGGAGCAGCCCCTCGCGCGGGTCTACGCCGAGTACAACGCGCGGAGCGACGACGACCCGAACGGCGCCGGGACGGGCCTGGGGCCGAGCTTCGACGTCCCGGGGCTCGAGCCTCCGAAGGACGACGCCGTGGGAAGAGTCGGCCGAATCCAGTTCCCCGAGAACGCGGCCGGGGCGCTGAGCGAGACGCCCGCGACGAGGTTCCCGTTCCTACCGCGCGATCTCAACCTCGACGGCGACGCGCTCGATGACGACGTCGCGGCGGACCACGTCCTGCTCCCCGTGCGCGTCCTCATGCGCTGGGGGGGATCCTCCACGCCGCGGCAGCTCGAGTTCACCACCTTCCTGGTCGACCGGAGGTCGTCGTGAGGTCGCGCGCCGGATACACGCTGGTCGAGGTGCTCATCTCCGTGACGTTCCTCGCGCTCCTGGCGGGGACGATCGCCTCCATGACGACGCTGGGCGCGCGCTCCTACAACTCGTCGAGCGTGGGCTCCCACCTGGTCCTGAGCGCCCGCCGCGCGCTCGATCGGATCACGGACGAGCTCGGTCTGGCGGATGCCGCCGACCTCGCGATCCTGCCCGGACGACCACTGTGGGACGACCGCGTCGAGTTCGACCGCGTGTCCGACGTGGACGGGGCGGACGGGAGCGTCAGCTGGACGCGCACCAGGATCGCTCTCGAGTACGCGCCGGGAGAGCTGAACGACGGCGTGGACAACGACGGCAACGGCTTGGTCGACGACCGCGTCGTCATGCTGACGACGGACTTGGGCGGACCGAACGAGCGGCGCCGCGTGCTGGTGCGGAACGTGGCGGAGTTTCACGAGCGCGAGCGAGAGAACGCCTTGGACGACAACGGCAACGGGCTCGCGGACGAGCGCGGGCTGTGCTTCGACCGCGTCGGCAACGTGCTGACGATCCGACTGACGCTGCAACGGGCGGACGGCGACGGCCGGACCGTGTCCCAGACCCTGACGACCGCCATGCGGATGAGGAACTGAAGCGATGTGGAACTCCGACCCACGCCGACCGGTTGGCCAGGAGAGCGGCTCAGCGCTGGTCATGGCCCTGGCGGCCTTCCTGGCAATGGCCGTGCTCTCGTACTGCTACGTTGTCATGACTTCCTCCGCCCACAAGGAGAACGCGCAGGCGGTGGACGAGCTGCGCGCTTTCTACGTGGCCGAGGCGGCACTGAGCGAGGCGGTCGCCGCGCTGCGCGCCGGCGGTCCCGACGCCGTGAAGCCGCTCGCGGTCCGACAGGTGGACCGCTCCACGACCTTCTGGGTCGACTCGGTGATCGGCGCGGAGGACGCCGCGCTCGACGACGACCTGCTGCGGCTCCAGGCCAACGCCGTGGTCGACGGCCAGGCGAGCGCGGTGGAGATGGTCGTCCGCCTGCGCGACGCGGAGGACGAGGACTACGTGTTTGGCATGTTCGGTCGGGACCGCGTCTCGATGGCCTCGAACACCTGCGTCGACAGCTACGACTCGTCGCTGGGTACGTGGAGCTCGCAGATCAGCGGCACCATCCGCGGGATCGACTACGCGAACACGAGCGGGGCGCTCGGCTCGAACGGGGACATCACGCTCGCCTCGAACTCGGTCGTGTGCGGGGACGCGACTCCCGGCGTGGGCGACGGCGTGTCGATCGCCGGCAACGCCGGCGTCCTCGGCTCGACGGCGCCCGCCGTGGCGGACGTCGTCCTCCCAGCGGTGCCGCTGCCGGTGATCACGGGTCCGGGCGGGACGTACTTCCGGGACTCCGGGACGCACACGCTTCCGCCCGGGGACTACGAGTTCTCGAGCTTTACGCTCGACTCGACCGCGACGATCGTGATCCAGGGTCCCGCGCGCTTCCTGATCCAGGACTACTCGGTCCTCTCGAACGCTTCGATCGACGTGGACTCGACCGGCGGACCGGTGCAGTTCTACGTGACCGGCACTTTCCTCCAGAAGAGCAACACCTTCGTGCGTCCGAGGTCGCTGAACCCGCGCGACCTCTACCTGTTCGTCGACGGGCCCGGTCCGGACGTCGTCTTCGACTCGAACACGCAGTTCGTCGGCGTCGTTTTCGCGCCCGAGCGCGACCTGGTCGTGAACAGCAACGTCGACATCTTCGGCGCCGTGGCCGCCGCGCGCATCCAGCTCGACAGCAACGCCGGGCTGCACTACGACGAGAGCCTGGCGAGCGGCGAGTGGGCGGGCGGTGGGGACGGACCGTTCGAGGTCCTGAGCTGGCGCCCCGTGGCGCCGTCGGCGCCCTAGGAAGGTCGCGTGGACTCGGCGATTCTCCTCCGGACGCTCCGCTCGGCGGTCCTTCGCGCGTCGTGCCCGCTCGTCCTCTCTTGTGTCGCCGGCGCGCAGGACGGTCGGACGCCGGGAGCCGACCCGGTCGACGTCCGCGCCCGGTGTGGCGAGCTCCTGTGCGAGGGAGCCGGCGCCGAGGCCGCCGCGGGTCTCCCTCGACGCCTGGCCCTCCTCGGTCCGGAACTCGTTCCCGTCGTCCTCGAGCTGCTCGAAACGATGCGTTTGCCCGCTCCGTGCCCGGGCGCTTCCGACCGGCTCGAGACTCGGGCGGAGCAGGCGTTGTTCGAGGCGCTCGCGCTCCTTGAGCGCTCGCTGGTGCTCGCCCAGGTGGATCGGTCCGTCGGATCCGAGGCCTCGGACGCGTCACGCCGCGTCGCGCTGCGCGTGCTCGGAGTCCTGGCCGGCGTCGCACGCTTGCCGCTGCTCGACGACGTTGCGACCCGCGGAAGGGAACAGGTCTCGAGCCGAGTCCTCGAAGCCTACGAGGACGCCCTGCTCGCGGTCCTCTCGCGCGAGCCGGAGGGAGCGAAGAAGCTCCGCGACCGTCTGAGCCGCATGGAAGCGCCGCTCGTCCCGGCCGCGCTGCGCGCGCTCGGGAGGTGCAACGCTCCGGGAGTGGCGAGCCTGCTCGCGGACGTCCTGCGCTGGGAACGCGGGCACGAGTCCGTCGTCCTGGCGGAGCTCGGGCGTCACCTCGTCCCCCGTCTCCGCGACGACCCGGACCTGGCGGAGCTCCTGCGCGACTTCCTGACCGCGGACCGTGACGCGATCGTGCAGGCGGCCGCGCTCGCCGTCGGGAGGCTGCGCGACGAGGGATCGGTCCCGGCGCTGATCGAGCTCGCCGCGAGCGAGCATGCGGGGATCCGCGCGAACGCGCTGTGGGCTCTGGGGCGCATCACGGGACAGGACCTCGCCGACGCCGGCGCCTGGCAGGAGTGGCTGGACGCGGAGGAGGCCTGGTATCGTCGCGAGTCGCCGCGGCTCTTGGACGCGCTCGCCTCGGACCGTCCGGAACGGTGTGCGGAGGCGGTCCGGGAGATCACGCGTCACCCGCTGTTCCGCCCCGAGTTCGAGCAGGGCCTCGTGGTGCTCTTGCTCCACGAGCTCCCCTCGCTCCGCTCGCTGGCGTGCCATGCCATCGTTCACCTGGGGTGCACGACCGGGCTGGCGGTGCTCGTCGACCTGCTCGAGGTCGAGGCGGGCGACGAGCCGGGCGCCGCGGCGCTCCACGCCCTTCGCTCGCTCACGGGGCTGGACCTCGGAACGGATCCCGAGCGCTGGCGCGAAGCGCTCGAGCTCTGACCCGCACGGCTCCGCGCGGGATCAGCGGCCGGCGGCCGGCCCGCTCTGCCCCAGCTTCTCCTCGAGGAGCTCCACCTGGCCGGTCGCGGTGACCCGGGACGTCAGCGTCCACGGGTAGCTCGCGCGCACGTCCTCGTAGAGCTCGATCGCGTCGGCGTAGCGGCGACGCTCGATCAGCTCCAGCTCCGAGCTGATCCGCGCCGCGCGCAGGAAGGCCAGCCGAGCCGCCACGTCGAACACGAGCAGCAGGCCGACCGGGACGGCGATCGCGGCGCCCAGCGCTCGGCTGGCGAAGCTCCGCCTGCGTTTGCGCCGGCGCTCGAAGGCTTCGCTGTCGATCAGCTCGATCGTGTGCTTCGCGTTCGCGTCCTTCGGCACCAGCGTCAGGATCTCCTCCTGCACCTCGCGCGCGGCGCGATCCTCGCGGCGGGCGAGGAGCTGCTTGCCGTAGCGGCGCAGCTCCGCGACCGCGAGCGTCGGGTTGCCGCAGTCGGCGCGTGTCCGCGCCAGCTCGCGGCGCAGGTCCCAGGCGTCCGGAGCGAGCGTGACGAGCGTCTCCAGGACCGTCGCCGCCTTGGCGTGCAGTCCGGGCCCGCGGTAGAGCTCGACCAGTACGCGGCCGTGCTCGATCGCCTCCTCGGTCCGACCATCGACGCGCGCGAGCTCCATCCGTCGCTCGTGGATGGTCGTGTCCTTAGGCGCGAGCGCGCAGGCTCGTCCGAGGTCCTCGCGCGCGCCCTCCTTGTCCTGCTCCTCGAGTCGCAGGTGCGCCAGGAGCTTGAGCGCCTCCGCGGCCGCGACGCCGTCGCCCAGTCGCTCGCACAGGTCGGCCAGGTCGCGCAGGAGGCCGACGTGCCGCGGCGTCGTCTCTAGCCCGTCGCGCAGGACGCGCAGGGCGCGCTCGGGGTCGGCATGGGCCACCTCGCGCGCGAGGCGGACGAGGTCCTCGGGCTCCGTCGGGCGGACCAGCTCGAAGCTCGCCAAGGTTGCGAGCAGCTCGCGCGCGGCGAAGCGGCGATCGGGGAAGGCGCGTAGCGCCTCTCGCACGCTGCGCGTTCCGTCCAGCCGATCGCACAGCGCGGCCGCCAGCTCGAGGTCGTCGCCGAGGCCATCTCCGGTCGGCTCGCCGTCCGCGACGTAGTGCGTGGCGTCGCTACCGATGCGCGTCCGCAGCGCGGCCATGTGGTCCTTGCGACGAGCGGACTCGAACAGGACGGGCGCGGCGGCGAGGGACAGGCCGAGGTGCCGCTCCTCCGGATCGAACACGCCCGCCGGCGGGCGTCCGGCGTGGAAGCGGAAGCTGCCCGTCTCGAGCGCGAGGAAGTCGCACACGTCCTCGACCAGGCGCGCGTGGGCGAAGGCGGTGAGCGTCTCCGTGTCGAACACGCCGCGCTTCACGAGCACCTCGCACAGCGCGCGGCGCCGGCGCCAGCGCGGTCTGCGCGCGCTCGCGAGCTGCTTCTCCTCTAGCAGCCCCGCCGTCACCAGGTCGTCCATCAGGCTCGGACGCCCGTCGCCGGCGAAGAGCGTGATCGCTCCTTCGTGTACGTAGACGCGACGCAGGCCCTTCTCGGTCTCGATCGCGAGCGTGCCGCTCTTCCGGTGCATCTCCAGGTTCTGGAGGATGTCCGGCAGCTCGAGCGTGGCGAGGTCTCCCTGCAGCGTCATGTCGTCCTCCCGTCGCGCGCGGAGACGTCCGGGCTTCTTCGGCTCCGGCGCAGGCGTGAGTTGACCTCGACGAGGGAACGATCTTCCGAGCCTCGCTCGCCCGTGGCCGCCGCCGGCCGCGCGATCTCCCGCGGCTGCTAGACCCAGAACAAGCGCTTCCTGCGGCGTGATCCTGAAGGAAGCGCTCGGAACGCCCCTTGTTTCGCGGTTGGTCCAGTGCTGTTCGAGGACACCGAACCCCGAGGCAAGGAGCGTTTCGAGTGAGGGCCGACGATCGTCGTGACGGCCCTCTCCTGCGGCGGCGTCGGTCTGGTGCGCGAGATCGTGCGCTCGGCGCCGCATACGCCCGTCTCGCTTGCGGGCCGGTCTCGTTCCCGCTGCGGTCTCGCCTGCGACAAGGGCCGCCATGGTGCATGGGGCAGGCCTAGGCTGGTCAGGCGGGCGCGCACAGGATCGAGAGACCGCCCCATGTGCGACGCCAGCCCACTCGAAGCAGCCACGTTCGCGCCCGCGCGAACGGACCGGGCTCCTGGAGCGGCCGCTGGTCCAGCCAACCGGTGAACCAGGGCCCCGAGGAGCACGGATCGCCCTGCCCCGCGTGCACGCCGTGGTGCTTTGCATTCTGGAGCACGTAGACCAGGGCGTGGCGCACCTCTCGCGGCGTCGAGAGGACGCGCGCGGTCCCGCGCCTCTCCCACACCTTGTTGAGTCTCTTCGCGATCCGGACGGCGAGTCCCTGTACCCCGGTCGAAAGGGCAGAGGTTCCCTGCGCCTCGACGATCAGGTGCACGTGGTTCCACTGCACGCTGAACTCGCACACGCGGAAGGCCTCCGTCGAGGCGCTCGCGAAGCAGCCGTGCAGCACACGGAGCTCGCGCTCCTTCCGCAGGCTCGGCAAGCCGTCCCGGAGTCGCAGCGTGACGTGCAGCGGATGACGCTCCTTCAGCGCCGGACGCGTGCGGTGAGGAACGCCGGTGCGCGCGCCCTTGGGCTTGCGACCCGCTCCCGCGCGCCGGCCGCCGTGTCCGTTGGGGAAGGAGAAGACCCCTTGCTTCGCACTCTTCGCCATATAGAAGAGGACGCAAAACCTAGGCTGCGGTCACGGAGAGTCCCGAGCTTCCTTCGAGGAATCGCCGGCCGAAAGCAGACGTCCTCCTCTCTCCTTCTCTGCCCCATCGAGTCCCCGTCCCGTCGCCCGTCCGTCGCCGTCGCTTCGACCGTTACACCTGCGCGCTTCGAAGCAACGGGGACGGATGGGCCGGCGACGCGCCCCGCTCGGCCTGAGCCGGTGCGAGACCGGAGTAGCGCGCTCGAGAAAGCTCACGAAGCGCTTGTTTTGAGGCTAGACTGTCCCTCCCCCTCGAGGACAGCCAAAGCGCCACGGGATGACAGCTCGTCGCATCCTTGTTTCCCTAGGGGTCGCCTCCCTCGCGGTCTACCTGGTCGCGGCGGTGGTGATCGCGGTCCGAGGTATGGAGACCGAATCGCCCGGCCCGGAGCGGCCGGACCGCGGGCTCGTCACGCGCGGGTCTCCGGTACAGGAGTCGCCGCCGACCTCCGTGTTGCGCGCGGCACGAGGGAGCAGGCGAAGCCCCGTTCCCTCCGCGATCGTCGACACGAGCGCGACGACCGAGGAGTCGTCGCGCGCGACCGAGTCCGAGCTCGCGACCCTCGAGGTGCGTGTCGTCTCCTCCGAGCGCGGTGAAGCGATCGGCGGCGTTCGCCTCTCGCTGCGGTCGGCGCACGGAGACCTCGCGTCGGCGAGCGACGGACCCGCGACGACCGTCTCGGACTGCGATGGACGCGCGACGCTCCGCCCGCGCGCGGGGAGCGATCTCGTGCTCGAAGCCGACGGCCGCTGGGTCGGCGTCTCGGACGGGGCGGTTCAGGTCGGCGCGCTAGCCGGCGGCACGATCCGCACCATGGCGGTGCAGCTCGCGACGGTCGACAGCCGGCGCTACTTCGGGCGCGTCGTAGACGCCGGGACCGGGGCGCCGCTCGGCGAGGCGTCCGCCACGCTCCTGCTCGGCACGCCGGTCGCGCTGGGCGTCGGCGCGGACGAGGAAGTGCTCGCCCGCGCGTCCTGCGACGCGAGCGGACGCTTCTCCTTCTGGGTCGCCGACTTCGGCCGTGATCTGATCCAGGTGGAGCACGCCGGCCACGGGACCGCTCTCCTGCAGGTCACCGGCGGACACGCGAGCGCCGCCACGGCCCGCGAGGTCGCGCTGGAGCGCGCCTCCTCGCTAGTCGCGATCCTGGTGGAGGCGGGCGGCGCCCCCGCCGAAGGCGTCGAAGTGCGCCTGAGAGCGTGCCTGCGCAACCTGGCGCGGAGCACCGAGTCCTCCTTCTTCCTCGACGGACAGGACCGGACGTGGTCGGCGTGGACGGACTCGCTGGGTAGGGCGACGCTCCACGGGCTGCCGCCCGGCGTCGAGCTCGAGCTGCACCTGGAGCGCGGTGGCGAGGTCCTTCTG
>Ga0302046_10004517_pt1 | contig 12383 bp, 10 predicted proteins | sample RVTome_11_FD_200261 | JGI IMG/M metagenome (GOLD analysis project Ga0302046, IMG submission 200261) | Soil microbial communities from uranium-contaminated site in the Upper Colorado River Basin, Wyoming, United States - RVT147D111 (version 2) ...
CGCCACCGCATCACGTGTCGCGAGGTCGTCGAGGTCCATAACCTCACGGTTGCTCGTCTCGGCGAGCGACCGCAACAGAGTGCTCTTGCCGACGGTACGGGGGCCGTTGAGGACGATGACCGGCTCCTCGGCGAGGCGCGCTCGCACGGAGCGCTCGAGGAATCGGGGAACGATCTCGTGGGAAAGCTGCACGGGCCTGCCGATGCTCTGAAGTCATGAAATACCGAAATTTGAGCGGTTATTTTACCGAACTTTGATCGCTTTTTCTACAGATATTGGATGGCCACGGTCTCTGGCTTCCCCTCGGCGTCATCGCCAGGGCCCGTCGTGGCGAGCGACGCGAGGAATCGGTAGCGTAGAGCCCGCCGGGCGCTCCCCGTGACCAAAGCCCTTCACGATGCTCCTGGCGTTCGAGCGCGACCGGACTCCGGGGAGCAGGTGGTGGCTCGCTATCGGGTGGGCGGCTTCGAGCACATCCGGGTAGCGGAACGCTTCGTTCCGCTACCCCTCCGCGCTCAGGGCCTCGATGGGCTCGACCCGCAGAGCCCGCCGGGTCGGGCCTATGCAGGCGAGGCCGCAGACGGCCACGGTGGCGATCCCGAAGGCCAGCAGCAGCGCGATGCCCTGCGTGAGCTGCAGGTTGTCCCACGAACCGGCGGTGCTGACGATGAACGAGATCATCGCGCCCACCAGCAGGCACCCTGTCACCACGCCGGCCATGACGAGGCGCACGGGGCGGCGGAGGATCTCGGCGGCGACGCGCGGGGCCGGTCCGCCGAGGGCGACGCGGACGCCGATCTCGCGGGTGCGGCGCGACACGGTGAACGACATCACCGAGTAGATGCCCGCCAGGGAGAGAGCGAGGGCGGTGGCGCTCACCAGCAGGATGCCGCGGCTGAAGAAGCGCCAGAAGCCCGCATCGTCGCTCGCCACCTGATCGAGGGTCTGGATCTCGAGTCGCAGCGTGGGGCTCACCTCGGCGGCGAGGCGGCGGAGGACGGGTGTCAGCGCGGCCATCTCGCCGCGGGGATGCACGGCGAGGTGCAGCGGATAACGCCACGGACGGCCCGCGGGTGCCTGCGGCGTTGACGACGCGGACGATGCGGAAGCGCTCGGCAGGCCGAGGCGGCTCGGGCTCAGCGGGTGGTACAGGTGGGCCCTCACCTCCTCGTCCAGGACCAGCGAGCTCCGGCGGTCGCGCACGAGGTTGCGCACGACGCCGACGATCTCGTACCACGGACCGGGCGCTTGATCCGCCGGCGCGACGTAGCGGATGCGCCGGCCGATCGGGCTGCGACCACCGAGGAGGCGGTCGACGAACGACTGGTTGACGACGACGGTGCTTGCGCCCGCCACCAGATCCGCCGAGTTGAAACCACGGCCGGCGAGGATGGGCGCATCGAACAGCTCGAAGTATTCTGGTGCCACCGCGGTGGTGTTGACGAAGAACTGTCCCGGCGGCGTGTGCTCGGTTTCCGCCGCGTCTCTCCCGATCAGGTTCCGAGACCTCCCTTCGGACGCGGGTTGCGCAGCGCCCGGCTCCGGGGCGGCACGCCCCCCGGGGCCCGCGGCCCGGTCCCCGACAGCCCCCGCGGCCCGGTCCCCGACAGCCCCCGCGCCCTGGGCGCGCTCCGCCGCAGCGGAGTCCGTCGCTTCGCCGCCGTCCAGCTCGATGACCGCGCGAGGCTGGTCCATCAGGGGAAGCCGCTCGGCGACGGCGACGCCCGCGACCGCCGGCTCGGCGGCCAAGCGTCGCTCCAGCTCCTCGAGCATCGCGCCGTAGCGGCGCACGAGGGCCTCCTGGCCGGCGTCGGCCGGCGCCGCCTGGCTCTCCGGATCGAGCTCGATCGGCACTGCGAGGTACTGGTCGGCGCGGAACCCGACCGTCTCCGGCAGGAGCTCCGCGGTCTGGCGCTGGATCAGGAAGGCCACCGCGGCGAAGACCACGGTGGCGGCGATCTGGGCGACGATCAGGAACTGCCAGGTGAAGCCGAAGCGGGGGCCGCCGGCCGCCGCGCTCGCCTGGCGCAGGCGGGACTCCATGCGCCGCCCGGTGACCTTCAGCGCCGGCAAGATCCCCGCGATGGCCGCCGCCAGCAACGTGAGCAGACAGGCATACAGGACCGTGGTGGTGGACAGCGCGCTGTCCACCCAGAACGGCGCCGTCGCGCTCTCAAACATCTTGTCGCCCGCGCCGTAGAACGCATCGAGCGCCCACTCCAGAGCGAAGCCGGCGGCAGCAAGACCGAGCGCCAGGGCCAGCGCCCCGAGCACCAGCGCCTCGGCAAAGAGCTGCAGGACGATGCGGCCGCGGCCGGCGCCCAGCGCGTTGCGCACCAGCAGCTCGCGCTCGCGGGTGGCGGCGCGGGCAAACATCAGCAGGCCGACGTTGCCGCACACCAGGATCAAGAACAGGGCGGGGAACGCGTTGATCGAGTAGACGAGCGTGCGCAGCGTATCGTCGGCGGCCGAGAAGTTGCCGAGGACGGACTCGGCGTAGGGCAATACCTCCGGCGCCAGGTGCTCGTAGCGCTCCGGGAGCTCGGCGGAGAGCTGCTGCGCGAGCGTCGTCGTCTCCGCCTGTGCCTCCGGCAGCGTCGCGCCCGGCGCGAGGCGGCCGAACACGCGCAGCGGCCGGCCCCGCTCCGGCTCGCGGCGCAGCCCGTCTGCCGGCAGCGGTATCCAGACGCCGTGGCGGAGCGGGAACGCGAAGCCCTCCGGCATCACCCCGACGACCGTCGCCTGCTCGTCACCGAGCCGAATGGTCCGATCCACCACCGCCGGATCGCCGCCGAAGCGCGTCTGCCAGACCCGGTAGCCAAGGACGACCACGGCCGCAGCGCCCGGCTGCTCGTCGGCCTCCACCAGCGCCCGCCCGAGCAGAGGCGGAACGCGGGCGACGCGGAAGCCCGCCGCGCTGATTTGCGCCACCTCAACCGGCTCGCCGGCCTCCTCGCCGCCGGTCAAGTTGCGCCGCGCCGAGCGGAAGCCGCCGAGGTCCTCCACCGTGGTGAGCTCCTCGCGCCACGCCAGGAAGTCGCCGGCGAGCGGCACCTCCTGATCGTTGCCCGCCCGGTCCCAGTAGCTCAGACCAACGATGCGCTCGCCGTCCGGCAGGGGAACGGTCGGGTGGACCATGTCGCCGACGAGCTCGAAGGTGCCGGCGCCCACCGCGATCGCGAAGGCCATGGCGAGGCCGCACACGATCGTCAGGCCGGGGTAGCGGATGAGCATGCGCACGCCGAGCTTGGCGTCGAGGGCGAAGCCGGCCAGCCGGCCGGTGATCGAGCCGGTCCGGCGTCCGGCCCGATACCCAGCGCCAAGGCGTGCTCGCCGGTCAGGCTCCGCGGTTTCGCGGAAAGCATCGCGGCCCGGGAGCAGGAGCCGGCGGAGGGCGGCGTACGCCTGGCGGCGATACCAGCGGCGAGCGGCGCGCTCGCCGTCGCGACGGGCGCGCGCGGTGAACAGGTCGTCCGCGTCGGCGGCGAGCTCCGGCGTGCGAAGCCTGGCCCCGGCCCACTCGAGCAGGCGGCGGGACAGAGACGGAGGGGCCGCGCCGCTCACGCGAGCGTCTCCGGGTCCGGCAGCTCGAGCCCCTTCCACACGCTCCGCCACATGGTGCGGAACTCTTTCAGCGACCGCACCCCCTCGGGCGTGGGTCGATAGAAGCGCCGCGGCCGGCCGCCGCGCGGCGAAGGCTCACCGACCTCGGAGGTGAGCAGGCCCTTCTCCTCGAGCCGCCGGAGCGTCACGTGGACGGCGGGCAGGCTCGCCTCCCGGCCCGACCGGGCTTCGATCTCCTGGTAGACCGCGGTGCCGTTGGCTCGCTCCCGCACCCATACGACCGCGGTCAGCACGAGCGCCTCGAGCTCGCCCAGATGCTCTCCCCTTCCCATCACCGCCTCCTGTGCCGGATGATCTCGATTCGGCGACAGTATAAAACAAAATTATAAAGTAGCAAGAGCTTTCGCGGCGACCGTCCTTCTCGGGGGCGCGGGCGAGGATGATGGCGAGGCCCGGGAGGGAGATGGCGGGCTCCCGCCACAGGATGTTGAGCAGCCTCAGCAGGGCCGCGGCGACGAACAGGCGGCGGCGGATCGAGCCTACAGAGGCGTTGCGGGAGTAGGGCGGCGAGAAACACGAGAGAGGGCAGCGCGGGCCCGAGGACAAGCCCGCTCGACAGTCCGCCAACCTACTCGACGGTCTGGAACTCTACCTTGCGCGCCTCGGAGACCCGCGAGGACGCGTCGAGGATCTCCACGGCCACGAGGTTGCCCTCGGCATCGTAGTCGAGAATCACTCCAGGCTTGTCTTCGTCGCTCTCGGCCACCGGAATGCCGTCTCGCAACAGCATCGTCAGCGTGTCGGTGCGGGCGTCATTGGTCACTTTCATGAGCTGTGGCTCCAGTATCACCGCTCGGCGCGGCGCGTGATGACGAAGTCGAAGATCGATTCTGCCATACGCGCATGCGGCACCCCGGCAGCGACGTGCCGGGCTCCGGGCGATTCATCGGGTTCGTTCGCTGGCCGATTTGTCAAGTGTACTTGACGCAGGCCGGGCCTCGGGGGCAAGCTACGAAGCATGTTGAATACCCGAACGCTCGAGGCATTCCTCAAGGCCCGGGGCTGGACGAGGGCCGAGCTGGCCCGACGTGTGGGCGTCAGCCGGCAGGCGGTATCCCTCTGGTTTCAGGCGGAGGAAGCCAACCTTCAGAGCCGGCACTTGATGCGGCTTGCCGAGGTGCTCGGCGTGCCCGTCGAGGACCTCGCCAGGCCCCTCCCGTGCTTCGACCCACAGTCACGGGCGCGCCTGCGGGCCACGTTGCTGTGGGATCGTCTCTATCCCGACCTCGATGACTTCGCGGTGGCGTTGAACGCCGGAGATCCGCGGGCGCTCGCTCGATTCGTGCAGGTCTACGGCCTGTTCGCCGCCGAGGCGACTCTCGGACCTTCGGTCTGGGCGCAGTTCCCGGACTACAAGCGGCACATCCTTCCGACTCGCCGCGCCGAGCTGGAGACGCTATGGCACTGGCACGAGAGCCGGCAAGCGGCCTAGCCGCAAAGGTGCTGCCGCCGCCGCTGTATGGCGCCCTCCGCCACGTATTCGCTGCAGGGCTCGACGGCGTCATGCTGGTTGGCGGCACCGCCCTCGCCGGCTACTACGCAGGCCATCGGCGCTCCGATGACATCGACCTGTTCACCGCTGGTGAGCGGGCGCAACGCGCTGCCATCCTCGCCGTCAGATCTCTTGTCGAGCTCGGCGCCAGCTTCGCCGACGAGCGCAGCTCCGCACACTTCCACGACGTGACCTGTCATCTCGATGGACACGATTTCACCGTGCAGGTCGTCCTCGATTCCAACGTGTTTGCCATTCGCCCCGGGCAGCAAGCGGATGATCACGTTCTGGTGGCGGCGCTCGAAACCCTCCTGAAGATGAAGGCGGCGACGCTGGTGAGCAGAGCGAGCGAGAAGGACCTGTACGACCTCACCTGGTTCTTCCGGCAGGACGATGGGCTCGATGTGCCGACGCTCCTGGCGCTCGGCAAGGAAGTCGATGGCGGCGTGAACGGCGAAGCGGTCCTCATCAGCCTCGTCGGCACGCAGATGCGGGAGTCGGCTTGCGACTTCTCGCTGACCGAGAGCGCCGCGGACGTCCACGCCCAAGTAACCGGCACCCGCAAGGCTCTCATCCAGGGCGTCGAGATCTACCTCCGGGACCAGGCGGCACCGCCGATCGCCGGGCTGATCGAGAAGCTGCGGTAGCGAACTTCTCCAACCGCTAACTTTCTGGACCCCATCGACCTGCTCCGTGTCCGAGCAGGCTGGGAGCAGGATGGGGTCCAGCCCGTAAACGCCGAACAGCGCGGCAGGCGCCGCGGCCCGATCGAGCGGGACCAACCGTGGTTGCGGCGCGACGGATCGCTATAATCCCGCCAGCTTCCCCGACGGGACCGCAATCGCGGTTCCCGGCTGGCACCGAGGCGCCATGGCCACGCCACGCAGCTCTTTTGTTTCCTCGCCGTCGCTCCAGGCGAAGTCATCCGCCGCGGCCGATTGCGGCCTCGAGCGGCAGGATCTGCTCGCCCTCCTGGAGACGGCCAACGAGCTGACCGCCACGGAGACGCTGCAGGAGGCGCTCACGAAAATCCTGGTCCACGCCGGGCGGTTGCTGGACTCACCCGCGGGCTCGGTGATCCTCTACAGCCCGGAGCGCGACGATCTCTACTTCGCCGCCGCCACCGGGCCGGCCTCAGACACTCTTCCCGACATTCGCATTCCGGTGGGCAAGGGCAAGGCAGGACAGGTCTTCGCCAGCGGGACCCCTGTGCTCGAGAACAACCTCGCCGACCATTTCAAGAAGGTCGATGAAAAGACCGACTTCGTCACCCGCTCCATGGTCTGCGTTCCTCTGCGCCACCGCGAGCAGACGTACGGCGTGATGCAAATGCTCAACAAGGCCGCCGGGACGAAGCCCTACGACCAGCGGGACATGGAGCTGCTGACGAGGTTCGGCGTCCAAGCTACGATCGCCATCCACAACGCGCGGCTCTTCGAGCAGATGCTCGCGAGCAGCGGCCTCTACGCCGCACCGGCGGTGCGCGGCGACCTCATCCAGCAGATGATCTCCTCGGGGCGGGCCGGCGTGCGTGAGCGGTTCACCGTCCTGTTCGTCGACATGCGCGGCTTCAGCCAGTTGTGCAGCATGATCTCGCGGGCCGACCGCATACAGACGATTCTGAGCGACTACGTGGTCATGTTGTCGGCCCTGGTGGTCAAGAACGACGGCATCGTCAACAAGGTCGTCGGCGATGGCCTGGTCGCCATCTTCAGGACGCCCGCGGGGGCGACCAACGCGGTGCGCTCGGCCCTCGAGATGCTCGATGGGTTCGCGCGTCTACGCGACGCCTGGAATGAAACGACCAACTTCAGCCTCGACTTCCTCGACGTCGGCATTGGCGTTGCCACCGATGACGAAATGCTGCTGGGCACGATCGGCGACGAGACGTTCCGGGACTTTTCGGTGATCGGCCCGGCCGTAAACCTCGCAGCGGCCCTGGTGCAGGCGGCGCGCGACGGCAAACAGATTCTCGTCGACACGCTCACTTTCAATGCGCTGCAGGACAAGAGCGTCGTCGCGGCCGAGGGCCCCATCAAGTTCCAGCTCGACAAACCGGGCCCGTTGCTCGGGCTCAGCTACAGCGTCTACCAGCTCAGCAAGCCGCACATGACCGGCGCCGCGGTATCGGCGGCGGCCGCGCCCGGCGAGGCGTACGACGTGTTTTTCAGCTATCGCCGAGAGGGTGGCAGCAACGTGGCCCGCAGCGTGCAGCTCGCGCTCGTCGACGAGTTCCGGGTCTTTATCGACGTCGACCGTTTGGGCAGCGGCCATTTCGATACCAACTTGCTGCGCACCATCGAGAGCTCCCCCAACTTCGCCGTGTTCCTGACGCCGGGAGCCCTCGACCGCTGCAGCTCGCCCGACGACTGGCTTCGCAAGGAGATCGGCCACGCCTTGACCACTTCCCGCAACATCGTGCCGGTCACGTTGCCCGGCTTCGTGTTCCCTGAGAAGGGCTCGCTCCCGGAGGACATCCAGGAAATCGCCCGCCACGATGCCGTCGAGTACAGCCACCGCTATTTCTACGCCATGATCGACAAGATCAAGGAGCGCCTGCGCGAATAGCGGACGGCTGCGCACGCGATGCTCGGCAGGAGCGGACGTGGAGGACAGGACACGCGGCTTTCTGTGGGCGGTGTTCGCCTCGGTCTGCCTCAGCACGGTGCCGGCGGTCGTCAAGATCGGCCTGACGGACGGCGCCGACCCGCTGCAGCTCCTGGTGCCCCGCATGGTGCTGGGCGCCGCCCTCCTCTGGCTGTGGATCGGCGTGACGCGTCCCCAACGGCTGCGCATCGAGCCGCGCGGCCTGCGCTACTGCGCGCTCGCCGGCGGCGTCAACGCCGTGAATCTGCTGCTCTTCTACCTCGGGTTGCGCCGCGTCGGCGCCTCCGTCGCGATTCTGATCTTCTCGATCTACCCGGCCCTCCTGCTCCTCCTGCTCCACCTGCGGGGCGAGTCCGTCAACCGGCGCGACCTCCTGCGCCTGGCGCTGGCCCTGGGCGGCATCTACCTGGTCGCCGAAGCCGGCGGCGCCGCCGACCCGATCGGCGTCGCCTACATGCTCGCCTGCGCGGCCCTCTACGCCGTCTACATGCTCGTCATCCACACCCGCCTGGTCTCCTACCCCGCCTCCACGACGTCGCTGTGGATCGTGACGTTCCTGACCTGCGGGGTGCTGGCGATGCGGCCGTGGGTGACGGCGCCGGGGCCGTTGGGACCCACCGGTTGGGGCGTGGTCATCTGGTCGGCGGTCGTCGGCATCACCATTGCGCGGGTGGCCACGATGGAGGGCGTGCGGCTGATCGGCGGCGCCGAGAGCGCCCTGCTGCTGCCGGTGGAAACGGTCCTCTCGGTGGCGTGGGCGGCGCTGATCCTCGGCGAGCGCATCAGCGCGTCGCAGACCGCCGGCGCCGCGCTGATCCTCACCAGCGTCCTGCTGGCAACGGCGCTGCGCCGGCGTCGGATGTTCTGGCGGACCTAGCCGGCTGGCCACGACCGCGGTCGACCAGCAGCATCGATTCGTCTGGCAGGAGGGCGGCGCCGACGCGTTCATCCCGCCATGCGGCGGCGCTCCCCGGAGGCATTGGGGCGACGGGGGCGGATCGATCGATCCAGTGTCAAACCCCTAGCAGTCCCGGATGCTCCCTGGAGCACCCGAGTGGATGAAAACGGGCCATTTTCAGGACAGCCCGTGGCCTTCTTAGACAAAACCCCGGCCTGATGCGTCAAAGTTAGTGTCCTGAGTCAGAGATCCGCAGCATTTGCGGGGGCGCCACAACGGGCGAGGTCAAGGCGCGAGGAGGATGGCGATGCCGGTGCGCATCTTCGACGACGAGCAACGGAGATCGCCCGGAGCAAAACGCCGAGACGCCTCCCTGGCGGCGATCTCAGAAGGGAGCTCGAGATGAGGCGATCCACGTTTGTCCTTCTGGCCGCGGCGTTCTTGGTGGCCGCCGGCTGCGGCCGCGGGCCGCAGGTCGAGTTCGCCGACTGGCTGTTTCCGATCGCCCCGGGAACCCCGATCAAGGAGTACGGTCCGGTGCCGCTGGAGGGCCGCGACACGCAGGTCGTGCAGCTCATCGACGACCTCGTGATCGGCGACGACGTCAATCAACCCGACGCCATCCTCTACCAGCCGACCGGCATCGTCGTGTCTGGGGACGGCACCATCTTCGTGGGCGACCGCGGCGCCGGCAACGTCAAGATGTTCGCGCCGGATGGTTCGCTGCTGAAGACCTTCGGCAAGGAAGGGCAGGGGCCGGGGGAGTTCGGCCGTATCGGAACGATGACGATCGCCGCAGGAAAGCTCATCGTCGACGACTCGCGCAACCGGCGGTACAGCGTCTGGACGCTCGACGGTGAGCACGTCGCCGACGAGGTACCGACGAGGCGTGTGTCACTGTCGTACATGCATGGTCTCGCCGACGGAACCCTCGTCGGCTACACGACGGAGCGCGATGAGGACCGCAATGCTCGACGCGTGGTGATGCGCCGGACCCTCGACGGCAACGAGGTCGCGCGGCTGTTCGAGACGCCGGCGATCCCACCCACGGCGCCGATTTCGATCAGCGACCGCCGGGCGATGCTCCAGGACATGATCGACTCGTTCGACGATCCCCGTATCTACCTCGAGGTCTGGGGCGGTGAGGTGCTCTACCTCTCGCCGCAGCACGAGTATCAGGTGCTGGCGATGTCGACCGACGGCGACTCGCTGTGGGCGTTGCGCGTCGCCTGGGCGCGGTTGCCGTACCCGGAGAGCCAGAAGCAGTCGTTGGTCGACTCGTTCATGCGCAGCTTCCCCGGCGATGAGCCGGTGCGCCCGGACCAGCTCGACTGGCCCGAGCACGCGCCGGCCCTCCTCGGCATCTCCACCGACGCCGCCGGCCACATCTACGTCTTCCCGACCCTCCCGCCCACCGAGGACCCCGGCCAGCCGCGCGACGAGTGGGCGGTGGACGTCTACACGCCGGCGGGCGATTTCATCGGCGCCGGCGTCGTGCCCTATCGGTGGAGCTGGGCGCAGGGCGACTTCGTCTACGGGACGCGGCCCAACGAGCTCGACGAGACCGTGGTCGTCCGCTATCGGCTCGTCGTGAGCGGCAGTTAGAGTCGGCGCAGCCGCGTCGATTCGTAGCACACGTTCAGCCAGGTACCGGCGGACGGGCTCCCGGGCGCCTGGCGCCACGAGCGTCGAGCTGACGCCGCTGCCATCGCCATCCTGAGGCCGGCACGCTGAGCGGGGGCACTCGGCCGGAAGCGACGGAACGCGGTGAGCCAAGCGCCTTGAGCGCGAACCAGCCGGCTGGTTGTCCATGGACGGCGTCCATGGTAGTTTTCAGCTCATGAAACGCATTCCAGCCGGAGAGTTCAAGCAGCAGTGCCTGCGGCTCCTGGACGAGGTGCGCGAGACCGGTCAGGCAATCGTCGTCACCAAGCGTGGGACGCCCGTGGCGCAGCTCGCCCCTCTGCCCTCACGGGAGGAAACCGACTGGGCGGGTGCCATGCGGGGCACCGGAGAGATCCTCGGCGACCTCGTGGCACCGGCCACCGATGAGCGGGAGTGGGAGGCGCTCCGGTCATGATGCTCCTCGGCGCGCCAACCTCGCCTCGCGAGGTCAGCTCAGCGGGCCGTTGCCCGTGAAGCTTCTCGTCGACACACACATCTGGCTGTGGCGCCTGCTGGAACCCGGGCGTCTCTCCGCCCGCGCTGATGGACTGCTCGCGGACCCGCAAAACAGCGTGCATCTCTCTCCGGTTTCTGTATGGGAGGCCCTGGTGCTGGCTCGGAAGGGGCGGGTCCTCCTGCGGCCGGACCCGCTGGCCTGGGTGCGGACGGCGCTCCAGGTATCGCATGCCGTCATGGTGCCGCTCACCCACGAGATCGCCATGCGGAGCGAGGACCTGCCGGGGTTCGAGTCGCAGGATCCCGCCGATCGCTTCCTGGTCGCCACCGCCCTGGTGGAGAAGCTCACGATCGTTACCATGGACGCGGTCATGCTCTCCTACGACCCGGTCGAGAGCATCTCCTAGCCGGCATTTCTGATTCGCCGTTCGTCGCGAGGCTAGGCGGAAGCTAGGACGTGGCGGCCAGATGGACGTGGACCTCGTCGAGCCGCTGGTCGCCGAGCATCGCGGCGCGCGAGGCGGCGCGGTCGAGCAGGGTGACGGCCTTGCCTGGGAGGTGGCCGGGGAGAGGGAGCGCCTGGTCGATGACCAAGGCGACGGCGTCCTCGTCGATGGCGACGCCGTGGTGGGCGCCGACGCGTCGCGACACCTCGCGCAGGACGAGGGCCGTGGCCTGCGGGCCGGGCTCGGTGAGGGAGATCCTCTCGAGGCGCCCGCCGAGCGACCCGTCGTCGGCCAGGAGAGCGATTCCCGGCGGCGCGGTGGCGACGATGCGGACGCCGCGCTCGAGGGCGGCCTCGAGCAATAAAGGACCGTGCGGCGCTTCGAGGAAGACGAGCTCGAGGTGCTCGAGGGCGAGGACCAGCGACGGTTGGCGCGCCTCGTCGAGGAGCGCCCGCAGGACGTTCTCGCGCTCAGCATGGAAGACGTGACCGGCGAACAGGTCGCCGAGGTCGACGGCGACGAGCCGGCGCGGCGGATCTTCGCGCAAGCGCGGCGCCAGGCCGTGCAGCAGGTTGGTCTTGCCCACGCCGGCGGGACCGACGATGACCGGCAGGCCGGCGCGCATCTGACCGAGGCACGCCACGAGATGCTGGATCTCGTCGGCCCTGCCCACGGTCGTCTCGCCGCGGCCGGCGGCGTGGGCGGCGATGAGGTCGGTTCCGACGCGGTCGAGCAGCCCCGGGTGCGCCGGATTCTCGCCCCCGGCTTCCGGCGACCCAAACCCGGCCTGGGAGGCTTCTTCGTCGCCGGCGACCGCGTTTCCGAGCAGCTCGAGTGCCTCCTCGAGGGCGGGCTGTAGCTGCCGCTGGCGCGTCCGGCCCACCGGCAGCACCCGCCAGCCGTGCTCGCGGCGGGCGGCCGCGAAGGCCCGCTGCAGGGCGGGGTCGTCTCCGGTGTACTCGAGGTCCTCGTCGACGGCGACCAGGTACGGCAGGCCGCTGCCGGGCCGCACCAGCAACAGGTTGGTGCGCGGCTTGGTGAAGACGCGGCCGTCGGTGGGCAGACCATGGAAGACGGCCGTGTCGTCATCGCGCACATCGACGCGCACGCCGGCATGGGCGAGACGAGCGATCAACGCGGCGGCGAGCGGCGGCGCGGTCGGGGTCATGGGCTGATTGCCGGGAAGGGTGCCGCG
>Ga0302046_10004518_pt1 | contig 12383 bp, 9 predicted proteins | sample RVTome_11_FD_200261 | JGI IMG/M metagenome (GOLD analysis project Ga0302046, IMG submission 200261) | Soil microbial communities from uranium-contaminated site in the Upper Colorado River Basin, Wyoming, United States - RVT147D111 (version 2) ...
CCACGGCCCGTAGTGTTCGGTCAACCATGGCGCCGCAACGACGGCACCGGTGGCCGTCCCGCTCCACGAGGTCCGAGCAGTCGGGCAGAAAGCCGTCGCCATGTGGACCCAGTTGGACCCAGTATGAACCAGGTCCGCCTGCGACCGGGCTTGCGACCATTCCCATCCTTTTTGTAGCGGCCCGCCTGCTTGTGGCCGCAACTCCCCGCCGATACTAATGGGAGTGAGCCGTCGGACGGTGTTGCGAGCGGGGGCCGTGCGTCCGATGGACAGCTCGGTCTCGCTTTACGCGCGCGGCGGCGACGGCGTTTCGCCTCCAATCCTCGGGAGACGACATGCGGGAGTTCAGGTTTCACGGACGCGGCGGGCAAGGGGTCGTGGTCCTGAGCAAGCTCGTCGCCCGGCTGTACTTCGACCTCGGGAAACACGTCAAGGAGTTCCCGAAGTTCGGCGTCGAGCGCCGCGGAGCCCCGGTCGAGGGCTACGTTCGCGTGGACGACAAGCCCATCGACCTGGCCTGCCAGATCTACCACCCCGACATGGTGGTGGTCATGGCGGAGTCGATTCTCGACCAGGTCGACGTCACGGAGGGCATGGCGGACGGCGCGCTGATCGTGGTCAACAGCGGTCGCCCCCCGCAGGCCCTTTCCGGGCGGCTCGCGGGTTTTCGGGTCGCCACGGTCGACGCGTCGGCGATCGCCGTTCGCCACGGGCTCGGCACTCCCCTGGCCCCGATCGCGAACACCGCGCTGTTCGGCGCCTTCGCGCGCGTGATGGGTCTCGACGCGGAGGGCGCGGTCCGCGTCCTCCACGAGGAGCTGAAGCGCCCCGGCGCCAACCTGCTGTCCTGCCGGGAAGCCTTCGAGGCGGTCACGGCGGCGGTGGAGCTGCCCGGACCGCGGGTCCCGTGGCCGACCCCCGGGAGGTCGTTCCAGTACCTCGACGACCTCCCGGACCTCGCCTACTCCACCACCGACGCGCGGGCCAACAAGACCGGGGCGTGGCGATCGCAGCGCCCGAGATACGCGTTCAAGATCGCGCCGTGCAACGCGCGCTGTCCCGCGGGCAACGACGTCCGCGGTTTCCTCGAGGCCCTGGCCCAGGGCCGACCCGACCGCGCTCTCGAGTTGCTGCTCGAGACGTCGCCGTTTCCGGGAGTGTGCGGTCGGGTCTGCCCGCATCCGTGCGAGGACGAGTGCAACCGCGCACCGTTCGACGGTGCCGTGGCGGTCCGGGCGGCCGAACGATTCGCGGAGGCGCACGGTGGCCCGGCGTCGGTTGTCGTCAAGCCGGCAAGCGGCAAGCGCGTCGCCATCGTCGGCGCGGGACCGGCCGGGCTGTCCGCGGCGTGGCAGCTGGGGCGGCTCGGGCATCGCGTCGTCGTCTACGAGGCGGCACCGGACCCGGGCGGGATGCTGCTCCTGGGCATTCCCTCCTTCCGCTTGCCCCGGGAGGTGCTGCGACGCGAGGTCTCGAGGATCGTCGATGCCGGGGTGACGATCCGTTGCGACACGCGCATCGGGACCGACGTCTCCCTCGAGGCGCTGCAGCGTGACAACGACGCCGTCCTGCTCGCCATCGGCCAGCAGGTCGATCGTGCGCCCGGAATACCGGGCGGGGATCTTCCCGGTGTCGAGCACGGGCTGCCTTTTCTGCGACGGCACAACCTGGGCTCGGGCGTCGAGGTCGGAAGGAAGGTCGTCGTCATCGGGGGCGGCAACACCGCCATCGACGTCGCGGGCGTCTGCCTGAGGCAGTCCCGGACCGCTGACGTCACGATCGTCTACCGCCGCAGCCGCGCGCAGATGCCCGCCATTCCCGACGAGGTCGAGCAGGTCCTGGCCGAGGGTGTGCGCCTGATCGAGCTCCGAGCGCCGGTCGCGGTACTGGCCGGACCGGACGGTCGTGTCGCCGGCGTGACCTGCGACCGCATGGAGCTGGCGGACGCGGACGGCAGCGGCCGGCCCCGGCCGGTTCCCATCCCCGGCACCCGTCATGTGATTCCGTGCGATCAAATCGTGTTCGCCACGGGGCAGGCGACGGAATGGGCCCTGACCCCGGAGCCCCGGGTGCGAGAGGACCGCATTCACACCGAGCGACCCGGGCTGTTCGTGTGCGGCGACGCGAGCACGGGAGAGGGGACCGTCGCGGGAGCCATCGGATCGGGGCGCAAGGCGGCCGAGACCGTCCACGCGTGGCTCGGCGGCGCCCGGAAAGCGCGGCCCGACACGTGGGCGCCACTGTCGAAGGAGATCGTTCGTCCGGAGCGGGTCAACCACGCGCACTTCGCGCCGGCTCCCCGCGCCGAGCCCGAGAGCTTGGCGATCGCGAACCGCCTCGCCGGCCACGACGAGGTCGTCTCGGAGATCCGCGACGGCTGTGCCGAAGCGGCGCGCTGCATGAGCTGCGGCACGTGCACCGGTTGCGACAACTGCTACGTCTTCTGTCCGGAGCCCGCCGTCAGCCGCGACCACGGCGTTTACGTGTTCGATCTCGACTACTGCAAGGGCTGCGGGATCTGCTTCGAGGAGTGCCCGCGGGGCGTGATCGACATGGTGGGAGAAGCGTGATGAGGTCGGAAACGACGACGGCCAGGACCGTGGAGCCCGGGGAGCGGAAGCTCCTGACCGGCAACCACGCCGTGTCCTACGGCGCGATGCTGGCGGGGAACGCGAACGGCGGCATGGTGATCTCCGCCTATCCGATCACGCCCCAGACCGACATCGTGAAGCGGCTCAGCGACATGGTCGCCGACGGCACGCTGGTCCGATCGCGCTTCATCCCGGTCGAGAGCGAGCACTCGGCGCTGGCGGTCATCCTCGCCGCGTCGATGGCCGGCGCGCGCGCCTTCACCGCCACCAGCTCCCAGGGCCTGCTCCTGATGGGAGAGCTGCTGTGGTGGGCCGCGGGGTCGCGGACGCCGCTCGTGCTCGCCAACGTCAACCGCGCCATCGCACCCGGGTGGTCGATCTGGACCGACCAGCAGGATTCGCTGTCGATGCGCGACACCGGCTGGCTGCAGTACTACTGCGCCGACAATCAGGAAGTTCTGGACTCGGTCCTGCTCGGCTTCCGTATCGGCGAGGCGCTGCGGCTCCCGGTGATGGTGGTGCTCGACGCCTTCGTGCTCAGCCACACCTCCGAGGAGCTGTGGATCCCTTCGCTCGAGGCGGTCAAGCGCTTCCTGCCCCCGTTCCGCCCCGAGCTGCGCCTCGATCCGGACGACCCGCGCATCTTCGGTGGGCTCACCGTTCCGGGACTGTACCCGAGCTTCAGGCGCAAGATCGACCGCGCGCTGGCCCGCGTTCCCGACGTCGAGCGCCGGACCGAGGCCGAGTTCGCCGAGCTGTTCGGCCGGCGCTACGAGCCGGTGGTCGGCTATCGCACCGAGGACGCCGACGTCCTGCTCGTCGCGAGCGCGACGGTGGCTCGTACCGCGCGCGTCGCGATCGACGCCTTGCGAGACGACGGCGTGAGGGCGGGAGTGATCCGGATCCGGCGCTTCCGCCCGTTCCCCGCGGCAACCCTGCGCGCGATGCTCACCGGCGCGCCGAAGCTCGCCGTGGTCGATCGCAACGTGTCGCTGGGCGGCGAGGGCATCTTCGCGACCGAGCTGAAGTCGGCGCTGTACGGCTGCGACCCTCGTCCGGCGATCCACACCTTCATCGCTGGGCTCGGCGGCCAGGACGTGACCGTCGACGTGCTGACGGAGATCGTCATGCAGACCCTGCGGTCCGAGCGCCCGGCCGACGATCCGCAGTGGATCGGCGTCCTGCCCGAGCGGAGCGCCGCCGGGGTGGAGGAACGGCCGTGACCACGACGAGTCTCCCCGACATGCTCTCGATCCAGCGCTTCGGCCCCGGAAACGTGAACTGCGGCGGGTGCGGGATGGGCATCGCCATGAAGCTCGCGCTCGAGACGCTCGGGCCCGACACGATCCTGTCCATCCCGGCGTGCTGCGCGGCGGTCTCGGTCGGCGCGTTCCCGAACTCCGCTGTGCAGGTTCCGGTCCTGCTCCACGCCTTCGAAACCACCGGGGCGAGCATCGCCGGAATCCGTGCCGCACTCGAGGTCCAGGGCAAGACCGGGACGAACGTCGTCGGGTGGGCGGGCGACGGGGGGACCTACGACATCGGCCTGCAGGCGCTGTCCGGGGCCGCCGAGCGCAACGACGACGCGATCTACGTGTGCTACGACAACGAGGCCTACATGAACACCGGGGTCCAGCGCTCGAGCTCCACCCCGGTCGGCGCCTGGACCACCACCACCCCGAAGGGCAAGCCTCGCGAGCACCACAAGAAGGACCTGATCGCGATCCTCGCCGGCCATCGCATTCCCTATCTCGCGACGGCCTCGGTCGCCTACCCGGACGATCTGCAACGGAAGTTCGGCGCCGCGGCGCGCACCCCGGGCTTCCGCTTCGTGCTCGTGCAGAGCCCGTGTCCGACCGGCTGGCGCTCCGAATCGAAGGATTCGATTCGAATCGCCCGGCTGGGCGTGACCAGCGGCCTGTTCCCTCTGATCGAGGTGTTCGACGGGACGGAATGGGTCGTCAGCTTCGCGCCGAGCTTCGCGGGGCTCGACGAGTATCTCGATCTCCAGGGCCGGTTCTCGACCTTGACCCCCGAACAGCGCGATAATCTCCGCAGGTCCATCGAACGCCAATGGCGCGAGCTGCGCGCCAGGACCACCGGCGAACCGTGGAGGCATGCTCATGGAGAACATCCGGACGATTCTGGTACCGACTGACTTCTCCGAGATCGCGAACCAAGCCCTCGACTACGCCAGGTCCCTCGCCGAGAAGCTCGGCGCGACCATCGTCGCGCTGCACGTCGAGGAGGAACGGCCGTACGGCTTCGTCGGCGACTACCCTTCCGTCGGCGACTGGAAGGCGCTCACGGATATCCGCAAGAAGCAGGCGGCCGAACGGCTCGAGCAGCTCGCGCAGACGCACTTCCCGAAACCTATGGTGGCGGAGCTGTGCGTCGTGCTGGGAGTCCCGCACGTGGAGATCGCGCGCATGGCCCAAGAGAAGGGCGTCGACCTCATCGTGATGGCGACTCACGGCCGGGGTTTCATCTCGCACCTGCTCCTGGGCTCGACGACCGAGCAGGTCCTGAGACGGTCTCCCTGTCCGGTGCTCGCCGTTCGCCGGCCGCGTCAGGACTGACGCGCGGCGGCGCGCCCCGCGCGGCGAGCGCGTGGCGACTCGCGCAGCGGCACGACGGTCAGCGTGACGGGCGTCGGCGCCGCGGCTGCCCCGGGAGGATCAGCTCCGACCGCGCACAGCTCTCGCAGGAGCAGTCGATCCCCTCGCACGGAACGCCGTCCGCCTGAGCGTCGGAGCAGCACCCCGTCTGTTTCCATTCCACGCGGCCGCGCGGGACCGCGCCCCGGGGGGCTCCCCATCGCCGGCCGATCGTCTCCGCGGGTTCGCTCGTCATGACGCTCCTTCCGATCTCAACGTAGGCGAAGGCGGGCCTGGCGGGAAGAGCGCGGCAGTGGACAAAAAGGACCGTGTTCGAGTCGTCAGCCGCCATCGCGGACGGCGCGCAGGCACCGCGTGCAAAACGTCGACGGCTTGAGGTCGATCTCCTCGACGTACGTCGAGGCGTGCATCACGCACCCCGGATCCGGGCAGTGCACGAGCCCGAAGGTATGGCCCAGCTCGTGGACCGCCTCCTTCGACAGCCGATCGATGACCAGCGGTTCGTTGGCATCCATGCCGTAGATCTCCGTCGCCAGGCGATGACTGGAGACGATCGCGGCCCGCCCGCCCAGCTGCGCTTCCCCGAACACGTAGGTCAGGACCGGAACGAACAGGTCCACCGTGGTCACGCCGAGGATGCGACCGCCGTCGGCACCCGAGGAATCGAGCAGCTGCCTCAGGAGGCGCGTGGAATCGTACTGCCCCCGCGACGGGTCGAAGGAGCTTTCCGGATCGAATCGGGCGGCGCGGACGCGGACATCCACCGTGAACCGCTCCGCGAGCACCGCGATCAGGTGGTCGAGCCACTCGATCCGATCCGCGAGGTACAGCGGCACGACATCGAGGCGTCCCATCTCCTAGCCTAAGGCCTGCGCAGATCGTATTTCTTGACCTTGTTGTACAGGGTGACTCGATCGATGCCCAGAACCCGGGCCGTGCGGGTCATGTTCCACTCGTTGCGCTCGAGCATCCGGGCGATGTGGGATTTCTCGACGTCGTTCAGCGAATCGCCCCCGGCGTGCGAGCCGTTCTCGTTGAGCCGCAGAGGCAGGTCGCCGGCGCGCACGGCCGGCGGCGACCCGACCACGAGCGCGCGCTCCACGGCATTGGCCAGCTCGCGGACGTTCCCCGGCCACGCGTACCGCACCAGGACGTCCATGGCCTGCGGATCGATCTCCTCGAACGGCCGGTTCATCTGGAGCGAGTACTTTCGCAGGAAGTGCTGCGCCAGGAGCGGGATGTCCTCGCGGCGCTCCCGGAGCGGGGGAACGAAGATCGAGAACACGTTGATACGGTAGTACAGGTCCTCCCGGAAGCGGCCCTCGGCGACCAGGGCCTCGAGATCCTGATTCGTGGCGCAGATGACCCGGAAGTCGACGCGGATGGGCTTGCTGCCGCCGACCCGCGTGAACTCCTTGGACTCGAGCACGCGCAGCAGCTCGACCTGGGTCTTCATCGAGATCGCTCCGACCTCGTCGAGCAGCAGGGTGCCGCCGTCGGCCATCTCCAGCTTGCCCTTGCGGCGGTACTGCGCTCCGGTGAACGCTCCCTTCTCGTGACCGAACAGCTCGCTCTCGAGCAACGTCTCCGCCAGGGCGCCGCAGTTCACGGGCACGATGGGGAAGTAGCGTCGCCGGCTGCTGGCGTGGATCGCCTGGGCGACTAGCTCCTTGCCGGTGCCGCTCTCTCCGCGCACCAACACGGTGGCCTCGGTCTGAGCCACGGAACGGACCATCTCCATCACCTTGAGCATCGGTGGGCTGTCCCCGACGATCCCGTCGAGCGCCGAGAGCTGCTCGATGCTGCTGCGCAGCTTCAGGTTCTCGGCCTTCAGGCGGTGCTGCTCGATCGCCTTGCGAACCAAATGGCTCAGCTCGTCCGGATCGATGGGCTTCGTGATGTAGTCGAACGCCCCCTGCTTCAGGGCCTGCACCGCCGTGTCGACCGACGCGAAGGCGGTGATCATCACGATCGCCAGGTCCGGGTTGACGTCGTGGATCCGCCGCTGGAGCTCGAGCCCGTCCATGCCCGGCATCTTGATGTCCAGCAGGACGACGTCCCAATCGTCCCGCCGCAGGCACTCCAGTGCCTCCTGAGCGTCTTTCGCGGTTCCCGTGCGGTATCCGTCCTTCTTGAACCAGCTCTCCAGGGAATCGCGCACGGAGAACTCGTCGTCCACCACCAGGACACTTCCCGCCGCGTCGTTCATGATGCCTGCACCCTCCGCTTGCCTTGGCCCTCCGGCGCGGCGGCCTCCGCCGCCGCCGATGGGCGCGCCTCGACCGTCGGCCCGGGGCTCGGGTCCGAAGGACGGTTCGCCGAGAGATCCGCCGGCTGCACCGGAAGCCGGATCCTGAAGGTCGTCCCGCGACCCACCTCGGTATCGACCTGGATCGTTCCCTGGTGACGCTGAACGATGCCGAAGACCACGGCCAGCCCCAGGCCGACGCCGCTCGCGCCGTCCTTCGTCGAGAAGAACGGCTCGAAGATCTCGGGCAACACCTCCGGCGGTATTCCCGGCCCCGTGTCCGTGACCGAGATCTCGACGTGATCGCCGAGCCGCTCGATGGCGACCGTCAGGGCCCCGTCTCCGGACATGGCCTCGACCGCGTTGACGAACAGCGCCACGAGGGCTTGCTGGAGCTGATCCGCGTCGCACACGACCCGGTCGTCCGCCTCGGGGAACCGCGTCTCGAGGCGCACGTTCGCGATCTCCAGGTGGTGCCGGACGAGCATCAGCGCGCGCTCCGCCACCTGCGCGACGCTGTGAGAGGCGAACGATCCACCGGAGGGTCTCGCGAACAGGAGCAGGTTGCGGACGATGTCGCCGCAGCGGCTCGACTCGCTCTGGACGAGCTTCATGTATCGCCCGAGCTCCGACCGCGTCGCATCCGGAAGGTCGGTTTCATCGAGAGTCCGCGTCACGAGCTTGGCGTAGTTCAGGATTCCCGCCAGGGGGTTGTTGAGCTCGTGGGCGACGGTCGCGGACAGCTTTCCGAGGGAGGCCATCTTCTCCATGTGCACGACCTGACGCTGCGTGCGGCCGAGCTCCGCCGTCTTGTCGAGCACCTTGCGCTCGAGCGTTTGGGACCACTCGGTGACCTCGCGGCGCGCCTCGTGAAGATCCGTGGTCATGCGATTGAAAGCGCGCGCCAGCTGTCCGATCTCGTTTCGCGGGCCGACGTCGATCCGGGTATCGAGGTCGCCCTGGGCGACCCTCTCGGCTCCCTCGATGAGGCGCTTCACGGGACGCCGGACCATGCCGTAGATGAAGACCGCGGAGACGGCGCCGGAGAGGATCGCGATCAGGATCGCCGCCGTCACGACCTGGCGCCGCGTCGTGGCCAGCCGGGCGTCGGCATCGGCCATCGACATCTTGACGTCCAGGACTCCGAGCACGGTCTGCTCGGCGGGATGGGCGTGGCAGTCGGCATTCGAGCACTCCGGTGCGTTCTCGATCGGATTGATGAGGCCGAGGACCCGCTCGCCGCTCTGACGATAGACGCGCGCCCGGCTCTCGGCCGGCACGGATTGCAGCGGCACGACGTCGTCGTGACAGATGATGCAGGCTTCGGCCCGCAGGTCCACACGGTGTCCGATCTCCTCGTCGGCGGCCGAGAAGATGATCGTTCCCTGCTTGTCGTAGACCCGGACGCCGACGACTCCCGGCGTGCGGGCGACGGTGCGGATGATGTTGTGGACGTCTTCCTTGCGATTGAGCAGCATCGCGTAGTGGGTCGAGTGCTTGATGACCGCGCTCGAGCGCTGCGCCCCGGTGTAGACCGTCTGCATCCACTGCTCGGACGCTGTCCGCGTGCTGACGAAGGCATAGGCCGCAAAGGCGACAATGACGATCCCGAATAGCCACGCGAACAGGCTCAGGCTGAGAGAATGGCGCGTCATGGGTTCGCCTCTTGGCCGGCACGTCCCCTGTTTTCAGACTAGACAATCTGCAAGGGACATGCCACGGAGCCGAACGCTCACTTCAGGAGAGACGCGACGAGGCGCAGATAGGCGGGCCCGCCCAGGATGCCGCGCACATCGGCGAGGCGCTCCCCTCCGTCGGCGAGCGTCGGCCCCACGAGCTCCCTCTCGCTGACCAGGTGCTCGCGCAAACCGATGGCGACCTGCTCGAGCTGGCGCTCCGAATGCGCGCGCATCTCGTCCGCCGACAGCAGCCGGGGCTCGGGAGCTCCGCCGCGCTCGAGGCTCATGTCGAACAGCCAACCGCTTCCGTAGGGATCGGTGTGCACGACTCGCGGGCTTCTCTTCACGAGGGGGTTGTGGCGCAGGACACATCCCGACGCCGGTGCCCTCAGGGGGATCAGCTCCACGCCGTCGCGAAGCCAGCACGCGACTTGGTCGCACCGCACGCGGCTGTCGAGTGCGGGGAGAATCACGGCGGTGGCCTGCGCCAGGAGGCGAGCGGCCAGCATGTCGACTCCGACGCGAGCATGGCCGTCGTCCACCGCCAGCACCCATGCGTGGCCGAGGTGATAGCTTCGGTCGTCCGGGAAAGTCCACGAATCGCCTTCCGGGCCCGCCGCCACGGGCGCCGGAAGCGCACCGCGCATGGCGGCGTCGAACGGGCAGCCGTCGCATTCCAGCTCCCGGTCGCACGCCTTGTAGGCGATCAAACCGGCGCTCATCCAGATGCACGGCACGAACGCCTCTCCCAGGAAACCGCCCGGGAAGCGCGGCCCGTCCGGGTTCTTCACGGCGACCTCCCAGATCGCACGATCACATCGCGTGACAGAACGTGCAGTCCTCGTCGACCCCGAAGGCTCGATTGCCGTCGTGGCACGAAGCGCACAGGTCTCCCTCGTGAATCCGCTCGTAGGTCCAATCACCCTCGGTGGGAGTGCCCGACGCGGTGATCTTGAACAGCGTTTCGTGGCACACGGCGCAGTCGGGCCGCTGCGCGTCGACGTGAGACTCGTGCCGAAACACGACCGCACCGGGGCTGTCGGTCGACGTTTCGAACTCGAATTCGGGCGGGAGCCCGGCGAGCTCCGGGCGCACCACGGGCGGCGGAGCGGTCACCGCTCCCGGCGCGGTCGTTTCGTCCGGCTCCTGCCGCGCCATGGTATAGCCCACGGCGACGATGCCCAGGATCAGAGCGCCCCACAGCCCGACGAGAACGCCCCAGTGGTAGACCGGTGTCGCATGCGGGAGCGGCTCGACGCCCTCCCCGCTCGCGAGAGCGACCTCGGGAAACACCGGAAGGTACTTCACGGCGAGTCCGAAGATGAAGAAGCCCACCGCCACGATGCTCGCCGTGACCGCGAACTCCATCCACGACGGGAGGTAGGCCACTCCCGAGGACGCGGCCATGCCGGTGATCGCCACGTTCAGGCGGTTGACGATGAAGCCCATGATCGTGAGCATCGACGCGAAGAACAGCCAGTTCTCGTTGCGACGGATCCTCGGTACGGACAGCAACGCCATCGGCAGGATCGCTCCGAGCCCGATCTCTCCCCAGAACAGGACGCTCTCCGGCGTGAGGGCGAACGCGAGGGCGAGATTCCCGCGCATCGCGAGGTCCTGGACCTTGACGGCCAGGTAGACGCCCAGAACGAGCACCATCACCCGCGCCAGTCCTTGGAGGAGGCTCGATTCGAGCCGCTTTCCGAAGGCGCGGAAGCTCATGAAGGACTCGAACACCGTCATGGCGAGTCCGACCGCGATCGCAGTGACAAAGAAGAACACGGGCAGCATCGGCGTGTACCACAAGCCGTGGAGCTTGTCCGGAGCGATGACGTACAGGGTCCCGAGCGACGACTGGTGCAGGGTCGAGAGCAGGACGCCCACGATCACCAGCGGAACGTAGATCGCCCGGACGATCCGGAGTGGCTTCTCGAGCTTCAGGCGCTCGAACAGCAACGGGCTGAACTCGAGCGCCAGGACCGCGGTGTACAGCATCACGCACCACGCGACCTCGAACATCACGGAGTGCGGGTTCCACATCACCAGGGGATGCCACAGCCGGTAGGGTCTCCCGAGGTCGAACAGCAGGGCGACGACGACCAGCAGGTAGCCCAGGAACGCCGTGAGAACCGTGGGACGAGCGATCGACTCGTAGCGGTCGAGACGAAAGACGTGAACCGTCGCGGCGACGACGAAGCCGCCGGCCGCCAGTCCCACGCCGACGAGCACGTCGAACCCGATCCACAGTCCCCAGGGAAAGGCATCGGACAGGTGGGTCGCCGCTCCGAGACCTCCGGCGAACCGCACCACCGTCGCGTACAGCCCCATGCCCAGGATCACGATCATGATCCCCTTCCACAGGGTGAGCCGGCCCGGTCGCAGGCCTTTCGAGATCGTGCTGTCCATCGCCCTAGCGCCTCCTTCCCTCGTCTCCCCGCTCTTTGTCGTCACGACCGCGCTGTTTCTCGGCGAGAGGCGGACTTTCGATCATCGCTTCTTCGAGCGTGATCTCGCCGACCTCGACCTTCTTCAGGGTCTCCCTGCGGTTGGAGATCCACCAGATACCGAGCAGCACCAGCCCGCCGACGCCGACCACGTTGGGCAGCTTGGAGAGAACCTCCCACGTCAGGGCCGGGTAAGGGTCGCTCTTGAGGCCGGTCGCGAAGCCGAGCTCCTCGAACGGCACGCTCGACAGGTACAGCACCGAAGTTCCCCCGACCTCGCGCAGCCCGTAGATGTGATCGACGTACAGCTCGGGGTGGGCGCGAACCCTGTCCCGGGCCACACGGATGAGGTCGTCTCGCTCCCCGAAGATCGTGGCCCCGGTGGGACAGGCCTCGGTGCACGCCGGCCTCAGCCCCTGCGCCACGCGCTTCTCGAAGCACAGGATGCACTTCCGGACGCGCGGCAGGGCCTTGTCCCACTCGTACTTCGGAATGCCGAACGGGCAGCCGACCATGCAGTACCGACACCCGATGCATCGCGACTCGTCGTACACCACCGGACCGGCATCGGTCTTCCGGAGGGCGGCGACCGGGCAAACCGAGACGCACGCGGGCTCGAGGCAGTGCATGCACTGCCTCCTGACGTTCAGTCCCGCCCGTTGCTCGACGGCCGTCCACGCGGTGGCCGAGAGCTTGTCGCCAGCGTTCGACGCGGGCAGGCCGTTAATCTCTTCGCAGGCCAGGACGCAGGCCCGACAGCCGATGCACTTCGTGAGGTCGTTCAGAATCGCGAAGCTCATGAC
>Ga0302046_10004519_pt1 | contig 12382 bp, 10 predicted proteins | sample RVTome_11_FD_200261 | JGI IMG/M metagenome (GOLD analysis project Ga0302046, IMG submission 200261) | Soil microbial communities from uranium-contaminated site in the Upper Colorado River Basin, Wyoming, United States - RVT147D111 (version 2) ...
CCACGCCGGGAAGAGGGACGTGCGTCCGGGTGAGCTGGTCGACTGCGCCCTGGACATGGTCATGGCCAACGACATCACCGCGCCCATCGCCATCAAGGAGTTCGAGAAGGTGGGCGCCAGGGAGATGTTCGACCCGGAACGGGTCACCTTCGTCCTGTCGCACTTCGTGCCGACCAAGGACATCCGCTCGGCCGAGCAGTGCCGCATCGTCCGCGACTTCGCCCGCAAGCACCGCATGAAGTACTTCTTCGACGAGGGGCGCGGGGGCATCGAGCACATCCTGCTCCCCCAGGAGGGGCTGGCGCTGCCGGGCGACATCGTGCTGGGCGCCGACTCCCACTCCTGCACGTACGGCGGGCTGGGCTGCTTCAGCACGGGGGTGGGATCCACCGACCTGGCCGCCGCCCTCATCATGGGCCAGACGTGGTTCAAGGTGCCCGAGAGCATGAAGTTTCACTTCCACGGCACGGCCCGCCCGTGGGTGACCGCCAAGGACATGATCCTCCACGTGATAGGGATGATTGGCGTGGACGGGGCGACCTACCGGGCCATGGAGTTCACCGGCGAGGCCGTGAAGATGCTGTCGGTGGACGCCCGGCTCACCCTCTGCAACATGGCCATCGAGGCTGGCGGCAAGAGCGGCATCGTGGCCCCCGACGAGGTGACGCTCGAGTACGTCGGGCCGCGGGCCAAGCGTCCCTGGACGTTCCACGAGTCCGACCCGGATGCCCGGTATCATTCCGTCTACGACATCGACATGGGCACGCTGGACCTCCAGGTGGCCTGTCCCTACTCGCCGGACAACGTCAAGCCGCTGGACGACGTGGCGGGGGTGGAGGTGGACCAGGTATTCATCGGCTCCTGCACCAACGCGCGGCTCGAGGACCTGCGCATCGCCGCCAGCATCATGCGCGGGAAGAAGGTGGCGCCCTACCTGCGCTGCATTGTCATCCCGGCCACCCACGAGGTGTTCCGGCAAGCCATGAAAGAGGGGCTGATCGAGGTGTTCTCCGACGCCGGCTGCGCGATCTCCGAGGCCACCTGCGGCCCGTGCCTGGGCGGCCACAGCGGTGTCCTCGGCCCCGAGGAAGTCTGCGTGTCCACCTCGAACCGCAATTTCCCGGGGCGCATGGGCCACGTCAAGGCCAGGGTCTACCTGGCCAGCCCCGCGGTGGCGGCCGCGACGGCGGTGACGGGCAAGCTGGCCCGGCCCGAAGAAGCGGTGGGGGTATGAGATGAATCTCTTCGGCAAGGCCTGGACGTTCGGCGACAACATCGACACGGACCAGATCATCCCGGCCCGGTACCTGGTGACCGCCGATCCCACGGAGCTCGCCTCCCACTGCCTGGAGGACACGGCGCCCGAGTTCACCAAGAAGGTGTCAGTCGGCGACATCATCGTGGGGCTGCGAAACTTCGGCTGCGGCTCGTCGCGGGAGCATGCGCCCATCGCCATCAAGGGGGCGGGCGTGTCGGCGGTGATCGCCAAGTCCTTCGCGCGCATCTTCTACCGCAACTCCATCAACCTGGGGCTGCCCCTCTTCGAGACCGACGCCGCGGACCGGATCGAGCAGGGGGATGTGCTGGAGGTCAACCCGACCACCGGGGAGATCAAGAACCTGACCAAGGAGGAGACCTATCGGGCGCAGCCGCTGCCGTCCTTCGCCCAGGAGATCATGGCGGCAGGAGGGCTGATGAAGTACGTCGCGAAAAAGAAAGGCCTGACCGTCTAGCCATGGCGAGCTACAGGATCGCAGTGCTGGCCGGCGACGGCATCGGCCAGGAGGTTACCCCCGAGGCGCAGAAGGTGCTGGCGGCGGTGGGCAAGGCCACCGGGGCCTCGTTCGAGTTCGAGCCGGCCCTGGTGGGGGGGGCGGCCATCGACGCCACCGGCGGGCCGCTGCCCGCCTCGACACTGCGGCTGTGCGAGGAGAGCGATGCCATTCTGTTCGGGGCGGTGGGCGGGCCCAGGTGGGACGACGCCCCTCACGAGAAGCGCCCGGAGCGGGGGCTCCTGGGCCTCCGGAAGGAGCTCGACCTCTACGCCAACCTGCGCCCGGCCAAGTGCTTCTCCATGCTGGTGGAGGCCTCGCCGCTCAAGCGGTCCGTGGTGGAGGGCACCGACCTCATGGTCATCCGCGAGCTCACGGGAGGGCTCTACTTCGGCGAGCCGCGCGGGCGCGAGGAGTTCGCCGACGGGGGCGCGCGGGCGATCAACACGATGGCCTATACCTCGCGGGAGATCGAGCGTGTGAGCCGCACCGCTTTCGAGGTGGCCATGAAGCGGGGCAAGCGGCTCACCTCGGTGGACAAGGCCAACGTGCTGGTCGTCTCCCAGCTCTGGCGCGAGGTGGTCACGCGGGTGGCGAAGGAATTTCCCGCGGTGACGCTCGAGCACGTGCTCGTCGACAACTGCGCGATGGCCCTGATCCAGCATCCGACCCGGTTCGACACGATCGTGACCGAGAACACCTTCGGCGACATCCTGTCCGACGAGGCGGCCATCCTGGCCGGCTCCATGGGTATGCTGCCGTCGGCCAGCCTGGGCGGCCGGGTGGGACTCTACGAGCCCGTGCACGGCACCGCGCCCGACATCGCGGGCAAGGGCGTCGCCAATCCCATCGCGGCCATCCTGTCGGCGGCCATGCTCCTGCGCTACTCGCTGGACCGGGGGGCGGACGCCGACCGCATCGAGGCGGCGGTGCTCCGGGTGCTGGAGCAGGGATACCGGACGGCGGATATCCGCGGCGAGGGCACCAGCCTGGTGGGGACGGTTCAGATGGGCGATCTGATCGCCGGGGAGGTCGCGAAGTCTTACGACCGGTGACGGCAGGGCGGTGACGTCGGAAGGGAGCAACGCGACTGGCGAGGGGAGACACGAGAGCGATGGCTTCGGGGCTGCGGGTGGCGGTGGTGGGCGCGACGGGAGCGGTGGGGCAGACGACCTTGAAGATCCTCGAGGAGCGGAAGTTCCCGGTGCGGGATCTCCGCGCCTTCGCCTCGGAGCGCTCCGTGGGGAAGACGGTCACGTTCCGGACCGAGGCGATCCGGGTAGAGAAGGTGGGCCCCGAGGCCTTCAAGGGCGTGGACGTCGCCCTGTTCTCCGCCGGCTCGGCCCAGTCCAAGGAGTACGCGCCGCAGGCCGTGAAGGCGGGGGCGGTGGTGGTGGACAAGTCCAGCGCCTTCCGCATGGATCCCCGGGTTCCGCTCGTCGTCCCCGAGATCAACGCGCACGCGGTCAGGGGGCATCAGGGTATCGTGGCCTGCCCCAACTGCACGACGACCGTCACCGTCATGCCCCTCAAGCCGCTCCACGACGCGGGGCGACTTCGACGGGTCATCGCCACGAGCTACCAGGCGGTGTCGGGGGCGGGCATCAACGGCGTGGAAGAGCTGCGGGCCCAGACCCTGGCCTGGGCCCGCAGCGAGGCCATGACGCCCCGGTTCTTCCTCCACCAGATCGCCTTCAACGTGATCCCGCACATCGACACGTTCGTCGAGGAAGGCTACACGGGCGAGGAGATGAAGCTGGTCAACGAGGTCCGCAAGATCCTCGAGCTGCCCGACCTGCGGATCTCTCCTACGACCGTCCGGGTCCCCGTCTTCACGGCCCACTCGGTGGCCGTCAATGCCGAGACCGAGGTCAAGGTGACAGCGGAGCGGGCCCGCGAGGCCTTCGCCGGCTTCCCCGGGCTGCAGCTCTGGGACGATCCCGCCCAGAACCGCTACCCGATGCCCGTTTCCGTAGAGGGGCAGGACGACTGCTTCGTGGGGCGCGTCCGGGAGGACCTGTCGCTGCCCAATGCCCTCAACTTCTGGGTGGTCGGCGACCAGCTCCGGAAGGGCGCGGCGCTGAACGGGATCCAGATCGCGGAGTTGCTGATCCGCTAGGACAATCGGAGGGGGCCTCGACGGCCCCCTCCGAGGCCTCCCCTAGGAACGGTTGCGCCGGCAAAGCCGGCGCTGGATCCAGGCGAGATCTCTTCAGATGGCGCTTATCCCGGCGCGCTCCTAAGCGACCGGGTGGCCGCCGAGGCCTCCTCGCTCCCGCGGAAGCGAGAGGGACCATGATCCGCACACTCCGGCTGACGCTGGCCTACGACGGCACCGACTTCCACGGCTGGCAGGTCCAGCCCGGTGTCGCCACCGTCCAGGGGCTGCTCCGAGACGCGGCCCGTCGCATCCTCGGCGAGCCGGTCAAGGTGGTGGGCGCGAGCCGCACCGATGCCGGCGTGCATGCCCTCCGCCAGGTGGCGAGCCTCGTCACCGAAGCCGGCATCGCCCCCGGCGACCTCGCCCGCGGCCTCAACGCCCTCGTGCCGCCGGCCATCCGGGTGCGCGAGGCTCGCGAGGCGACGGCCGGCTTCGACGCGCGGCGCTGGGCCTCGGGCAAGCGGTACGCGTATCTGATCGACCGCGCTCCCGTGGCCGACCCCTTCCTGCGCCGCTACGCCTGGCACATCGGATACCCGCTGGACCCCGGGCCCATGGTCGCCGCCCTGCGAGGGGTGCGGGGCAAGCACGATTTCTCCGCGTTCTGCGCCGCGCCCGGCCGCGGCCGCGCCCCGACGTGCACCGTGCGCTCGGCCCGGCTCCTCGCGCGGCGAGACCGCCTGGTCATCCTGCTCTCCGCCGACAGCTTCCTCCATCACATGGTGCGCAACATCGTCGGGAGCCTGGTGGAGGTGGGCCGCGGCGCGGAGACGCCGGAATGGATGGACGGGCTGCTTGCCGGGCGGGACCGGACGCGCGCCGGGCCCACCGCCCCCGCTCAGGGTCTCACGCTGGTGCGCGTCTGCTATGCGGTTGACTGGGGGCGGACGCGACTCTAGAATGAGCCCGGACCTCTTCGAGGTTGCCAGACGCGACTGACGCGATGGAGCACTCCCGGCCGTTCGATCCGCTGGACCCGAGGCCGCCCCGCACGCCAGGCCCCCTGGGGCGGGGGACTCACGCCGCTGGCCTCACCCCGGGGGAGAGCAACCGCTGATGGGCCGCCGACGCGAGGGCCGCGACCTCCCCGAGATCGTTACGCAGCTCTTCGAGCGAGCCCAGGCCCAGTTCCCCGATCCGCAGGCCGTGAACCGCACCCTGCTCGAGCTCTCCAAGCTCTATGATGCGGCGTCCGGCGGCTTCATCGTGGAGCACGATCTGCGCCGTGACATCGTTGACCACCTCCGGCAGGGCAGGGCCGAGGAGGCGCGGCAGGCGCTCCAGGAGCGCTTCGACCGGTACCGGACCAGCTTCAGGCCCGACGGCGGGCCGTTGACCCCGCAGCCATGAGCCCAGTTTGTCCTTGACACCGGTTCGGGTTTTCACTTTAATGACGCTGACTTAAGGGACGGTTACGAGAAACAAATCACAAGCGTCCCGCGTGTGCCGGAAGGCAAGCCTGAAGGGGGTACAGCGATGTCCCTATCACGCCGCGATTTCCTGAAGTACAGCGCAGGCACCGGAGCCGCCGTGGCGGTAGGGGCCCATGCGCTCGATCTGGGCGCCGTCGAGTCGTTCGCCACCTCGATGCGGATCAAGGAAGCGAAGGCGTTCCCCGGGGTCTGTCCGTACTGCGCGGTGGGGTGCGCGCAGCTCATCTATGTCAGGGACGGCAAGATCATCGACATCGAGGGCGATCCCAGCACGCCACACACCGAGGGGGCTCTCTGTCCGAAGGGCTCCTCCACCTACCAGCTCTCCGTCAACGAGCAGCGCCTGACCAAGTGCATGTACCGCGCTCCCGGCAGCGACAGGTGGGAGGAGAAGCCGCTCGACTGGATGATGGAGCAGATCGCCCAGCGAGTGAAGAAGACCCGCGACGAGACCTTCGTCGAGACGGCCCGGGTCGGGGACAAGGACGTCACCGTCAACCGCTGCGAGGGTATTGCCTGGCTCGGCTCCTCGGTGCTCGACAACGAGGAGAATTACCTGATCGCCAAGCTCTCGCGGGCCATGGGGATCGTCAACCTGGAGAACTCGGCCCGCCTCTGCCACTCCGCCACGGTGCCGGCCCTGGGCGCCACCTACGGCCGCGGCGCGATGACGACCAACCTGATCGATGTCATCAACGCCGACGTCATCATGCCCACCTCCAACTGGGCCGAGTGCCACCCGGTGAGCTACCGGTGGGTGATGAAGGCCAAGGAGCGGGGCGCCAAGATCATCCACGTGGATCCGCGCTTCACGCGCACCTCGGCCACCGCGGACATCTGGGTGCCGATCCGCTCCGGCACCAACATCGTCTTCTTCGGCGGGCTGATCCGCTACGCCATCGAGGAGAAGAAGTACTTCCACGACTACGTGGTCAACTACACCAATGCCTCGTTCCTGCTGGATCCGAACTTCAAGACGCCGACCGACCTGGACGGGCTCTTCAGCGGCTACGAGGCCGAGAAGCGGCGCTACGACCAGTCCCAGTGGAAGTTCCAGCTCGACGACAAGGGCTACCCGAAGCAGGACCTGACGCTCAAGGACCCGAACTGTGTCTTCCAGGTCCTCCGGCGCCACTACGGCCGCTACACCCCGGAGATGGTCGAGCGCGCGTGCGGGATCCCGAAGGATCTTTTCCTGAAGGTCGCCGAGACCTTCTGCTCGGCGTCTGGCCCGGACAAGACCGCGACGATCTCCTACGCTCTCCAGCTCAACCAGTCCACGAACGGCGTGCAGCAGATCCGGTCGCTCTGCATGCTCCAGCTCATCCTCGGCAATATCGGCCGGCCCGGCGGGGGCGTGGTGGCGCTCCGCGGCCACTCCAATGTCCAGGGCGCCACGGACTTCGGCACCCTCTATCACATGCTCCCCGGCTATCCGGCGGCGCCGCTCCAGGCCGCGCATCCGACGCTCAAGGACTACCTGGAGAAGACGACCCCCAAGGGCGGCTTCTGGGTCAACAATCCGAAGTTCGTCATCAGCCAGCTCAAGGCGTGGTGGGGACCGGCTGCGACCAAGGAGAACGACTTCGCCTACGACTACCTGCCCAAGCGCGCGTCGGCGGACGCCTACTCCCACCAGCACTTCGTGATCGGGATGTACAAGAAGACGGTGAAGGGCTTCATCTGCATGGGGCAGAACCCGGCGGTGGACACCCCCAACGCCAAGATGGCGCGGGCGGCGCTGCGCAACCTGGAGTGGATGGTGGTGGTGGACCTCTTCGAGATCGACACCGCGGCGGTGTGGAAGGAGCCCGGCGTCGATCCCAAGTCCTCGCAGGTCGAGGTGTTCTTCATCCCCGGCGCGCCGGCCGCCGAGAAGGACGGCTCGCTGACGAACACCATGCGGCTGATGCAGTGGCATGAGAAGGCCGTCGAGCCGCCGGGGGATGCCCGCTCCGACGCGGCCTTCATCGCGGACGTCGGCAGCCGGATGAAGGCGCTCTACAAGGACTCGACTGCTAAAAAGGACCGGCCGGTCGTCGATCTGGTCTGGGACTACCAGCCCCAGGGGCCCAAGAAGGAGCCCAAGATGGAGCTGGTGCTCAAGGAGGTCAACGGCTATGCCACGGCGGACATCAGCGACAAAGACGGCAAGCCCCAGTACAAGCAGGGCGAGCACCTGAAGACCTTCGGCCACCTGAAGGACGACGGGTCCACGGCCTGCGGCAACTGGATCTACGGCGGCTGCTACCCGGAGGAGGGCAAGAACCTGGCGGCCCGGCGCGAAAAGACGAAGGAGGGCGACTACCTCGCCCACGGCTGGGGCTTCGTCTGGCCGGCCAACCGCCGCATCCTCTACAACCGGGCTTCGGCGGACGCCAGGGGCAAGCCCTGGAGCGAGAAGAAGAAGCTCATCTGGTGGGACGAGGCCCAGAAGAAGTGGGTCGGCAACGATGTTCCCGATTTCAGCCCCGTCATGGCGCCCGATGCGCCGCGGGCCAAGGACGGCCCGCTCACCGGGATCAGCGGCATCGACGCGTTCATCATGAACCCCCACGGCAAGGGACAGCTCTTCGCGGCGATCCTGGACGGCCCGTTCCCCGAGCACTACGAGCCCTTCGAGTCGCCGACGAAGAACCTGCTGTCCAAGGTGGACAACAACCCCGTGGCCAAGGTCTACGACATCGGCGACCTCAACCGGCTGGGCAAGCCGGATCAGTACCCCTACGTCCTCACCACCTACCGTCTGACCGAGCATCACGCGGCGGGCATGTCGCGTCACGTGCCCTGGCTGTCCGAGCTGTTTTACGGCCACTTCGCCGAGATCAACCCGGAGATGGCCAAGGAGCTGGGGATCCAGAACGGCGACATGATCACGGTCGAGACGCCGAGGGCGAAGATCAAGGTCCGCGCCATGGTCACCGAGCGTATCCAGCCCTTCGTCATCGACGGCAAGAAGGTATACCAGGTCGGCATCCCGTGGCACTGGGGCTACCAGGGCGTGATGAACTCGTCGAGAGGCGATGTCACGAACGACCTGGTGGCGAGCCTGGGAGACCCCACAACCTTCATCCAGGAGTCCAAGGCGCTCCTCTGCAGCGTCAAGAAGGGGGTGGCATAGATGGCACGCACGCTCGCGATGTTCACGGACGTGTCCCTATGCATCGGCTGCCGCGCCTGTCAGGTCGCCTGCAAGCAGTGGAACCAGCTGCCCGCGGAGGAGCCGGAGTGGACGGGGACCTACCAGAACCATGCCCACTTCACGGACAAGAGCTACCGGCTGGTGCGCTTCATCGAGCAGAAGGACGAGAAGGGCGGCCTCCGGTGGCACCTGATGTCGGACGTTTGCAAGCACTGCGCCCAGGCGGGGTGCCTGGAGGCCTGTCCCACCGGCGCCATTTACCGCACCGAGCACGGCACGGTCAACATCAACCAGGACATCTGCAACGGCTGTCGGTACTGCGTCTCGGCCTGCCCCTTCGGTGTGGTGGCCTTCAACCAGGACACCGGGCGGGCCAGCAAGTGCACCTTCTGCAATGACCGCATCCACAACGGGCTGGGTCCGGCCTGCGCCAAGGCCTGCCCCACCGAGTCCATCCAGTTCGGCTTCCGGGACGATCTGGCGGCCAAGGCACGGAAGCGCGTGGAGGACCTCAAGAAGATGGGGTTCACGAGCGCCCAGCTCTACGGCGAGGACCAGGCCGGCGCCCTCGGTGGGCTGAACGCGTTCTTCCTGCTCCTGGACCGGCCCTCGGTGTACGGGCTGCCCGAGAAGCCGCGGCTGCCGCAGAACAACGTCTTCGTCGACTCGCTCCTGTCCATCGGCGGCGCCCTCCTGGTCGGCGTGGGTGCCCTCGTGGCCTTCAGGGAGCGCGGCGGAAGGGAGGAGTAGGCGATGCCACTCCTCAAGAGCGCGGACTGGCCGCTGCTGATCGATGTCTACTTCTTCCTCGGCGGGCTCGCCGCCGGGGCCTTTCTGATCGCCACCGCCGCCCAGCTCGTGGGACGGGAGCGCGATCGGGACGTGGTCCGGGCGGGATACTACCTGGCCCTGCTTGCCATCATCCCCGCGCCCCTGATCCTCATCGTGGACCTGGGGGTGCCGAGCCGGTTCCTCCACATGCTCGGCTCCTTCAAGCCCGACACCGGCATCGGGGCCTCGGCCTTTACGCTGGGCCCGTTCCACTTCAAGCCCTTCTCCCCCATGAACGTCGGGGCCTGGGGCCTGGTCGGGCTGAGCGTCTGCGCCTTCCTGGCCGCGCTATCCGTGTTCCTGGAGGACACCCGGCGGGCCCGTGATCTCTCGGCGCTGCGCGTCACCGTCGGTGTGATCGGCGGGTTCTTCGCGTTCTTCTTCGCGGCCTACCCGGGCGTCCTCCTCGGTGCCACCAGCCGTCCGCTGTTCCAGAACGCTCGGTTCCTCGGGGTGCTCTTCCTCGTCGTGGGGGCCACATCGGGAGCGGCGGCCATCGCGCTGATCCTCTCGCTCAAGGGGCAAGAGGCCAGACGGGCGCTCGGCAGCCTCCGGCGGTTGATCGTTCCGGCTCTTCTGCTGCAGACGGTCGCGCTCGTGCTCTTCATCGTGGCGGTGGCCACCTCGGGCGCCGAAGGGGCCAGCCGCGCGCTGGCGGTGCTGCTGAGCGGGCAGTACAGCCTGCTCTTCTGGGTGGGGGCCGTGGGCGTCGGCCTCCTGATCCCGCTGGCCCTCGAGATCCGCGCACAGCGGGTGAGCGCGGGGCGCATGGCCATCTCGGCCATCCTGATCCTGGTGGGCGGCTTCCTCGTCAAGTACGCGATCACCTCCGCCGGGCAGGTGGTGCTCTAGCGCGCATTATTCGCGAATGCGCCGGGCGCGAGGCGGGCGGGTCGTGGCGCCGCCTGCCCGGTGGCCCGAGGTCGTGAATTGTCCGGGCTGGTCGGCCGTCCCGGTCCGATGAGCGAGAAGCCCCGCAGATCAGGGGCTTCTCTCCCGCCGGGTCGCATGCACGGCAGGCGATCGGTGATTGGAGGAGCCCCGCGGCGGCTGCTGCGGTTCTCAGCCTCGGCGCGCGCGCTCCACTGGACGCTGGCCCTGGCCACCCTGGGGTTGCTCGCCTCGGGTCTCCCTCTGCTGCTTCCCGCCTTTCGCTGGTGGATCCGGGGCTATGATCCCCAGGTCGGCCTCCGCCTCCACCTGGCCCTGTCGGTGTTTCTCCTGGCTCCGGGACTGGTGGTGCTGCTCGGCGATCGCGGCGCGCTCCGGGCAGAGAGCGTGGAGCTGGTGCGGCTCGGCCGGGAGGACTGGAGGTGGCTCCGGCGGCTCCCCGCCTTCCTGGTCGGCCTCCCGTGCGCCTCCGAGCGGGTGGGCCGCTACAACGGCGGCCAGAAGCTGAATGCCTGGGGCGTGCTCACGAGCGTGACGGGGCTGACGCTCACCGGAGTGCTGCTCTGGTTGGGCGCGCCGGCCGGGCTGCTCCCGATCCTCCGGTGGTTGCATGATGGCCTGACGCTCGTCCTGCTCCTGCTGGTGGCGGGCCATGTCGTCCTGGCCACGCTCCACCCGCGCACGCGGCCCGCGCTCCGAGGAATGGTGGACGGCTGGGTCCCGGCCGATTGGGCGGCCGTCCAGTATCCGCGATGGGCCGCCGGGGCCGCGGCAGACCGGCCCGCAGAGTCCCGGTGCCTGCGCCCTGGCGCCGAGCCCGGCGAGGGTCCGAAGGTTGACCGGCGCGAACGGCGGGACGTACAATAAGCGTGGCTGATTTCAGCAGTTTTCCCCCGGTAGCCGGTGTCCCCGACCCGCGTCGGGCGCCGGGGTCGGCGCCAGCCGGGGCGCCGGGGTCCGAGGGGATCAGAGAGAGGATCTGTGCGAAGCTTCCTCCGCCTGAAGGACGGGCGTACCGAAGAGGTGAAGGGCGAGATCGTCCGTGAGCAGCCGCTCGTGATCCACGTCAACCGGCAGAGGTTCGTCACCCTGCTCTGCTCCCCCCTCAAGCTCGACTGCCTGGTGGTGGGCTATCTTTGGCTGGAGCGGGTGATCGGCGGACTGGCGGATATCGCCCGGCTCGAGGTCTCCGAGGTGGACGGCCGGGCGGAGGTCACCCTGGTGCGCGACGTGGAGTTGCCGTCGGAGCGCATCCTCACCTCCGGCTGCGGAGGCGGCATCACGTTCCGGATCGACCCGCGCCTGTTCACGCGGCTGCACTCGTCGCTGCGGGTGGGCCCATCGCAGCTCTATCAGCGGATGAAGGAGCTCTATGCCGCGGGCGAAAGCTATCGCGCCTCGCGCGGGATCCACGGCGCGGCCCTCACCGACGGGGAGCGGCTGCTGGTCGTCGCCGAGGACGTGGGCCGGCACAACGCCGTGGACAAGGTGAAGGGAGAGGCGCTGCTGCGCGGGATCTCCACGACGGACCGCATCCTGCTGTCGACGGGCCGGGTTTCCTCCGAGATGCTGCTGAAGGCCGCGCGCATGGGCGTGCCCCTGGTGGCGTCGCGGACCTCCCCCACCGAGATGGCCATCGGCCTGGCCGAGCAGCTCGGCATCACGGTGGTCGGCTACGTGCGGCCCGAGAGCCTGAACGTGTACGCCGGCGACGCCGTCGCCCTGGATCGGCCCTGAGCCCGAGCCCGCCGGAGCCCGCCTCGCTCAGCACCGAGTGGGAGGACCTGCTCGCGCGCCGGCCCGCCTTCCGCGACTCGCTCCGCCTCTACCGCACGGTGCTCGACGCCTGGCAAGACTGGAGCCCGGCCGCCTCCCCGACCCTCGAGTGGAGCGCGGTCGAGTGCCGGGCGCGCTGGCACGCCGGGATCCCGCTCATCCGCGAGGCGCCTCTGCGCTTCGAGCGGGAGGCGCTGGAGCCGCTGCTGGGAGCGGTGCTCGAGGAGCTGGCAGGGATCGGAGAGGAAGAGGCCGAGGCCATGCGCCGGTTCGCCGTGGCCTGGGACGAGGAGCGCATCGCGGTGTCCGAGCTCCTGCCGGGGCTGCCGAAGGAGAGCGCCGGGACGCTTCACGAGGCCCTCGGAGTCTCGACAGA